>Ga0102944_1000031_pt1 | contig 122043 bp, 65 predicted proteins | sample SalPonD_shore_MG_FD_78172 | JGI IMG/M metagenome (GOLD analysis project Ga0102944, IMG submission 78172) | Salt pond soil microbial communities from South San Francisco under conditions of wetland restoration - Salt Pond MetaG... | ecosystem: Environmental > Aquatic > Marine > Intertidal zone >... | reverse complement strand
TCCAGCGCGCCGACGAAGCCGAAGGAGAGCTTTCCTCCACGCTCCAGGAAAGCCTCAGCGGTGTACGCGTTGTACGCGCATTCGGGCGGCAGGCCTTTGAGCTCGCAAAATTCGAGGAGAAGAACCGGGAGTTCCGCGATCGCAGCTACCGGCTGATTCGGCTGCTTGCCGGCTATTGGTGCTTATCGGAGTTCGTCGGGATGGCGCAGCTGGCGGTGGTAGTGATTGTCGGAACAGCATGGGCGGTGACCGGTACCGTGACCATTGGCGCGCTGGTAGCCTTTGTCACGATGGTCGGAATGCTCCTTCATCCGATGACACAGCTCGGACGCATCCTCGGCGACATGGGCAAGGCGGTCGTTGCCGCCGAACGGATTCAGACCGTGCTCTCGGCACCGATTGAGGAGGAGCCCGAGCCGGCACAGCGCCCGGAGATCAGAGGGCGCGTAGAGGTAGAGCGGTTGAGCTTTGACTACGGAGACGGTACGCGAGTGCTCGAGGATGTCTCGTTTCGCGTTCCGGAGGGGAGCACCGTGGCGCTTCTCGGCCCGACCGGCTGCGGAAAGTCCACGCTGGTGCAACTGCTCTCCCGTCTCTATGACTATACCCAGGGGTCCGTGACCATTGACGGCCATGAATTGTGCGGCATTGACAGGAAATGGATCAGAAGCCACATCGGATTTGTGCTTCAGGAACCTTTCCTGTTTGCCAAAAGCATTCGCGAAAACATAGCGCTTGCGTCGCGTCACGCTGCGGATGCAGAGGTGTTTGAAGCGGCCCGTGCCGCCAGCGTCCATGATGTAATTGAACGTTTTGAGCGCGGATATGACACGCTCATCGGTGAACGTGGAGTAACGCTGTCCGGGGGACAAAAACAACGCCTCGCCATTGCCCGGGCGCTGGTGAGCGAGCCGAAGATACTCATCCTCGACGATTCGTTTTCTGCGGTGGATACCCGGACCGACGCGCGTATTCGCGCGGAACTCAAAAAACGGCTGGGAAAGCAGACCACCATCCTCATCTCCCATCGCGTGGCCACGGTGGCCCAGGCTGATCTCATTCTGGTAATGGAAGGCGGCCGCATTGTAGAGCGGGGAACGCACCAGGAACTGGTAGCGGTTGACGGTCTCTACCGTCGCGCGTGGGAGGGGCAGGGCCGTTTTCCACAGGCTCCCGGGCCCATTTCCGGCAGTCCCGGCAGTGAAGGAGCGCGCAATGAACGCGTTTGAAGAGCAGGAATATTCAAAACGTATTGATCTCACGTTGTGGCGCCGGCTGGTCTCCTACGCGGCGGCGTACCGGGGTCATCTGGCTGCGCTCGCGCTGGTTATGATTGCCGTTGCGGTCATAGACGCCGTCTTTCCGCTTCTCACCAGGTATGCCGTAGACACCTTCATAGTACCGGGACAGCGCGCCGGCTTGCCGCGTTTTGCCGCGCTGTATGCCGGCCTGGTGGTGATGCAATCCATGAATGTGTGGCTTCTGGTTGCGGTGGCCGGTCGGATAGAAGTAGGAGTGAGCTTCGATTTACGTCGCAACGGGTTCCGCCACCTGCAGGAACTCTCGCTAACCTATTATGACAGAACGCCCGCAGGCTGGATCATGGCACGCATGACTTCAGACATAACGCGGGTCGGAGAGGTGATTTCGTGGGGACTCGTGGATATTGTATGGGGAACCACCATGATGGTTGCCTTTGCAGTATTCATGCTTGTCATGAATGTAGGGCTCGCGCTCATTGTGCTCGCAGTCGCGCCCTTTCTCGTGGCCGCGAGTCTCTACTTCCAAAAACGGATCCTCACAAGCCACCGTGAAATGAGAAGAATGAACTCGCGCATCTCCGGTGCATACAATGAAGGAATCATGGGGGCGCGAACCACCAAGATCCTCGTGCGGGAAGCGGAAAACCTGCGGGAGTTCCAGGGACTTACTTCCGGAATGAAACACGCTTCCGTGCGGACCGCCCTGTTCTCCGCGCTCTATCTACCCGTGGTGCTTACGCTGGGAAGCATAGGTACCGCGCTGGTGCTCTGGAGCGGCGGTAGCTATGTTGCGCACAATGTCCTTACCTACGGTACCATTGTCGCATTCATATCCTATACGGTGCAGTTTTTCGAGCCGGCGCAGGAACTCGCGCGGGTTATTACCGAGCTCCAGTCCGCGCAGGCCGCAGCCGAACGCGTTATTTCCATGGTTGAGACACCGGTAACCATTCGCGATACGCCCGAGCTCGCGCGTGCCTACGGGGATGTCTTTTCCTACACACCCGGAGTCCTTGCACGGGCGCGGGGGGACCTCCGGTTTGAGCGGGTCTCATTTTCCTACTCCTCCGGAGAACAGGTGTTTTCTGACTTCTCCCTTTCGGTGAGCGCCGGTCAAACGGTGGCGCTGGTTGGAGAAACCGGCTCGGGCAAGAGCACTTTAGTGAATCTTGTCTGCCGTTTTTATGAACCCGATTCGGGTTCTATTCTCATTGACGGAGTAGATTATCGCAGCCGGCCGCTGGGTTGGCTGCACGCTCAACTGGGCTACGTTCTCCAGACGCCCTATCTGAGAAGCGGCACAATTCGTGAAAATATTCGCTACGGAAACCTTACCGCGTCGGATGCAGACATTGAGGAGGCAGCTCGAATTGTGCACCTTGACCACTTCATCGGTAGAATGCCGGCGGGCTTTGAGACGGAGGTTGGAGAGGGAGGAGGGCTGCTCTCAACCGGGGAAAAGCAACTGGTCTCTTTTGCCCGGGCGCTTGTGGCAGACCCGGTCCTCTTTGTTCTCGATGAAGCCACTTCGTCGGTTGACACTGAAACGGAGCGTATTATTCAGGAAGCGGTTGGGCGAGTACTTGCCGGGAGAACGAGCTTTGTCATCGCACACCGGCTGTCCACTATCCGGGAGGCGGACCGGATCCTGGTCATACAAAACGGCAAGATCATGGAAGACGGCACGCATCATGAGCTTCTGTCTCAGCGTGGCTACTACTACTTGCTCTACACTCAATCAGGTGAAATTTCGTTGACCTGATGGACCCTGTCCGTAGAATGAAAGCAGGAGCAAAACACAATGAACTTTGGCGACAATCTCTTTTCACGCACCGGGTGGGAAATCTGTGAGCGCGTTTTTGACCGCGACAGTCTGATAACCAACGGAAGCAATTTCATGGTAGGCAACGGCTATCTTGGTTACCGTGGCACGTTTCCGGAATGGACCAAAGAGCACTATGTTGGCTGCGTGGTAAGTGATACCTACGATACGGCAGACGGAACGTGGAAAGAGCTCTCTACCGTGCCCAACGCACTTTACGCGCAGGCTTATCTGGACGGGGTGCCCATCTCGCTCTTTGACGGCACGGCGCACGACTACCGGCGTGAACTAGATTTCCGCTACGGCATTCATATGAGAAGTGTGGACGTGGCCCCGCCGCTGGCAAACGCCGGCGGACCTGGCCGCAAGGTTACCGTTACAGATTGGCGTTTTGCCAGCTACCGTGACCTTCATCTTGTACCGCAACGCATCGTGGTTGGCGTGCCGGGCGGCGGAGAACTGCGGTTGAGAACCGGCATAGACGCGGACCTCTGGAGCCTGCATGGCAACCACTTTCGCTCGCTTTCCGGGACTGAGAGCCGAAACGGCCGCATTGGCGTGGAAGCGGTAACGGGAGAGCACGGCATACGCATATGTGTTGGCCAGGCCGTAACGGTTCTCGGTGAACACGCATACCGGGAGGAAATAGAAAGAAATGATTCCGGTGTTTACCGCAGTCTCACCTTCCGGGCCGGTGCCGGAGAACAGGTCGAACTTGTACTCTACATGGCAGTCTACACGTCAAACGACGCAGACGACCCGGCAGCAGCGGTGAGAACGTCTCTTGATGCAGCGTGTGACGCCGGCTATGATGCGCTTCTTCGTGAGCATTGCGCAGTGTGGGACAGCCTGTGGGATAATATCGATATAAAATTAGACGGAGACAGTGAGACCCAGGCGCTGCTGCGCTACAACCTGTATCAGGCGGTAATTGCCACTCCCGCGCATACCGACCATCTTCCTATTGGCGCTCGCGGTCTTTCCTGCCAGGCGTATCAGGGAGCGGCCTTCTGGGACCAGGAGGTGTTTAATCTTCCGATGTATCTCTTTACGCGCCCTGACGTGGCCCGCAGCCTGCTGACCTACCGGCACAAAACTATCGCCGGCGCGCGCGGAAAAGCAGCTGACCTTGGGTACCGCGGCGCGTTCTACGCGTGGGTAAGCGCGGAAACCGGCGACGAGATTTGTCCCTCATACTTCTTTACAGACGTGCTGACGGGTCGGAAAATTCGCAATCATTTCAATGACTGGCAGATTCACGTTTCTCCCGACATTGCGTACGCTGTCTGGAATTACTATCAGGTGACCGATGACTGGGAGTTCATGCGCAAGAGCGGGGCGGAGATTATCTTTGATGTGGCGCAATTTCTGGTTTCCAGAGCGCACTTCAAGAAAGACAGGAACCGCTATGAATTTATTCGGCTGCTCGGTCCTGATGAATATCATGAAAACGTTGACAACAATTTCTTCACTGCGTACCAGGCGCGCTTTGTAATGCAGCGTGCGCTTGCGCTCTATGCAATCTTCGAGGAAAGAGATCCTGGCGCCTTGCGCGAGATTCAGAAGCGGAGCAACGTAAGTCCAGACGATATTGTTCTCTGGACTGAGATGGCACAACGTATCTTTGTGCCGGAGCCGGATGAGAAAAGCGGGCTCATTGAGCAGTTTGACGGCTACTTTCAGCTTGAGGACATCACCCCGGGGAAGTTGGCCGGGCGGCTCATCGACCCCGCTGAGTACTGGGGCTGGCCAAACGGAATTGCAGTTGAAACTCAGGTTTCCAAGCAGGCGGACGTGGTACAGTTATTCATGATTCACCCAAAGGCGTATCCGGTTCACGTGATGAGAGCCAACTGTGACTACTATGAGCCGCGTACGCAGCACGGTTCTTCACTCAGTCCCTCCGTCTATGCCATCGTGGGCGCCTGGACCGGCAACATGCGCATGGCCTGTGACTACTTTCAAAAGTCACTGACCGTGGATTTGCTGGCCACAAACAAGTCGGAAAGTGGTGGGACCTTTATCGGCGGAATACACACCGCTGCGTGCGGCGTGGCGTGGCAAATTGTAGTAAGAGGCTTCTGCGGTCTTTACGTGGAAGATGGCACACTCGGCCTTTCACCCAACCTTCCTGAGAGTTGGGCAAAGGTGCGATTTTCGATTTTCTTTCGCGGGCAGCGTCTTCTGGTAACTGTAAGGCAGGAGAGCGTTTGCGTTTCCCACGCCGGCGGAACGCAACGCGTGCGGCTTGATCTTGGAGGAAAGGAACACCTTCTCGAACCTTCAAAGGAACTCACGGTGAGCTACGCATAGCCGAGCCGTGGCACCTTGCGCCCCGGATGGATTGCCGCACGGTGGCACGCTATCGCGCCGGCCTGAAAATGGTGCTGTAAATTCTGTCCCTTACCGACTCCCTGATTGAAACGTAGGTTACGTGCATAACATCACCCTCTTCGCTCAGGCGCACTACCTTGCTCATGACCCGCAGCCGGTCACCGCGGTCTGTAGGAAAGGTGATTTCCACCGCGTCGCCTACGTTAAAGGTGCGATGAGGGTTTTCCAGGCTCGCACCACCACCGCCGAGGTCAAGGGAGTAAGTCAGCTCTTCCTTTTCCTCACTGTCATATGGACACACGTATACGGGGAGCTTCATCTTTCTGCGAAAATATTTGCGTTTCTGCTGGTGCGTCAGATATTCGGAATGGCGCAGGTAAAGCGTAGTGCCTTCCATCTTCTGGACAGTTGTGGCAACACGGAAGATGCCGGTATTATTCTGGTAAAACACCTCTACGCTGGAACCGGTGACAAAGTGCCGGGTACCTTCAGGCAGTGAGACGCGAAAGCTGCTTGCCTGGGGTTCAAGAACAGTTCCCTTTATTGGTGTTTCGTGTTGTGTTCTTCTGATAAAGATTGTGGAGCGTTCCGGAATTCCCGCAGTAGACCGCGCATGCTGATTTTCCATCCTGCGGAATCCCAGGGCTACCCGTAGCCCGGCAATGGTATCCGAACTCACAGACTCATGCTCCAGCAGTTTTGCCGCACAGGAACTGAACACAGCTTCATTTTCCAGAAGCAAATACTTATCTACCGGATTCTTTAAATAGAGTGCCATGCGGGAGATGACTGCCTCCCACGACGGGCTCAAATTGAGTTGCCGTGCACGATCCTCATACGCAGATGCCGCCCGCCGCGCGCGCTCCTCCCGCTCTCTCTGCAACTGCCGCCTGGCGTAAAAAACAAGAAACAGCACCACCGCCACAATGCTGGTGATGAGAACGGTCAGCTGCCAGGGATTAGCCTGGTATGCACGGGACACTTCCCTGAAAAAGTCTGCCACTGCTGCGCTCCGGCCGGGACCCATGAATGAAACGCACCTCCTTCTGCAGTACTATAACACACCCCGTAGCCGATGTATCGTACTTAACGGCAGGGTGCGCGCGTGAGTATACTGAAAACAGGAGCAACAAATGGACTACGCCGGGCTGTTTGTCGGTAAGAGCACCGCCATGAAACAAGTCTACAAACTACTCGACAAAGTGGCCGGCGTAGATGTATCTGTGCTCATAACAGGAGAAAGCGGTACAGGCAAGGATCTGGCCGCACGCGCCGTCCACGAGGCAAGTTCACGGGCGAACGGCCCGTTTATTCCCGTCAACACCGGCGCAACCACTTCTCATCTCATTGCAAGCGAACTCTTCGGGCATGAGAAGGGCGCTTTCACCGGCGCGCACCAGAGAAAGCGGGGTCTGTTTGAACAGGCATCCGGCGGGACGCTCTTTCTTGATGAAATTAGTACGATGGATGAACACGCCCAGGTGACGTTACTTCGGGTACTCGAAACGCATACCTTTCAGCGAGTGGGAGGTCAGGAAGAGATATCCTGCGATGTGCGAATTATTGCGGCCACCAATGAAGATCTGAGGGAACAGACCCGGCAGGGTGCTTTCAGAGAGGACCTTTATCACAGGCTGCATGTCTTTGAGATCAGAATGCCTGCGTTGCGTGAGCGCGGCGATGACGTGTTGTCCCTCGCATCCTTTTTCCTGACGCGCTACGCTTCCGAATTCGGAAAAGGGGAGATTTACTTTTCACCGGAGGCAGAAGAAGCTCTATCCGCCTATCCGTGGCCCGGGAATGTGCGCGAACTTGAGAATGCAGTCATGCGGGCGGTGATCACGGCGGGAGATTCGGTAGTGGACCTTTCGGCGCTTCCGCCGGCGGTTTCCGGAAAATCAGCAGATCCTGACCATGTTCCCATTGAGGTGGGGTTCAGTATTCATGAGGCGGAGCGTCTGTTGATCATTCAAACGCTTCAAAAACTCGGCGGTAACCGGACGCGTGCCGCCCAAATGCTTGGTATCAGCCGAAAGGCACTCTATAACAAGGTGAAAGAATACGGAATAGAGCTCTAACCGGCCGTGGAATGGCATGGTTGTTGCATGTTACGTGGTGGAGATGAAACGCAGTATTCGCAACATGCTGTCATACCGCGTGACCGACGGTCTCAGGACGCTTGGCACAGTCGGAGATTATTACCTCAGCCATGTCAGCTGGACCATTGAGTATGTTCTACTCAAAGAGGAGAGCCAATCAGCTGTGCGGGTGCTGCCGGTAGCGCCAAATCACTTTGATTTTGACAAACATACCCTGCGTCTCCGCCCGGAGGAAGAGAATACGCCGTTGGGCGCAGCGGTCCCCTTTCTGAGAAGGGCGGGTAAGTTAACGGCGCTTTCTGTCCTTGAAGCGCTGGGGCGCGCGGCAATCATTGAAGACGCGGTGGTAGACGATGCCGACCTCTCAGTCACCTATTTAATTGTGAACGGCGGAGATCTTTTTTCAGACCGGCGTGCGCTGGTTGATCCGCGTAACCTTGTGCGAATTGACTGGAGAAACGGCAGGGCGTACCTGGCGACCGCCCTTTTCTAATACGCTGCTTCAATTCTTATTTCCAGCTTGCAGGCCGGTCGTAGTGTTCAGCAAGCCGCTCCTCGTACTCGGCGTTCACCGGCTCTTCCTGCCGATACGTGGGAGCGTCTTCAATTCGAGCGTTTTCCATGTCCACAAAGATCATTTTCTGGCGCCAGTTGATTTCCCGAGCCCAGCGAGGTGAAAGCAATACAGCACGGCTCTTGATAACTGAACCTATCGAAACCACAAGGTAGCGAATTGCCCATGTGCGCTCATCAAAGATAAAGTCGCTTACCTTTCCCACCGACCCCCTGGCAGCAAGAACACTGTATCCGTTCACAATTGCGGTGCTTCGTAGCTCCGTCGGCGAATTTTCATGGATATCCCCGGCCGGAATCTCTTCTTTACGATGCGGTCTTTGCAACGCAAAGACGTCTTCAGGATGCATACCGGTTCCCCACAGTCCATAGCCGGCCCAGTACACCGGCGCTTTGTAGTGCCGGTAAAGCTCCACTTCCTGGTGACGTGATATTGGAACACGGGTGTCAATATCCGGGCTCTCTCTCACTTGCTGACAGGTAAGATTTACCCGAATTTTCTTCTCAGGCCAGCTTACCTCGTCTATAAAAACAGGTGAGATAAGCACGCGGTTCTTTTGAAACAAGCCACCTGTTTCCACCACAAGATATCGAATTGTCCAGTCTTCATTATCAAAGTAGCACTCTTTCACCCGTCCCAGATCACCATCCGTGGCGCGAATAGCGAAGTTCTCCAAATGTCCTACATTCCGTAACATAATGATCTCCTTCCTCGTCAAAAACAGGGAAGCACACTGTTTCACACCGGGTAATTTTTCCCCACCGGGTGTAGAAATCCTGTACGCAATTCCCCTGGGATGGCACGATTGTTGTGTGGAAGATAATAATCTTTGACCGCGGAGGCCACCATTCGCGGAGGAGTTACGTCTCTTTGGCCGGGCGGTAGATGTGTGTGGCCATTCCGTGGAAGACCTCAGCCGCCTCCATGATGGTTTCGCTCATTGTTGGATGCGGATGTACGGTAAGAGAGACATCACGTGCCAGTGCGGCCATTTCAACGGCAAGAGCGCCCTCGGCTATGAGGCTATCGGCGCCTCGACCCACAATACCTACGCCAAGGATGCGCTCTGACTCGGGATCGACTACCAGCTTGGTTTTACCGTCCGCCGCGTTGTCGGCCACTGCCCGGCCGGACGCGGCCCATGGAAAGGAAGTCACCGTTACGTTCACGCCCTTCGCGGCTGCTTCGCGTTCGGTGAGTCCGCACCAGGCGATCTCCGGATCAGTATAGAGGACTGCCGGGATGGTGGCCGGCTCATACGCGCTTTTCTTTCCGGCAATGACTTCTGCTGCAACACGGCCCTCGTGGCTCGCTTTATGAGCCAGAAGGGGAGCGCCGGTGATGTCTCCAATTGCGTAGATGTGGCCGGTTTCGGTCTGACGTTTTTCGTTGACGGGTATGAATCCTTTCTCATCCACCGTGATACCGGCATGTTCCAGCCCAAGGGAGTCGCTGTTTGGCCTGCGGCCGGTGGTAAGAAGGATGCGGTCGAATGTCCTTTCCCGGCTCTCATTGTCGTCTTCCGTTGAACGCAAGCCCACTTTCACCTTCCCGTCCTTTTCCTCTAAGTCGCTCACAATGGTATGTGTATGGATCTGGTCAAATGTCTTGCGCGACGCTTTCTGATAGGTCTTTACCAGGTCTCGGTCCGCGCCCGGTATCAGTCCCTCAGTCATTTCTACAATAGTCACCTTAGCGCCAAGCCTGGCGTAGACGGTTCCCATTTCCAGTCCAATGTAACCACCCCCAACCACCAGGAGGGAATTTGGAATTTCGGGCAGGGAGAGCGCGTCCTCAGCAAACATGATAAGATTGGACTCAGTCTTCATTCCCGGCGGTGCAACCGGCCGGGATCCGGTAGCCACTATGGCGTGAGAAAACGTGAGACTCTCCGTCTTTCCGCCCTCTGCTGCAATTTCAAGGGTGTTAGCATCTTTGAACTTTCCCGTGCCGCGGATGTGCGTGACGTGGCGTTGTTTGGACAGTTGACCAAGCCCTTTGGTCAACTGAGAGATTACCCGGTCTTTGGCGTCCCGCATCTTGTCCAGATCAACCTGCGCTTTCCCGAATGAGAGCCCCCAACTCTCCGCAGATTCCGCTTCATGTTTCAGTTTCACCAGATGTAACAGCATTTTGGACGGAATGCAGCCCTCATAGAGGCAAACACCACCCGGATTCTTGCGCGGATCCACTATGACGGTTTCCTGTCCAAGGTCCGCGGCCATAAACGCGGCCGCGTACCCGCCGGGTCCACCGCCAATCACAACCGTGTCGGTCTTCCTGTCAGCCATCTTTTTTTGCCTCCAAATCCATGTAGAGCGGTTCACTGAGCGCCGTGCAAATCCAGTGCAAAAAGCGTGCGCCGTCGGCTCCGTCAATCACACGGTGGTCATAGGAGAGCGATAGGGGGAGGATCAGCCGTGGTGTAAACTCTCCGTCTGAGTAGACCGGCTTAGTCTCAGCTCGGGCAACCCCAAGTATGGCTACCTGCGGTGAGAAGACAACCGGTGTGAAACTGGTGCCGCCAATACCGCCAAGGTTTGAAATGGTGAAGTTGCCGCCGTCCATTTCTTCCGGCTTAATTTTCTTATTTCGGGTCCGTGAGGCCAGGTCAGAGAGTTCTGCTGAGAGTTCCACGATGCTCTTGCGGTCAGCATCTCTTACCACGGGTACCAGTAGCCCGCGGTCGGTGTCCACCGCTATACCCACGTTCACATACTTTTTATAGACAATCTCGCGGTTGCGCATATCCAGACTGGCATTAAAGCGCGGGAACTTCCGCAATGCCGTAGCCACAATCTTGAGGAGGATTGCCGTGACCGTGAGCTTGCCCCCTGCCTTTTCCGCGGCGTCTGCGTGCTTCTTTCTAAATGCTTCTACGTCCGTTACATCAGCCTCGTCAAGCTGCGTTACGTGAGGTATGGTCTGCCACGAGTACCGGGTGTTTTCCGCAGTAACCTGCCGAACGCGGCTGGTTGGTTCCCGATAAGTCTCCCCCCAGACGGAAAAGTCCGGAAGAGCCTTCTCTTCCGTGGCACCGTGCGCCTGCCCGCCGCCGAGAACGTTTTTGGCGTGTCGCTTGACATCGTCGGTAGTTATGCGCCCGCCGGGACCGGTTCCTGAAACCTCCTCCACCGCAACTCCGATTTCGCGCGCAAGTCTTCTGGTAGACGGCGCGGCAGGTACCGGAACGCGTTCAGCCTCTTCGGTATCTTTACCTGCGTTCGCGGTCCTGCCTGCTGTGTCTTGCTCCGCGTCTTGCTCCGTCCGGCCGCCGGCCGGCTTTGCTTCTGCTGTGCCTGTTTTTTTCTCGGCCGATTCTTCTTCCACCGATTCGGTCTCTTCCGCTTCCTCTTCTTTCTCGGAGGCCGTCTCGTCGGCTGCCTGCTCAGTCTCGACCTTGAGAATGGTCTGGCCTACTTTGATTTCATCTCCCTGTGAGACAAGAATCTCGGTCACCTTACCGCCGTCTGAGGCAGGCACTTCAACTGCTGCCTTGTCCGTTTCCAGCTCTATAATGGGGTCGTCCTGCGCAATGGTCTGGCCCTGAGAAACGAGGACGTTTACCACGCTGCCTGATTCAACATTTTCCGAGATTTCCGGTAGTTTAATTTCCTTAATCATTCCTGCGTCCTCCGCTCTCTACAATGCAGCCGGATCTGGCTTGTCCGCATCTATGTCAAGCTCCTTCACGGCGCGGGTGAGCACTTTCTTCTCTATCTTGTCTTCCAGATGAAGGGCACGAAGGGTAGCCAGAACAATATGGCGGGCATCTACTTCAAAGTAGTCACGAAGCGCCCCGCGGTTGTCGCTGCGTCCGTAGCCGTCAGTTCCCAGCGCGGTGAAATTATCAGGAAACCATTTTGCTACAGAAAGGGGCAGCGCTTTAAGATAATCAGTAGCAGCCACCACGACGCCTTGTTCACCGTCAAAGCACTGTTCAATATAATTCTTCCGCGCCTTTTCCCCGGGATGAAGCATGTTGTAGCGTTCAGTGTCAGTTGCGTCCTGGTACAGCTCTTTGTAGCCGGGAACACTCCATACATCTGCGTTCACGCTGTAATCTTCCTCCAGCATCTGTGCGGCCGTAATAGCCTCATTCAAGATAGCACCGCTTCCAAGCAAATGGGCTGCAGCCTTCTTTTTCCCCTTTTTGAAGCGATACATGCCACGCAGAATGCCTTCCTCCACGCCTTCAGGCATTTCCGGCATGGGGTAGGTTTCATTCATGACGGTGATGTAGTACATCAGGTCTTCCTGTTCCACGAACATTCGCCTGAACCCTTCCTTTACGATGACTGCCACCTCAAAGGCGAAGCTCGGGTCGTACGCCTTCATATTTGGAATTGAGAGTGCCAGCACGTGGCTCTGTCCGTCCGCGTGTTGCAGCCCTTCACCGGGCAGAGTGGTTCGCCCTGAAGTCCCGCCTACCACAAAACCGCGGGCTCGAATATCACCGGCAGCCCAGAAGAAATCCCCGACGCGCTGCAGTCCAAACATTGAGTAGAACATGAAGAAGGGCACCATATTGATACCGTGGGTCGCGTAAGCGGTGCCCGCTGCAATGAATGACGACATGCAACCAGCTTCCGTAATGCCTTCCTCAAGGATTGCGCCGCTTTTTTCCTCGTTGTAATAGAGAAGACTTTCCTTATCTACCGGTTCATAGAGTTGTCCCACGTGGGAGTAAATGCCGACCTGCCTGAAAAGCGCCTCCATCCCGAACGTCCTCGATTCATCAGGTACAATGGGAACAATCCTATTCCCTATTTCTTTGTCCTTTAAGAGCTTACCGAGCAGTTGAACCATTACCATAGTAGTTGCCACTTCTCGGTCACCCGAGCCTTCGGTGAACTCCTGAAATACTTCGTCCTTTGCTTGCGGAAGTGGATCGGCACTGTCTGTTCTTTCCGGAACATAGCCGCCCAGTTTGTCCCGCTGTGATTTGAGATATGCCAGTTCCTCTGAGTCATCAGGAAGGGCGTAGAAAGGAGCCTCGGATAGCTCTTCATCTGACACGGGAATACCAAACCGGCTGCGGAAATGACGGAGCTCTTCTTCGTTAAGCTTCTTTTGCTGGTGGGTTACGTTCCTTCCTTCTCCTGCTTCTCCCAACCCATACCCCTTAATGGTCTGGGCCAGGACTACCGTTGGGCTTCCGCTATGGCTCACGGCCTGAAGGTAGGCGTTGTACACTTTTGCCGGATCATGCCCGCCGCGACGCATTTTTTCCAGTTGTTCGTCAGAGTAGTTTTCCACTAGTTTCAGGAGGCGGTCATCGCTGCCAAAAAAGTTCTTGCGAATATAATCTCCGGAAGCAACGGCATACTTCTGGTACTGCCCATCAACCTGTTCATCCATCCGTTTCACCAGGAGCCCGTCTTCATCGTTGTCCAGCAACGGGTCCCAGTCGTCACCCCAGATGACCTTGATTACGTTCCAACCGGCACCCTTGAACGCGGCCTCCAACTCCTGTATCACTTTTCCGTTCCCGCGGACCGGACCGTCCAGGCGTTGAAGGTTACAGTTAATCACAAAGGTCAAATTGTCCAGCCGTTCCCGGCTGGCAACGGTCAAGGCGCCCATTGATTCCGGTTCGTCAAATTCGCCGTCTCCCAGGAACGCCCAGACGCGCTGATCACCGGGTTTCAACAGGTCGTTATCTTCAAGGTAACGGTTGAAACGCGCCTGGTAGATTGCTTGAATGGGTGCCAGACCCATTGAAACAGTTGGAAACTGCCAGTAGTCCGGCATCGCGCGCGGGTGAGGGTAGGAGGCAAGCCCGCCGTCCGGACGCAACTCCTGGCGAAAGTTTTCCAGATCGCGCGTAGAGAATCTGCCTTCCACAAAGCTGCGCGCGTATATACCCGGGGATGCGTGTCCCTGGAAATAGACCAGGTCCGGACCGCCGTCAACTCCCCGCCCGCGGAAGAAGTGATTGAATCCCACTTCATAAAGCGTTGCGGCGGAGGCATAGGTTGAAATGTGACCGCCTATGCCGCTTGATCCGCGATTTGCGCGAACCACCATTGCCATCGCGTTCCAGCGGACAATGCTCTTGATCCTTCGCTCCAGTTCCCGACTGCCGGGATAGGGTTGCTCCCGGTTATGAGGAATGGTGTTTATGTAGGCGCTGTTCCCCGGGCAATGCATCGGCACGCCGTGCTTCTGCGCCCGCGTCTGCAGCATGAAAAGGAGTTCACGTACCCTGTCCGGGCTCTCATTGTGAAGTACATAGTCCAGCGATTCGAGCCACTCTCTATTTTCAAATTCGTATACGTTCTCTTTGTCTGCATTGCTGCTCACGAGGATCCTCCTGTCCCCTACATACATGCAATTTGCATGCCATCTTTTTTCAGATTGTTCGTTGGCTTGCTGACCGGCATAGAATTTGCATACATTGAACGGGAGGAGAGATTGTATGCTTCACAGTGTAAACGTATTGAAAGAAAGTACCGTGCACGCCACGGATGGAAGCGTTGGACATATTGAAGATGCGTATTTTGATGAATCCGAATGGGTCGTCAGGTACCTCGTGGTTAATACCGGACCGTGGATATTTGGGCGCACGGTATTAATAATGCCACAGTCAGTAACCTCATTGCATCGCGAGGAAAAGATGATATATCTTGACGTGACGAGGAAGACGGTGAAGGAGAGTCCTGATGTCGATACCAGGAAACCAATCTCACGGTTAAAAGAAGAGGAGTTCCACGATTATTACCGGCTGCCGGTTTACTGGAACCGCAGCCAGGCGTGGTCTAAGGAGCAATTCCCCGGTGCCATGCCGGTTTCCAGGGACAACATTGGTGAAGAGCGCCAGGACAGGGAAAGTGAGATGTATGAGAATTCTCTGCGCAGCGCTCGTGAAATGGACCGTTACGAAGTGAGCGCCAGGGGGGAAGCCCTGGGTTCCACGCTCGACTTTATCGTTGACCCGGAAACATGGAAGATTCGCTACCTGGTAGTTGCGCGAGACGGCGCGGGACGGAAACTCACTGTCCTGTCTCCTGACTGGATCCGCAAGGTTTCCTGGATCGAATCAAGCATTGACATCGATATGCCGCGCGAAAAGATTGAGAACTCGCCTGACATCGAATCAATAGAGAACGTATCGCGTGATTACGAAAAGAAGTTGTATGACTACTATGAGGCGGCCCGCTACTGGTAGCGAGTGACTGGATAATGTGAGAAGTGGGAAATTTCTACCCACGCGGAGAGGAGCGCGCAAATGGCAGACTTCACGCGAACAACCTCCATGGTGAGGGGCATCATTGCCGTCATTGTAGGCGGAATTGCTTTGGTGAAGCCATTTACCGCCGCAGACGTCTTTGTGGTATTGGTGGGAATCTATCTCTTTCTGGATGGCGTTGTGGGCATCTTTCACGCGTTGAAAACCCGACAGGGCTTTTCCGGCTGGTGGCTTGGTATGCTTGAAAGCGCCGCCGGCCTGGTTGTGGCCTTGATGTTCATCCTGGTACCGCGCGCCGCCGTTGAGGTGTTGCTCGTCCTCGTGGGGGTCTGGGCCATTATCCGTGGAGGTTTAGAGCTTTTCGGACTTGTTCGCGGCCCCGCCGGAGGCGGACCGGTATGGATTGTTGCTGCAGGGGCCGCCCTCTCTTTGGTGCTTGGCGCTATCCTGGTTATCAGTCCGTCGGTAGGTATTGTAGTGGCTGTGTGGCTGTTCGGGATCTATGCCGTGGTATACGGCATTTTGCAACTGGTTGACGGGCTGCAACGCAGATCCTGAAGAGGAGGCTCTGATGGAAGAGAAGGTGCGTTCTGGAGGCGCCGGTTTTGTTCTTCCCGAACAGTTTCTTGCGGAGCAGGCGCGGCGGGTAGAATCAAACCAGGGCCAGCTATTGATAGCGAGCTGTCGTGACGGGACCTACATGGCAGAACGGGTGGTGGAGCGTTACCGGCGTTTTCTGTCTGAGGCGGGGAGCAATGCGGAGGTCACGTTTCTCTCAAATATCGATACGCAGTTTTCCGACACTGAGACAGGCGTGCGGCTCGCGCAGCATGTCGGTGGCGCAGATGTCTTTCTCTTTCAGGCGCTGCTCTCACCCGTTTCCGGTCGGAGCGCAAATGACAACCTGTTTAGCTTCCTCATTGCCGCGCGGGCGTTCAGGGAACACGGCGCAAATCGGGTGACGGCGGTGTTGCCCTACCTTACCTACGCGCGGCAGGATAAACCCACAAAGTTCATGCGCGAGCCGACCACTGCCAAGCTCATGGCAGATTTGAGTACCGCCGCCGGAGTGGACCGGGTTATCGCATGGGATCCCCATTCCAATCAAATTCACGGATTTTACGCCAGCATGCCGGTAAGCATGCTGGACCCGCTTACCATGTTCAGCGCAGAGTTCGCCGAGTTTCGGGGCCGAAATGACGTAATAGCCGTTGCCCCTGACGCGGGCGCAACAAAGATGATCATGCATTTTGCACGTGAGATGGAACTTGATTCGGCCATCGCTTCAAAATTCCGTCCCAACCAGGAAGAAGCAGTCATAACTGACATTATTGGCGACTTCCGCGGCAAGCGTATCGCACTTGTCATTGATGACATGATAGCAAGCGCCGGAACCGTCCAGGATCTGGTCTCCAAGCTTGTGCGGGAGAAGGGCATAGAGGAAATCTACATGGGCGCGTCTCACAACCTTTGCCTGAAAGACACCCGGCAGCGGCTACAGCGTATGCATGAGCAATTTCACTTGAGAAAGGTCATTGTCACAAACAGTATTCCGCAGACGCCTGAGTTTGAAGAGCTTTCCTTTTTTGAGGTCCGCTGCCTTTCGGAAGCGTTGTGCCGCACCATTAACAGGGTACATTACAACAGGAGCGTCAGCGAAATATTCCTTCCGCGTTGAGTGTGTGACATAGGAGAACACGGGAAAGAGGAGGAGCCTGGTGTTACTGGCCATAGACATTGGAAATTCCAACATTGTGATAGGTGTGTGTGATGACGGAAGATGGCGCAGCCACTGGAGAGTACAATCCGCACCGGACAAGACGTCGGATCAGTACCGCCTTTCTCTTCGGGGTCTTCTGGAGCAGGATCACATTCCTGCATCAGGTATTCAACGGGTAGTGCTGAGCAGCGTGGTGCCATCCCTCACGCAAACGCTCAAGAAGGCTGTTTCTCACACAACGGAAGCTGACCTCACGCTGGTGGACACAGAGCTCCATTTAAATATACGCATCGACACGGAGCATCCTGCTGAGGTTGGTTCAGATCTCATCGCAAACGCAGTTGCGGCGTATGACCGCTACAGGACCCGGACCATTGTAGCGGATTTTGGCACCGCGCTTACGTTTACTGCCGTGGATGAACATGGCGTGTTTCGCGGAGTTGCCATAGCCCCCGGTCTTCAGACTGCAGCGCGCGCCCTGTCACAAAGTACCGCGCAGTTGCCGGAGGTGGAACTATCCGCGCCCGCACGAGTGACCGGACGAACTACCACGGAAGCACTGCAGGCAGGAACCGTAATGGGATTTGTCGGGCTTGTTGAGCGCATCATAGGAGACATGAACCGCGAGCTGGGTGGAAACGCACGCGTTGTTGCGACCGGCGGATTGGTAGATGTGATGGCTCCCCTCTCCGGAATGATTCATGAAGTGGATCACTGGCTCACGCTGGAAGGATTACGCATCCTTGCGGAGCTTAACCCGGTGTCTACCTTATGAGTACCTTGCAAAAAGGCGGTCCATCTGGAAATACGCCGGAGTTGCCGGAGCACGCGTGGACGCTTTCAGTGAAAGAGGTTTGCCGCGTACTGGCCGCAGATCCGGAACAAGGCCTATCAGAGGCGGAGATCCATTCCCGTAGGAAGCGATTTGGTGCTAATAGCCTGGATACGGGCAAGAGGCAAGGTACACTGCCTATCCTGTGGCGCCAGTTCCAAAGTGTGATCATGCTGGTACTCGCCGCGGCTGCGACTCTCTCCTTTCTTTTCTCTCAGTGGATTGACGGCATCGCCGTCCTAACCGCCATGTTCATAAACGTAATCATAGGATTTGCCACAGAGCTGCGGGCAGTACGCTCCATGGAAGCTCTTGAACAGATGGACGCCCGTTACGCGCACGTGATACGAGGCGGCGCGGTACGGGAAGTCATGGCGGCCAGACTGGTCCCCGGGGATGTACTCGTTATTGAAAGCGGAGATGTGGTAACGGCGGACGTTCGCCTTACGGAGGCCAATCGGCTTCTCATTGACGAGTCAGCGCTTACCGGCGAATCCGTGCCGGTGACCAAACAAACGGACGCCGTAGTACCGGACGCGCCAATTGCAGAGCGCAGCTCCATGCTTTTCAAGGGTACGGCCGTTACCGAAGGGTCGGGTCGGGGCGTGGTTGTTGCCACGGGGATGCAGACCGAACTCGGCGCGGTTGCCGGTATGGTGCAGGAAACCGAGGAGGAAAGCGACCCGCTCTCCCGGCGGCTGAACGGGCTTGCCGCCAGACTGGTGCGGGTCATTGTCATTGCGGCAGTAGTCGCGGCTGCTGCAGGCGTTCTGGCCGGAAGAGAGCTTTTTGTGATGATAGAAACCGTGGTTGCTCTCATTGTGGCCGCCGTGCCCGAGGGACTGCCAATTGTTGCCACCCTTGCCCTGGCGCGAGGCATGCAGCGAATGGCACGTCGGAACGCTCTGATTAGAAGGCTGTCGGCCGTTCAAACGCTGGGATCTACCAACGTAATCTTCACGGACAAGACCGGAACACTTACCGAAAACAGTATGACGGTGACCCGCCTGCTTCTTCCCGGGGCTGAGGTGTCGGTTACCGGCACCGGCCTGGAACTGACAGGAACCTTCCTGGTGGAAGGGGAACCAATCTCCGCACTGGAGAACCCGGTCGCGGCCAGCGCGCTCCGCGTTGCGGCGCTTTGCAACAACGCCCGGCTTCCCGGGACCGAACAGTCATCCATGGGTGACCCGCTAGAGGTCGCTCTGGTGGTGGCCGCCGCCAAGGCGGGACTTTCCAGACGTGATGCAGCGCGGAAGTGGCCGGAGGTGCGAGAGCTCGCCTTTGATCCCGATCTGCAAATGATGGCGACCGTCCACCAGGACGGGTCTGCGTACTGGATTGCCGTAAAGGGTGCACCGCGCGCCGTTCTTAACGTGTGCAGCCGGGTGAAGGAGAAGGGGCGTCTACGGGACTTCGGGGATGAGGAAAAGGAAGAGTGGCTCGCAAGAAACAGCTCACTGGCGGGAGATGGCCTGCGTGTGCTTGCGCTGGCTGAGAAGAGTGCAGAGCGCAGTGAGGACGACGTTTACACGGATTTGGTTTTTCTCGGTCTGGCCGGCATGGTTGATCCGCCGCGCGAGGAGGTGCGTGATGCCATAGCCGTATGTCACCGCGCCGGGTTGCGGGTTGTAATGGTGACCGGTGATCAGCGGGAAACGGCACTTGCCGTAGGAAGAGCGCTCGGCGTGAGCGATGATGAATCTTCCGTATTTGAGGGAGACCGGATTCTGGAGCCTTCTCAAATGTCTCATGCCCAGAAGAGACAGATACGTGAGGGTTCAATCTTTGTACGGGTCAGTCCTGAACAGAAACTGAACCTTGTGGCGCTCCATCAGGAAGCGGGCTCAATTGTGGCGATGACCGGAGACGGGGTGAATGATGCGCCGGCTCTCGGCAAAGCTGATATAGGAATAGCCATGGGCAAACGCGGAGAGCAGGTGGCGGAAGACGCTGCTGATATGATCCTCCAGGACGACCGGTTTGCAACTATCACTACTGCAGTTGAATACGGCAGAATCATCTTCAAGAACATCCGCAACTTTGTCATCTATCTCATTTCAGGCAACATAGCGGAGATACTTGCCGTTGGCCTGGCTTCAATGGTTGGTGCGCCTATGCCGCTTCTCCCGCTGCAGATTCTCTACCTCAATGCGGTGAATGACATATTCCCGGCGCTCGCGCTTGGCGTAGGGAAGGGATCCCACCTGGTGATGCAAGAGCCGCCCCGCGACCCAGGTGAACCCGTACTTGCCCGCCGTCACTGGCTGGCGCTTGGCGGATGGGGAATTCTTATTGCCGCAGCGGTGCTTGCCGGTTTTGCCTTTGCGCTTACCCGGCTGGGATACACGGAACGGGAAGCGGTAACAGTATCGTTTGTTGCTATCTCCCTGGCGCGTTTGTGGCACGTTTTTAACATGAGAGATGCCCAAACACACGTTGTGATTAACCAGATCACCAGAAACGGGTTTGTCTGGATTGCGCTTGGCATTTGTATCGTGCTGATACTGCTGGCGCTCTACGTGCCGGTGTTACGTGACGTGTTGAAGCTCGCCACACCCGAAGGGCTTATGTGGCCGCTCATTCTGGGTACCAGCGCCCTGCCGCTTCTCTTTGGACAGCTTGCGCTGATCCTGGCGGGACGGTTTATCAGGAGGAACATATCATGAACAGCTGGGAAAAACCGGAAGATCTTGAAGGGCTTCCCGGCCAATATCCTCTGGAAATGTCAGTGGGAGCCTCTTTCAATATGGCACCCGTTCTGGCGGAAATTGAAACACAGAGAGAGAAGGCGGCCAATCCCGCTCTCCCGCGGGATGAACGGATTGAAGCGTACGAGGACATCATTGAGAGCGAGGTGGGGGACACCACCCTGTCACGAGCGAGGAACGTGGAGCGGGAAATAGGGCTGAGACAGGTATTCCTCAAGTTTGAAGGCAGTAACCCTTCCGGTACGCAGAAGGATCGCATCGCATTTGCTCAGGTCCTGGATGCACTGCGCCGCGGGTATGACAGGATAACCATCGCCACCTGCGGCAACTACGGGATGGCAATGTCTTTTGCCTCTGCGCTGGCAGGTATCAGCTGTCTGGTATTCATTCCCGCCAGATATCACACCCGGCGTCTTGATGAAATGAGAAAGTTCGGTGCCGAAATTGAACTGGTGGATGGCGACTACGAGAGAGCGGTGGAGCACTCGTCTCGAATAGCGGTGGAGCGAGAGTATTACGATGCAAATCCGGGCGGCGCCAACACTGATTTGCAACTTCGGGCATACGGGAGCATAGCGCATGAGATTTACGACGAGCTGCGTGACGCACCCGCCGCGGTGAGCGTACCGGTATCAAACGGTACCACCCTGGCAGGTATCTACCGCGGATTTGTGAGCTTGTTCAGACGGGGGAAGACATCACGTATCCCGCGTTTCATTGCCGGTTCCTCGTTCAGTAAGAATCCGATAGTCAATGCGTACGTGAAGGATCTTCCCACCTGTCAGGATCTTGACCCCCGGGGAATCCGTGAATCATCGGTCAACGAGCCGCTCATAAACTGGCATTCCATTGATGGCGATCTGGCCTTAGATGCCATACGAAGCAGCAAAGGATGGGCGGTGAATGTGAGTGACCGGCGCATGCTCTCCTACTCGCGGCTGCTGCGGGATCAGGAGGGGATGCACGTGCTGCCCGCCTCAACCGCGGGACTCCTTGCGCTTCTTGCGCGGCATGAAAAGGAGCAGCTTCCCAGTGATCGTTACGTTGCCATTTTGACCGGGAGGAGAGCGTGAGGATGAGCGGCACACAGAAGGAGCAGCCGATGCGCCCGGAGAACGTGCTTCCGGTTGCAGACGGTAATGCCGTGGTCTACTGTGAAGGTGCGTTTTCATCTACGTACGGAAAGACAGCCCACGGTCTGGTTCGCTTTACCAGGCGTTACCGCGTGCTTTCCGTGATTGACAGTACCCTTCCGACTCAGGACGCCGGCGGGTACCTGGACGGGAAAGCCAATGGCGTCAACATTCTCCCCACGCTGGACGCCGCGCTTGAGGACGCCCGTGCCCGCGGTCATCAAATCAGCTATTTTGTCATCGGACTGGCCCCGGACGGCGGCGTGCTTGGTGCCGGCGTGCGTGAGGCGGTGAGGGATGCGCTTTCTCGCGGGCTTTCCGTGGACAGCGGCCTGCACGAGTTTATTGGTGATGATCCGGAGCTCACGCGGATTGCCCGGAAACAAAGAGCGCGTATACGGGACGTGCGAAAGACCCCGGGCCGATTGGCGCTACATCACTTCACCGGTGAGATTGAGCAGGTAGGCGCGCTCCGCGTGGCGGTCCTCGGCACCGACTCAGCTGTTGGAAAGCGCACAACCGCCTGGATCCTGGTGCGTGCCCTGGAAGAAGCAGGGTATAACGCACAGCTTGTTGGTACGGGGCAGACGGCGTGGATGCAGGGCGCGCGCCACAGCATCATCCTGGACTCACTCATAAACGATTTTGTATCCGGGGAGATTGAGCACGCTGTGGTTTCCGCCTGGAAGGAAGAGCGGCCGGATGTCATTGTCATAGAGGGGCAGGGCAGTCTCATGAACCCGGCATATCCCGGCGGATTTGAGATTCTTGCCGCCGGCCGACCCCACGCAGTGATTCTTCAACATGCGCCGGCACGGAAAGAGTACGATGGATTTCCGGGCTATGTGCTTCATCCGCTGGATAAACAGATTGCCGCAATTACGCTACTGTCCGGAAGGAAGGTAGTGGCAGTTACCGTGAATCACGAAGGACTTACCGGGGATGAGATCCCTGCTGCCTGCGCCCGTATTGAAGCGGAAACCGCTCTCCCCGTGTGCGACCCCCTTGTGCACGGCGCCTCACGTCTGGTTGAGGTGCTTCGCACGCAATGCGGTCTGGACGAGCCAGGAAGCACGCGCAAACCTGATCAACGCGGCGGCCCATGAGAATTACCGGTGCCACCTGTGAACGGTTTTCCACCCAACTGACGGAACCCTACACAATTGCCTATGAAACGGTTGACCGAACGGAGAGTATTCTCGTCTTTGTTCACGCATCCAATGGCAAGAGCGGTGCCGGCGCGGCGGCACCGGACCCTCACGTAACCGGTGAGACCGCGGCGCAGGTCCAGGAAACATTTGACACGGTAGTGAAACCAACGCTTTTCGGCTGTGACCCCACACGGATAGCCCATTGTATGGAGCGGGTCAAAAAGGCGGTAGGGCGCTCACCCTCCCTCCTTGCGGCCGTGGATATGGCGCTCTTTGATTTGCTTGGTAAAATCGCCGGATTACCGGTGTATCGCCTGATTGGCGGTTATCGAACCCGCATGAGAACAAGCGTCACCATTGGAATCCATGACGTTGCAGAAACCGTGAGCCGCGGCGTGGAATGGGTTGCGCAGGGCTTCACCTGTCTAAAGGTAAAGGGCGGAAGCGACCCGGTGCTGGACGTTGAACGAGTTGTGAAGCTGCGCGAGGCGGTAGGAAGGTCAATAAAGATCCGCTTTGATGCCAACCAGGGGTACACCGTGGCACAGGCGGTAGCGTTCGTTACCGCGTCGCAGCCCGCCAGGCTTGAACTCCTTGAGCAACCAACGCCCAGATCTGAACCTGACTTGCTGGGACCGGTTACAGACGGAGGTTCCGTTCCGGTTATGGCGGATGAAAGCGTAATGAATCTCAGGGATGCATTCTACCTAGCGCGTCACGGGCTGGTCGATATGATCAATATTAAGCTCATGAAAACCGGCGGTATAGCGGAAGCTATACAGGTGAACTCCGTAGCCAGGTCAGCCCGTTTTCAGGTCATGGTGGGCTGTATGGATGAGGTTTCTCTGGGCATAGCGGCGGGGCTCCATTTTGCCCTGTCACGGCCCAATATCCGTTTTGCAGACCTGGACGGTCATCTTGATCTTGTTGACGATCCTACCCGCGGCTGTGTCGTTTTGCGCAACGGAGAACTGCGGCCGCTGGAGCGTCCCGGGCTGGGATGGGAACCGTAGTGGCGGGACCGCTCTAACTTTTTTGTTGACAATGAGTTAGAGCAGACCTATAATCTGGAAGTAGTCAGAAAGTGCGGGAGGCTCTGTGGTTATCCGTTCCAGACAGGAGGTGTTGGGAATGAATTGGATTCATGGAAGAGTCTTGGCTGTTCTTTTTGTTGCTGCGGTTCTGTTACCCGGATGTGCTACCGGCCCCCAGATCCCAGATGGAGCTGCCCTCAAGTCCGGACCTTTCGAGCTGGAATTAATCGATTTGAGGACAGGGGTGAATGACACGAACTACTATGTGGAAGTGACTTTACGGAACGCCGGAAACGCTGCGGCCACCTTTGACAGCGGGGAAGTGGAAATTCTTGATACGGAAACCGGCATCACCTATTTCTCCGTTTCAAAAGACAAAGCGGATGTTTCAATTAGCGGCTGGTCAAACGTGCTTACCCGGATATCACTTGAGCCGGGTCAGGCGACTCAGGGAGGAATACTGTTTCAGACTCCCGTTAGAAAAGCAACGGCATCTTCCCTCAAGCTTATCTATAACGACTCGGTTGTAGCGTTGCAGTAACCGCTTTCGTTGGCGGCGGGGATTGCGTGTGGCGGGAGTGTTGTGACCGGCGGCAGTTCACTCCCGCTTGTACAATCCCACCAGTTCCGCGCTCTCAAGAATGTGGCCCTCCATTGCGCTTTCCAGTTCTTTTCTGGAGGCTCCGGCGGACAATGCCGTTTTGGCATCCAGGGCGTAGAGCCGGAAGAAGTAGCGATGGGTGCCTGAGGGAGGGCAGGGTCCGCCCCAGCCGGTCCGGCCAAAGTCATTTCTGCCTTCAGTGCCGGGTAGAGAATCTTCTGCAATGCGTGCTGTGGGGAGAATGTCATAGACAAGCCAGTGAAGCCACGTCTTACCCGGGGCATCCGGATCATCAACAATGAGCGCCAGGCTCTGGGTGCCGTCCGGCACCTGGGCTATGTGAAGTTCAGGATTGACGTCTGCGCCGTCGCAACTGAACCGGGAAGGAATGGCTTCTTTGTTTCCAAACGAGCTACTGGAAATCTTCAATTTGTTCCTCCTTTGCTGGTGCGGCGGTTAACTCTGCTGCGGTTCTTCTTCCCCGACAATTTCATTTAACTCTTCGCGGGACATGCCAAGCATGGTTGCGGCTTTATGGCGGTCACCGCCCACCATATCTATCGTTCTCCGCACGAACGCCTGTTCCACCGCTGCGAGTGAAGTGCCGAGTTCAAGCACTATGTGCGGTCTGCCCGAGGCTCCATTCCCGCCTATCTCGCGCGGCAGGTCCGTCTCAGAGATGATGTTACCTTCAGCGGTTATAACCGAGCGCATGATGGCGTGTTCGAGCTCCCGGATATTTCCGGGCCACTCGTAGCGCAAGAACAACGCACGGGCAGATTCTGAGAGATCCATCGATGCGCCACGAAACTCAGCTCCGTATCGACCCAGAAAGTAGTCTGCAAGGAGCAGTATATCCTCTCCACGGGCGCGGAGAGGCGGCACCTCAATGCGAAACACGTTGAGGCGATGGTAAAGATCCTCGCGGAAATTCCCATCTTCCACCATCAACTCCATATCGCCGTTGCTTGCCGATACTACCCGCACATCCGCAGTGCGGTAGCGCTCACCACCTACGCGTTGAAACTGGCGCGTCTCAAGCACGCGGAGCAGATTCACCTGCGTTCGCTCGTCCATTGTGCTGATTTCATCCAGGAAGAGTGTACCGCCCTCCGCCAGCTCAAACTTGCCCTTTCTGGGCGTAGACGCGCCGGTGAAGGCTCCTTTTTCGTGGCCAAAGAGCTCGCTTCCAATGAGGCCCCGGTCTATGGCTCCGGTGTTCACGGCCACAAAGGGGCCTCTCAAACGAGGACTGCGACGGTGAATGGATTGAGCGACAAGCTCTTTTCCGGTACCGCTCTCTCCCGTTATGAGAACGCTCACACTGTGCGGAGCGACTTGTTCTATCAACTCGTAGACCTGCTGCATTGGTGGGCTGATTCCAACCATGTTATCAAAATGCGGGGACGCCTTACTCATTGATCCTTCCGTATGTAAGGGTAACCGGCTCCCGGCGAGCAAGCAATACACCGAAGGGGTTAGCATCAACTGCCCGTCAACCGCTCTCCTTGCTCGGTCCTTTCGCGGAGAGCCTCTGCTCCAGCGAAGCAATGCGACTTTCCAGCCGATCAATGTCTGACTTCCGCGCTATGTCGTACTGTTGCAACGTCCGGTCAACCTGTTCCTGTATCAATGCCTGAAGCCGATCCCGGGTTTCTTCCGCCTGCCCGACCAGATCATCAACGAAGCGCTTTCCTTCTTCCTCCGTCATTTTGTTCTCATTGACAAAGCTGCGCCCGAAACTGGTAATCGCGTCTCTGGTCCGTAATGCCAGACCAACGCCCATGTATAGTCCATCCTTAATTGGATTCTGCATGTAATCCTCCTGATACAAGTATGCAAAAAAGCGGACGTCACGGCAAACGAGTCTTCAAAACGCATGAACACGCTGCATAGACGTTTTGGTTTATTTACCGGTAGGTTTTGGCGTAGTAGCTTGGTTTTACACATTGAGGTGGAATCATGTTTTGGAATGAACTGGTGGTTGCGTTCGTTATTGGCCTGACTCTATCGCTGGTGCTGGTGTTTGGATTCCGGCGCACCCGCGGCATGAACGGTATGGCCGGTCATTTTCTGGTTCTCTTTCTTGCCAGCTGGGCCGGCGGACTGTGGGCCAGGCCGTACGGTCCTGTTCTTTTAGGAGTGTACTGGTTTCCATTTCTGGTGACCGGTCTCATTGTAAGTCTTCTGATCATAGCCCTTGTTCCCCGGGACATTCCTCATACGGAAAGCGAAGCACTGGAGCAAATTCAGGAGAAGCGCACCCTGTTTACATTTGGCAGCGCCATTTTCTGGGTACTCCTGGGAGTGCTTTCCGGAGTGATAATAGTCGGGTACACTTACCCACGGTAGCGCTGCGTGCGAGCAGCTTAAGGAGAGTCTATGTTCACCATTCTAGGTATTATCTGGGTGGGAGTCGGTGCGCTTCCGCTGATCCTGAATCTCAGAAAAGCAGGCGAGGTGGAAAAGAAGCAACTCTATCCCCGCCTGATTCGGTCGGCGGTGATTCTTGCCGTGGACGTAGCGCTTCTCATCCTCATTAACATATCTTTTGAAGTGTTTTCCGAGCTGCTCTGGTTCAAGAATCTTGATTTTGGAAGCAGGTACTGGGTCGAGTTTGGCGCGAAAGTGATTCTCTTTGTTGGCGGAGCCGTCATCTCGTTTGCCTTTCTTTACTTCAATTTCCGTTATGCGGCTGCAAAAGTTCCGTCGGAAAGGCGAAACTTTATACCGGTCGTTGCCGCCATTGTCGGGGCAATTGTAATGGGTGCGTGGGCCACTGCTATGTGGGACCAGGCGCTCCTCTTTGTGCACCGAGCACCCTCTCAGGTGACAGACCCAATCTTTGGAAGATCCGTTACCTACTATCTTTTTTCACTGCCATTTTTTACGAGTATCGTATCATGGGCGATCTTCCTGCTCATCATATCATTTGGTGGTGTGGTTGCAATCACGTCGCTGCATATTGCGGAGGTCCAGCAGTATTCGTCCGGTATCCGGCAGGAGCTCCTGCGCTACCGAACTATCAGGCGGCAACTTTCGGTGATTATAGGCCTTTTCCTGCTGGTTCTTGCGTGGAACGCGCTGCTCTCGGTGTTTCAGCTTCTCTATTCCGATGTTGGCGTGGTGACCGGAGCGGGCTGGACCGATGTGCATATACGAACCATCTCATTTTATGTGAGCGTCGCGGTCTACCTTCTTGCCGCCGTTCTTCTCTTCTGGAGTGCGGCAAGCGACAGGATGACTCAGCGCCTCTTTGCGCTTCACCAGGACTCAGAGTCAGGTCAGATCTCTCTCTCAAGAAGATCATGGCTTGTTCCTGGTGTAGTTGTGGCCCTGTTGTTTGTACTAAACAGCATTGTTCCGTGGGCGTTTTCAACTCTTTACGTGAATCCAAATGAAATTACGCTTGAGGCGCCCTATATCGCGAACAATATCAAATTCACGCGGGTAGCCTTTGACGTTAATTCTGCGGAGATTCAATCAAGGGGGTACCAGGTGGGACAGAGTATTTCCACTAAGGTCCTTCAGGCCAACAGGGCAACCCTTGATAATGTCCGGCTGTGGGACCCACGCGCGCTCAAGGACAATCTTCAGCAGCAGCAGGAGATACGGCTCTACTACCAGTTCAATGATGTCGATATTGACCGCTACCACGTGGACGGCGACTACCGTCAAATGATGCTTTCCGTGCGCGAGTTGCAGAAGTCGCAGTTGTCGCAAGAGTCACAAACATGGGTAAGCAAGTATCTGAAGTATACGCACGGTTACGGTCTGGTAATGCTGCCGGTTCACGATGTGCTTAAGGAGGGCGGTCCCAACCTGTACATCAAAAACATTCCGCCGGAAGTGGTAGCGGGAAACCTCAAAGTGACCCGTCCGCAGATTTACTACGGCGAGCTCACGAACGATCACGTCTACGTGCACACCCGCCAACAGGAATTTGACCATCCTTCCGGAAGCCAAAACGTGTACACCACCTATGAAGGCAGCGGCGGTGTGAAGCTGGATTCTTTTCTGAAGCGCTTCATGTACTCGTGGAAGTATGACGGGGTGAATCAGCTCTTTTCCGGCTACATTACCAGGGACAGCCGGATCATGTTTGACCGGAACATAGTGCGGCGCGTAAGAAAGATTGCGCCGTTTCTTCAATTTGACAGCGATCCCTATCCCGTTTTGACTCCTGATGGGCGTATCAAGTTCATCATAGACGCGTACACCGTCTCTGGGAACTATCCCTATTCTCAGCGCTACGCGGGGACCGTGCCACAGCTCCGCGGAGCAAACTACATCCGTAACTCGGTCAAGGCCGTTGTCGACGCGTATGACGGCACGGTGACGTTTTACGTTGTTGATGACAGTGATGTGATGCTTCGCACCTACCGGAACGTATTTCCTTCACTCTTCAAGCCGCTATCACAGATGCCGTCGGCGCTCAGACAGCACATTCGCTATCCGGTGGATTTCCTGACGGCGCAGGCGGAGGTTTACAGCACGTATCACATGACGGATGTGCAAACCTTTTATCAGCGGGAGGACGTGTGGGAGTTTGCCACAGAGCGCTACCGCGACAGCTTTGAACCGGTGAGCCCGTACTACGCGATGGTGAAGTTCCCCGAAGATGACCAGATTGAATTTGTGCTTCTGGTACCGTTTACGCCCCGCAACAAGAACGTCATGAACGCGTGGCTGGCAGGAAGGTCCGACGTGCCCAATTATGGCAAGATTAAAGTATATACCTTTCCCAAAGGACAGGAAGTACTCGGCCCACGGCAAATTGAGGCACGGGTCGATCAAAATCCCAACATGTCCCAACTGCTCAGCCTCTGGAATCAGCAAGGTTCACAGGTCATCCGTGGAAATCTCCTGACTATTCCGCTGTTCAGTCAGAACGAGCTTGACGTGCTATTTGTGGAACCTGTCTTTCTTCAGGCCGAGGAGGCCAAGCTGCCGGAAATTCGCCGGGTAGTACTTGCCGACCAGCAGCGCGTGGTGTGGGCGCCAACCTTTGATGAGGCGTTATCTCTCCTGGAAGGACAGCAAAGCATTGAGAGCCCCTCCCCAGAGGCCGTTGCGGCTTCCGCTGCAGGACCGGGCGTCAGCCAGAAAGTCCAGACGCTTATTGATCAGGCACTCTCTGCGTTCCAGGGGTACAAAGAGCAGCTCGCCGCCGGCAATTTCCAGGCGGCCGGACAGAAGCTGGATCAGCTCTCACAGCTGCTCTCGCAGATTGGTAATGCGCCGGGGGTGAAACCAACAGGCAGTGCAGGCGCAACAAACGGCCAGTAACGTTAAGTGGCCCGAAGCTTGGGTATTTTTCCCCGGCACCACGGCTCACCCCAGCAGATAGTGCGGCAGATACGGCCCATGACGGGCAAGCGGAGTTTCATACATCCGGAGCCATATCCTCAAGAATGGCTCGGTAATCACCTGGTGAGAGAACATCACCCGCCGGGTAAAAAAACAGCGCGGTATGCCGCCTATCCGCACCCCCGCCGTTTAGGCTCCAGGGTTTGAAGAAGTTGTGTGCCGAGCGGGCAAAGCGGATAGTCTCTCTCACATATTCTGCCATATCCTTGCGGCACTCGCGGTCAATGTAGTTCACCGGAAAAAGCGGGTTCCCCACCGTCCGCGGCAGCCGTGAGGAGTAGCGCCGGTGGGTAGCTCTGGTGCTCATCGGTTCAAAGCGGCCACCTCAAGGTAGCTGCTATCAGCCATAAGGCGAGTACACAACCGGGCAATCGAGCGGAAACTCCACTTCACCCCTTGGGGATCGGCCCGGTAGCACCGCTCAAGCTCCTCGCGCCTGCTGCGTTATGCCTGGCTCATACGCCCGCTTCTGCGGATGGTTACCCCGTTCCAGCCGTAGACAAACTGCGAGTCTGCGCCGACTGCCACATGGAGGTTATTGGGAAAGTACTGTGAGCCCCAGAAGCTGCAGCGCGAGTGCCTGGCGGGTACGGCTGCCGAGCAGACGGGCGAGATAGGAGCCGCGCTGCTCCCACCACCGGGTCTGAGGCCTATGGTAGTGAGCGTCGCAGTGGCGGTGGGGGCAGAAGGGCGGTTGAAACATGGCGCAGACTTCCGACGGTACCAAATCGGTACCACCGTGAGCTACACCCTGAGATCTTCTGTTGCTTCAAAATACCCAATCTTCGGGCCACCCTATGAGAAGCCCCTCGGAGCTACGGCTATCCGTCAATCACCGGACCCGTCACTGCCGGATGATTTTTTGGACGAGCTTCCGCGGTCGCTGGCCGAACTCTTCTTTTCCTTGTTATCCGTTTCATTCAGGTCCACAATCTTTTTAATGTCCTCTGCAGAGAGTTCTTCTTTCTCAAGAAGCGCGTTGGCCATGTTGTCCAGCTTTTCTCTGTTTTTTTCCAGGGTGGAACGTGCCGTGCTGTACGCCGTGTTGAGGATACTGAAAATTTCCTCATCGATTTCCCGCGCGGTGGTCTCGGAGTAGTCCTTTCTCTTGGAGAGCTCTTCCCCCAGGAAGACGTTCTGCTTCTCTCCACCCGCGGAAAACGGTCCGATCTTTGGACTCATGCCCCAGTCTGATACCATCTTCCGGGCAAGCCGCGTTGCTTGCTGCAGGTCATTTTGCGCTCCGTTGGTAAACGATCCGAACACAAGGTCCTCGGACGCTCTCCCACCGAGCATTACCGCTATTCGATCACTCAGGTACTCCCGGCTGTAGAGGTACTTCTCTTCTTCCGGCATTTGCTGGGTTACCCCCATGGAGTTTTCCCGGGGGATGATAGTAACTTTCAACAGCGGGTCCGTATGCGGGAGCATCGCTGCCGTAATTGCGTGACCCGATTCGTGAAAAGCAACGATCTTTCGTTCATCTTCGCTGATGGTGAGATTCTTGCGTTCAAGTCCCAGGAGGATTTTGTCTCTTGACTCACTGATATCCTTGGCAAATATTTTGTCCTGTTCCTTTCGTGCGGCCAGGAGAGAGGCCTCGTTCAGCAAGTTCTGCAGGTCCGCACCGCTGAATCCCGGTGTGCTACGAGCCACCTGCTGCATGTCTACATCGTCTGCAAGCGGTTTGTTCTTGCTGTGAATGCCAAGAATTGCCACGCGGTCTTTCACAGACGGCAGGTTGGTCGTGACCCGGCGATCAAACCGGCCCGGCCGCAGAAGAGCGGGGTCAAGGATATCAGGTCTGTTGGTGGCCGCAAGGACAATGACGCTTTCGGTAGGTTCAAAGCCGTCCAATTCAGCGAGCATCTGGTTGAGCGTCTGTTCCCGTTCATCATGTCCGCCTCCAAGGCCGGCTCCGCGATGCCTTCCTATTGAGTCGAGCTCATCGATGAAGATGATGCTCGGCTGCCGCTTTCTTGCGTCCTTAAAGAGGTTCCGCACGCGGGAAGCTCCAACACCCACAAACATTTCCATGAAGTCACTTCCGCTCATGCTGTAAAAAGGAGCGTCAGCTTCACCGGCTATGGCGCGGGCAAGAAGAGTCTTTCCGGTACCCGGCGGGCCCACCAGAAGGACTCCCTTTGGCGTCTTTGCGCCAAGCTTTTCATATCGTTTGGGGTTCTTGAGGTAGTCAACAATTTCTTTCACCTCATCCTTGGAACCTTCCAGACCGGCAACGTCATCAAAAGTAGCCTTTACCTTTGTTGTCTTCTCATACAGTTTTGCCTTATTCTCCCCCACGTTGAAGATACCCCTGCCCTGGGACCTCATATTGCGGTACACGGAGAAGCCAATCCAAATCAGAAGCAGGAAAGGGAGCAGGTTAAAGAGCACACCCAGAAAAGAGATATTGTCCTGTGGTGGCCGTGTATATATGGTGACGTTCTTGTCCTGCAGCAGTTGAAGAATGTTGTCATTTCCGAATGAAGGGACATAGGTTGTGAACTGGTTGCCCTGTGAAAGCAGGCCATTTGAATTGGACTGTATCGGCTGCTTGAGAACGCCCTGAACGCGGTTACCGGCAATGGTCACCTTCTGAACATTTCCCTGCTCTATTTGATTCTTGAATTCGGTGTAACTTATTGTCTCTCCACCGCCGCCGCTAAACATGGTTGTGATAAGGGGCAGGAGGAGGAGCAACGGCAAAATGAGCCAGAACCAGCGGCGCATATTGCCGCCGCCCATGCCTCCCGGTAAGTTGTTATTGCCGCCATCGTCACGGTTATTCTGTTGGTTCATTCGATCTCCGTTCATCTTTTGCATTACTCCCAGTATTTTGGCGCGTTGTAATAGTCGTGTAGTCGCTCTTCGTAACTTCTATTGAGTGTGTTTTCCGAGTGGTATGCTGGAGCGCTCAGAATAGCTTCCTTGGTGAGCCCCACGTAAACAGATCTTTCCGCCCAGCGCACCTCGTCAAACCAATCCAGGGAGACCAGCACATGTTTCCCGGAAAACCACTTTCCGATATTTACTACTGCGTATCGCATTACCCAGCTGGCGGACTCCACCACAAAGTCCTCCACATTTCCCACTTCGCCATCCATGGCGGCGACCGTGTAGTCTGTGACCTCTTTTACGCTCCGCAGGTGTGAATCCGCCCCTGGTGGCTGACCGGGATCGCTCTCATAGTCGGGCCCGGCAATCGGAAGATCGGTAGCATATGGTGAGGTTGCCCAGACGTCCGGCCCTTCCCAGTACGGCATAAGGCGATAGTAGCGGTACAGACGGTGCTCTTCCTGCCGGGATACCGGTTCTTTCAGGTCAACTGACGGGCTGCCTTTTACCTGTTCAGTCGTAAGCGAAACGCGTACTGTTTTCTTTTCACTGTCTGTACCCGTCACAGAAGCAGGGGAGAGCAGGACCTTCGTGCCAAAGAGCCATGGGCCCGTTTCCACCACAAAGTATCTGACGGTCCACAAATCATCATCGAAATAGAGGTCATCTACTTTCCCGATTTTCCCGTCGGTTGCCTCTATGTGATAGTGTTCCATTGTACGGGCGTGAAACAGCATCTCCGATGACCTCCCGCTAAACATACTAAGATTCGCCACCACCGACTACTCGGTGTGGCAGTCCGCAGCCGACACGCATAGGCCATCGGTTTGTCCGTAATTGAGCAGACGGGAAACCATCAACGGTTGTAACTTTACCTATATCGGAACAAGAACAGAGACGTCAGTGCCTGCTCCCGGCTTCGAGTCCAGCCGGAAGTCTCCCCCCAGGGTTTCACTTCGTTCTTCAATATGAAAGAGCCCGAGTCCATTGGAATCCGTGATCCCGGCAGGGGTGAATCCCACTCCGTCATCTGAAACGTGAAGGCATATTTTGTCGTTATCACGAGAGAGAGAAACCGTGGCATGGTTGGTGCCGGCATGCCGGGTAATATTTGTGAGTAGCTCACGAAGGGCGTGAAAGAGGAAGCGCTTCTTGCGGTCCTTCAGTACGATATCGCCGGCGTCGGTTACAACCGATATCTCCATCTGATACCGCTCTTCAAACTGCTGTGCCACCCACGATATCGCTGTCTCAAAATCTTGTTCGGCCAAAATAGGAGGGCTAATTTCTTCTATGAGTTCCAACGTGGCGTTAACGGAACTTTGGACGAGCTCCCTAATTTCCTCCAACTCCTCCACCTGATCATCCTGCTGGAGCGACTTGAGCAGGTAGCCCAGACGCATGTTTGCGATGGCGAGAGTTTGGGCCACCGTATCGTGCAGGTTCACCGCAATCTTCCGACGCTGCGCTTCTTCCATGGTGGTAAGCTGGTCCGCAAGCGAACGAAGACGTTCACGGCTTTGCCAAAGGCGTTCTTCTCCCCCTCCGCGCCGCCGGGCATTTTGCGGCACGTGGCCAGGTTTTGCATCCGGAGCGCTAATTGCGTCTTCCCCCTGCAGCGCGTTCTGTTCGACTGCATTGGAGCACTCGTCAAGAAGGTCCGTTATGACGGCTTGGACCTCGTGATCGACACTGTTCCCGTGACGTTCAAGGAGCCTTTCGGCCCGGTTGCGAAGATCCTGGAACTTTGTATGAGAGGTCTTATTGCTCATGCCGCTACTACCACCTGCACCCACGTCTCTGCGACGCTACACGTTCAAATTGGTGCTGCGTGGCCGAATAGTCCATAGTCCGTGTGGTGTATTTACCGGCAATGGTCAATCTACTACACTGTATCTGTGTTAGAAAACTTCTATAAGGGATTTTTCAGCAGTCCGCTTCAAATCCTGGGCCTGGCGGCCCTGGTGGTGTTCTTCTTTGCCGGCCTGGTGCTCTACACCGTAGTGCGAAACCGGCGTGAAAAAAAGCGACGTCTGCGCAGGACGGAGGAAATCTTTCAGGAAAGGGTGAAACGCCATGATCTGACACTCTCGGAAATAGAGGCTCTTCACATTCTGGCACGTTATCTCCGTTCGTCGGATCAGAAATATCTTCTTCTTACCAATCAGGGACTTTTTGACTCCTGTGTGGAGAAAGCGCTTCCGGATCGCGCTATATCTCAGGACCAGATTTCAACAATCCGCGTGAAGCTCGGATTTGCCGGCAAAGCACCGGCTTCACATCCTATTTCCAGCGCCGAGCTCCCCCCCGGAGATTCCGTGCTTCTGCTGCAGGAAGGATTTCCCGCATTAAGAGGTCGCATTGAAGAACAACAGCCCTCCGCTTTTCTGGTGCATATGGAGCAGGGCAGCCGCGTATTGCCTTCCGGGAGCAAGGTGGAAGTCCTCTACCAGAACGCTTCAGGAATGTACACGTTTGTGACAAGAGTACACGGCACTCAAGGGCAGATAATTCAACTTTCCCATTCTGAAGAGGTGAAACGCTACCAGCGCCGGCGCTACTACCGGCGCAATATCACACTTCCCGTTCTTGTGCGAACGGCCGGAAGTGAAGAGAAACCGCTGAAATCGCAATTTCACGATATTGGCGGAGGCGGGGCCAGCCTGGAAAACCCGCAAAAGAGGTTCAAGCCCGGTGCAGATGTTGAATTGATGTTTCATCCGCAGGCACGTTCCACTCTTAACGTAGTTGGCAGCGTGGTACGCACTTCAAAAGCGGGAAACGTAATGCACGTCACCTTTGAAAAGATGAAAGAGGCAACGCGGGACCGCATCTATCGGGTGATTCTCTCCGGCAAATAGCTCTTCTGAACTCACGTCTTTTCATCCATAAGAGAGCACTAATGGATCACTTTCGAGGAGATGCTTGTGTCCACCAATCTGGACGTAGGCGTCAGGTAAGTCGGCGCCCTCCACGGCCTTTTGTTGTACGGATATACTCTCGCGCGTAATGGAAAAATCAAATCGTCGCCTTTGATGTGTCACCGAAAATTGGACCGTGGTCCACTCCGGCGGAAGGTGTGGGTCTACTTCAATCAGGTTATCGCGCAAGCGAACTCCTGCAAAATTGCGGACAATGATTTCGATGGTCCCACCCATGACGCCGCAATGGATGCCTTCCAGGGTTGTACCGCCCTGCGTGTCAAACACATCGCTTTTGAGTGCCTCAAGGAACCACTCCCACGCTTCCATTTCTCTGCCCGATATGTATCGCAGGAGTGCGGCGTGAACTACATAACTCAGCGTGGATCCGTGCGAAGTGCGGCTCCGGTAGTAGTCATAGTTCTTCTTCAGAAGTTCGGCTATGTCCTTTACGTCGTAGCCCATCATTTCCAGGGTCTGCTTGACCGTTTCTGGTTCAAAGAGAAAGAACGGCATCAGCGCGTCGGCCTGTTTTGCTACCTTGTAGCGGTCCGGTGTGTCATCCTCTGCCTTCAGGATTCTGTCCATGCGGCGGATATTGTCGTAGGTATTGCGGTAGTGGGACCAGTCCAGCTCCCCCAGATCCATGTATCCGTCAAATTGGGAGATAATGCCCTCTTTGTTCCACACCACCGTAAGCCCGCGTGCCACGTGACGCCATGCCTCGGTCTCCTCCGGGCGCAGCGCAATCCGCTTGGACAAACGGTCTCTAATCGATTCGGGAAGTGCGTCGAACGTTTCTGCGGCATGGTTCAAGAGCCACGCCGCTGCAATATTGGTATAGGCGTTATCCCTGAAACCGCCTTCCTCTGCATCCGGATACTTCTCGTGAAACTCGTCCGGACCCATCATGCCGGATGTGTGGTAGCGGCCGTCGCTGTCGTGAAACGCCATGCTCGCCCAGAAGCGTGCAATTTCCAGAATCATCTCCGCGCCGTAGGAGTGAAGGAACTCGTTATCACCGGAGGCTCGAACGTAGGAAAAGATGTTATATGCAATAGCGATGGAAATGTGGCGTTGATTCCTGCTCAGATCCGGATCCCATTCACCGGAACGCGGATTGTAATGCAACTCCTGAGACTCTTCCGTACCGCTGTCTGCCGACTGCCACGGATACATGGCTCCCTCTGCTCCAATTTTCCGGGCGTTTTCCCGCGCTTTGCCCAGGCGGCGGTAGCGATACACGAGAAAAGAACGGGTTATTTCATGAAAATTCAAATTGAAAAAGGGCAGTGTGAACAGTTCGTCCCAGAAGTAATGTCCGCGGTACGCCTCACCGTGCAGTCCGCGCGCGGGCATGCCAACATCATTGCGGCTGTTGTGAGGTGAAGCGGTGGCGAGCAGGTGGTAAATATGCAGCCGTACAATCCGCTGCGCAAACCGGTCCCCGTCAATGTGCACGTCTGCTCTGTCCCACAGGTCATGCCAGCGTTTCTCATGATTCTTAAGCAGCGTATCAAACGATTCTCCGGCAGTCGCGATGGCCCGCGCCCGCTGCTCGGGATCCGTCACGTCAGGATCCCGGGAACTCGCGATCCCCACGCTCTTTTCCAGTGTTACGCTCTCTTTTTCGCGTGGATGAAGCGTGAGCTCCTCAACGATGAAGCCTTCTTCTGCAACCACGGTACGCTCTGCGGAAACTGACTGTGTTCCGTGGAACGCTGCGGTGTGGGCGCGCATGAAGATGGTAACCTCAGAGTGATTGGTCCGGGTCACGAGCGATATGTGATCACCGTGATCCTCTGCAGCTAACGGGTCGAGATGGTGTTGATTGAGTCCCCGGTAGCGCGCAACCCCGTAATTGTAAAGCCGGCCGTCAAGACCTGAACGAACCGTCACTGGTTCTGAATAGTTTTGCGGCGTAATGGTCACCTGCAGCGCTGCCAGATGCGGTTCATCCATGCTCACTAGCCGGTTGCTTTCCACAAGCGTGATGTTACCCCTGGTGTCCTTCAGCCGCATGCGCCGACTGGTAACGCCGTTTCTCATGTTGAGGTTGTGTGTATATTCGAGAAGCTCAATCTCATCTATGCGAAGATACGGGCCGTCGCCAATGCGCATTTGAAAAAAGAGCCAGTTGGGGCAGTTTACCAGGTCGTTGTTGTAGATCGTCTTCCCGTGAACGTCTGTAGGAAGACGATTAAAGAGCCCCGCAATGTACGTGCCGGGGTAATGCAGATCGTCTGTGATGTTTTCGGTTTCAAGCGCACCCCGGCTGCCCATGTAGCCGTTGCCAACCGTTGTGAGCGCTTCCCGCAGACGCTCTTCTTCTGGTGCGTATCCGTGGTAGGTGAGATTCCACGCGTCGCGCTTACGCTCAATCTGAAACCATCGTTCTGTCTCTTCCAGCGTAAGTTGCTCCAGATCATCCACCACCCAGTCTGCCCCATGGGCGTACATCTCTTCCACGTTTCCCGTCCGGGAGACTCCCACCACAAGACCAAAATTCCCGCGTCTGCCTGACTCAACACCGGAAAGTGCGTCTTCCACCATCATGGAATCTCCCGGCTTCACTCCGAGTTTCTGTGCCGCGAAGAGAAATGTTTCCGGATCAGGCTTGCCCGCCAGATTGTGTTCCGTGGCCACCTGTCCGTCCACCACCGTCTCAAAGAGGTCTATGAGACCGGTTTGTTCCAGGATGTAGGTACAATTCTTACTGGAGGAGACCACGCCGCTTTTGACGCCGTGGCGTCGCAGCTCGCGAACCAGTGAAACAGTGCTCTCGTAAATATCCACACCGTCCTCAGACACCGTTTGCCGAAACAAATCGTTCTTTCTGTTGCCCAGTCCGCACACGCTCTTCTTATCCGGCGGATCGTCCGGGGAGCCGTAGGGAATCTCAATATCGCGGGAGCGCAGGAACGAGTTCACTCCGTCATAGCGCGGTTTACCGTCAACATAGGGTATGTAGTCCTTCTCATAGGTAAACTCCCGGAAATCTTCTCCACCGGTGTGTTCCTTCAAAAACTCCTCGAACATTCGCTTCCACGCTTTGAAGTGCACCGTGGCCGTACGCGTGATGACTCCGTCCAGATCAAAGATTGCTGCCTTGCACGAGATGTCGTTCATCGGGCTGACTCCTTAACCAGTTGATATAACGATGTCACCAGAACATCTGGATTTGACACAAAATGCGCCTCCGGCAATACGCTATGGACCCGGGATCTGAGCTTTTCATCCTGTGTGACAAAGACGCTCTTCACGTCACTGCTGTGTCTACATGCGGTTTCAAGCATGGGAAGGTCAGAGGGGGTGTCGCCGCACATAAGAATCGGATGATGGTCCATCTCAAGCGGAACGGACGCATTCAGAAACTCCACGCCATCTCCCTTATCAAAGTCCTTCGTGCCCTGGCCGCCTGCCTTTTCCTCCGTGAGTATGACTTCAATGTCATACCCCGTATCCAGAGTGGCAAGATGTGATTTGTCCGGGTCAACCTCCCGGACGAGCGACTCCACCCGTTCCTTGAACTGCATAGACACGCTCTTTTCTACACTTCCATTGATGTCCTGTCTGGAAACCGCCGTTTGTCCAAATTTGTATTGCACGCCGGAACCGATAAGAGCGAAAATCTGAAACTCCTTCTCGCTCAAAAGAGAAGCGAGCCGGTCGTTGAAAGCGGAAAGTGCCTTTTGTTTGTCCTCAGGAATAGGGAAGGAGTGGCGTGCACCGTCAGCGTCAAGGTATTCGCGGCCCTTGGAACCTGCGTAAACAAATACCTGTCGCGGATTTACGCTCACATCCACCAGTCCTCCGGAGGTTAGCGGTGCCGAGGTGAGAATGACCGGATTCCGCGCCTTGCGCCGCGCAAATCTGGTGAGGAAAACAGCGTTGTAAACCGACTGAATGGAGGACCTGTAGCGGCCGCAGTAGTTGTTTACCGTCCCGTCCCGGTCCGTAATAAAGAGCCGCGAACTTTGGTCCGAGAGGTAAGATGAGGTTTCTTTTACCTCGCTTCGGAATCCGCTGTGCATGGTTGCCATGAACTCCAGCAGCGCCTCTTCTCCGTGGGCAAGAAATACAAGGTCCTTTTCCAGCTCCGTGGTTTCATAACCCAGGTCAACTTCAAAAGAAGGACCCTCGTCGGTAACATTGAGAACCTTGCGTCCGTTGTTTTCCTCCGCACGCGGGATCTTCTCAAGGGCGTGCAGCGCGTTGCGTAAGCTCTGAATATGTTCCGGGTTCACAATATTCATCAGGTAGTAGTCAACAATTGTGCGCCGCATGACTGCCGTCTGGTTCATGAGATCGTAAAACTTTGGAAGTGTTTCTGTGTGCACGCTATGTTCCATCCGGTTGCCGCAGGATTAATATCTGAAAATGGCCGCGGCAGGCGCGTCTTCAGATACGCGGGAAGCGTCCCGCGTGTAGACGCTGCCGCCATGTACCAGTGTTTGTACGGCAGCCATATCAACAAGATCGACGTCTCCCGATTCTCGCTCTTTATGCTCTATGATGGTACCGTCCTCTTCATTGTAGCGTCCCCACCGGTGCCGGTCGCTTCTGACAAAAAGCGTGTCAATTCTGCTTTCCACGCTGGCCGGAAGAATATCCTCCAGTTTTCTGGTCGTTCTAGAGGTATCTGACAATGTCTGAAACTGTTCAACTGCCTGTGCGCGCCGCGCCTGCAATTCCGGTTCAACGCATTGCCACGCTGCTTCAAGCAGAGCTTCGCGCCGCAGCGCACCGGGGTTGGTGTCTACGGACTTTGCGGTGACGTGAGGGTAGCGAGTTACATCTTTGAACGCGGATACGAGGTAGGAGACGCCGGCAGGTACCAGCGGCAAATGGCGACCGTGCAAACGCTCATGCACACTGTGATCCACATCGCGAAGATAGCGCGTGACGTTCTTTTTGAATTCGTCCGTGCCAACACCCTGTCCGTGGAAATATGCCTGAAGCCCGCCTTCTCTGGCCGGTATTCTGGTGTGAGACTGAATCTGCCGCTCCGGATCATCAAAGCGAAGGGTGTCTTCCAAACTTTCAGGTGCGCCCGGCAGTTCAACCTCCGTCAAGGAGTAGCGACCGCCCTCGTAAAGGTTAACCCCGCCAAGCTCGAGTGCCAGCACAAAGTAGGCCCCTTCGGTAAGGGTTGTATCGAGTAGGGGCGTAAGATGATACCTCTGTGCAACCACAACAAGTTCTTCAACAGAAACTGGAAGCTGATACACGTGGAACGTGTCACCGGACAGGAACATGGCCAGACCTTCTTCCTGCCACCTCTTCGTTCCCGGTTCTGATGCGTACTCCACTACCGGTCGCAGCAGCGCGTCAATCTCCTCATCCTTAAGGTCATGCTGAGATAGCTCCTGCCGCGCTCTTGAGATGAGATTCTTCAACCTCACCGCGTTCTGCCTTGTTTCTTTTCCAGCCTTGACCGTCGGCATGTAAAGCGACACATGTGTCCCGTGAACGCTGTGTGACAGTGAATCCAACTCTTGCTGCGTTATGAAACCCATACATCCTCCTGCTCTTAATGTACGAATACGCATGAGTGGGAATGAATAAACCAGACGGCCTACTTAGGGCCTCACCACATGTTTTTTGCATGCGGTCATGGTGCCGGAAAATGGGAGAGGAAAGTTTTGTGCTCAGGAGCGCTACAGTTGAATGATCTGGTTCTTGACTGCGTACTTGATCAGCTCAGCTTTGGAGTGAATATCAAGCGCCTTCATGATGTTGTTCTTATGTACATGAACCGTGTGGAAGGAGATATTGAGTTCTTCGCCAATATCCTTTTCTGTATAGCCGTCACAAATCAGTTTCAAAATCTCCCGTTGACGATCGGTAAGACTTGCCTCTAAGTGTTCGGTATCCTGATCATTTCTTCCGTAGAGAAAACCCTGGACCAGATACCCGGAGATATCCGGACTGAAGTAGTAATGTCCGTCAAACACCTCGTCAATTGCCTTTACGATCTCTTCTGTTGCGCTTTCCTTAAGCACGTACCCCCGCGCCCCGCTCTTGATGGCTTTCTCCACCAGGACTTTGTCTTTGTACATGCTTAGAATGATGATCCGCGCGTGCGGGTTCATCTTCAGGAGACGAATTGTTGCCTCGATGCCGTTAAGGATTGGCATGGAGATATCAATCAAGTAGACATCCGCCTCAACTGATTCCGCCAGACGAAGGACTTCCTTTCCGTTGGATGCTTCTCCAACCACGGAAATGCTGGGATCAAGTTTTTGCATGATGGCTTTGAGGCCGTCACGTACAACGGTGTGGTCATCTGCGAGGATGATCCTCTTCTCATTTGTCATACGGCTACCTACCCTTCAGCTTAAGCATAATACATTTGGTTAGTAAATGTGTAGTCCTTCTTGCTGTGAGCCTTTCCGGGTCGACTCCGCGCTCATCGCGCCTTCCTACCGTGCATCAAGGAGAGAAAGAAATTCCTCTTCGCCAATGACCGGCATCCCCTGGTCCCGGGCGTCATCCAGCTTGCTTCCTGGATTTTCTCCGGCAACAACGTAGTCGGTCTGACCGGAGACGCTTGAGGTCACCCGCCCCCCGCGTGATTGGATCTCGTGTTCAGCCTGGGTGCGCGTGAAGCGTGAAAGTGAGCCGGTGAGGACAAAGGTCTTTCCGGCAAGCGTGTCCGTCCGCGCCTCTTTCGGCGGTTGCGGCGATACGCCCAAATCACGCAGGTGTTCAAGTGTTTCACTGTTTTCCCTGGTATGAAAGAATGCATGAACGGCGCGTGCAGTTTCTTCTCCTATTTCCGGGATCTTCTGCAGTTCTGACACGCACGCGTGTTGCAGCCTTTCAATGGAGCCAAATGCACGGGCGAGGAGACGTGAGACATGAGTTCCCACATGGGGGATTCCCAGCGCATACACAAAACGGGAAAGCGGTCTGCTGCGCGACTCGGCGATGGCGTCCACCAGTGCACGGGCTGATCTTTCTGCAAAGCCTTCCAATTGCGCTATCTGTTCCGGTGTGAGCTCGTAGATATCTGCCACGGAGCGGGCAAGTCCGCGTTCTACCAGAAGTGTGGCAGTGCGGCGTCCCATATTTTCTATGTCCAGGGCTTCGCGGGAGGCAAAATGTTCAATCCGTCCGGCCAGTTGCGGCGGACACGAAAGTCCTGCAGGGCACATATGATACGCACCGTCGCGTTCTACAGCAGTTCCGCATGCCGGGCACTGTTTTGGCATTGAAAACGCCGGCGCACGCCCGTGACGGTCCGGGTTAACCACTTCCGTGACTTCAGGAATAACATCTCCTGCCCTGACGACCCGCACCGTATCACCGCGCCGCACGTCCTTTCGTGCTACCTCGTCCGCGTTGTGAAGAGTGGCACGGCTCACCGTGACTCCGCCTATCTCTACCGGCTCAAGCAGAGCGACTGGAGTGAGGATTCCCGTTCTGCCCACCTGCACCGCAATGTCTGTCACTACCGTTTCTTCCCGGCGCGGCGGGAACTTCCAGGCCAGTGCCCATCGGGGGCTGCGCTCCCGTTCTCCCAGCTCCCTTCGACCTGCCAGGGAGTTCACCTTAATTACAACACCGTCAATTTCATAATCCAGCTCTTCCCGGCGGGCCGAAAGTTCTTCACGGTATGCGTCAATTTCACCCGGGGAGGACACGCTCCTGTTCTCCGGATTTACGGAAAACCCCCACGCCGCGAGTGCGTTCAGTGTTTCTACGTGGGTTGCTGAAACAGTTCTATCTGCGTCGAGGATTTCGTAAAAGTAGGCCGAAAGGGGCTTCCCGGCTGTATTTGCGGGATCCAACTGACGGACTGTTCCAGCACACGCATTTCTGGGATTGGCAAACGGCTCCATTGCCGCGGCGATCCGTTCTCTGTTTAGCGCCGTGAAGCCGCTTTTCGTCATAAACACCTCACCTCGAACGGAAAGGAGCGCGGGGTGTGCTTCTTCAGCCGGAAGCTTCAACGGAATTTGGGTGATTGTTCTTAGATTCCTGGTGATATCCTCGCCGCTCTCGCCGTCTCCGCGGGTTGAACCAACGCTGAGGCTGCCTTGTTCATAGACTATCTCAACCGAGAGCCCGTCAATCTTTGGTTCCACAACGTAGAGCGGGGTCACTTCCTGAACGCGTCCTCTCACCGTGCGGTCAAAATCGGACACCGCGGTCGCCTCTATCACGGACTGCAGGCTCTGCATGGGGGCACGATGAGTCACCGTTGGCAAATCTCCCTCAACCGGTGCGCCGATAGCGCGTGTGGGTGAGTTGGGATCCTGCAGGCCGGGCGAGTGCTGCTCCAGTTGTTCCAGCCGGCGGAAGAGCGCGTCAAAAACAGCGTCATCCACTGCCGGCCGGCCCTTTACGTAGTAGAGGTAATTATGGTGATGAATCGCTTCGCGCAACCGGGCCGCTTCTTCCTCCGCTTCTTCACGGCGCAGGGCGTTAACGCTGCGAAACGATGTGGTAACCGGGGGAGAGAGAAAAGGATTCTCCGAGTTCATGTTGCCATCTCCTCCTTTGCGCCTATGAGCCTGAGAGCGTGTCTTTCAGATCTGAGAGCGTTTTTGTATTGAGAATGTGAGAGGCAGAAAGGCCTGCGCGGCGCGCTTGATCAACACCGTAGCGCATGAACTCCAGGTGGCCCGAAGCATGTGCATCAGTGGATATTGAAAGCAAGACGCCGTGTTTGGCGGCCGTGCGCGCGTTTGCATCGCTTAAATCCAACCGTTCCGGCTGCGCATTAATCTCCAGCGCGCAGCCGTGCTCTGCAGCTGCCGCCATAATTTGCTGAAGATCCACCTCATATCCTGACCGCCCTTCCACTTTCCGGCCCGTTGGATGGGCAATAATGTGGCTATGCGGATTTTCAATAGCGCGAATGATTCTGCGGGTCTGCCGTTTGGCGGAAAGTTCAAATGCAGAGTGGACAGAACATACTACCAGATCCAATTTTTCCAGCACCTCTTCGGGAAGATCAAGACTGCCGTCTCGCTTAATGTCGACTTCCGCGGATTTGAGCAGCGCGACCTCTGAACCGTCCTGATTCAGCCGGTCTATCTCTTCCATTTGTTGCTGTAGACGATCCAGAGAGAGGCCGTTTGCAATGGTAAGGGAACGTGAATGGTCGGTAACGGCCAGGTATTCATACCCGCGCTTTCCAGCCGCGTTTCGCATCTCTTCCAGAGATTCCATACCGTCAGACGCTCGCGTATGGGCGTGCAGGTCTCCGCGAATCTCACTCTCGGTTACCAGTGTGGGCAGCGTATCGTTTGCCGCGTCCTCAATTTCTCCGGTGTCTTCTCTCAATTCCGGCGGAATCCAGGCGAGGCCAAGCCATGAGTAGATTTCATTTTCACGCCCTCCGGCAACGCGCCGTTCATTCTTGAACACGCCGTATTCGTTGATTTTGGCGCCTTTTTTGCCCGCCATGGTTCGCAGCGCTATGTTATGTGCCTGAGATCCGGTAAAATATTGGAGGGCGGCGCCGTAACTCTCAGGCGGTACCACCCTGAGGTCCACCTGCAAGCCGCCGGTGACCACTATTGAGCTCCTTGTTTCTCCCTCCATGAGGATGCGATCCACGTCTGAAAAGGACACAAATCTTTTCATAATGTTGTTGTCCGCAGAAACGGTGGCAAGAATATCGATGTCTCCCACGCTCTCTTTTCTCCGCCGGTAGCTCCCGGCGATTTCCAGATTGTTCACGCCGTCAGACGCCTTCAGGTAGTTCAAAAGCGGCTGTACCAGGACTTCTGCATCTGCGAGTCTGTAGCGGCGGGTATCTTCCCGGTCTTCGAGCCGGCGCACCTCACGTAAGATCTTTTCTTCGGTTTTCTTGCCAAAACCCGAAATATTTCTGATTTGTTGCCGGCGTGCGGCCTGGCGCAGTTGTGCCATACTGGTTATGCCCAGTTCTTTCCAGAGCGTGCTAATCCGTTTTGGCCCGAGCTCAGCGACTCTGGTGAGGTCAATAAGGCTCGGTGGAACCCGCTTCTTTAGTTTCTCATACTGTGAAAGGGTCCCGGATTGAACAATTTCTGTAATCTTGGACGCGATATTCTTGCCGATTCCCGGGAACCGGGAAAGCTTCTCCCCCCGTGCGATCATGTCTGCGAATTGTTCACTATGACCGCTTATGATGCGCTCGGCATTTCTGTAGGCACGAACCCGAAAGCGGTTTGCCCCCTGAATTTCCAGAAGATCCGCCATCTCGCCAAAAATGTATGCAATTTCTCTGTTCTGTGGTGCCATACGCGTGTTCCTGTGAAAAAGCTAACGCGTGGCGGCAGCGCGGCACATAAGCCGGACGGGTTAGGCGTGTTCGGTTCCGTTCGCCTCCAGTTCCGCTCTGAAACGGGGAAGTTTGTCCGGATGGTTTTCCCTCACATAGGTTATAAGTTTTTCACGAATCTCGCAGCGCAAATCCCACAGGGTCGGGGAGTCTTTGGCTGTCATGAGAGCTCGCAACTGCATAGACTTTTCACCGGAATCGGTCACCTGAAGAACCCACGCCGTCCGGTCCCAGAGGGAGGATTCCTGAAGGAACTCGTGCAGTTTGATCCGCAGTTGCTCAACGTCAAAGTCATAGTCCACATAGAGATAGACGGACCCAAGTAGCTGGGAAGATACTCTGGTCCAGTTCTGAAACGGTGTATCAATGAAATACGTGATAGGCAGTACCATCCTGCGCCAGTCCCAGATCTTGACCACTACATAGGTGAGCGTTATTTCCTCAATGCGCCCCCATTCCCCCTCCACGATGACCACGTCATCAATGCGTATCGGCTGGGCAAGTGCTACCTGCAGGCCGGCCAGTAACATCCCAAGGCTCTTTTGCGCGGCAAAACCAACTATTATCCCGACTATGCCGGCAGAGGCGAGGAGGGTGGTTCCCAGTTGCCTGAGGGAATTGAAGGTGACCAGTATTGCGGCAAAGGCAAGAAATATGACGCCTGCGTTTAGTATGCGTGTAATCACTCTGATTTGAGTGTGTACTTTCCGCGCCTTGAGGTTGTCCGTGACGTCTACGGTGTAACGCTCCAGCACAAATTCCTCGCCGGAGGAAAAGATTCGAATAGTAATCCATGCGATATCCACAATGAAGGCTACTTTGAGTGCGCCGGAAAAGAGGCCTGCTACCTGTTCCGACATGGGCGCGAGGGAGCTGACGGCGGTCAGGAAGACAAGCGGGTAGAGGAGCCTCATAGGACCACGGAACCGTTTAACCAGAGAGTGCAGGACAAAGGAGCCGCGCCGTTTTGCCAGCCCGCGCAGGATCCGCCGGGTGAGAAATGAGAAAAGAATGCCAATCGCAACGGCGCCGCCAAGCACAGCTGCCGTGACGAGCTCACGCGAAACGACATCTATTACCCTGGAAAAGTCTATACCGGTCATACAGATCCCGTTTCAAAGAATGAGATTATGTTGTCCGCGGTTTCCCTGGAAATTGCCGGGGAGGTGAGCGTGTCATCGTGCCCCACATGTCTGGAAGGTTCATAGACGTAGAGGAGAGCTCCCAGCCTGTCGGCGAGCTCACGTGTTTCACGAAGCGGCACAATCCGATCCGCCGCACTTGCCACGGCAAGGGAGGGCTGGGAGAGCGGGGCGACAAATTCCTCTGATCTAAACCTGCCGGGTGAGAATAGCTCTTCCTGCAGGCGCAAAGTCTCCGGGACCGCGTTCTTGAACAATTCCTTCTGCAGACTGACAGGCGTATGGCCGGAAAAAAAGCGCGGCCGAATCAGAAAGTCCGGTATCAATCGATATTTCAGCAGGAACCGCATTATTCTGCCTGGCCCCTCCTCCCTCGATCCAAAAGGAGAGGAAATTACCGCCAGCTTTGACACCGTCTCCGGGCCGAGAACCCGCGCAATGGCCGCACCAACCAGCCCGCCCAGGCTGTGGCCCACAAGATCTACCGGAGCCCCGTCTTCCTGTGCAACGCGCCGCACAAAGTCCTGCGTGGTGGAGAGCAGCGTTTGAATGTCTTCCATGTGCAGATCGGGACGGAGAACACGGTCATAATTTCCGGCAAAATGAGGAGCCATCCACTGCCAGGAATATCCCCGCACGCCATACCCGTGGAGCAACACTAGCGACGATGCTTTCATGGAATAGAGTATACTCACACAGCACGTGCCGCGAAAACAGGCTGGAGATGAAGAACGGGCGGGAGCGTTACCGAAGTGCCTCCGGCGGGACAGCGTTCACAAGCCAGCCGGTGTGCTTAAAGTAATCCCGTGTTTCTGCAAAGGCAGAAAAGAGGGCAGGTTGTTGGGACGATTTCAGCGTTACCTGAACCTGGTATTCGTCCTCACCTATCTTTGGATAGGAGCCAACACTCACTTCTGGATGACGAGCTTGAAGTTCCTTCAGCCAGCCGGCAAAAACGCTTTCATCGGCACGCAGATAGAGCCGTGCAATCCAGTTTGTCGCAAGCGGCGGAAGCGATTTGAGAATGCGCCGGACCTTGTCACGAAGCGCAACCGGCAGACCGGGCAGCACGTAGCAGTTGTTCATGCGGATAACCGGCCAGCGGTGATCTTCTCCAATGGTGATTTCCGCGCCTTTCGGAAGCATGGCCATCTGACCAACTGCCTCGTTGAATCCGCTGTGATAGTGAGACTTGAGAAAATGTTCCATACCGGCATGTAGCTCCAGCGGTACGTCAAAGGCGTGCGCCACACCTGCGAGGGTCACATCGTCATGAGTTGGTCCAACGCCGCCGGAGGTGACTACAAAGTCGTACGTGCCGGAAAGCGCCTTCACGGCCTCCGCAATGTGCCGGGTGTTGTCTCCTACAATGCGCGCTTCCCCTACGGTGTAGCCGGCACGTGTGAAGGTTTCAATGATATAGGGCAGATTTTCATCCTTCACCTGTCCGGACAAAATTTCGTCCCCTATGATAAGTACGGCAAACATGGTTCTCCTGTTATATGATTCCAGCAGAATGTGGTCAACCGCGACATGCGGTATGGGCCGCTTTCAACAATTTTCGCCTCACCATTTTTGCGTTGAGTCATTCGGGATTCATGAGTATAATAGTAATGTTAGCGAGGCGGTCATGGGAACGGATTTTGAATCGATAGACAGGCTTATTGCCCAGGGACAGTTTCACGAGGCGATCGATCGGCTTACTTCGGTGCTGGTGGAAGAACCAGATAACGCGAGAGCGCTCTGTCTGATTGGTGTGGCGTTTACGGAAGCAGGGGAAAACGACAAAGCGCTTGCCGCGCTGAATTATGGGTTGAAACTGGATTCACAGAGCGTGGAAGGATTTGAGGCGGCCGGATGTGCGCATTTGCGCAAGAAAGAATACCGGGATGCTGAGACTTATCTTGAGAAGGCACGTGCACTTGATCCCCGCAACGCTTCGGTCCTGCGCAATTTGAGTGTGGTCTACAGCCAGACACACCAGCACGAAAAGAGTCTGGAGTGCCTGAGAACGTCGTATGAACTTAATCCTGATGACTATCTGACCCTGTACGCGCTCTCTTTTGCATGCCTTAATTTTGACCGGGTCGAAGAGGCGCGCGGCTATTTGCGCAAACTGCTTAGCACCAATGTGCCTGAGGATATCCGTGCTCTGGCGGAAGAACAACTGGTTAAGATCGAAACACCATCCAGCTGAATAAGCGAGCGCTGCCGAGCCACAACTCAAACAGTCTCATTTGATGTCTCTCTCCCGTTTTATTACCATAGAAGCAAGGATTTGCCATGAATGGAGGACGAAAACGCGCTGTTATTGAGGGTGTCTATCCGGAAATTGATGCGGGGCTGTTTCCGGCAAAACGGTCAACCGGTGATCCCGTTGATGTAGAGGCGGATATTTTTGCGGACGGTCACGAGGCCGTCAGCGCGGTTTTGGCGTACCGGAAAGCCGAAAGTGAGACCTGGAAAGAAACGCCGATGACTCTTTTGGGTAATGACCGGTGGCACGGCCGTTTTTTTGTGTCTGAACAAGGAATCTACCACTACACCGTTGCCGGCTGGGTGGACCACTTTAAGACATGGAAGCACGGCCTTGAAAAGAAACATGAAGCCGGCGTTGATGCGTCAATTGACCTGAAAATCGGTGCAGAGATGGTGAACTCTGCGGCAAGCCGCGCCTCCGGGCCGGATGCTTCGCGCCTGAGCGCTCTGGCAAAGGAGCTCGGGAACGAGCGGGGCGTATTTGAATCACGAGCGCGCGTCGCATTGTCTGAGGAGCTTGAGCGGCTCATGCAGATGTACCCGGACCGGAGTTTCCAAACGCGCTATGAGCGCGAGCTGCGGGTGGAAGTCGACAGGGAGCGTGCATCGTTTAGCGCGTGGTACGAGATGTTTCCGCGTTCGGCATCACCGACCGCGGGAAAACACGGCACTTTTTCCGACTGCATCAAGCTTCTGCCGTACGTAGAAGAACTCGGTTTTGACGTGCTTTATTTTCCTCCCATCCATCCCATTGGAACGAGCTTCCGCAAAGGGAAGAACAACTCACTCAAGCCCACCGCAGATGACCCCGGCTCTCCGTGGGCAATTGGGTCCGAGGCCGGCGGCCACAAGGCAATTCATCCGGAGCTTGGAAGCGTGTCGGATTTCAAGAAGCTCATTCGCGAGGCAAAGAAGCGCGGCATAGAGATTGCGCTGGATATCGCCTTCCAGTGTTCTCCGGATCATCCCTATGTTCGGGAGCACCCTGACTGGTTTGTGACGCGGCCTGACGGCACCATCCAGTACGCGGAAAATCCGCCCAAGAAGTATGAAGACATTTATCCCATAAACTTTGAATCCCCGGACTGGGAAGCGCTGTGGAAGGAGCTTCTCAGCATTTTTGAGTACTGGATTGACGTGGGAGTAAAGATTTTCCGCGTGGATAATCCGCACACAAAGTCATTTTACTTCTGGGAGTGGGCCATCAATGAGCTGAGAACGGCGCATCCGGATGTCATCTTCCTTGCTGAAGCGTTCACGCGGCCGCGCCGCATGTACCGTCTGGCAAAGCTAGGGTATAATCAGTCTTATACGTACTTCACCTGGCGCAACTCTCCCGGGGACATGAGGGACTATCTGACAGAGCTTACCGGGACGGGAGTTTCAGAGTATTATCGCCCCAACTTCTGGCCCAATACACCGGATATTCTGCACCATGACCTTCAAACAGGCGGGCGCGGCGGCTTTATTACGCGGCTGGTTCTTGCCGCAACCCTTTCTTCCAACTACGGTATCTATGGTCCTGCCTTTGAACTCCTTGAGCACACGCCTCGAGAGCCGGGAAGTGAAGAGTACCTCAACTCGGAAAAGTACGAGATTAAGAAATGGAACCGTGACCGCGCTGACAGTCTGAAGGCTGAGATTGGGGCAGTGAACACGGCGCGGCGGGAGAATCCAGCCCTGCAGCGGAACCGGAATCTGCGATTTCACAACAGCGATAATCCAAACCTGCTCTGCTACAGCAAGGCAACTGATGACGGTTCAAACGTAGTCATGGTGGTGGTAAACATGGATTTTCACAATGCTCAGACTGGCCGGGTGGAGTTCTCTCCTGCCGCAGTGGGATTGTCCCACACGTTCCCGTTTACCCTTGTTGAGTTGTTAAGCGGTGAGACCTACACGTGGCGCGAATACTGGAATTTTGTCAGCCTGGATCCTGAATCCCGCCCTGTTCACATCCTGAAACTGGAGAAATAGTATGACCAAGACGCTCGGAGACAACCAGGACTGGTACAAGGACGCGGTCATTTACGAGCTGCACGTGCGGTCCTTCGTGGACAGCAACGCTGACGGCATGGGTGACTTCAAAGGACTCACGTCCCGGCTCGACTATCTTCAGGACCTCGGCGTAAGTGCCGTCTGGGTTCTTCCCTTCTACCCTTCGCCGTGGAGAGACGATGGATATGACATTTCCGATTATACAAGCATTCATCAGGCGTACGGCAATTTGCGTGATTTCAAGCGTTTTCTCCGGGAAGCCAAGGCGCGCGATTTAAAAGTGATAACCGAGCTGATCATCAACCATACCTCCAGTCAGCACCCGTGGTTTGAGCGGGCGCGGCGGGCAAAACCAGGGAGTAAATACCGGGACTTCTACGTTTGGAGCGACACTCCGGAGCGTTATCCTGATGCGCGCATCATCTTTCAGGATTTTGAAAGCTCCAACTGGACGTGGGACGCAGTTGCCAGGGCATATTACTGGCACCGCTTCTACTCACACCAGCCGGACCTCAATTTTGACAATCCTGAGGTACAGGATGCAGTGCTGAAGCTGCAGGACTTCTGGTTCAACCTGGGAGTCGACGGACTTCGGCTTGATGCTATTCCATATCTCTTTGAACGAGACGGGACCAATTGCGAAAATCTACCGGAAACTCACGAGTTTCTGAAGAAAATGCGGGCCCACACAGACACCCATCATAGCGGCAAGATGCTTCTTGCCGAGGCCAATCAGTGGCCGGAAGACGCGGTCACATATTTTGGCGAGGGCGATGAATGTCACATGGCATTTCACTTTCCGCTCATGCCGCGGCTTTTTATGGGGCTGCGTATGGAAGATCGTTTTCCCGTAACAGACATCCTGGAACAGACACCGGCCATACCGGAGACGAGTCAGTGGGGCATTTTCCTGCGCAACCATGATGAGCTGACTCTGGAAATGGTTACGGATGAAGAACGGGACTACATGTACCAGGCGTACGGGCGTGATCCACGGCATCGGCTAAATCTTGGGATCCGGCGCCGGCTTGCGCCGCTTCTGGATAACAACCGCCGCCAGATTGAGCTTTTAAACAGTTTATTGTTTTCCCTTCCGGGTACACCGGTAATCTACTACGGGGATGAAATTGGAATGGGTGACAATGTCTATCTTGGTGACAGAGACGGTGTCCGAACGCCCATGCAATGGAGTTCCGACCGAAATGCCGGCTTTTCGCGCGCAAATCCGCAGCGGCTCTATCTGCCTGTTATCATCGATCCCGAGTACCACTATGAGGCGCTCAATGTGGAGACGCAGCAAGCCAACTCCTCCTCCCTGCTCTGGTGGATGAAGCGCGTTATTGCTACCAGGCGGCGTTTCGAAGCATTCAGCCGCGGTAGCTTTGAGCTGGTCAATTCCGATAATACGCATGTCTTTTCTTTCATTCGGCGTCACGAAGATGAGATTATCCTGGTGATCGCCAACTTTTCACGCCACACCCAGGTTGCCACGTTAGATCTAACCGATTACGTGGGCTATATGCCGGAAGAGGTATTCAGCAGAAATGAGTTTCCTCGGATTCGAGAAGAGCAGTACACCGTAAACGTCGGAAGCAATGATTACTACTGGTTTGTTCTCAAGCCGGTGAAGGATTATGCAGAACCGGAAGATGATGGTCGCTATCCGGAAATAGCGCTCGGTGCGCGTGAGTGGAGCAGCTTTGGCCCCGGTTTGCAGGAAACACTGGAAGAACGGGTATTGCTCAACTATATGAGCGGAGCCAGGTGGTACCGGGAAAAATCTCGAAAGGTTCGCCGCGTTCACATTACCGATACAATCAGCCTCGGCACAGGCGAGGACCGCTGCTGGATAACCACCGTGGCGCTCGATTTCACGGATGACAGGACGGATACCTACGTGCTGCCGCTGGCTACCGCCAAACGGGAAGACGCAGAACGTATAGTGACCGATTTTCCCGGTGCCGTGTTAGCCAGATTTACCATGGGCGACGACACGGGCGTGCTCTACGATGCGGTCTATGACGAAGTATTCAGGGACGCGCTTCTGGAGTTGATGGTAGGCAGGAAACGCCTGAAAGGTAGCAGCGGGCAGATCGATGTGTTCCGGTCCCGTAACCTCCGGCAGCTTGCACAGTCTGACGACGGGCAGCTTACCTCCAGGGTGCTCAAAGCGGAACAGTCTAACACTTCAATTCTGTACAAGAACGCGCTCTTCTTTAAGCTTTACCGAAAGCTGGAAGTGGGACTCAATCCCGATGTTGAGCTGCTGCGTTTTCTCTCAGAAAAGCAGCACTTTCCAAGCGTGCCTGCGTATGCGGCAAATCTGGAATATGTGCGGAACGGAGAAAGCTCTTCTCTTGGTATGCTGGTGGAGTTTGTCCCTAATGAGGGGGACGCATGGAGCTATACGGAATCCAACGTGGATCTCTACTTTGAGCGGCTTCTGGCACAGAAACATGAATTTTCCGGCGTCTCTTTTCCTGTTCCATCTTCTTTGTTTGACGTGACACTGGAAGGGATTCCGCAGGAGTTTGTTGGTCTGGCCGATGGTTTTTATCTGGAAATGGTAGACCTGCTTGGCCGCCGTACGGGAGAGATGCATCTGGCACTTGCAGCGGAGGGGCACGAAAAAGCGTTTGCGCCCGAGTCATTTTCCAAACTCTATCAGCGAAGCGTCTATCAATCTCTAAGAAGCCTCTTCCGCCGCGTCATGTCCACCGTGAGGAAGGTGAAAAGCAGTGTGGATGAACGCGTGCGTCCCGACATAGAGTTACTCTTCCAGAATGAAGACGCCATTCTTGCGCAGTTTTCGCGGATTACCGAGCGAAAGATCCCGGCCAAGAAGATCCGCATACACGGGGACTATCACCTGGGCCAGGTGCTTTTTACCGGGCGTGATTTCATTATCATTGACCTGGAAGGAGAACCGGCGCGGACGCTCAGCGAACGGCGTCTGAAGTACTCCTCCTTCCGCGATGTAGCGGGAATGATACGCTCCTTCCATTACGCCATTTACGGAAAGTACCTGCACTACGCCGAAGTCAGGCCGGAGGACAGCGAGTTTCTCTCCGAGTGGGTCGAACCGTGGTACCTATATGTAAGCGGCGTCTTTCTCCGTGCCTATTTGGAGACCGTAAACGGTGCATCCTTTGTTCCCGCTGATCAAGAAGATCTTGCTACCATACTCGACATCTTCCTCCTGGAAAAAGCGGTATATGAAATTGGTTACGAGATAAACAATCGTCCGGCATGGCTCAGCATCCCCGTACGCGGCGTGCAATACGTACTGGAATCTATGAAACGAGATGACGGATAACGGGGGAAGGTCCATGCATATTGGTCACACCTGCGGGCGTGACGGTGCGACGAAATTTACCGTCTGGGCGCCGCTTGCAGAAAAAGTCTCGCTGCACATTGTAGCACCCGCAGAACAGCTTTTGCTCATGCGGCGTGATCCACGCGGGTACTGGGACGTGACGGTGAGTGATGCCGGACCGGGCACACGCTACTACTACAGACTGAATGGACGGACGGATAGACCGGATCCCGCATCGCACTGCCAGCCGGAAGGTGTCCATGGCGCGTCCGAGGTTGTTGATCACAGCGGTTTCAACTGGCGCGATGAAGAGTTCTCCCCCCCGCCACTGGCAGAGTATATCATGTACGAGTTGCACATCGGAACGTTTACCGAAGAGGGTACGTTTGAAGCAGCAGCTACCCATCTGGAAGAGCTTGCCGGGCTGGGTGTTAACGCCGTGGAAATTATGCCGGTTGCCGCCTTCCCGGGCGAGCGGAACTGGGGCTACGACGGCGTCTATCCGTTTGCCGTCCAAAGCTCTTACGGCGGTGTTCATGGTCTCAAGCACTTTGTTGACGCATGTCACCGCGCCGGTTTGGCGGTGATCCTGGACGTTGTCTATAACCATTTCGGCCCTGAGGGCAACTATGCAGCAGAGTTTGGTCCCTATTTCACCGGAAAGTACAATACACCGTGGGGAAAAGCGGTCAATTTTGATGACGCAGAAAGTGATGAAGTGAGGGAGTATTTTGCCGCGAACGCCCTGCACTGGATTGACCGCTTTCACGTAGATGCGCTGCGGCTGGATGCGGTGCACGCTATCTTTGACATGAGCGCCGTTCCCTTTTTGCGTACGCTATCTGAACGGGTACAGACACACAGTAGAGAAAGCGGCAGATCTGCGTATCTGATTGCAGAGAGTGACTTAAATGACAACGTGGTGGTCAGGGAACGGGACGGCGCGGGATGGGGTATGGACGCCCAGTGGAGTGATGACTTTCACCACAGTCTTCACAGCCTCCTTACCGGAGAGCGCCACGGGTACTACGCAGATTTTGGCACGTTGGAGCATCTTGCAAGAGCCTTTAACCAGACGTTTGTTTATTCCGGGCAGTACTCCGCCCACCGCCGGCGCTCCCACGGAAACTCCGCAGAAGGGATCCCTGCGTCACGCTTTGTGGTGTGCAGCCAGAATCATGATCAGGTGGGAAACCGGATGCGCGGCGAACGGTTAATATCTCTCACAGACCACGCCACCGCGCGGCTTGCCGCCTCAGCCGTGCTGCTTTCCCCCTTTATTCCGCTTCTATTCATGGGAGAGGAGTACGGAGAGACGGCGCCGTTTCTCTACTTTGTCAGCCATACTGATCCCGCCATTGTAAAAGCCACCCGGGAGGGACGGGCCAGGGAGTTTTCCGCCTTCTTTCAGGAGGGAACACCGCCTGACCCGCAGGATAAACGCACGTTGGACAGCAGCAGAATTGACCGCGGCCAATGGGAGCGTTCGTCCGGTGCTCAGATGCTTGCGTGTTACCGGGAACTTATTCGCGTACGGCGCAACCATCCCGCGTTACGAACTGCAGGATACAGTCGGCTCTTGGCACAGCCGTACGGGAACATTCTTTCGGTCCACCGCACCCACGCCGGCAGGTCGATTCTTTTCCTGCTCAATGTGGGTACAGACTCTGCGGAGGCGGAGCTTGAAGCTGCGGGCGGTGCCGCCGGAAGTTACCGGCAGCTTTTTTCCAGCGATGACGTGCGCTGGGGTGGAACTGGTCGTTCTGAAGTTGCCGACGGCGTGGCCGTGCTTGCGCCGCGTTCGGCACTTCTTCTGGAAAAGCTGCACGTGGATGGAGAGGGGAGCGGGGCAACAGCATGAGAAGAAGTCCAACGGCAACCTACCGGCTGCAGTTTTCTCCTGATTTTACATTTCGTGATGCTATCCCTCTTGTTCGCTATCTTTCCCGACTGGGAATCTCTCACATCTATGCGTCTCCCGTTTCACGGGCGCGGCGGGGGAGTACCCACGGTTATGACGTGGTGGATCAGAACCAGATTAACCCTGAGCTTGGCAGCGAAGAGGAGTTTTTTGCGCTGACGGATCTGGTACATGAGCACCGTATGGGCTGGATTCAGGACATTGTTCCCAATCATATGGCGTACAGTGATCAGAATCCGCTCATCTGCGATATTTTGGAAAACGGCCCCTATTCACGCTACTACAACTACTTTGACATAGAGTGGGATCATCCGGACGAGAATATTCGTGGCCGTGTCCTGGCACCGTTTCTGGGAGGTCTTTACGGAACCGTTCTGGAAAACGGCGAACTCACGCTTTCCTATGATGGAAATGGTTTCTCCGTCCGCTATTACGAAATGAGTTTCCCGCTTCGGGTTGAAACCTACGTCGAAATTCTCACAACGCGCCTTACATCGCTCGAGTCGCAACTCGGTAGGGAGGACTCCGACTTTGTGAAGCTTCTTGGCGTGTTTCACGTGCTGCGGACGCTCGGTGAGGAAGATGAAGGACCGCAGGCCAGGTCGGACAAGGTTGGCTTTGTCAAACGGATGCTATGGGAACTCTATTCCGACAACCAGACTATTCGCAGTTACATCCACGGGACCATCCAGGAACTGAACGGGGAAGTGGGCCGGCCTGAGAGTTTCACCCGTTTGAGCGCTCTCCTGTGGCATCAGGTATTCCGCCTGAGCTACTGGAAAGTCGCCACGGAAGAAATCAATTACCGGCGCTTTTTCAGCATTAATGACCTGATTTCGCTGCGCATGGAGTCAGAGGAGGTGTTTGATCACACCCATCAGCTGGTGCTGGAATTCATTGGTGCAGGAAGAATAGACGGGCTTCGCGTGGATCACATCGATGGGCTTTACGATCCTGCAACCTACCTGAAGCGCCTGCGTGCACGCGTTGGGGACCGGCCGGTTTACGTTGAGAAAATACTTGATCCGGGAGAGGAACTGCCCGGAGAGTGGCCGGTCGACGGGACTACGGGTTATGACTTTCTGGCAATGGCTTCCGGCCTCTTTTGTGACCGGCGGGCTTCCCGAAAGATGATCTCTCTTTACCGGCAGTTCACCACGCTGCGGGAAGATCCGCAACAATTGCTTTACAGCAAGAAACGGCTTATCACCGCCAATCACATGGCAGGCGATATGGAAAACATGGCGCGCTTTATGCGGAAAGTGTTTGGTCATGACCGGCACGGCATAGACATCCCGCTTCAGAGTCTAAAACGTGCTCTCATGGAAGTGATGGTTCACCTGCCGGTATATCGTACCTACGTCACAGACCGCATTTCGCGGCAGGCTGACCGCGCCTACATCAGGGAGGCGGTATCGCTCTGCCGGCGGGAGTTTCCTTCCCTTCGTTACGAACTCGACTACATAGAACGATTCCTTCTGCTCTCCTACGGCAAGTTTGCAACGGAAGAGAGCATAGGCACCTGGAACGATTTTGTGATGCGGTTTCAGCAGTTTAGCGGCCCACTCACCGCAAAAGGGGTGGAGGACACGTTCATGTACGTTTACAGCCCGCTGGTCTCTCTCAACGAAGTGGGCGGAGACTTTTCCCGGTTTGGCACCACGCCCACGGAGTTTCATCGTTTTGCACGCAACAGGAACAGAAGGTACCCGGCGGCAATGAATACGGGGGCTACCCATGACAGCAAACGCGGTGAAGATATGCGTCTGCGCATTAGTGTGCTCTCTCAGGATGTTGGACGCTGGAGTGAGCGGGTCCGCATGTGGAGACGGCTGAACCGGGATAAGACGATCACCTCCGGCAGCAGGCGCATACCTGATCGGAATGACGAATACTTCATCTACCAAACGCTCATAGGTATGGCTCCGTTTGGCTCTCCAACCGGGCAGGAGACCCTTGGGCGGCTTTCCGAATATTTGATGAAAGCTATTCGGGAAGCAAAGGTACACACGGCGTGGATAGAGCCGGATGAGCAGTATGAAGCCGGAGTGGTGTCTTTCCTGGAGGGCATTTTGGACCCGGAGAGGTCCGCCCGGTTTGTAGCAGACTTTCAAGAGTTTCACCGTTCAATTGCGTTCTACGGCATGCTGTCCTCTCTTTCTCAGGTGCTTCTCAAAATGACCACGCCGGGCTTTCCGGATTTTTACCAGGGAGGAGAGCTGTGGGATTTTTCTCTGGTTGATCCGGATAACAGGCGCCCTGTTGACTATGCGCTTCGCAAAAAGCTGCTTGCAGAATTGCCGGAGCATGCGAACGACGAACTTCTGTCCAACTGGCAGAGCGGGGCGGTGAAGCTCTTTGTCATTGCGCGTGTGCTTGCGGCAAGACACGCCTCTCCTGCGCTGTTTGATGGAGCCGCATACACGGCCCTGAAAACAGGCGGGACGCACGCCTCCCGTATCCTTGCATTTTCCCGTCAGCATGAGGGACAGACAGCTGTGGTAGTAGTCCCCCGTCTTACCGCTGCGCTAACAGATGTGGGTACATTTCCGTGTACAGACGCGGTCTGGAAAGACACAACGGTAGAGATCCCGGACGGAAGACTGGAAAACGTGTTTACCGGAGAAACTGCGGAACTTACCTCCGGTTCCGTGCCGGTTGCTACGCTTCTTGCCCGTTTTCCTGTGGGGCTCTGGATGGGTACGGCGGAACCGTGAGACCGGCCAGGTGGCTACACCGTAAAGCGTTCGGTCTGGCCAACCAGAACAGTCATCTGTGAACGGTTCGTCTCGCTCAGCTCGGTCACGTTCATTACCGCTTCCCGGATCTGTTCCGCGCCGCGCGAAATTTCTTTCATTGCGGATTGGACCTCATCGCTGAGCGCCAGGAGTGTTCCCATTTCCTGCAGCACCTGGCGCCCGCCGTCTTTCATTTCGTCGGCGCCGCGTTTCACGGTAGCCGTGATTTCAGTTATCTGGGAAAGTGCCTTCAGCACTTCACCGCTGCCTTCGTTTTGCTCCACCATCGCCTGCCGGATTTCATCCTGAAGCCGGTTTGCCGTGTCTATTTGACGGTGCACTATTTCAAATGCACGCTCGGCCTCCTCAGAGGTGGAAACCACCCGGCCAATGACCTCCCTCGTCTGTTTTAACTGCGCGTTTATGCGCTTGCTCTGAGCCGTGGAGTTTTCCGCCAGGCTGCGGATTTCATCTGCCACAACGGCAAATCCCTTTCCTGCCGTTCCGGCATGCGCCGCTTCAATAGCGGCGTTCATGGCAAGAAGGTTGGTTCTCGCTGCTATGGTGGCAATGAGCTTATTGGCTTCTCCCAGGCTCTCAGACTGTTCAGCTACCGCCCGGATTTCCTGAGATACAAAGGAAAGTTTGTCCCTGCCGCTGTCCGCAGCTGAGACCAGGCTGGTAAAGGACGTTCCAAGTTGCTCAACATTTCCCGCGGCTGACCTTATATTTGCAATCATCTGCTCAACCGCGGCAGAGGATTCTGTGACACTTGCGGACTGCTCTTCAATGACTGAATCAAGGGAATCGATGTTGCGGGAAATTTGTTCAACAGCCGCAGAAGCCTCATTCACCCCTGCTACGTGATTTAATACCCGGGAGGTGACCTCTTCAAGTGCGTTACTTATCTCAGCCACGTTTGCCGCCGTGCGCTCCATATTGCGCGCCAACAGATCTCCGGACTCCTGAAGGCCGGTTGCGGCCTGTTTGATCTGGTGTACCATGCCGGCCAGGGCGGAGAGAAACGAGTTGAACAACACCGAAAGCCTGCCCACGTTGTCAAAGTTTATGAGTTGTACGTTTTTGGTGAGATCCCCGCCTGACTGTGAAAGGTCAAGCATGCGCTGATGCAGGATGTGCACCTGGTAGTAGTCTTCATGGCGTGATAACTGCATCATTCTTAGGAATAGAAGCAGGAAAATAGTGCCCAGTACGGCATAGGAAGTTCCTGCCGAACCAAGGGGAGGTGAATAGGGCAAGGGGGCGAGCTGGTAATACCTGGCAGCATACGCCACATAGACGCAGCTCGTGATCACCGCCGCGCCCGCAATCAAATAGTCTTTGACCGCAATGAAGCGGTCGTGCTCACCTGACCTAATATCGGTCATGGCAAGTGCTTTCTTTGCAGGCAGCAGCAGGTTATTTATGACTATAGACGTGTAGACTCCGGTGACCAGGCCGGCAGCCACGGATACCGCGAGTGACCATGCGTAACTCACGCCGCCGGGTGCCTGCCACTTGTAAACAAAAGCGTAAACTGCCGTTGTACCGGCAAGCCAGAGGCCAACGTGAAGGATGATCAAATACCACGGAATTCGCAGCGCCGCGTACCTCGCTGCATCATAGTGCTTCTCCTTAGCTATATAGGCAAAAAGCGGCCGCAGGGCCACGCTTATTACCACGTAAAGCAGGAGGGCAAAGAGAATTACCGCCGCATACACCGGAAGCTGGACAGACGCGAGGAGCCGTTCGCCAAAGGACAATTCGATGGCAGGATTAAACGTCCAGAGGAATGCCTGGCGGAACGCTCCCACTAAGAGCGGAATGATGAGATTCAGCGCAAAAATCTTTGCGCGCAGAGACAGGGTCCGGGCCGCCATACACTCTCCTCGCAGCTTCTGCCGGTGCGTTACGTTTGCAGGACAGATTACATTGTAGACGCGGAAGAGAGATTTTTCAAATTCAAGATATTGTCTTATTCCTTTCTCATGCGCTCTCTACCGGGTAGCCGGCATCCATCCAGTCCGCCTTGCCTGCTTCATAGTCATAGACATGCACGTAACCCATGGCATCAAGCTTCTCCGCCGCGCGCGGGCTTGCCTGACACTCTGTATCAGCGCAATAGACTACAATTTCATCGTCTTTCTCAAAAGTTTCGCGCGCACGCTCTCCCATTTTTGTGAAGGGAATATTGATAGCGCCCTTGATATGGGCTTTGTTATAGGGACCCGGCTGAAGCACTTCTACGAGGTGGAAATCATCGCCCCGATCCATTTTCTGCTTCAGAGTTTCACGATCAATTTTTTGTACCATTGTTTCCTCCTCTTGTAAAAGATACGACCGGTGTACGGAACGAGGCAACCGCCGGTAGTGGCCCGAAGATTGGGTATTTTCCGTTGACAGGATGGAGAAAGCGGGCTACGCTGGAAGGTATAGTTGCATGCAATAAAACCAGGCTGTGCCGGAGGGCAGGCCAGGGGGGAGGAGGTTGCATGAGTTTCCGTGTTACGGTCTATGATATCGCAGAACGCCTCCAGCTTTCGGTCAGTACCGTCTCACGCGTGCTGAACAATTCCACCCTCATAAGCAGCGAGAAACGGGCTCTCATTTTAGAAACCGCCCGGGAAATGGGATACCAGAAGCGGACCATCAGGAGGCAGCGTGGCCGCCGTGTGCTGAACGTGCTGCTTTTTCTTCCCTACGCTCCCTCCGGATATCTTCACCTTTTCTACGATCCGGCAGAGCTGGTGGCAAGCATTGAAGAGGGATTTGGCGGGGTGCGCGCAAATATCATTGCGCAGTTGAATCGCGCCGGAAGACCGCTTTTTGACCACAAAAAGCTTGGAGATATAGACGCGTGCATCTTTGGCTTCACCTCCCCGCTGCCCTCACTTTTGGAGCAAATAGAGGAGCGGGGAATTCCGTTGGTACTCATTAACCGGACCAGCGCCACGAGGAACTTTGTGAGCTGTGACCATGCGGCGGGTATGAGCCGGCTGTTGGACGAGGTGCGCCAGAAAAAAGAGGCGCGGGGAGAGCGTGTGCTGCCGTGCTACCTGGGGTTTGCGCCCATACGGGCTGTGAGTGACGCCCGGCGTGACGGGGTTTTTGCCGCTGCACGGGCTGCCGGAGTGCCGTTTGGGGCGCAGGACGTGTGGGAGCTTGCCGGGATCGAGTCAGTGAATGAAAGACTTCTGGAACAGATTGTGTCCGGAGGATACAACGCTCTCTTCTGTTTCAACGACGTCGTGGCCGTCTACGTGTTGCAGGTAGCCCGGCAGATCGGAATCCGCATCCCGGAAGATCTCTCGCTCACCGGATTTGACAATTCACCGGTGCGCCAGGTTTCGGTTCCCCCGCTTACTACCATTAATCTTTCCACGCGGGAGCTTGGGGCTGCGGCGGGGAGCTGGCTCAGACGGTGCGTTATTGAACGGGCCGAGGAGCCGCTTCAGCTTGAGATAGCAGGTGAGTACATAGAGGGGCTCACGGTGTGAATGCCAGGAAGAGGGAGGAGCAGGGTATGCAGGAAAGAAAAGCACCGGTAGCGCTGGTGACCGGCGCCAGCCGCGGCATTGGCCGCGGAATTGCCGTCTCGCTTGCGGCGGACGGTTATTCGGTTGCCATCTGTTACGCGGGAAACAGGAGTGCCGCACTGGAGACAGAAAAAGCGTGCCGGGAACGCGCGCCGGGAGGAGAGGGAACACAGGCGGACTTCGCTGTGTTTCAGATCGATGTTTCCAGCGAGTCGGACCGCGTGAGGCTTTTGAGTGAAGTGAAAAACGCCTTTGGAGCAATTGATCTTCTGGTAAACAACGCGGGCATGGCGCCGCGCATGCGGGCTGATGTGGTGGAGGCTTCCGAGCAGTCGTTTGAAGAGCTCATGCGGGTGAACCTGCAGGGGCCGTACTTTCTCACGCAGGCGGTGGTATCCGAATGGCTGCGCAGCGGGGAAAAGTCAGTCATTCCGTCCGGCCATAAGGTGGTGTTCATCTCATCGATCTCCGCTGATACGGTGTCAGTGAACCGCGGTGAGTACTGTGTGTCCAAGGCGGGGCTTGCCATGGCGGCTCAGGTGTGGGCGGCGCGGCTCGCGCCGGAAGGCATCCAGGTGTTTGACGTGCGGCCGGGAATAACGGCCACTGATATGACAAGCGGCGTCAAGGAGAAGTATGACCGGCTCATTTCAGAAGGTCTTGTGCCGCAAATGAGGTGGGGAGAGCCGGAAGATACCGGCCGCGTAGTGGCCGCGTTAGCCCGCGGTGATCTGGGCTTTTCAACGGGCGCCGTTATTTATACAGACGGCGGCTTGCATATTCCAAGATTGTAGGAGGCAGAGGAATGATTGAAATCGATTCTACCCTCACCGCCGAGGCGCTCGCTCCCGAACTCGAGCGCTTTTTCTCGCTTGCGGCGGACAAAATACGGAACCTTCATTCCCGGTGGGATCCGGCTACCGGCGCGCCGGTGTTCACCATTGACGGCCGCTACACCTCCCGCGGCTGGACCGAATGGACGCAGGGCTTTCAGTTTGGAAACGCTATTTATCAGTTTGACGCCACAGGCGATGAGCAATTCCTTGAAATGGGCCGCCGGAGCACCGTGGATTACATGGCAAGCCACATCAGTCACTACGGCGTGCACGATCACGGCTTCAATAACGTGAGCACCTATGGAAATCTGTTGCGCCTTATGACTGAAGGCCGTATTCCGGAACGGGAGTTTGAACGAGAGTTCTACCGCCTGGCGCTCAAAATATCGGGAGCGGTGCAGGCGTCGCGCTGGACGGATTTGCCGGACGATCTTGGATTTGTGCATTCGTTTAACGGACCGCATTCACTTTTTTCAGACACCATCCGCTCCATGCGGGCGCTGGCGGTGGCGCATGTCTTCTCTCACGTTCTCATGGGAGAGCAGGACCGGCGCATATCACTGTTGAAGCGCCTTCTTCAGCACGCGGAGAGCACCGCCCGCTGGAATGTCTATTTTGGCACGGGACGTGATTCCTATGACGTACGTGGACGTGTTGTGCACGAGTCCATTTTCAACGTGACAAACGGTGCCTACCGGTGTCCCTCAACGCAGCAGGGCTACTCGCCGTTTACCACCTGGACAAGAGGCCTCTCCTGGATCCTCTCCGGTTATGCAGAACAGCTGGAGTTCCTGGATACACTGCCGGAACCGGAGTTCAGCTCGCTTGGCCTCTCGTACTACCCGGACCGGAATGCGGCTCTGACGCGCTTTGTGGAAACCGCGTCAGCTGTGGCAGACTTCTTTATTGAAAACACGCCGACCGACGGCATCCCGTACTGGGACACCGGCGCTCCCGGTCTTTCGCAGATGGGTGATTACCTTGACCGGCCGGCCGAGCCGGAGAATGTGTATGAACCGGTTGACTCATCGGCGGCAGCCATTTGCGCACAGGGCTACCTGCGCCTTGGCCGGTATCTGTCACACAGCAGGGATGAGAAGGCGGGAGAGAGGTACACTCGTGCGGGATTGACAATCGCCCGGACACTCTTCCATGCGCCCTACGTCTCTGAAGACCCCGGACACGAGGGGCTTCTGCTTCACTCTGTCTACCACCGTCCCAATGGATGGGACCAGGTACACACCGGTCGGCAGGTACCCTCCGGCGAGTCGTGCATGTGGGGCGACTATCACGTGATGGAGCTGGCAGTTTACCTGAAACGGCTCGCTGCAGAAGATCCGTACCTGCAGTTCTTTGCCGTTCGTTCATAGGAGGCGGCGCGTGAAAGAAACACATCCGGAGCTGAAAAGGCTTTGCATCCACTCAATAACAACCAAACCGTGGAGGATCAGCGAAGCCGTGAGTGAGTACGCACGGGCGGGCGTGGGCGGGATCACCGTATGGCGTGACGCGTTTAGTGAGCTTTCGCCGGCGGAACTCCGGCGTTACGCTACTGATGCCGGACTCTCGGTTGTCTCACTATGCCGCGGCGGCTTCTTTGCGGCAGCGGAGACGGCGCGTCGGCGCCGCGCGATAGAGGATAACCTTCGCGCTATTGATGAAGCGGCAGCGCTTGGCGCGCCCCACATTGTCATGGTATGCGGAGCTGACCCGGAAATACCGCTGTCAGAATCGCGGATGCACATTGTGGAAGGCTTTCAGGCAATTAGCGATCACGCCGCAAAGTCAGGGGTCAAGCTGGCGGTGGAGCCGCTTCATCCCATGTACGCGGACACGCGGAGCGCCATTAATACGCTGGGGCAGGCCAACGATATGTGCGACATCATTAACGAGCCGCACATAGGCGTGGCCGTTGACGTCTATCACCTCTGGTGGGATCCGGAGCTGGAGTCAGAGATTGCACGCACTGCGCAGGCGGATCGGCTCTTTGCGTTTCACGTCTGCGACTGGCGCAGCCCCACCCGCGATATGCTGAATGACCGTGGCCTGCCGGGAGACGGGTGCATTCGTATTCCCACCATCAGGGAGTGGGTAGAGCGCACCGGGTTTAACGGGTTTATTGAGGTGGAGGTCTTTTCAACGGAATACTGGTCCATGGATCAGCATGAATTTCTGGAGCGGATAGTAGCCTCCTACAATGAGCACGTGTGAAGGAGAGAGTATGGAAAAACGCATTGGCATTATCATGAACGGCGTGACCGGACGGATGGGCACAAACCAGCATCTCATTCGCTCCATTCTTGCCATTCGGAAGGAGGGCGGTCTGCCGCTGAAAAATGGTGATCTGCTCATGCCGGAGCCGCTTTTGGTCGGCCGCAATGAGCAGAAACTTGCCCGGCTGGCTGCGGCTCACGGGCTCTCCGGTTATACCACGGATCTTGACCAGGCACTCTCGGATCCCGAGTATCCCGTCTATTTTGACTCGCAGTTAACACAGTTACGGGCAGCAGCCATCGGTAAGGCTATTGCCGCCCATAAATCGATCTATTGTGAAAAACCTACGGCGGATTCCACGGACCAGGCGTTTGCGCTTTACCGTGAAGCCACCGACGCAGGCATTAAGAATGGCGTGGTGCAGGACAAACTCTGGCTGCCGGGACTTCTGAAGTTGAAGTATCTCATAGACACCGGCTTTTTCGGCCGTATCCTGTCAGTGCGGGGTGAGTTTGGGTACTGGGTCTTTGACGGCTATCACCAACCAACGCAGCGTCCCTCATGGAATTACAAGGCGGAAGAAGGCGGCGGAATCATCATGGATATGTTCTGCCACTGGCGCTACGTCATTGATAATCTCTTTGGCGATATAAAGTCACTCTCTGCCATTGGAGCTACCCATCTTCCCAGCCGCATTGATGAGAACGGAAACAAGTACACGTGCACGGCAGAGGACGCGGCGTACGCCACCTTTGAATTGGCAAACGGTGTGATCTGCCACTTTAACAGTTCGTGGGACGTGCGCGTGCGGCGCGATGATCTGTTGACCGTGCAGGTTGACGGAACAGACGGCACTGCGGTGGCCGGGCTCAGGGAGTGCCAGGTTCAGTCAGACGCAATGACCCCAAAGCCGATCTGGAATCCGGACATTCCCAGTCCCATCGATTTCTACCAGGACTGGTCCGCCGTTCCCACCCGCGATCCCTACGATAATGCTTTTAAGGTTCAGTGGGAGAAGTTCCTGCGTCACGTGGCCGACGATGCGCCGTTCCGGTGGACACTGCTTGAGGGTGCTAAAGGAGTGCAGCTTGCGGAACTTGGTATGGAAAGCTGGAAGAATCGTCGCTGGGTGGACGTGCCGGCGCTCGGCTGATCCCGCCCCCCGCCCGTAGGGGGCAGGAACGGTGCTCACGCGCCCTCTGACTCCCGGGAATCTTCTCTGTTTGCAAAGGGCAGGCCCGCATTGAGCTCATCTATGTTGGCCTGCTCGTACGCATTGATCTTTGAAATGTTGCCCTGCATGATCATTTGCATGCGTTTGTCGTAAAAGTGGTGGAGACTGAAGTTTTCCATGGCCATAAAGCCGCGGCGGATTTTGTGAGGTGAACCCATTCCGGGGTCAAACTCCTCGATACCGTTGTTGATTGCCCACTCTATAGGGGTATAGTAACACGCGTTGAAATGAAGATTGTCGTAGTAGCCCTGGCTTCCCCAGTATCGTCCAATCATGCGCCGGTCTTTGACTACCAGGAATGAGAGGGCAATGGGGTCTTCCTGGCCTTGCCGGTAGGCGGCCGCAAAAACCAGCCGGTGCCGATAGCCCTCATAGAGTCCGGTGAAAAACTCTCTATTGAGAAACTTGGCCGCCCACGGGCCAAACTGCTCGTTGGTGTTCTCATAGTACTCATACATGAGGGAAAAGTAGTGGCGCGGAATCTCGTCGCCATGAAGGGCGCGCATGGTGATTCCCTGTTCTTCCATTGATGCGCGTTCGCGCCTGATGTTTCTGCGCTGGTTCTTGCGGAACTCTGCCAGATAGTCATCAAAGGTCCGGTATCCCGGATTTCTCCAGAGATAACTCTGATGCTTCCAGCCGACAAAACCTTCGTGAGCAATCATGTGCTGCCAGTGTGAATCCGTAAAGAGAAAACTCACTCCGCCCAATTCCGCGTCACGGCAGAACGCGTGAATCTCCTCCAGCATGAAGCGCGTGAGAGCCCTGGTATCGCCGTCCGGGTCAGTCAGGAAGCGGTATCCCACTGACGGCGTGGCCGGAACCGTGCCCACCAGTTTGGGGTAATAGCGAACGCCGAGTTGCTGCGCCACGTCTGCCCACGCAAAATCAAAGACAAACTCCCCCATGCTGTGCATCTTTATGTAAAGCGGCGCAGCTGCAATAAGGATATCGTTCTCCCGCACCAGCAGATGCCTGGGATACCACCCGGTTTCAGGCGCAATACTTCCGGAGCGTTCCAGTTGCCGCAAGAACTCCCACTCAAGAAATGGATTAGGGATCGGATCGGCCAGCCGGTCCCATTCTTTTTGCGGGATATCTTCCATTGAATGTGCAAATGTGCTGTTCCACCTTGCTGAATCCGCCATGCCTTCAATGTACACAATTCCCGTGCCATCAAAAACCCGAATGTCCCCGGAGATTTGTCGCTCCTGCCTCTTCCGTGTATAGTGAGACATGACCACAGAAAGCATCCAAAAATACGCCCACGTCCTTGTTGAAGCAGTAAACGTTCAGAAGGGGCAGTCCCTTCTGGTAAAGGGTGAGCCGGTCCACTGGCCGCTCATAAATGCCATAGCAGAAGAAGCGTACCAGCGCGGCGCACGCTACGTGCAGGTTCATTCAAACCATGCCGCGCTCTATAGCGCGCGCGTCCGCTATTCCGAACCGGAGTACCTTGACCAGGTGCCAAATACTTACAAAACAGATCTTTCCACGTACATGGAAGAAGGGTGGGCACTCATCTCCATCAAGAATCCGGAAGACCCTGATTTTCTTGCCACGCTGGATTCAGCGCGCCACGCCCGCACAAACAAAGCGCTGCGTGTGGTAGAGTATCCGTGGCGCCAACGCATGCAGGCAGACCATTTTCAATGGCTGGTGTGCGCCTTTCCCACGCCGGCATGGGCTGCAAAGGTGCTCGGAACGCAGGCAACCGCCGCCGCTTCCGACCGGCTCTGGGATATCATGCAGCCCATTCTGTTTCTGGATTCCGCTGATCCTGCCGCACAGTGGAGGCGTTTTGGAGAGACTCTTGCCGGCCGCGCCGCCAGGCTCGGAGAACTAAATCTCCGTGAGTTGCGCTTTACCGGCGCGGGAACTGACCTGCGCGTTGGGCTCACAAAGCGCGCTCTCTGGGTGGGCGGCGGAGCGGAAACTCCGGCCGGCGTGAAATTTCACCCCAACCTGCCTACCTATGAAGTGTTTACCACGCCGGACTTCCGAGCCACTGAAGGAATCGCACGTGCAAGCAGACCGGGGCTGGTGATGGATCAAGTGGTAGAAGAGCCGTGGTTTAGATTTGAAAAGGGTGGTGTGGTGGAGTGGGGCGCTCGCTCTGGTCTTGAAGCGTTGGATCGCTATTTTGAGGCGGACTCAAATAACCGCTACCTTGGTGAAGTCGCACTGGTGGATTCAACATCGCCCATCTTCACTTCCGGAAACGTCTTTTACAATATCCTCTTTGACGAAAACGCTGCATGCCACGTGGCCCTGGGCAGCGCGTACCCCGGCTGCCTGACCGGGGGAAACGACCTTACTCCGCAACAGTTGCGGGAGGCGGGCGCGAACGTCAGCACATATCACACCGACTTCATGATAGGCTCCCCGGAAGTTGAGGTAACCGGTACCACGGTTGATGGGGCAGAGGTGGGAATCATATCAGAAGGCAGATTTGTGATTTAAACGCCTGGCGGTCCGAGGCAGCGGTGCAGTGAACCTGCGGTGGCGGTGCCGGTCCCACTTTCCCAGGAGGTTCAATAGCGGTAGAGCCGCGTCCCGGTCTGGTCAAAAAACGTTACGTGTGTGGCTGTTGCAGAAAGATCCAGCTCCGCAAATCCATAGCTGCTTGAGGCAAAGAGCGTCTTTGGCCCCGCGCTTATCGGGCGTGTCCGTGCGGCGGATCCGCTTACCACAAATAGCGTGTTCTTGGCGCTGTTACCGCGGCGCTGCAGTTCAAGATCGTGATCATGGCCGGAGAGCGTCATGTCTATCTTTCCCGAATTGAGTTCGGTGCTAAAATAGGAGAGCAGGAAATCCGTATTTCCGTGCCGTCCGCTTGAATAGAAGGGACGGTGAGTCGCTACAATGGTAACGTCTGCCGAAGAGTTTTGAAGCCGTGCCTTGACCCAGTCTGCCAGCCCGTCTGCAACGCCGTCTTGCCGCGCAAGCACTTCCGAGTCCAGGAAGTACAGGTCCACCCGATACCCGTCGGCAAGAACCAGCGGCAGGATATAGCCAATATCCGGCGCCGTCCAGCGGCCGGCAGGGTCGTCGTAACGGTACTGCGCCTGGGCGTTCCTGCGATGGTCGTGGTTTCCTAGAACAACGTAGAACGGAAACGGAAAGTCCGAGGCAGGGTAGATCTCCTGAAATTTTGTCTCAAATTGTGGGTCCGAAACGCCGGTTACGCCGTTCTCATAAAAATTGTCACCCAGAAGGACGGCAAAATCAAAGGGGTGTGCAGATTCTCTCTGTTTCATCGCCGCGGCAACACTCTTCTGCTCCGCGCTGCCGTCTCCCCAGTCGCCAAATACCAGCAGGTGGGCGGAATCAGTGGAGAGCCGCGTTGCCGGAAGCACTACTCCGTCAAACGCTACATAGGGTGTCTGAGCACAAGCGGAAAGAGCCGCAACACCCAATAAAACGACAAGTATTCCCGGCAGGAGCCGAACCCGGCGGCCAATCTGATTCACAGCAGACACTCCTGTGGGTGAATATACCGCCCGGAACCGCAGCCGACCATCATGCACGATGCCGCATTGTGACAATACCCAATCTTCGGGCCACTACAGTCAGTTGGCGTTTGGCGTGTTTGGCGGGGCGTAGCCTGAGACAATGAAGGCAAAATCCGGGTAGAGCGCGTCATCGCTGTGAACAGTGACCGTTGCCATGAATCCGCCCACCCCCGGCGGCGTAAAGACTACTCCCACATAGCTGCTTTTATACGGATCAAGCTGGCCGCCCGGCATTCTGGTAATGGAAAACGCACCCGGCGCGTCACCGGTGATTTCCGCTGCCGCGTCTGCGGGGAACGTGAGCGGTACGGATCCGCTGTTTGAGATGCGGATCTCCATCTCTTTGCTGCGGGTTCCCGCCGTAGTATCCGGAAAGGTAACCATATCCAGGGGATCTATCCGCCGCGTGGACACCTCCACGCGTATGGAAGTGTCCGCCTGGGCAAAGAGGGGAAGCGCCGCGAGTGCTAATACCACGATAAGAGTGCTGTGCCGCAAGTCTCGGATCATGTGTGCGTTCCTTCTGAGGTAAGTCGTGGCTACGCGCTGGTGTTACGCAGCATGGCTATATGCTCCTGCGCATAGCGATAGTAGCGCTTTGAGGAGGGAACCAGGTCATCAAGCTCTTTCTGTCTCAGGTCCCGAATGATCTTGGCAGGCACCCCGCCAACCAGCACGCCTTCAGGCACCTCCATTCCCGGCGGCACCAGCGCGCCGGCCGCGACGTAGGTGTGAGAGTGAATGATAGCGCCGTTGAGCACGGTTGAACCAATGCCGATCAGGCATTCGTCTTCAATGGTGCAGCCATGCACGCACGCCTTGTGCCCCACGGTGACCCGCGCGCCTATGTGCAGGGCGTGTTCCGGCCCGTAGCCGGTGTGAAGCACCGAGCCATCCTGGATATTGGTGTACTCTCCAATCTCAATAGTGTTGACGTCTCCGCGCGCAACACTGTTGTACCAGATCCCCACGCCTTGCCCAAGCGTGACATTCCCAATCACCACCGCACCGGGGGCCACAAACACGGACTCGCCAACCGTAGGAGTTACTCCCTGGTACGCTTTCACAATGCCAAAGAAAGAGTCATGTTCCATGGCCTCATTATAGGAATACGGCCGCTCCAGGTCGAGAGCGTCCACCCGCCTCGGATACGCTTCAGTCCCGGGTGCACCGGGCTTCTCTCGTGACCTCGGGGCGGCGCGGGTTCTGTGCGGTTGGTTCAAGACTGCATGAAATACGGATAAATGCCGATACATGTGGTAGACTATTCGGTGAGGTTGGGGGTGTGGAGTCAATGGAGTGACTCATATCTCCAATTTATTTAAAAATACCGGCCTGCCGGAGAAAGCGGTATCGCCATGGACCTACAACATCTATCGCCCAGTAGAACGGTCATGAGAAACGCATCTATGCTGTTTCTCATTCTTTTCTGCGGGCTTGCTTATCAGCTTCATGCCCGGGGAACCAGTGAAGAAGGTACCCCCGTGAATGGAGCGGCAAACTGGGAATACACCTACGATATCTCAGATCAACAACCGGGAAAGTACAACATCCTGATTGAGGGGCGAGACAAAGCCGGTAATCTTCAGACAGCGGGCCCTTTCAATGTCTGGGTGGATCCGGCTTCTGACGTGCCGCATGTGACCATAGGCAATCCCACTTCGGACATGCGGGTTGGCGGCAATCTCAACATCGTCGGTACGTGTGTGGATGACGATGCAACCGACCACGTTGAGATATCTCTGGACGATACTCAGGTTGGTCAGGTATCAGGGCAGGAATACTGGTCCTTCTACCTGGAAACTGAGCTGCTCGGTGAAGGGGCTCACACGGTAACGGTAGTAGGATACGACGTGAACGGTACCGCGAGCGAACCGGTGTCCGTGAAATTTAACCTTGACCGTAACAAACCACGCATAGAAACGAATTCTCCGGGAGAAAGTGCACTGGTCTCAGGTACCGCTCAGCTTGTGGGGACCGTGACGGATGGGAACGGCGTCGAGTCGCTGGAGGTGAGCTTTGACAACGGAGAGACTTTTGAGCCGGTGAAGCTGGACTCTGCAAGGACGGGCACTGAGGCTGCGTTCAAAGTCTCTGTTGACACCCGGGAATATAAAGACGGTCCGGCGGTGGTATGGTTGCGGAGTTCCGATGGACAGCGCTCCATCAATGTCTCCGCCCTGCTTCTTATCGTCGACAACACGCCGTCTGCGCTGGAGATTCTCCATCCGGCCGCAGATGAGGGCGTAAACGGCGTAGTTCAAGTTGTCGGAACGGCAAACGACTTAGTGGGTTTGGAATCTCTCACGTGCGAATACGCGGACCAGTCATATGAAATTCCGATCTCTGCCGGTGATCCCTACTTTGTGCAAACGCTGGATTTCTCCGCTGAAGACGGCAAGGAAGCTTCGGTTCGCTTTGTGGCGATTGACCGGGCAGGCAACAGAACGGACGTACAGAAACGATTTCCGATTGATCGCGCTGCGGATAAACCTGTTGTGACGCTCGATGAGCCGGTTCCGGACGCTTCAGTGACCGGCACCCTCCGTCTATCCGGGACGGTTGCGGATGATGATGCGCCGGCCGCGTTGCTTTATTCACTTGACGGGGGAGAGCCGGTAAGGACGCCCACATGGGGCGCGTTTGACATTGAGCTCTCTGATGTGGCCCCAGGCAAACACCGTCTGGAAATTTGGGGCGTAGACAGCGGCAACGTGGAGAGCGAGCGACAGACAGTGAACGTGACGCTCTGGGGACCACCGCCGGTCATTTCTTTTGAAACGGTGAACGCGCCAGTTCCTGAACGGGCGGCTTCCCTGGCGGAACTCTTTCAGAGGGCTGGCACGGCGTATGAAGCAGGTTCAACGGGCACCGTAGATTTTGCCCCGGGCTATCGCATATTCCGGGAAGCAGAAAACGTGGTGACGGTAGCTGTTACATCGTTCAATACTCCACTTGCTGCCGAAGTCTCCATAGGGGAGGGGGAGTTTCGGCGCGTTTCCGGAAAAGAGGGGGACGCAGGGCAGTCCCAATACCAAATTCCCGTGCCGTCCGAGGTCGCCTACGGAGTACTACCCATTTCCGTTCGCGTAACAGACGCCGGTGGCAACAGCGCGGAAAAGAGCACTATTCTCGCGGTGGTTGATACCTCGCGCGGTTATCAAGACCTCTATGATGGGGAAGCAGGAACAAGCGGCAGGGGAACGTTTGTTTCTGCGGCCGGACCGGACGGGGACGCCGTATTCAGCCCCGGCATGACCCTTGCCGTGAGCAGTGGGGTAACCCTGATAGCTTCTATACCGGGAAATGCGAGTTACAGGGGTCTTACTGCCACCGTGGGAGGTGTAAGTCTCAGACCCAGGCAAAGCGTCAGAGAAAATGGTACGGTACAGGTTGAATTACCTCTGCCGCCGTCGCTTCCCTACGGTCAGACTTCCGTGTCACTTTCGTGGACCGCGCCCACAGGCACGCAAGAGACACTTTCAAGCGAAATAATTGTGGTTGCGGATGCGCGGGGAAGTTCCACAGCCGGTCCTGCCGGCGTTGTGGGTGAACCGGAACGCATTGCTACCGGTGAACTCACATCGTTCTCTCCCGAAAATCCGCTCTATTTCTACGTGGATGGAAAGCCCGTTACTTCGGCGGAGCTTGATCCGGCGGTGGAGGGAATTCGGGTCAGCAGAAATGGTAATCGTATTGCACTGGTTCCAGAAACGCCGGTTGCCGCACAAAACATAGTCCTTCGTGTCATAGATAGTGACGGCAAGCAGAGTACTTCCCGGGTGTTTTCTCCGACTTTTGACCCGCAGCCGCCGCACATACGCATGGCGGCGCCGGATGAAGGCTCCCTTTTTGCTTCATCGCTTGTATTTTCCGGAAGCGCCGGGGATGACCTGGAGCTGAAGGATCTATCCTACCGGCTGGTGTCCGGAATCTCATCCCCGGGGGAAGGCGGGTTTGAGTTAATCGAGCTCGACAAGGAGAGCGGCTCATTTACGAAGGAACTTGACCTTGCTCCCTTTCCGGACGGCATCATCTCTCTCTATGTGCGCGCGAGTGATGTGTCAGGGCAGACCACGACGGTGGTACGGCGCTTTACAAAAGATGCTACTGCTCCTTTATTGCAGCAACTCACTCCTGCCACAGCTGCGCAGGTGAACGGGCTTGTAACTTTCACCGGACAGGTTACAGACGCGAGCGGCGTTGCAGAAATCACAGCCGGTTCCGGAGAGGAGCAGCCGCTTCAGATTCCGGTTTCGGGTGTAACTCAGACAGGCATCTTTTCGTTCACTCTTGATTTGACGCGCCTTGCCGACGTACGGGAAAGCTATTCGATCCACGTCACTGACGCTGCCGGCAATGCTGCCACTATTCAGCCAACCGTGACCCTTGACCTGCCCTCAGATCTTCCGGTTGTTTCAATTCAGACCCCGGTACCCGATGACGTGATGAGAAGCGATTTTTCCGTCACGGGCATGGCGTATGATGATGACGAGGTGTCCGATCTCTACTTCCGTATTGATGAGGGTGCATACGCCATACCTGACGGTGAGCCCGCACTGGCGGATCAGGAAGCACTTTCAGGCTACTCAAGAATTGCCGGGGGGAACGGGTTTTCTCTTCCCGTGTCTTTCATGGATCTTGGCGACAATGAGCATACCGTGGAGGTCATTGCCAGCGATATCTACGGCGTATTAAGTGAACCGGCCCGCAGAACGATTAAAATTTCTACCGCGGAGCCCGTTGCCGTTCTCTCCACCCCTCTTCCTGAGGAGGCACAGGCGGGCGTCCTGACACTCAGTGGAACCTCCAGTGATGCCAACGGGATCGAGGAAGTGCTGGTTTCTTTTGACAATGGCGCAAGTTTCAACCTGGCAGACGGCACACAAGAGTGGAACTACCGTCTGGACTCAACAGCGTTGTCAGACGGTGTCCATCCGGTAGTTATCAAGAGTGTAGACTCTTACGCCACGGAGGGACTTTTCACCTCGGTTATCACCATTGATAATACGGCGCCAGCAGTCACGCTGGATGAGCCGGCAGACGGCACCCGGCTGGCAGACCGTATTACACTTAGCGGTCGACTGGATGATGCGGGCGGCATTGCCTCAACCCGTGTTCTCCTTACGCCGGCAGACTATCCCGTTGATGGAAGAACTGATGAGCTTTCAGTGGATGTGCCCGTAAAAACGGTTCTGCAGCAAGACGTTGAACTGGGAGAACTTCCGGCCGGATGGTACTCCCTGCGTCTGGAATGTGAAGACACGGCAGGCAATGTGACCGTTGTGGCGCGAAATATCCGCGTCACTTCGCGTGAAGAGACCGAGCGAGTAGACATTCTCTACCCCTATGCCGGCGAATCCGCCAATAGCTCACTTCCCGTGGGCGGGCGGCTTGTTTCCCGCGTGGAGCCTTCAGCCGCGACCCTTCTTGTGGATGGGGAAACCGCCGGCGAGCTTGAGTTCAACAAATTTGGTTATTTCAATAGCAGGCTGGGTCCGGAGACGCTCACAGACGGCAAACATGAACTTGCCGTACGGGTTGCCCTTGCAGACGGTACGGAGCTCACCTCGGTGCCGGTACCGGTCACTTTTTCACGCTACGGTCCGTGGGTCTTGCTTTCAAACTTCAACACCGGTGATGTGCTCACAGACCGTCCCTATGTGGAAGGTACTGCGGGCTATGCGCTCCCGGAGGTTCCGGCTGACGATCCCGGTTACAAGGAGTACCAGAAGGAGCTGAAGTCAAAATCCGTGGAGAGCGTTGAGGTTAGTCTGGATGGTGGACGTACCTATCAAAGTGCAAAGGGAGCAGAAGAGTGGCGGTATAGGGTGGAAACCCAGGAACACACGGACGGGCCGCTCTTTGCAACGGTGCGCGCACGTTTCACAGACGGCGCCACGGCCGTACGCCACGTGATGTACACCATCGACAAAACGCCTCCGGAGATAACCGTCCTGAGCCCAAATGAAGGCGGTCGTTTCAACGACACCATTGATCTTATGGGAACCGCATCAGACAACGTAGCCCTTGAAGAGGTGCGGGTACTCCTGCGCAAGGGCGACAAGGCCGGATATGAGATCCCGAGTTTTATTCAGGGGCTCTATCTTGATGGCCACGGATTTGGCGCAAACACCTTTGAAGTGGGCGCCGGTCTCACGTTCTTTGATAACAACGTCAAACTGCAGGCAAACGTTGGACACGCACCGGGTGGCCGGTTTGAAGGCACAACGTTCGGGATAAAGCTCATTGCAAATGTCTTCTATTTGCCATGGAGCTACCTCCTGGGACCGGACTTTGATTTTCTCTCCTCATCTGTTGGGGTTGGCGCGCAGTTTGTTTATTTCTCGATGGACCCTTCATCATTCAGCTTCTCATCCAAGGGAACAATGCTCGGATCAGCGTTCCTGCAACTCGAGCTTGCCCATTTTACCTTCCAGGACATGAGCGCATTCAGTTCCTACGGCCTCTACACGGAGGGGCAATTCTGGTTCATCTCATCCGATGTCTTGCCTGAAGCGGTATTTAAGCTTGCCTTCGGGCTGCGTGTTTCAGTGTTTTGAGGTAATACGATGGGTACGAAAACAGGAAAGCAGATTAGTAGACGTATAGGCGGCATGACGATGGTTGCGGCACTCCTTGTGCTGTTTTCAACCTGCGATGTGCTCTCCCCCGGACTGGGCAGCAAAGTCGACATTGCACGGCCGGACGTATCGATCACCTCTCCAACGTTAAACGCATATGTTCAGGGCGATGTTACGCTCACCGGGAGCGCCAGTGATGATATGGACCTCAAGGCCGTGACGGTGACCTATCAGGGCAGATCTGGAACAGTCAGCCGAACCGCAGACTTTGATCCGGACACTCGGCAGTGGAGCTTACTGGTTCCGGTTGCGCCCGGCGCGCCTGGTTCGATTGCGGACGGCGGCAAAAGTTTTGACATTGTTGCCAGTGACAACTCCGGCCGCACTGCAACGGTTCAGCACTTTCTCAACATTGATAATTCGCCGCCCACGGTGTTGTTGAATTCACCTCAGAATTACGGCACGGTAGTGAGTGATTATCTTGACGTAGAAGGCAAAGCGTACGACCGGTCGCCCATCACAGAAATCAGAGTAGATCTGCTGCCGGACAGCGCCAACGGTGACACCCCCATGGTAACCAAGATCGCGAGCGGCGATACGTCGTGGTCAACCCGTTTTGTCTTTGGCCCCGGCGGCGACTATCCCAAGACTTCTCTCAACGAGACGGACAACTACAGCGTTGTGGTCACCGCCACTGATATGGCCGGCAACGTAAGTACCTACGACTACTTTGCCCGTGAAATCTGGGATTTGCTCGCGCCCGGTGACCTCTTTCCCACCATGAATGTTATTGGCACCGTGGACCAATCGCAAACCGACGTAGCGCCGCTTACCTATGCCGCGCTCTTTCCACTGCGCGTGAATACGAGCGGACAAATCTACGTGGACTTCGGCTACAGCGCTGACGCCACTAAACCGGTCATCAATTACACAAACGTCAATCCAGCCAAAGCGGTCATGGAAAACGTGATTGGCAGTCAGAGCCCGGTAAGCGGATTTGTACGGCCGGGGCCCGCCGGGAACCCGGTAGACGGAGCAAGCATTCAGGCGCGGTATCGATCCTATCCCGGCGGGAGCTGGGTGACGGTTCAAAACAGCGAGATTGAATCGGTCAATATTAACGGAACCTACAGCTTCAACATCTATTTGAAAAACGGTGGTGGCAGCTATCTGGCCAACGGCGCATGGGAAATTGAAGTTGAGGCGGCGGCAGTATCAGGCTCTCCAACGGTCGCGACCTGCGCTTTCTACATTGACAGTAACGTTCCCCGTATTGCAGAGCAGACTCCCTCAGAATCCTATACGCCGCTTGTTTCGGATCTGGGAGGCACACTTGGACAGGGCGTGCAGTTTGATGTGCAGGTACTTGATGACAACGACCTGACCGCCACTCCCGGCAGCGTGCTTGCCGCTCGGGCGGCGACCGACGCAGGCTTTACAACGCTTACCTCCCCTGCACCCACCGTAACCTATGTGAACACGGTCAGCGGTGATCCGACAAAGTTGCTCTACAATGTGAAGGTTCCGCTTTCCGGTTCGCCGACCGAGGTGTGGATTGAACTTACGGCAACGGACGCCTCCGGTGCTACCTCAGCGCCCAGGATTGTCCACTACCGTATCGACGATCAGGCGCCGGATCCTCCTGTGATCTCCCAGCCGACAGAGGCAAGCTGGATCTACGGTACTGCCTACATGACAACGGGCACCAGTGCGGCGCTTGATACGTCAAAGGTTTATCTCTGGTTTAGCGCGGCGGCGGATACCCCGCCGGCAGACCTTACCACCTGGACTGTGGCAAGCGGCACCACCGCGTGGAACAGTACCATCTCCCTGGCGTCTCTCACGGAGGGCACCTACAAGATAACAGCAGCCGCGGCGGACCTGGCGGGGAATATCAGCGCGCAGAGTGTGCGCACCTTTGTGATCGACCAGGCAAATCCGAGCTTAAGCGGTATCAATATTTCCACGGGAACCCAGTACCGAAATGCGGCGTTCTCTCTGAGCGGAACCGCAACTGACACCAACCAGGTAGCAGACGTCACCATAACCGAACGTAAAGACGGCGGCGCTTCTGCGGAGATCTATAATCAGGCGTTTTCCGCGACAAACGCGCCGTTTTCCGTACCGTCTCTTCCGGCTGGCGGCCTGGTCGACGGGCTCTACGAGTATTCTATTACCGTAACTGACGCGGCGGGCAAGACGGCAACCGCAACACGGAGCGTGATGGTGGATACGACCTCGCCGCTTCTTGCCATTACCTCTCCGGTAGTCCATGAGCGGATATCCACGGCCAGCCACACCGTTCGTGGAACAGTGAACGACGGGGCGGGCAAGGGCGTCACGGCGCTTGACTGGTCTCTTGACGGCGCAACCTGGATCGCCATTCCGCTCTCTGGCACCAACTGGAGTAACGTGATAGATGTCAGCGGGAACGGAGAAGGCGTGCAAACACTCTACATCCGTGCTGGTGACGGACTTAACCCGTATGCTACCGAACAGGTAGATTTCAGCTATGATATTTCCGCACCTGCGGTCACGGAGACCGCGGTCAACACGAGCGCTCTGGTTTATGCCTCGTCAGACCTAACCCTCTCGGGGACGGCAAGTGATACAAACGCCGTGGCATCTGTTTCCGTTCTGGCATCCCGGGACGGCGGTCCTGCTGCGGAAGTGCACAGTCAAGCGCTTGCAGGCACGTCCGCACCGTGGAGTTACACAAAGAGCGTGGATACATCAGGCCATGGTGATGACGGAAGCTACGCGTACACCATTACCGCTACAGACGCCGCCGGGCGAACGACATCCGTCTCGCGTCTTGTAACCATAGACACCACGCTGCCGGTAGTGAATGTCACCGTTCCTTCCGTGGACGGATGGTACCTGGGCAATACCCTTACCGCTTCCGGTACGGTCACGGATGCAAACCCGGTAACGTTGGTGGAAAAGGCAATTGACGGCGGTCCATACAGCGCTGCCACCAGCACAAACAACTGGTTCACAGATATTGACCTGGACACTGACGGTGCCGGGGCGGACACCGGGCTGGCTGAAGGCAGCCACATCCTTCACGTCCGCGCAACAGACGCTGCGGGGCTGCAGAGCGTACCGGTGGACATGGCATTTGGCGTGGATCAGGGCGCGCCGGTGCTTAGCGAAGGTAGCGTGGGTGGCGGGACCGCGGAGCGAAGCGCCCTCTTCGCGCTTTCCGGAACCGCTGCGGACACCAACGAGGTTGCCTCTATTCTGGTAGATCAGAAGAAGGACGCCGGTTCTTTCGTCCAGGTGTTTTCTTCGTCCCTGGCCGGGAGTGCGACTCCGTGGAGCGTGACCAACCTGCCGCGAGACCCGGCCGCGCCGGGCACACCGCAACTGACAGATGGAGACTATGAGTACCGGATAACACTTACTGATGTGGCCGGAAGAACGGCATCACTTTCACGCCATGTGCGTATTGATCAGACGCCGCCCACGGTTGCGATATCGGCGCCTGCAGCGGGAAGCTGGCTTTCAGGGAGCGCCGCCACGGCAAGCGGTACGGCCGCAGACGCAGTGAGCGGTGTGGGTAGTGTGGAGTGGTCAACGGACGGATCAAACTTTGCCGCGGCCAGCGGCACCAACGGTTGGAACGCTACGCTTGATCTTGACACACTTGGAGAAGGGCCTCAGACGCTTTCCGTACGCGCCACAGATGCGGCGGGCAACGCAAGCACCGTGGCAACGCGCGCTTTTGGCATTGACCAGGCCAGCCCAACGCTGTCAGCCATTTCTATTCCCACCGGAACGGTGTACGGCAACGCGCTGTTCTCACTTTCGGCAACTGCGGCTGACTCCAACGCGCTTGCGAACGTCACGGTGACTCAGAGCAAGGACGGCGCAACTGCCACTACCGTGTTCAACCAGAATTATACCGGTACCAGCCAGACGATTACCGTCTCCTCACTTCCCTCCGGCGGGCTTGCCGACGGGGTGTACGAGTACACCATTACCGTTACCGATGCAGCGAGCAAAACAGGTGAAGCTACCCGCACCGTGCAAATAGATACGACCGCGCCGAGCGTTGAATTCACCTCGGTGAGTCCCATCACACAGGGCGGCCAGGTGAACGGTATCATTTCCGTCAGAGGCGCTGTGGGTGATGCAGTTGCCCTCACCAGTGTGGAATACCGGGTTGGGGATGCAGGTGCGTTCACGTCCATTGCGTCAGACATAGCCGCTTCGGTTACAAGCAACGGATCTGAAACGAGTCCTCTTTTCACGCTGGATACAACAGATACGGCATACTTCCCGGACGAGACGGTTACCAGGCTCTGGATACGCGCCACTGACCGTGCGGGAAATGTGCAGAGCGTAGCACTGCCGCTTTCTGTATCCCAGGCATCGGATGCGCCGGAAATATCACTGACCAACATGGACACCGCCAATAATACGCCGGCACTTGCGGTAAACAACCTGCAGGAGAATAATGCGAAGGTAACCGGTGTCATTACTGATGATGACAACGTGGATAATACGTCCGTAGAAATCTCAATAGACGCCGCGGCATCATGGAGTCCGGTTCTCACGCAACCTGCGGCGCCGGGAAAATCTGTAAGCTTTGAAAATCTGTTGAGTGCGCTTTCAGAAGACGTGCACTATTTCTACCTGCGAGCTTCTGACAACGCCGCTGACAAGGCTGGTGCTCCCGCGGTTACCAGCGTGATTGGACCGGTCTACTTTGCACTGGACAAAGCTCCGCCGGTGCTCTCTATCACCCCGGGGGCGACCTATGTCAACACGCCAAACCTGACACTATCAGGTACGGTGAGTGACGGCTCGAGCACACAGTCAGTTACGGTCAGCACTGATAATGGCGTCACCTACAGTTCAGCCGGCGTAACCTTTACAGCCGGAGCGGGCAGCCTGCCCTGGAACTGGACCGGATCTATTTCTTCCCTGCCGCAGGGCCTGATAAACATCAAGATCAAGGCGACCGACCAGTTCGGGAAAACGACTGTTTCCGATTACTCCGCCGTGAAGGATACCGTGGCGCCGGTCATGTCCATTGACACACCGGCAGACGGAGCGGAAGTGAATGGGAGTATCACGCTCCGTGGAAGTGGTACGGAAACCAACAACATCGTGGGCGTTGAATTTGCGGTTCTCCCCAAGGGTGACACGCCTACGGCAGGAAATTTCCTTGCGGCAACCGGCACATTTTCCTGGAGTGCTCCCCTTGATACTACCGCGCTCACCGACGGCACATACACGCTTCACGTGCGCGGTACGGACATTGCGGGGAATGTGAGTGCCGTTGCTACGCGTGATTTTGTGGTTAACCAGTCATCAGACATGCCCATTATTTCAATCTCAACACTGCTCGCCGGCGGAACATACACAGATAATCTGCTTCCCGGATCACTCCAGATTAGCGGCACGGTTTCGGATGACGATGCGGTGGAAAACAGTTCCCTTGAAATACAGATCGACCGTAACAATGACGGCGATTTTGCTGACATCGGTGAGGGCTGGGTTTCCATAAACGGACGGCCTGCTATAGACGCCAATGTGGTGACATGGTCGCACACGTTTAAGGATGCCACCGCACTTTCCGACGGGCAGTACAGATTCCAGCTCCGGGCTGCAGACATCAATTTTGGCGGTAATTACGTTTCAGAACCATTCTCATGGAGCTCTACCGGGGCGGTCCAGTTCAGCGTTGACACCGCGCTTCCAGACGGAACGGTCACGGCACCGGTGCAGGGAGCATTCCTGCGGGGAACAGCAGGTGTAGTCACCATTAACGGCACCGCGTCGGACGCAAACGGAATTAAGAGTGTGGCAATCAAGGTCGATGGTGCGGATCCCGTTCCGGTGACCGGCACAACCTCCTGGAGCTATGACTACTCCATTGCCAGTGACAAGCAGGTGAGCTACCAGATCGTCATAACAGACAACTACGACAAGATCTTTACCATAGACCGCTACTTTACGGTGGACACCACCGCGCCTTCAGTGAGCTTCATTCAACCGATTGACGCCTCCGTGGTAAACGGCTCCATGGTTATTCGCGGCTCCTCAAACGATGCAAATCAGGTGAACGCGGTCTACCTCTGGATGGGCCCCGACGGCGACACGCCTCCCGGTGATCCGGCTAACGGTGATTTTACCGGCTGGACGCCTCTGGTGGGCACCTTCAGCTGGCAGGAGCGCGTAAACACAACAACTATCGCACAAGACACCTATGACATTCATGTGCGGGCCACCGATAACGCCGGCAATATCTCCGCTGATTCTACAGTAGAAAACGTGGTAGTGGACCAGTCAACGAACCTGCCGGTCTTCTCAAGTGTTTCTTTGACGGCTGCGCCGGCGATCAACTTGATGGGTACAGGCGCCACGATTAGCGGGACAATTACCGATGATGATGCAATAAATGCGGCGTCCATTCAGGTAAGCTTTGACGACGGATCTACCTGGTCGAACGTTTCCAACAAGGGATCCAACGGCGTGACGGTCAACTTCTCGCACAATATGGCGGGCGTCGCGGAGTCGGGAAGTTCCTACAACGTGCGGTTGCGCGCCTCTGACGTAGGTGACGTGGCAAACGGTGTGCCCGTGCAGACTACCACCACAGCGGCCTACGTGGTGGCGGTTGACAGGAACAGTCCTACTGTGGCCGCGGATTCGGTCAACTATCTCAACCGATATGACGGGACACCCATTCAGATAACCGGCGGCGCTATGAGCGGCGCACGGGTGAACAATAACCTGACCGTAAAAACAACTGCTTCAGATGCTTCCGGCATTGGAGGGGTCACGGTCAGTGTGAACGGGGGCGGCTACAATGCGGCAACATATGTTGCCGGCACTAATACGTGGGATTTTCCTGTTGGGGTAGACGTTGCGGGGCACGCAAACGACGGCACAATTACGCTCTCCATCAAGGCAACAGACGTATGGGGCCGTGAAGGCACCTCTTCGCTTTCCCTGGTAATCGATACCACGGAGCCATCCGTCTCCTATCTTGAGCCGGGCGCAGAGGCAAACGTAAACGGAACCGTTACGGTCCGCGGCACCTCATTTGACGGCGGCGCGCTCAGTTCTATCGCCATAACAGGCGGAGATACCGACAACGTTCCCATGACAAATACCGGCACCATCCAGTCTTGGACTACCACCTTTGATGCCTACGCGTATGACGAGGCGACCTACGCTACGGATAACGGCGACGGAACCTGGGCATTCCCCCTGTCGGTTACCGTGTACGACTCTGCCGGTAACCGGACCATCGCGACTCGCAGCGTCAATCTGGACTCCAACGGCGATAAGCCGATCATAGTGGACGCGACGCTACTGCCCGCAGACGGTTCAAGTGTGGCCGGGGCAATTCTGCTTCAAAGCACGGTGACCGACGATGATGCGCCGGCATACGTTCGGATTTATGCGGACCTGAACGATGACGGCGACTATGCAGACAGTTTTGCCTATGACCTGTCACAGCCTGCTGACGGAGACACTTCAGATCCGTTTGAGCAGGAAGGAAACTTCCTGCAGGTGCCGGTGGTAAACGGCGTGTGGTCCACCATCGTCAACAACAACAACGAGTTTGCGAAGGCTACCATGGCTTCCCGGGGGGTACCGAGTCCGAGCGGTTTCATGCGCTTTCACATAATTGCGTATGACACCAATGCAACTCCGGTGGCGAGCACTACGGCTGTGCGACGCGTCTATGTAGATGCGACGGCCCCTGCTATTTCCGGCCTGAATTACAGCTCCGGGGCGCTGGTGAACGGGAACCTTACGCTGTCAGGGATCATTGAAGATGACGCCGCCATGACGAACAATTATATGCAGATCAGCTTTGACGGCGGAACCACCTTCCAGACGCTGGCAAACCTCGTTGACCAAGGAATTGTGGGCGGCCTGCATCGTTACACATTCAGTCAACCTGTTGACACAACGACGTTCTTCCCGGACAGCTCCGGTATAGTTTACGCCGTGGTGAAGGCAACCGACGCAACGTTTAAACAGAATCAGATAAATGTAAACTTCAACGTTGACAACAAGCTTCCCTCCGGCATCTTTGATTACAACAACTCGCTACCGCAGGTAGGCCCCATCTATAACTTTATAGGCAATGCTTCCGTTCCTGGATCCATTTACCAGGTGCTCGGCAGCGCCGCTGACAGCGGTCTGGTTTCCGGCATCCAGGATGTTCTGGTCTACTTTGTGAAAGGCGGTAATTTCTACAGCCCGCGAAACGGCGCAGTGCTTGCCACCGCCGGCTACATGCAGACTGTTCGCAGAAGTGATATCGATCTCAATTATGACGGTGACGTACTTGATGCAGGTGAATCGGCCGGAACAGCGGCATCCATCCCCGTCCCTCCCATGACCATGGACGCCTCATTTCCGCTTTACTACATTCAAATTGACAACAGGCTTGAGCTGGGACAGTACGATGCGGTTGGCGGCATTGGTGACGGCGACGGCTTCGAGGAGTCTCTCAAGGCAAAGAGCGGATTTGACGAGTGGTATTCATTCTTTGACACGACCATATTCCCGGACGGTCCTATCTCTGTCTACTACCTCGTGACAGACCAGGCGGGAAACCAGGTCTACGGTATGGCGCCGGCGCAAATTGCGAACAACCCGCCATCTATAGACAGCGTAGAGATCGACCTGTCAGGCACGCAATACACCGGGCTCTTCCGCCGCGCAGGCAACGTCTACCTCAAAGTAAATGCAAGTGACGTGGAAGGTATTGATGCCACCTCCTACAAGGCAACCATCACGGAGGCGCACATCGCGCCAAACGGCGCAGAGACAACAACGGCAACGCCTGCAAACGGCTCGGTCTACGACATAGCAGATACTACAGACGGTTCAGCGGCCAATGATATTACCATTGACCTGTCCAGCTTTGATTCCGGTGTGCAGTACACGCTCACCCTTGAAGTGCATGACAGTGACGGCAACGTGGCAACCCTGCCTATAGATCTCTGGGTCAACAACATTGATGCCACTGTGCCGCGCGTCTCGATTGACGATTTCACACAGGTGAACCTGAGTGGTTTCACCGGCCACATAGATGAGGCCGGATACAGCACCAATGATGCAGCCGGAGTGAGCGCGCCAATCACCTCGTTTGCGGCGGACAGGCGCTCATTCATCGCAAGCTCACTCATCGGAAACGGTAGCGTGCAGCCGGGCTGGACCGTGCTCTTTGGAACCGGGGAGTGGAGAACCATCACCGGCTTCGATAGTGGAAGCGGAACCGTCAGCTGGGCCACGCCTACGTCAACCGCTGCAACAGGCAGTGCTATGCTTGCACCGCGGGATGCAGACATATCCGGGACAGTGACCGTTACCGGCACCGCCTGGGACGATACCGGCGTGACCGGCGTTGAGCTCTCCTTTGACGGCGGTGTAACCTGGACAGGCGCCGGCGTGAGCTTCTCACAGATCGGAGGTGATATCATTTCCGGCTTTGACTATAGCTTCTCCTATGTGCTGGATACCGCGACCCTGGATTGGGACAGCGGTGCGGCAGGTGCCCAGATAGCGGCACTTGATCGCCCAATCATGGTGCGCGCCACTGACGGCACCAATACCGGCACACTGAACCGTGCAGGGGCGGATCCCACCAGGATAGTGGATGTGGTTCCCTACATAACCCGCATCACGCGAGACAGCGCTACGTTGAAGCTGAAGACCAACCGCTCACGGTATGGGCGCTACTCCGTGTACCAGGGTGAGACGGACGTATCCGTGACCGGCTTTAACCTGAACCCAACCTGGGCCCGTTTATACGCGGCTCCTACCGGCGGAGTGGCCTTTGATGCGGCCACCATTGTGCCGGGAAGTATTGCACCGGACTACACGAGCTTCCGTATGAACACAGGCGCTGCTTCACGCGCCGGGTATCTCAGGATCAACGTGGACGGACTGGATGCCGTCAACAACACCAACGACAACACGCGTCCCTACAATCATCTCTACGGAACAGACGGACAGAGCGGAGACTGGAGTGATGATCGTCACTTCATCATGTGGGACACCGGTGACTACTTTGGAACCGCGGGCAATCCCTCTTCAGATCCGCAGCACCCCGCCATGACGCTTCTGCCGTCAAGTAGCAGGTTGTTCGGTACGTGGTCAAGCTATGCAACCTCCGATGTCTTCTTTGCCGCCGTGAACACTGACGCGTTACCGTTCACCTCGCGCATTTATCACAGCTATGACACCGCGGAGTATCTCGATATCGGACTTGATGCTGTCACCGGAACCATGTCAATTGCGTTCTTAGGGAACAATTCTTCTGACGGCAACTATGCTGATGGTCACATTGTGGACTTCACCTACGAACGTACCACAAACTACATTGACGGGGATGTCTATCCGGATGGACAGGCAAACCTATCTTCCAACCGCGTGCAGTGGAGCCGGGCAGGTTTTGATAACTGGTATTATCAGGGAGAGGGCCTCTCCTACGACGCCATGCTCTACCAGTTTAGAAACGTACGTACTGCGCGCAACGGTGATATTGCACATGTGGCGTACTACGACATTCAGTCAAAGACGGCAAAGTACGCGCCATTTGATGTGACCCTGAACCAGGGATGGAACCCGCCGGAGATTCAAAACTGGATCAATCTGGACGGCGCCACCGGAGACACCGACGGCGGAGAGAATACCCGCGAAGTAACAAACGGTGTCGCGCGGAGTAGCGAGGCGGGCGAGTATCTTGCGCTGGTTCTGGATGAACAAGGACTGCCGGTAGTTATCTATTACGATATTACAAACGCCACCCTGAGGCTGGCACGGGCAAGCACAACTAATCCTGCTACAGCCGCGGACTGGACGCGTCAAAGCGTGTTCCAGCCTGGAGACCCCAACAGATTTAATACGGGCAAGCATATTTCGGCCGTGGTGGATGACAATGGATACTTGCACATAGCCTTCTGGTCAGATGATACCGGCTATCTCTACTACATCAAGTCCAGTAATGACCCCGACAACGGCGCCGCCTACACCTTTGACCTTGCAGAGGTGGTGGACGACACAGGAACCGCAGGCGTTTGGTCAGATATCACTCTCGACAGGAGCGGCGCAACGGACACACCGTACATCTCCTACCTGAACTCCGCACGGCTGAACACAAAAGACGGCCTGAAGATGGCGTACTATGACACGGCAAAGGGCGGCTGGGAGTACATGGTTGTGGCAACTGATACTGTGGTTGTGCAAAAACGTTCCAATATTGAGTACAAGCGCGGCGGCGCGCCGGCGTGGAACGCGGCCCTCGGTTATGCGTCAACTTCGCGCTTTGAACTTGTCTATCTCATGCCGCAGGTGCCGTAGACCTGCGGTCGCCCGGGAGGTCAGGGAGAGATTCCAAGGTCCCGCCGGATGACGCCAATGATGGGTGCGTCCGGCGTTGAAGCAATGCTCGGTATGAGGGTGTCAGGTCGGTTGCTCTGAGAAAGGAACGTGACAGGAAGAGTCCGGGAAAGTCGGTCAGTTGTTCCGTCGCTGGTAAGGAATGAAATAAAGGCATCCGCTGCCTGGCGTTCCTGGGGTTGTGTTGCGGCCGGGACGGCAAGATAGAGTACACTGCCTATGGCCCATCCGGCGTCAGTTGCTCCCGGGAGCGGCGTGCTTCCCAGCTTCTCCTGAATCCGGGCGTCCAGTGAAGAGATAAGATTCTCATTGATAAGGCAAATTGCCGCATTCCCCCGGCTAACTGAAAGGACAGAGTCTATCCAGTCCGAGGTCGCTATGTCACGGTTGACATAACCGGAATTCCGGTAGCGGAGAAACCGTCCCACGGCATCACGGTATGGAGTTCCGTCCGAATTTCCGGTGGCGGCCTCGGCCAGGGCGGCAGGTGTAGCCGCATCAGCGCCGGCCGATGCAGCAATGAACGCCTGAATCCACACGGCAACCGGCCAACCGTAGCGTGCGCCTACAGAAAGCGGCGTCAGGTTTTCTTCTGCTATGCGCGAAATTGCCGTCTCAAAAGAATCGAGCCCGCCTGAGAGAAGCTCCGGGGAGATTCCTAAACGCGACAACGCTTCCTTATTGTAGTAGAGCATCCAGTAGGAGCCAGTCCAGGCTACAACGTTAGCTTCAGCGGCTTCCCGGTGCGCCTGCCGGGAAGGGAGGGCGGCCACCGTTACTGTTGGGTTTGCCCCGGGGTCATCACTACTGCTCTCAGGCGCATCGGGTTTGCGCGCGAATCGGGCTACAATGTCCGCCTGCTCTGCAGCGTGCACGGCAACCGGGTAGTCGGGATAAAGCTGCATAAACTCGCGCACTTCCCGTGCAATGGCCGCTTCCCAGGAGGCATCAGTAAAGGGATGATAGAACGATATTTCCACCGTCTGCGTGGCTGCCGAGGGCCGCAGAAACGCCAGCCATACTATCACTGCCGCTGTAACGAGCACGGATAGAACAATGATACCGCCCGTTCGTCTTTTCATTGCCACACAGTATAGCGTCCTCTTGTTTGCCTGTCTGCCTACGGTTTCTGTGCAAGCCCCGCAGAAGCCACATAGAGCGAACCGACACCAGTCAGGTGATACGCCACCCTGAGGGTTTCTGCAATCTCCGCATCCGTTGCTCCGGCCTTTCGCGCCTGTGCTGCCAGGCTCCGTACGCCGTTTTCGGCGCCATGGGCGGCATCAAATGCCATGGCAAAGAGAAGCTTTACTTTGCGGGAGAGGGCACCGTCTGCAAAGACAAACTCGTTCTGTTCATCAAGCCGGGCTCTCATTCCGGGATCGAGCGATGCGATAGTGGATAGAGGATCGTGTGCCATGAGTAGTGCTCCATATTCGTTGTAATCGTAAGCGTGACCCAGAGAGGCCACGACAAGAGTATAGCCGGAAGCGGCCGTCCTGGGGAGCGGGTGGGCTGTCCACATGCACCCTCATCTGCCCAGATCCTGGAGCTCGCCGCTCCATGTAATTCCGTCTCTGCCGATCTGCTCCAGTCCCAGGTCGCGTAATACGGAGCCGCGCACAAAGGCAAGCTGCATCTGTGCCTCTCTGTAGCGCACGGCGCTTTCCAGTACCAGCTGTTTTGCCTGGGCGAGCTCCTCTTCCACCTGCAGCACCCTCCGTATGTCGCTCCTGCCGCCCGCCAGCCGTTGCATTTCCACGTCAAGGAGGTTGCTCTTTGCGTCTGCTACTCGCTGTGCATTTTCGATGCGTGTTTGCAGCGTCGAAATACGGAGAATCATACTGTCTATGGCGCTTCTGATCTCATAATAGGAAGTAGCGAGGCGCTGGTCTGCAAGTTTCCGGCGGAGCGCGGCGACGGCGAGCTCGTTTTTCTGCCGCACCGGCACGGGGAGCGGAATACGCAGATTCAGGCCAACAGACCATGAGGTATACGTTCGATCCTGAAAGTTTGAGAGTGACTGGTCCACCGTGTCTCCCAGCCCGTTCAATCCATAGCTCGCTGTAAGGTTGAGTTCGGGAAGAGCCTGGTCTTTTTGATACCGGTACACAATGGTTTCCCGTTCCAGCTCTCTACGGCGCACGAGCAGATCAGGATGCGCCCGTAAGGCCCACTCGAGAGAAATTGCCCGCAGCTCATCTCCCGTCGCTTCCGGCTGACGCGAGAGAAGCCGATCCAACGCAACGACACGCCCGCGATCGCCGTAGAGACCCGATCCCAGCAGGATGAGCAACTGTGAAGATGCCTCAATCAGATTCTGTTCGGCGTCTGCCTGCTGGGCGCGGCGGACGGCAACTCCCGCGTCTGCCTCCAGAGTATCAAGCTCTGAAGCGCGTCCCGCACCGCGACGCGCTTTTGTATCTTCAGCTATCAGGCGGGCGATGGAAGTCGAGCTCCTGGCCAGCTCGAGGCGCTGTTGAGCGTAGACAAGGTTCCAGTACGCGGACTCTGCTTGAGAGACAACTGACATGAGTTGCCGCCGGTATTCCTGGTAGGCCACCGCCGTTTCCTGTCGCGCTACTCGTATCGGAGCAAGGGGTGCGCCGCTGGTCGCGCCCTTGAGAAGCGGCTGCTCTGCGGAAAAACCAAGGAAGGACTGGTATTCGCCGTCCTGCGTCAGGCTGTTCTCGATTTTCGTTACCGAAAGACCGAATTGGTAACTTGTCCCGGTAAACAGAAGTCCCTGAATACCGGTCGAGTATTCATGTCGATCCTGTGCGAGCTCGGTCTCAAAGTTCTGTTGGAGTATTTCTATGACGGTTGACTCGCGGTATTCGGAACTTCTGGTGTAGCCTGCCACGAGATCAGGAACAAAGTCCCCCCAGGCCGCTTTTTCACTGCGCGAGGCGATAAGCCACTCGATGCGCGCTTCTTTAACAGACGGATTGCTCCGTACTACCTCGTGAATGACCTCTTCAAGCGTTAGCTCAATCCGTTTGTCTTCGGCTTCCTGCGGATGGACCGGCATAATTGTTGCGACGAGAAAAAGCGTGAGCACTGCGCCGCTATTTCTTAGTCGAACCATGACATTCCTCCAACACGAGTCGGACTACGTTTGGTCCCGTACACTGCCAATATCATGATATACTGTTTGCGCGCAATTGGGCCGGAAAACGAACAAAATACGCGCGATTTGAGCCTGAAAAAGCAGTGCGCTGGCGGAGTACGTACCAGGAATCAGCATGTGCACTGGCGAAGGGGGTATCCATGAGTCGCCGGCAGGCATTTCTGGCTATTGTCGCAGTTGGTGCTGTTTTCGCCCTGCAGCCGGCCTGGGCCCAGCTCTGGGTTCCGACAGGCATTATTGAGCCGTTTCGTGACGCCACCCTGAGCACAACCGTTTCTGGCAGCGTCTCCCGCCTCCTAAAAGAAAAAGGTGACACCGTAAAACGCGGGGAGGTCATTCTCCGGCTTGAAAGCAGTCAGGAGCAGCTTGAGGTGGAGCGAAGAAAGCTCATAGCTGACAGCAAGGTTGAGCTGGAGGCCGCAGAGAGCAGGTTGGAAGCACTCGGCGCAGATCTGGAATCGATTCGCAAGATCTATGAAGAGACACAGTCGGTCTCGGAGGAAGAACTTCGAAAGAAGGAGCTTGAATACCGTCTGGCGGAAGCTGATCGCAGCCGCCTCCTTCTTGCCGAACAACGGGAAGAAATTGAGTACCAAATAGCCAGGTCTCAGCTCGAAAAACGCACAATCACGGCCCCGTTTGACGGTGTCATAGTGGATCTCCTTCTGGAGGAAGGAGAAAACGCAAGTCCCGGCCAGCCGGCAGTCCGCCTCGTCGATATCACGCGCTGTCGTCTTGTTGTCCACATGGAGGCGTCTGCGGCGCAGGAATTGCATTCCGGCATGAATGTTTCCGTGCGTGTTGAACAGCGTAGCCCACCGCTCGTCGTTCCCGGAAAGGTTGAACTCGTTTCGGCAGTTGTAGATCCCTCCAGCGGTCTGCAGGAGGTACGGGTGCTCTTCGAAAACCGCGAACGCAGAGTAAACCCCGGTACTACCGGATCCCTTGTGCTTGGTGGCAGGTGAGGAAGGACAGAGATGGCGACGTTGCGGGAATCAAAGGCCACGGATCCCTATCTGAGAACGCTTGAAGAGCTCCACGCGCTTAGACAGGCTCCCGGAGAACCGGCAGAATTCTGGAACAGGTATCTTAGGGCGCTTACGCTTCTTGTGTCTGCCGATGCAGCCGTTGTGACTCTGTATGACGAAAGGGGCTCAGATGGATGGCGGATCATAGCGGCAGCACCGCACGCCATCGCCACAGGAGGGGGAGCGGAAGAGCTCAGGCGTCATATTACCGCGCTTTCCTCAGAATGTATGGAGCGTGGTGTTGCCGGAGTCAGTGAGGACGGGCAAGAGGTGGCGGCTGTACGTCTGGAGACCGGCGGCGAACACGATCGTTGTATTGCAGCTGTTCGGCTGAACCGCCGGTCCGGGGTGAAAAACGGTGAAGCACAGCGTCTTCTCCGTCTGGTTGCGGATATACCTTCTTCCTACCAGCTACATCATGCAGCGGTGCAAAACAGAGCGCGCGCCGAACAGCTTGCCGGGATTTTGGATCTCATGGTTGTGGTTGGCTCGCAGAAGCGCTTTCTTGCCTCAACAATGGCGTTCTGCAATGAAGTCGCTACACGCTTTGCATGTGAAAGAAGCAGCGTTGGCTGGCTTGACCGCGGATACGTCAAGCTCCAGGCTATGAGCCATGTCGACAAGTTTGACCGCAAGAGCGAAGCGGCAAACCGCCTTGAGGCAGCCATGGAAGAGGCACTTGACCAGGACACGGAAATAGTTCTTCCTCCTCCTTCCGGGACCCACGTAGTAGTCAAGGACCATCGCGCTTTTTGTGAAGCGCATGATGTGAGCTATATCTGCACCATTCCGATCCGTGTTGAAGAAAAGCCCGTTGCCCTGTGCAGCTGTGAACGGTTGAATCGTCCCTTTTCAGACATTGAAGTGCAGGCGTTGCGCCTGGCGTGTGATCACGTTGCTGACAAGCTTTCCGACTTGAAGGCGCGGGACCGATGGTTCGGTGCGCGTCTTTTCGCTGCTATAAGGGAAAAAGCGGGCGGACTGCTCGGTTACGAGCACACCTGGGCAAAGATCGCCGCTCTTTGCGTCACCATACTTCTCGGCATCGTGATTTTTGGAGAGGCACCCTACCGGCCGCGTGCCCCGGTTATTCTTCGAACCGATGATCTGGCTTACCTGACCGCACCGTTTGACGGACACATAGACACTGTTTCGGTGCGCGTTGGCGATGCGGTGAAGGAAGGTGCACCACTGCTCGGATTGGATCAGCGTGACGTTCGTCTGCAGGAGGCGGCACTCCTTGCAGAGAAGAACAAATTCGAGCGCGAGTTTGACAAAGCACGGGCCACCAACAGTCTCGCCGACATGCGCATTATTCAGGCGCAGTGGGCACAGGTGACGGCACGTATTGATCTGGTGAGGCATCAGATTTCTCAGGCGGTGATTGCCGCTCCTTTTGACGGCATTCTGGTGGAGGGAGACCTTGCCGAACGTATCGGGTCGCCGGTTCGGCAGGGAGACGTTCTGTTCAAGGTTGCACGCACGGATCATCTATATGCGGAGCTTGAAGTGAATGAGGCGGATATCGATGAGGTGTTTCTGCACCAAAACGGACGCATTGCGCTTGCGAGTCAACCCGAGCAACTCTCACCGATCGTGGTTTACAGGGTGGAGCCGGTAGCGTTAGCCAAGGAGGAAGGTAACGTGTTTCTGGTAAATGCGAACTTTCCCGGTGGAGTGCTCGAATGGTGGCGTCCGGGGATGACCGGGGTAGCGCGTTTGGACGCTGGAAAGCGCAAACTGTGGTGGATAGCGGGTCACCGCACAATAGATTTCATACGTTTGCGGCTCTGGCTCTGAGAGGGAAGTCATCATGGAATCCGGCACACTCTTCCATGAATCGTGGTACCGCATTTCCGGACAGCGCCTCTCTCTGCGTTCAAGCGTTCGTGTACGGCGTCAGCTCTTTCGAGGTGCACGCTGGTACGTCCTCTATGATCCGTTTGCCAATCAGTTCTTTCGACTCAGACCCGCCGCATACGGCTTTGTCGCACGGCTGCGGCTCGATCGCACCGTAGAAGACGTGTGGAAGGAAGAGATGAGTCGTGATCCCGAAAACACACCGGGACAGTCAGACGTGATAGAGCTTCTTGCAGGACTATACCATGCCAATCTTCTTCATTACGAGCTGCCGCCTGACAGCGCGAGACTTTTTGAGCGCTACAAGGAGCAGAAGCAGCGCCTGATGCGGGCGACGCTCATGAATATTATGTTCTTTCGCATACCGTTGTTTGACCCGGACGCCATCTTAAAACGGCTTGCGCCACTGGTGAGGATCGTGTTCAGTGTTCCAGCGGCGCTCATATGGCTGGGCGTGGTGGCCGGTGGTATCAAAGAAGCCGTGGACAACTTCGAAGCGCTCCGCGTCCAGAGTCAGGGTCTCCTTGCTCCCTCCAACATCGCACTGCTCTATCTTGGTCTCATTCTCATTAAGGGGCTGCATGAGTTCGGCCACGCGTTTGCAGTTCGGAGGTTTGGCGGCGAGGTCCACACGATGGGCGTGATGTTTCTCATCTTCAATCCGCTTCCCTACGTTGATGCTACTTCCTCGTGGACGTTCCGCAGCAAATGGAAGCGTGTGCTTGTTGGTGCTGCCGGCATGATTGTTGAGCTCTTTGTCGCAGCACTGGCTGCGTTTGTGTGGGCGGCCACCGGGCCGGGTACGCTCAACGCGCTTGCGTATAACATGATGTTCATTGCCTCGGTGTCCACCGTGGTGTTTAACATCAACCCGCTGCTCCGCTTTGACGGCTACTACATTCTCTCCGATCTCATAGATATTCCAAACCTGCACAGCCGCGCCTCCGGCCACCTGCGCCATCTGTTTGAACGTTACGCCTTTGGTTACAGGAAGTCCGAAAGTCCGGCTGAAAACCGCACGGAGGCGGCATGGCTCACCGTCTTTGGGATTCTCAGTGCGCTCTACCGTGTGGTGGTATTCACCGGTATCCTCCTCTTTGTCGCGGACCGGTTTCTCCTGGCAGGTCTCCTGATGGCTCTTGTCTGTGCGGTTTCCTGGGTACTGGTTCCCGTGCTCAAGTTCCTGCACTACCTGGCGACAAGTCCGAGACTCGAGCGATCAAGGACACGCGCCGTATTTGTCAGCGCGGGTGCGGCGCTCGCGCTGCTTGTGACAATATACATCGTACCGGTGCCGAGCAACTTCAGCTCTCCCGGAGTAGTGCGGGCAACAGAACACGCAGTTGTTGTAAACAGTGTGGAAGGAACCGTTCGCGACATAGTAGCGCCTTCAGGAAGCCGTGTCGCGCCGGGGGATCCGCTTGTGTCTTTACAAAACGAGGAGATCAATATCCGGCTTCGGGAAACTGACGGCAGTCTCCAGGAGGCGTACGCGCTGCGCCAGCGCGCGCTTCTTTCCAGCCAGGCGGATCTTGCGTCCATTGACGGACTCATCGAATCGATTCAGAAACGCAGGGCGCGGCTTGCCGAACAAAGAGAGAGCCTTACTGTTCATGCGGAGATACCGGGTGTATGGGTGGCACCGGAATTGGAAGATCTGCACGGTATGTGGCTGAGACGCGGAACCCCGCTTGGACAGCTCATAAACGACAGCGGTTTCTACTTCACATCGGTCATTTCTCAAACGGACAGCTCGCGGGTCTTTGCAGACCAAATAATATCAGCCAATGTACGGCTTATTGGAGAATCCGGCATTGATCTGCGGGTTGGAGAAGTAACAAGGATACCGGTTGAGCGTACCGATTTGCCGTCGATGGCGCTCGGCTATGGAGCGGGAGGAGAGGTGGCGATTGATGTGACGGACGCTTCCGGCACCCGTGCTGCCGAACCGTTCTACGAGGTGCGTGCGGATGTCTTTGCTTCCGGAGACACGAAGCTTTTTCACGGGCGGACCGGAAGGGTGCGATTTCAGCTGCCGCCTGAGCCGCTTCTTGTCAAATGGAACAGAGAATTACGACAGCTGCTGCAGAAGCGCTATCAATTGTAGGAGAGTAGACCGGTATGACGTTGCCGACGCTAGAATACCGCAGAACGGCAATACGAAAGCCTGCCCGGCTTCTGCAGGGAATGGATGCCTGGGTGCACGACATTGCAGGCGCCATGGCTGGAAGGGGCAAAGAGGGAGCGTTTCTTGCGCGGGCGCGCCACATTGATTCCATGGCGGATCATTTTGGAAATTTGTCTGACGGCGCGCTTCGCGCACGGCTGCTGGAAATCCGAAACGGCGTCCGCCGCCATCCGGGAGCCACCAGGCGGGAGGCGGCCCTCTTAGCGGAGGCGTTCGCGGCGGTACGGGAGGCGTCTGCTCGTACGCTTCGGCTCCGGCCCTACGTTGTTCAGATTGCAGGCGCACTGGCCCTGCACGAAGGATACATGGCGGAGATGGCTACAGGAGAGGGGAAGACACTTTCCGCCGCGATGGCCGCCATCGTTCACGGGTGGACGGGTCTCCCGTGTCATGTCATTACTGTAAATGATTACCTGGCCGAACGTGACGCCACATGGATGGGGCCGCTCTACGAATTTTGTTCCGTCACCGTTGGACATGTCACCTCTGAAATGGACCATACGGCCAGGCGGGAGGAGTATAGGTGCGATGTAACCTATGTTACCAACAAAGAGATCATTGCCGATTTTCTCCGTGATAGACTCTGGCTGGGGGAGTTCCAGAAAGCAAGCCGGCGCCAGGTATACCGGTTGCTGGGTCACGATTCAGACCTGCAGATCGGCCTGGTAATGCGCGGAATTCACTTTGCGGTTGTTGATGAAGCCGACAGCATCCTCATTGATGAAGCAGTGACGCCGCTCATCATATCACGTGCCACGCCAAATGCCCCGTTTGTGGAGGCGTGCCACGTCGCGGACCAAATTGCCGCTACCCTTCGGGCCGGGGTGGATTATCGGGTCCAGTCAAAGTACCGCGAGGTGGATTTTGACCAGATTATGGAAGACCGGCTTGTCAGGAAAATAGAAGATTTGCATCCAGCTTTCGGCGGTGTAAACGGCTACATGGAGCTGGTACGCCAGGCGCTTACCGCCAGAGAGTTCTTTCTGCGGGATCAGCAGTACGTGGTCGAGGATGGGCGTATTGTCATTGTGGATGAGTTTACCGGTCGTCAAATGCCGGGACGCAGCTGGCGAGGCGGACTACACCAATTTGTCCAGACCAAGGAAGGGGTTAATGTGACGCCGCCGACTGAGACTCTGGCGCGATTGAGCTTCCAGCGCTTCTACCGCTTCTTTGATACGCTCTCCGGCATGAGCGGCACTGCGCGTGAAGCTGCGGCCGAGCTGTGGGACATATACCAGCTTGCAGTGGTCTCAATACCGCGCAACAGACCGCTTCGCAGAACAAGATGGCGCACGCGCATCTTTTCGTCCCGCGCCGCCAAGATTGAGGCAATTGTCAAGGAGGTGTGTGCGGTCCACGCAGCGCGAAGACCCGTTCTCATCGGGACGAGGAGCGTTCAGGCAAGCGAAACGCTCGCCGATCGACTGTCAAAGGAGAGGCTTCCATTCCGGATCCTGAATGCTGTCCGACACCGTGAGGAGGCACACATTGTATCAATGGCAGGCGAGGCGAGTGCGGTCACAATTGCCACCAATATGGCCGGCCGCGGCACCGATATCAAGCCGGGGCGCGGTATTGCCGAGCTTGGCGGGCTTCACGTAATTGCCACCGAGTGTCACGAATCAAAACGTATTGACCGACAGCTTTTTGGGAGATGTGCCCGGCAGGGAGATCCCGGAAGTGCGCGTCTCTTTGTGAGCACGGAAGACGAAATTGTAACGCGTTATGTACCGGCCGTGATACGTGGATTTGCCGGCTTCTGTCTGCGTGCGGCTGTTCCGGGATCGTGGCTTTTGGGTCTCTTTGTCATAGCATGGGCGCAGGGAACAGCCGGCAGAATCGCGCATCGCAGGCGGCGCACAGTGCTCCGGACGGACACGTGGCTGGAGGATTCATTGTCGTTCGCGCACCAGGATGTAACGTAGCGTAAGAAAGGAGAGAAGGTAATGAAACGTTTTTTGGGTATTCTCTGTTTGCTCTTCCTCTTGGTTCCCTGGCCTGCGGTATCCCAGTCGCTTGAAGAAACTCCGCTATCCACACCGCTCGCGCGCTGGGTCTTCGGTCCCCGCGTTGGGGTTGCCTACGTGGCTGCGAAGCCAAACGACTGGAACGCCGCGGTCCAGGACGTGTACGCTGCGGCACGATACTACCTGCCGGTTTATTCGCAGATTGGACTCAGCACCGAACAGCGTATTGCGCTTGGAGACTCCCGGCACAGTTTTGTATTTCAGGAACTGCTGTTGATCGGCGGGATAGATCAAAACATTGTGTTGCCGGAGGTCAACCTGTTGCTTGGCATTCGATTTGCGTCCGGCCTTTCTGTAGGAATCGGGCCTAATGTGAGTCTCAGGAGCGCAGATAGCGACGCGACACCGACAGTGGCACTTATGGCTGCGATAGGCTGGACGTTCCGTCTGGCGGATTTCAGCGTTCCGCTGGAATTGGTTATCGTCCCGCTACCGGCAGACTGGATGCCCACGGGAAGCATCCTTTCGGGTTTTGACTTTGCCGTTCTGCAATAGGCGCTCGCTAGTCGCTACGACTCGCTTCCCGTATTTCTTTTTTCGTGGGTGTCAACCTGGTTCATGAGCCAGTATGCCAGAGAGCGTGCCTGAGCCGGACTCATGATGACACCTACCTGCGACTGCCGCATGAAGATAGGAGACTCCGGGTATTTGCCTGTTTCCGGGCCCAGTCCGTCCGGGGTCATCGAGTGGGTTGTCCGCTCCGGCGCTTCCACGTATTCGATGAAAAGATCGAACTTGATGTCGCCTCTCGGCGTGGTGCCGCCGAGAGCGCCGTTTGCGTATGTGACGCGGTAATCGGGATGTTTCTGGTAATGAAAGGTAATGCTCCCTGGTTTGTTGCCGTCAGTCATGGGAACCTCCTGTGACATCAGGCACTACGATACCTCGCCTACGCGTATCTGGCAATTGTTTTGTCAGACGCCGTGCCGACAACAATGATGCCGTGGAAGATGGAGTCGTATGCGATCGCCGGCGACCGCACTCCCGGTGACATTCACCGTGCCGCAGCGGGAGGTGAGCGTGATATCGTCGCCTGCGTCAAGCAGTCCTGTGACCGTAATGTCATAACGCGCAGTGATTTCAATGTCGTCTGATGCGGTGACAGAACCGGAGACAATAACATTTCCGTGCCGTGAATCGACTCTCACATCATCTCCGGCAGTGAGCGTTGCCGAAAGCAGAATGTCTTCTCCGGCGGTAAGGGAAATATCATCGCCGGCCGTGATGCCGCCTGAAACAACAAGCTCGCCGTGGCGGCTGTCCAGCCGCACATCACCTGCTGCTGCAATACTGTGTGAGAGCGAGAGCTGCTCCGCGGCGCGTATATCAGCGGAGCCTTCCAGCGCCGCAAGCGTGTCTGCGATCCAGGCGGCGCCGTGTGTTGAGCGTATGAGAAGATTATCACCGGCAACAACCGGGGCGGCAATGGTCACCTCTTTTTGCGCCTCAATGAGAATATCATCTCCAGCAGTGATTGCCGCATGTACCGTCACGTTTGCGTGGCGTGAATCAATTTTCACATCGTCGCCTGCCGTGACCGGAGCATGAATCAGAATGCTTTGGTCGGCATGAACGGCAATACTGTCTCCCGCCGTTATCGCGCCGTGGACCGCTACCGAACCGTTCGCGCGGAGCGAGATATCGCGTCCGGCAACTATCCTGCCGGCATCACCTGTCAGCGTAACATCTGACACCGTAATATCGCCGCCTGCCTTAAGCCGAACATCCGGTTTTTTCGTGCTTCCGGAGTCGGCGAGAATGATATCCACATTGATGTCTTTGTAGCGCGAGTCAAGCGATATGTCGTGACCGAGCGAATCAAGGTAGAGCACATTGATTGTTCCTGTGGTCTTGACGTCTATTCGTCCGTTCGTCACAAAGAAGAGGTCCACGTCTCCATGGAGCCGCAGGCGAAGGTCACCTCCGCGTGGCTGAATGAGTTCGCCAAGGTCTGTCTCCAGATTAAGCTCGGGATGGTGACGGCTGCCGATCTCTCCTCCGGCAGAGAGTATGGCGCGCCACCCTGAGAGGTCCACATCAGGATCAAAGTCATCAACTTCGCGTATGTCTCCGTTCGGGGCGCTTACGGTTATTTGTCCATTTGTTCTGCCGACGAAGAGCCGGTCAATGAGAACATCTCCGTCTATGGCTATGAGCGAGACGCTCCCGCCGGCGCTGTCCGAGAATACCTCTACGTTGCGCACTTCGATCGCGCCGCCCGCAATAACGCGGATAGGACCGGCAGCGCTTGATACGTTGTCAAGAACGATACCGTCCGCCTCTCTCACTTCAAGCGCTTCGGTTCCGGTCATTTGCGCTGATAGTCTGACCGTATCGGTGAGAAGAACCGCATGGCCCCCGGCAGTCACAGAAACCGTATCGGCGACAAGCAGGCCGCTGTCAAGCAGCACTCGGATATTGTCTGCCGCATTCATGGAGATATCGGAAGCAGCTATCCGTGCCGCCACGGTGAGATCTCCGTCTGCGGAAAGTCGGACACGCCCGCCGGCAGTAACCGCACCGGTTGCCGTCATGCTTCCGCCGGCCGTCACTTCCGCGTCACTTCCGGCAGCAAGTGCCGTGATCTCTATGCTGTCCAGTTCCGCAACGGTAAGTGACTCACCGGCAGAAACCGCAATGACGTCCACAGCAGTCTCAATTCCGGAAATAAAGCCGCCTGTGGTAAGCCGGAGTTCTACCGTCTCTATGTCTACCGAAGCATCAGGAATATCTGCTTCCGTGATGTCAGCGCCCGCGACAAGCGTTACGTTCGGTGCGCTCACAAAGTCTATCGGCATGTTGCTGCCTGCCCAGGCGATGACAGGTCCGTCCAGGGACCGGACATCTCTCAAGGTGAGCGAGCCACTGACACGGGCGTCTACCACACCGGAAACCCGTGCGAAGAGTTCTACATCGCCGTCCTGCCGCAGCACCAACTCCGGTCCGGTGAACGCAAACCGGATCACCTCGAGCTCAGGCTCAAGGCTCGGATCAGCGCTGTCGCCCCATTCTCCACCCAGGACTACAATTACCTCTGCTGCGGCAAGATCAACGTCCGTATCTGCCGGTGACCTCTCACGCACAGACCCGCCGGCAACGAGTCTAATGGTGCCGGCCGTCGCACCTGCATGCAGCAGATCGACCACGATATCTCCGGGTGCGGATATCAGAATTCCGCGCTCTGCAGAGTCAGCGAGAACGTTGACCAGCAGCGCAGTTACGGACCCGCCGGAGTAGATCCCGACAGAGCCGTCTACCGCCGTGACGCTTTGTACCTCAAGGTCATCGATGTCTCTCACAATTATGTCACCGAAGAGTGAGTATGCTGAGAATGATTCTGTCTCCGTGCCAAGCTCGATTCCGGTACCGGCGGTTGCGTCCACAGCAACGGCGCTCACAACCCCGCTGCCGGCAATCGTTGAAATCCTTCCGTCTGCCGTGATGGCGAGTGTTCCGTCTGCCACGTCTGCAAGCTGTATCATCACGTCGGTATCTGAAGCTATGCTCACGTCCCCGGCAGACGTTGTTGCCAGCCGGAGAAGTGATGCGTTGACCTGGAGGTCAATTGCGTCATTTTCTGTCACTGTGAGCTCTGCCGGTGTCCTGGCGTGAAGCGTACTCACCGCTGTGTGAAGCTCTATTGCACCTCCGGCGTCTACGCCAAGCGTGTCAGCCTCCACGAATCCGCTCACCGATCCTCCGGCGGTCACGGTAACGTCTCCAGTCGTACGAACCGACTCAAGTACAATGTCGTCCTGTTCCGTTACGGTGATGTCTCCGCCGCCGGTTGAATACGCGGTGAGTGTGGAAACGGCAGTATAAAGCTCAATCATTCCGATTGCCGTTACCTCAAGCCGATCCGCGGTGATGGTGCCGGGATCTCCGGTAATGTGGGCACCGGAATGGAGGACTACCTCGCCGTGGTTGCCCGCTGTAACGTGACCGACATGAAGTGAGCCGCCTGCCGTAACGTAGATCGGACCGTCGGCGGTCGTTACCTGCACTAGCTCGATGTCAGTTGCTTCAGCTAAAGTGACCGCCCCTGTGCCGCCGCTCTCTGCCTGGATACGTGCGAGCTCGGTCTCAAGCGCCCACGCCGGATGATCCGCATCCCCGCCTATGTTTCTTCCGGCACTCATGGCCGCGTATTCGGAAACGATGTCAATATCCGCATCCGTTTCATTTACCTCACGAATATCGCGCCCTGCCGTCAGGGAAACAATGCCCGCGTCAGCGCCGGCGTCGAGGAACCCAATGAGGATGTCTCCGCCCGCTGAGAGGTTCACCTCGTTTCCGAGAGCAACGAGGCTTGTCACGGTAATGGAGCCGGTGGCCGTCACGGTGGCAATTCCCTGAAGAGCGATATTGAGCTCAATGTCGCCCACAACGTTTAGAATGAGGTCAAACGCGTCAATTTCAAGCGAGGTGACGTCAAACTCAAGGTTGAGATTTGGATCGGTCACGCTGCCAACCACAAGAAGCGCTTTGAGGTAGGCGGAGTACGCCGCAATGTCCGCCTCCGCATCGTACTCATCGATCTCACGTATTGATCCGAGGGGAGATCGGACATCGATATGCCCGTTCTGCCGGCCAGTTCTGACAAGGCCGATGAGAACGTCGCCTGCAGAAGCGGTGAGTGCGATGTCATTGCCCGCCTGATCGGTCATGACTTCCACGCTTCTCGCAATCATGGTACCGCCGGAGGTGACCGTGATTGAGCCGTCTTCTACCAGAATTCCGGTCAGCTCAATGGCATCGCTCTCCGTGACGGTGAGATTCCCGGGACCGGCAACCGCGACGTGCAGACGGTCAACCTCAGTAAACAATTCCACGGACCCGGTAACACTGACATTTAGTGTTCCCGTGATCAGACTCGATGTGGGCGCGGCGGTAATGGAGCCGCCCGCTACAAGGTCAACGCGGTCTTCGGATGTGAGTGTCACACTAAGTGATATATTACCCGCTGCCGCAAGCTCTGCCTCTGCGAGCCCGGTAGAGTATCCGGAAATGGCGCCGTCAACGGTAAGATTACCGCCGTGGTAGATACCGCTGACATCCACGTAACCGGTTGAGGCAAGGGAGACACGACCGTCCGCCCGCATGAGGCCGCCGGCAACCAGATCTCCGCCGGTGGAAACGTCTATGACGCCGTTTGCTCCGGTAATTGTGATATCAAGGCCAATTCCAACGAGCTCTGCACCTGCATGAAGCACCAATTCGTCACGTGCCTCCGTGAGGCCGCCCTCAGTGATAACGATCCGTCCTGCAGGTATGTCAACGGTCACTGGTTCGAGCGTTTCCGTGATGACGGAGTCGGTCACTTCTGTGTATGCAAAAGTCAGGTTTTCAATGTCTGAGATTGCTATTGTCGCCGTTCCTTCGGAGCTAGTATAGATTGTGCCTGCGGCAGGTTCTGTGGTGGTGGCAAAGAATGTTGCAAGCTCTCCGGTAAGCTTGTTCAAGCCGGAGAAGCTGTAACGGCCGTTTGCCTGCAGCCATCGGTAGTAGCTGTCTGTGACCGGGTTGAAGTAGAACGTGTTGCCTGAGGGGTCGCGGTAGATCTGCAGGCCCGTTCCGTTTCCGTTGTCCTCACCGTCTATTACCGTTTCTCCTACTATCTGAATAACCGGTGTGAGCCGGAGCGAGGTCGGATCAGAAACGGGAACGAGCTCACCGCCAACCCGTGTGTAGAGGGTGCCGTCTGTCGATTCATAGTAGCGGGTGCCCTCCGCTGCCCACGCAAAGTATCCGGAAAGCTCTCCGCGGGTTATGAGATTGCCGCGGGCAACAAGAATTATACGCTCAAGCGGTGCACCGCCCAGGCCCACAATGTCTCCGGCGAGTGTTACATTCCCGCCGTTGGAAACCAGCTTAATCAGTTCCGTGGCGGCAATAGTGCCCTCAACGGTGAGAGAAGAACCTGCCTCGATAATCACGGTGTGTGCGGAGAATCCGCTCGAGAGTGCCGGCGTGACAAATGTGTGGCCGGCGTGGAACTCAAGTCTATTCGCTGCGGATACCGGACCGGCTATCACCAGATCCCCGGCAGCAGTCAGTATGAGATCGGACACGGAGGAAATTCCCGTCGCGCCGTCCGACACCAGGATATTGCCGTCAAGCGATTCCAGCGTCACGGTTCCCGCCGAGTAGCCCCAACCAAGTGACTGCGCGGAAGACAAGCCGCTGTCATAACGTCTTGCACCAAATGAGATGTCCCCGGCTGCTGTGACCGTAACGTTTCCGGACGCGGCATATGCAAGGCTTATCTCCAGCCCCGGTGACAGCTCATCAGGCCCGTCTGATTCAGTGAGAGTGATGGAGCCGGATGCCGCATACGCGTCAAGTGTGTTTCCCGCAATCTCGAGACCCGAAATGCCGCCGCCGCGCGCATAAAGGCGGAGAAGATCGCCAACTGCATCCACGGCCCCGTCCTCCGGTGCGAGTTCTGAGATTGCACCCGCCGCATCGAGCTTTACATTTCCCAGGGAGGTGGTCTCATTTCCGGCCTGGATCGATTCATACACACCGGCTGTTACGTAGCCCACAACAATGTTCCCTGCCGTTGTGGTGATCGATATGTTGTTGGCCTCCGCGTTGGTAAGGAGCTCCACCTTTTCGGCAATCACCGTCCCGCCCGCTGTAAGCGTGAACCCTCCGTTTAGAACAGAGACATCGGGCAGGCGGAGCTGGTTACGTTCATTCACCGTGACGCTGCCTGTTCCTATGGTGCCAACTACAAGGGAGCTCACGTCACTGTTCAGGCTATCCACCCGTTGACCGGAGAGCGTGAGGCCGTCTGCACGCAGACGGACTGAGCCTAAGTGCCGAATCACGCCGGCCGCACTGAGCGTCACATCTCCTGACATGCCGGCATCCACGGTGCGAACCGTGATATCCGCGCCGCCGGTTCCGGCAGGATCTCTGGTGATGAGCGTGATATCGTTCTCGTCACGGTCTGTTTGGGAACGAACCGATGTAGCCGTTATAGCGCCGTAGTTCTCAACCGTGATCGATCCGTCAGCCGTGGCAAGGCTGGTCAGGTTGTTATCCCCCAGATTCGTGAGGCTTATGTTCCCGGTGCCGGAGAGCACAACGTCTGCCGCGCTCACACCGGTGTTGGCAACTACGCCGTGGCGGGCACGGACATAGAGGCGGGCTCCGCGTATTCTTCCGCCGTCGTGACTGACGCTGCCGGAGGGCGCCGCCAGCCGCACTTCATCGTTGGCCTGAAGAGCGGTGCCGGAGAGAGAAATGCTGCCGCTTGTGACTCCTGCTGTGAGTTGTATTTTGCTTCCCGCGTTATAGGTGAGAAGATCCGCATCAATAGTACCGGTGATGCTTCCCGTACGGTCCACCGAACCCGCGGTTACCTCGATACGATCTCCGGCTGTCACCGTGCCTGAAAGCGCAATGTCGTCGCTCGCGGTGAGGGTAACCCTGTCGCGGCCAAAGATTCCTCCGCCTGCGGATAGCGACCCGCCCGCGGTAAGCTCGGCGTAGGACTCAATCGGAGCGCTGCCGTCCACAGTGAGTATTGTTGAAGCAGCCAGCGTGACGTCCTCTGCTGCATGCATGGAGACCCAGTGTCCGGCCTGGAGCTCCGCCACGGCCGCGAGTGTGGTCCCGTTCCCGTCATCTACGCTGCGGCCTGCGACCGTTATGGTCGTACCGGCCAGGAGCTCGATTGTGCCCGTGTCGCCGGCGGCAACAACGCGGCCGGTCAATGAGAGTGAGCCGCCGGCATCCATCAAGACGCGGTTTCCGGCCCGGATAGAGTCACCGGTGAACACGCCGAACGCACGCGGGTCCCCATCTTCATAGACGCGCTCCGTCACAAAGATTGTCTGATCTTCGTAGATGAGCTCGGTTTTCCATTTAGTTACCGCGCGTTCTTCGACAACCGGGATCTGCGCCTCGTAGGTTTCATACCTCGGTCTGAGACCCGTAACGTCCTGAGCCCGGCTTACCCACTGGTAGCGAATAGTCTGGCGTGTATCAGTAATGGCATTCCACTGCGAGGTCCAGTTGTATTCGTAGTCGTTGTAGGTTTCATAGTATGTGCGGTCACTCCACCACGGCTCGTACTGAACAACAAAGCCCTGCGTGTCATAGACGTTCGTGTCGTTCCACTTATCGCGGCGATCCCAGTCACCGAACATCTCAATGTAGTACTCCGCGCGTACCCAACTGAGACCTCCCGCGTAGACGTATGCGTTGTTAGGTTCACCGGAGTTCCAGCTTGTGTAGGAAATTGGAGAGATGTTGGAGGTGTAATAGGTTACGTGGAAACTCGACAGGTCGTAGGTGACGTCAATGTAATCCTTTATCCAGATCCAGCCACTTCCACTTGTCGCCACCCCGCCAAGCCACGCCTGTCCACTCACCGGGATAGTCCACCACGCTCCGTCGTTTTGTGCGGCGTTCTGCGGCTGTGCGATGAAGGTCTGCGTGTTGCTGCTGCGGTTAAGCGCCGCTTTCACAGCCTGCCAGAAGTCGTAGCTCCCCGAAACGTAGGAGTAACTTCTGCCATGGTAACTGTAATATGGATCGCGGCCAACCGCATAGCTGCCCCTTGTGCCGACGAGGACCTGGCCGGTAATTGAAGCGGTTGTGCTGAAGTATCCGTTTGGTGCGTAACTGTAGCGGCCGCGCGCATCGTTACCAACAGTGGAGTATGTGCTGTAGTACCAGTCGGGCAGTTCCGCAAGTTCTACAGTGTTGGAGCCTGTGCGCCCGTCGTAGATCCAGAACTCGCGCGTACCGTCGCGGGCGTAGTCAACATCCCACCGTCCCGGGCTGTTATCGTAGTCATACACCGTCGAGGTAACGGTAAATGATGTCGGGATGCCGTACTGGTCATAGACAGTCTTTGTATAGCTGTAGCTTTCAAACACGGAACGGTCCTGCGTGTAACGAACCACGGCACTCTCGCGCCAGTACCCGACTGTTTCATTAAAGGTTTCCGGCTCGCCCTGAGAGACCACACGCAGTACCTGGTCACGGAGGTAGGTCGCAGAGCCAACGGGGAGGCGGATATACTTGTCATTCCACCCGGCAACGTCAATGATGACTATTTCCGTTCCGGAGGAACCGCTCCATGGTACGTTCCAGTACTTTGAGTAGGGAACGCCGTCAATGGTTCCGTGCTCCTGCGGGTTGGCCCATTGCAGATCATAGAGCGGCTTGTATCCGAGAGTATTCAGCACGCGCTCAGCCTGCGCGTCATTCAAGTCGCCAAAGGTTGCATCAGTTGCGGGTCCAGTTACATTCCCCCAGTCGATGACTTTGGCCGGATCATGACCGCTTCCTGCGTAGTTGAAGTAGTCATCGCCCTCTATGAAGTACTCCCTCTTTGTGGTTCCGTTCCAGTAGCCGTCCTGAACAAGGGTGATGTCAAGCGTATAGAATTTTGATCCTACGACTACCTCTTCAACACCTACCTGCTCAGTCACGGTAGTAGTGACCCAGTGAACTTCCGGAACGTAGATGACGCCGTCTGCAACGCGGCGGGAGCCGACTACCACCTGAATGATACGCTCTTCAGTTACTATGTGAGGTGCGGGAAGCTGCCGTTCACCATCCGCAAGTTCTGCATATGCTTCAAGGGCAACCTCGTTTGCAGCCACCAGGGTAACGTCGCTGCCCGCCTGCAGCGCTGCTTCTCCGTTGAGATAGATGCTTCCGCTTGAAAGCAGGGCAGAGGTGAAAAGAGCCTCCTCAAGCTGCACCCGCGTAAAGTTATCCGGAACGCCTGCGTGAATAGTGATCGAACCAACGGAGACGAGGTCGCCAAACACAATGGCGTCGTCAATTGCTGAGAGAAGGATCTCTCCGTCCGCGTCATCTGCGCGCATGGAACCTTCCACCTGAAGCTCGCGCCCGTGGAGGTGGACCAACCTGCCGGCCTCAACCTTGGCTCTCCCAATTGTCCATGGACTGCGCTGGATAAAGACTACTTCCTCGGCGTGAAGGTAAACTTCACTGCCGCTGTGACGCCCCCGCACAACTGCGTCACCAAGGATATTGATTTCATGGGCGTCAATAACAATTTCATCTCTGGCCGTGACAAGATCGTGAATGAATAGATCTCCGGGAGTTGTTATTTCGATCCGAGACGTGTCTACGTCCGGAAGTCCGCTCACTTTCTTAAGCTGGCCGACGTGTCCGTAAATTCTGATTTCCTGGGAGCCTGTGAGCGTGATTACGCCGTCCGGACCGGTGGCAACGGTGCCGCCTGCCAGGCGGACAAAAGGTCCTCCGTAGACCGGAGCGCCTGTCTCCGGTATTGGATCACCTGACTCGTCCACCCAGTTTCCTGCTTCATCAATGAGGAAGCCGTCGCGATCTATGAGACGTCCCTGATCGTCTACTGCAATACCGGTTATATCGTCTACCTGAATAAGGAGCGGCGTGATTTCAATGCTCATGCCTGAGGAATCGTTGCCGCCTGTAATAGTGACCGACTCGTCCGCGCGCACAAGACCGTCAACGCGAACCTGGTTGCCAGCACCAAGAAGAAGTGTGGAACCGTCATCATATGCTGCTACCAGACCAAAGATCTGAAGCGCTCCGGAGGTCACAATAGAAATGGCACTCGGCGCAGCGGGAACAGCGAGTTCGCCGTCACCGGTTGCGTCGGTGCGCACGAGGCTTTCGGCCGAGAGGTAGAAGTCAACGTTGCCGGTGGAAGTCCCGGCGGTAACCGTGATGGTTCCTGTTGCCTGGAAAGAGCCGCCACGCGCAACAAGCTCACCTGCTTCATCATAGCCAAAGCCGCCGACCGTCACCATGCCGGGTACGTCCACAACGATGTCCGCGTTCGCTCCGCTCCATGTAATATCTTCCCCTGCCACGGTGGCTCCGGCGTGAACTGCGCCAACCAGATCCAGATCGCCGGCTAAGATAATGACAAGCGAGTCATCTGCTGTCGAGGTGATCTGCACACCGGCAAGCACCTCAAGGAGCCCTGCAGCCGCGAGTGTCACCTGTGCCGGTGCGGCAAGCAGTGCTCCGGCATTGTACGGATTGCCGTTTGCGTAGACCGGATGGTTCTCCGCAATAAGCACCTCGCCAAGTTGAATCGATCCGCCGGATACAATGTCAAGAACGCCTTCCGGACCATTGACTTCTACTTCTGCGTCAAAGACGGCAATGTGCATTCCCGCCTTCAGCAGGGACGAGCCATATGATGCAATATCACCGGTCACGACAAGCGTATCGTTGGCATTAAGCATGAGTGAATAACCGTCCGGTTCGAATGTCCTGGCCGGACCGTCAATAACGCCTGCAATCACCACGTTCGCGCCGCTTGCCGCCACGGTGGCAGAGGTCTCAATCCGTCCCGATTCCTCAGTGACATAGACGTTGCCGCCCGCGGAGATTATGTAAACACTGTCCAGATCACTGCTCCCGGTGCCGACCCTGCTGTTAATGATCACGGAGTCAAATCCGCCGATCTGGATTGAGCGCAGTGCGCTGGTTGTTCCGGTAAGGGTAAGCGTACTGGTTCCTTCCGTGAGGACACTCACACGCTCTCCGTCTGCAAGGAGACCTCCCGTGAGATTGGCGAGATATGCCGTGTTGACAGGAATGGTTCCGTCACGCAACTGGATAATTTCTGAGAGCGCCATGTGTTCCATACCGGATCCGACCGTTGAAAGGGTGATGCGGTCACTTGCCGAAATATCTCCACGGACGGCCAGCGCACTTCCGGCCGTGATTTCCACGTAGGAACCCGCGCCGCCGGCAACAACATCTCCCTTGATATCGCCGAGTACACCGGCGTAGAAAGCTATGGGCCCGTTGACGGTTTCGAGAACTCCTGTCCAGTCAAGGTCTATATCGATCCCGTCCGGTGATGTGCCGCTGTAGAGATTTATTGTTCGGTAGGCCAGGATCTTCCCCGCGATATAGAGCTTCCCGTTGGGACCGCCCGGCGCTCCAATGTTGACTTCAGATCCGGCTTCTGCTGCACTGACAGCATATCGGAGGCTTGACTCGAGCGGGCCGCTTTGCGGAGCAAAGCCGAGGAGTTCCGTGTGTAACGAGCCTGGCCGCAACGTGATTTCGTACGGTCCGGCAAGCACCAGACGGCCGTCACGCAGCTTAACCTGAAGATCCGGAATACCGACGGCTGGATCAACGGTGAAACCGGCGTAGATGTCTCCCACCGAATACTCATCACTGTCTGAAGAGGCTACGCTCCACGTTGCAGCAAGCATTGCATTTTCAATATCTGCAATTAGGTCTTCAATAGTCGCGTTCTCGGAGGTAGCACTCGCTTCGATGACCACCGAAGCGGCAATGGTAAAGTCCACCTTGTCTATTTCAAGGTTGAGCACCACGGAAACACCTTCCGGTAACGTGCCGTCCGCCGAGACAATCCAGTCCGTTGCCGCCAGCTCCGCCTGGTCCGCCGGCGCCAGGATATCCACCCGTCCCGGCCCGTTCAGGTTGATCCGGCTATCCTCGCTCCAGGTGGCTATACGGCCTGATCCGTATATGAGGATGCTCTTTCCCGAGTGATTTACCGAGCCGTCAAGCGGGTCGGACTCAATCGGATCGAACCCTCCAACCAGATCTACTGTCTTTCCTGCCCGCAGTTCCGTTCCAATTCTTACCTGGTGACCGGCCTGTATGAGCAGGGTGGAATTCCCGCCACCGTCAAGGATGCGGCGACCCAGGTAGGCACCTGTGGCATCTCGGACGTTTTCCACCGTGCCGCCGGCGAGCACCACTCCCTGAACTTCAGCGTCCGTTTCAGAAACAATCTCTATTCGTGAATCAGGTCGATGGGTGACCACCTCGCTTGCAGGGTGTACCAGGACTCCGGTATCAGAGTAATGGGTTCCGCCTTCTATGCGGATAAAGTCACCGGCGTAGAGGTAACCGCCGGTTTCAATCTCTTCGCCGGCCGCATTTCTGGTATGGCCGCCAATGTAGGCGCGGCCTTCGGTTGTCACAAAGAGCCGCGATGGTTCAGGAGACCAGTCAAAGTTCTTGCCGCGAAGCGTACCGTCGGGATTCCAATCAAGCGTTACGTTGGCGCCGGAGACAATGTGACCGGTCACTTCGAGGTTGGAGTGCGAGGTGACAGCCACGAGCGCCCCGGAACCGTCCGAGGTCCAGCCGTAGGCGTAGAGTCCTCCGGCGGTATCTACAAGAAGGCCGATATCGTTGTCATCACTGCCCGGCACGCCGCCGGTGGCGCGCACAGTTGCCGAGGCAAGTGCGCCGCTTGCGAGGTAGAGCTGTTCCCCTGCTTCAAGGATGAGTATTGAATCAGGTCCCGCCCACGTAACGCCGGACGGACCGATGCTCCCGCCTGCTACAACGGCGCCGTAGATATCAACGTCTTTCGAGCCGAGAATACGTATGCCGCTTCCTGCCTGCAACGTGTTAATGCGTGCCGTTTCATGTACGTAGACGCTTGACCCACGGCTGTCTGCGCCGTCCGTCGGTGCGAAGAACCGGTCATATCCGCCGTAAACATCAACACGGTCAGTGACGGTGAGAAAGCCTTCAATGTAGACCCATGCGTCCGAACGGATCAGAAGGTCGGAATCCGCCCCGACAACGTCGATGTTGCCGCGTATGATGATTTCATCCCCAGCGGTGAGCGCAAGGAGGCTGTCTCCGGCAAGCGTTGTGAGCGTCCCGGTCAGGAGAATGCTGTAGCTGTCCTGGTTCACAAGGTAGTGATCGGGATCCACGTTTCCGATTCCACTGAAGTAGTCGCTGTGATCGTAGTGCGCCGGTCCCGCTACCAGCTCCATGGCGTCGCTTGATGTGACCGATCCGCCAATGGTCATTTCGTAGGTGGAAATCAGATGTACGTCTGCGCCTTCTCCGGTCATCACCGCCACCGGGCTGCCGCTTGTGTAATCAAACTCGGCGCCGGCGGTGACCGCGCTTCCGGCCTCCAGTGTGATAACGTCTTCTGCCGCTACCGTTATCTCTGCTTCCGCGTCGCGTGCTGCAAGGATGCCGCCTTCGAGAACTGTTACCGAGGATGCGCTTTCCACCAGGAGGCGTGAGCTCTCGCCGTAAACTTCAATAATCCCTGCTATCTTCACCGACCCGACGGCGTTCACTGAAACAGTGCTGCCTTCGGCGAGACTCTCTATACTGCTTCCAAGATCAGTTGTTACACTGTTTGGTCCATCGTTATAGAGAATGTCCGCTCCGACCGCGTCTGTATCGGTGACCGTGATTTCTACCCGGTCATTGCCTCGGATCCAGCCCCCTGCAATGAGCTGTTCTGCAACCAGGAGCGACACCTTCTCTGCCGCGACACCTGAGTCAGGTGCGCCGTCCGGATTGTGGATGTTTTTTGCGTGAACCCGCAGAAGCTCAGCGTTAAGCGTAAGTCTGTCTGCAGGGGCCCGGACGTCGCCGCGGACATCCATGCTGTCGGCAAAGAGGATGGCCGTGTCTTTCAGCGACGCATCCACAACGCGCGGGTCGCCGGTATGCTTAATGATTTCGGCATACATCAGGTCGCCGAGTGTCATTTCGTTGCCGCTTCCTCTGCGGCCCATTTCTATCCGGGCAAAGCCGTCTGCTATTGCCTCGATATCCAGGGTTGAGAGCTCCAGAGCTGAGAAATAGGGACCATCACCGAAGGTATCGTGATCTACTGCTACGCCGAAAACATCTTCGGCCGCCGTGCCGAGGGTGTAGATCCATGGATCCGAGTTTGCCTGAATAGTAAGCAGATTTGCCCCCACCACGCTTCCCTCGCCTGCAAGGAAGTCTATATCGTCTGCGGTGAGAAGAATCTCGTCGGGACCAAACCGCCCCACTATGCGCCCGGACACGTGCGTAAGGCGTGCGTTTCTTCCAAGGAGAGTGAGCTGCAGTGAGCCGCCTGCCACGGCAAGACCTTCCTGCGGATTGCCGTCAATGACGGCGCGAACGAACTCAGGCGTAGCAGAGAGCGCCCGCACGGTGTAGCCGTCCGCTTCATATACCGCCTGGGAATCGGCAGCCACTATTTGCAGATCATCATCTTCATGAATGACAATATCGCCTTCAATCCGCTCACTGGTTGCGGCGGTGAGCCGGGCAACGCGCGTGAGGACTGGATCATCTTCCGTGCCTATTGAGCCACGCGCCGTGAGAATGAGATGGGCATTCGGGCCGATCATTTTTGCCGAAGAGAGGTTTGCAAGCGAGCCTGACGCACTGGTAAGCCGCAGCCAGCCACCGCCCTCTGCATAGATGTCTGCCGCAAGCTCAATGTCGGCAGAGGGTGCGTAGGTGCGTACGTCAAGGTAGCCGCTGCCCGTTACCCTTAGCTCGCGGTCCAGCGTGAACGTCCCGGAGGAATCTATGACGATGTGACCTGCCGTGATATCACTTAGAAGCGTGACGGAGGAACCGACCAGTCGGAGACCGGTTCCGCCAAGCCTGGCGACACTGTCTGCCGCGCCGGTCGTCACGCTCACCGCATTTCCGAACAAAGTGACAGAGGCAGTATGGGACGCGGCATGAGTGCCGGTAATGCTTGCCCCTGCTCCAGTGACGGTTGCCCGCTCAATTCCGGAGATATCTATCCGCTCGCTCCCGTTTGAAACGCTTCCAGTTTCAAGGTAGATGGGGGTAGCGGCAGAGAGCTCTTCCACGACTATCTCGTCAAAGCTGCCGTTCTCATCGACAATTGAGACAACACGAGTAATGGCCGCGATGTCAGCCGAGCTTCTCCCGGATAGTGCTTCCGCCAGGTGGAAGGCGTAGAGATCGTTGCCGCCGGTGTCGCGAACAGTGAGATCGTAGTCGCGGAACCCGCTCACATCGACCTCATCCGGCGTGGCGCCAAGGACAATTTCCGAAATAGGTGAGGTCCCGGCGGTCAATGCTCCGCCGTCAGTGGCAACTACTATGTCACTGCTGCCTATTGTCACGTTCTGTACTGTGGTGACGGCGCTGAAATCGAGGATATCCACGCCGTCGGTATCATCCACGCTGTCCGACCCGAAGCCGTTTCTAAAGAGGTAGCGGTCATCCCCCGTGCCGCCTTCCAGCCGGTCGTCGCCGGCGGCGCCAAGCAGCGTATCGGCCCCGCTGCCGCCGCGCAGGATGTCCGCAAAGCGTGAGCCGGTTATCTCATCGTTGCCGTCCCCGCCGTCAAGCGTAATTTGACCGAGTGTCATCATTGAGAGGGAGACCACCGCCTCCGCGGTAAGTACGTCATCCCCGGCGCCGGCATCCACAAAGCTCTCTCCGCCGCCGGAGACGCGAATGAAGTCATCCCCCGCACCGCCGTATGCCGAGCCGTTTCCACGACCGGCAAGCTCGATGTAGTCAACACCGTCATCCGCGTAAATGAGGTAGTCGCCGCTTCCTTCATAGATGATGATGTCATCACCGGAACCGCCGTAGGCGGTCACCGGAACCTGCACACCGTCTCCAACAAAGAGCTGGTCATCTCCACTTCCGGCGTCGGCAACAATAGCGGTCACGTTTTCAAAGATCTGCGTTCGGCCCATGGCAACAATCTTAACGGTCTCGCCGTTCTCGTCACCGGCAATGTGCTCTATGGTAAAGCCTTCGTCTACTTCGTCCTCAGCGAGGTTGCGGTACTGCCCGCGTGTGTCACCCATGTTGAGATAGAGTGTACCGCCGCTCCAACTGCGCGCTGCTTCCTGCGTAGTGCCCGCGTCTCCAGCCAGCCAAACGGGTTTGGGGATCTCAAGGTATCCAAGCATGAAGCGTGCCGTTTTTGACACGGAGAAGAAGAAGAGGTCGATGGTCACCGTGAGTGACATCTCCACTTTCACGCGTGCGTCGACAAGGTCAGTGAACACTTCAAAGCGCGCCTCAGCGCCAAGACCGGCAAAGGTGAGGCCGAATGCTCGCAGTTGTACTGAGCCGGCAATCGCGAGGCCGAACGATACATCGTCATACCACACTTCAAAGCCAAGCGTTCCCACCAGCCCAAAGGAGTTGGTACCGAGTACCAACCGGCCGTCCAGCACGATGTGGAAGTAGCCGTTTGACTGCAGCCATCCGTTCGCATTGAGCGTGACCAGACCAAAGAAGTCCATCCTGGAGGCAAAATCGATACGCCAGGCGCCGTTGGCAACGACCATCTTAAAGCTGCTTTCAAAGTTGAGTACTGCAAGAATTTCTATCTTTCCATGCAGGTCAAGGAGGAAGGAATTGTCTGCAATCCCGTCGTGAACGTCGTCCGTGGTGTTGACCTGGATTTCACCGGCTGCTTCAATTGTGAAAATATCAAACACATTCGCATCAACGCTGACAGCAAGACGCAGTGCGATGCCGTCTGCATATACTCCCGCAAAACCGTCTGCCTCAACGGCAAGAGGTCCAAGTGCGATGTCAACATCGAAGTAGAGTTCGAAACGATCATTGCGTACGATGATATCCACGGAACCGGACCCGGAGGCAAAACCGAGAAACTCTACAGAACCGGCTATGTGAATGAGGAGTCCCGGCTCTACATCGTAGCCGTCAACCGTCCGGGTAACGCTTCCAGTGTTCAGCTCAAGAAGGAAGTCTGCATCAAAATCAATGCCGACCGTGTTGGCAAAATCATCGCCAATACCTGCCGAGATGTCGATACGCGCCACCAGTCCCTGGCTGTTGACGAGCAACGCACCATTCACAGTGACAGATCCGAACGGATCAATATCAAGGCGCGCATTGGCAATGATTTCAAGCTGCGTCGGGCTGATACTGAACGAGAACTTTCCCTCAAGAAGGAAGACGGTTCCTATTTGCAGGTGGCCGCCGAGCGCAATGCGCAGCGTGAGCGGGTCTATGTCCGTGGCAGTGGCGGTATCGGCAACCTCTCCGGTCTCCGGGTCAATGGCAAAGGCCATGATGCTTTGCGTCTGGTCGGAGGTGTTTACCTCAAGGAAGAAGCGGCCGGAGAGGTCAACACCCGGAATGGCACCGGAGCTTGCGAGCACGAGCTCTGCGCTTCCCCACAAGCCGCCTCCGTTTCCGATCCGGGCCGTGAAGGAGACGGAGCCGGAAAGCGCGCCGAGGAAGCGGACGTTGGCGCTTACAAACCCTGCTATCTCTATTTCCGCGCCCTCAGTGTTTGCCTCTCCCGTGACGGAGAAGAAACCGGTGAGCGTGATCTGGTCCAGAAGGTTCAGCTGGCCCTGGATCTGGACCTGAAGGTAGACGCTCGGGAGAGCACCGGGCACCGGTTCCCCGTTCACGTCAGGAGCGGAGGCGGGCAGAATAATGACGGTCGGGTCGTCAGGATCAAGGTAGGGAACAAACGCTTCCGGGATTTCAAACTCAAACTCATTCAGCGTGCTGTTAAACATGAACATGGCGCTGCCGGAGAAGCTGACGCCGGGTATGTCTCCTATCTCAAGCCCTTCCTCGACGGACATCACCAGTTGCCCCGCAATGCCGGCATCGCTGATGTGCATGAAGCCTCTGGCATCCACATCCGCCATAGAAAGCGCATTGAGCTTGGCCAGGGCAAAGAGCTCAAAGTGGTCGCTTGAGATCTCTATTCTGAAACCGCCGCGCATGGTGAACCAGACATCGTCCGAGTTCTCCGGATCAGCAAGCGTGGCCTGGCCGATAACCTGTACCAGGAAGGACTCTGCGGCAAGGACAAAGGCCTGATCCTCACCGGTCACCTCTACGGTGTCATCAGCGGTTGTGCCGTCATCAGGTCCCGGAACCAGGTCTATGAAGTAGGTCACCTCTCCGTCGGTTACTTTCCAGCTTGTGTCAGTGACAATTTCATCTACGGTAGCGGATGGCGCAACCGTCACCCCGGCCGCCGCAAAGCGGTTTACCCATGCCGAAGAGAGCGTACTTCCGTCTGCAAGATCGGATAGATCACCCGGCTCCGCGGTAAAGAGCACATCTCCCGGAATGCCTTTCAGGTTGAGTACTTCTATCTTCTCGAGCGCTGTAGTGTTTACCGCCAGAAGGGCCTGGCCTTCCATTGTTATTCCGTATTCTTCGAGGAAAGTAAGGTTGGTTTCCAGCTTCAAAACGCCCCAGAGATTGGGAGTCGCGCCGATGGACGCACCGGTATCCAGGGTGAAGCGTCCTGCTGCGGACCCAATTACCCCGACTTCAATGATGGAAACCGTTCCACTCATATCGAGCGTGAAGACGAGATCGGTCAGGTTTATATCAAGATTGACCTCTCCCCGCATGGAAAGAAGCGGCTCATCAAGGAAATCGGCAGCCTGCAGGGTAAGACCGCCTGAAAGCTCAATCACAAACGAGGTTGCCTGGCCGATAGTCGTGAAGCTGATGCTCTCTGCGAGGTTGACATTTCCTTCCGTATCGCTCCAGCTTTCCGCGTTGAACTCCACGGTCACCGTGCCCGCCGCAAACACGCCGACTGTGTAGTAGCGGTAGGTGGTTCCGTCTCCCTGCCGCTGTGGTGCGCGCGAAGTATCAAGACTCACCGTGCTGCCGGCCGGTGCGAGAAGCGTAATCTCATCGCCGTCAATAGAGCCGGGTTCAATGGGGGAACCGGTTTTTGAGCTGAAGACGATGTCTATGTAGCCGCGGTCAGAAAGCGCCTGGCGGTCGGTCACCTCAGCGGCAAGCGGATCGGCGAGGGCGGCGGTTGGCACGGCAATCACGAACGACTGCACCGCACCGATATTGGCTACATCCGGGGCCCCCGCATTATTGAACGAGCCGGCTACTATCTCCACGGTCACTTCACCGGTAGTGAAGGCGCCGGTCAGGTAGTAGCGAACCGTGTTGGAGGTCCCAGACCGTTCGGGCGCACGGGACGCATCAAGCGCCACGCTGCCGAGGCCGTCTCCCGATAGCAGAAGCTCGTCACCGTCCACGGAGGTCCAGTCAATGCTTTCCCCATCCGAGGTGGAAAAGAGGAGGTCGAGGTACATCGAACCGTTTACCACAGACAGGCCCACAGGCTCACCGGAAAGCGGCGCGGCAAGGGCGGCCGCAGGTCCCTCAACCTGGAAGTAATCGGACCACGCAAGATTAGTGAAACCGCCGTCATCTTGAAAACTTTCACCGGCAACGGAGACCGTTACGGTCCCCGGCACAAACGCACCGGTAAGATAATAGATGTAGGTCGATGTATCCCCAACACGCTCGGGTGCTCTGGTAGCGTCAATTGCCGCCGTGCCGCTGCTCGTGACGGTAATCTCGTCTCCGTCGATGGTCGAATGTATCAGGCTGCTGCCTGAGGTGGGGCGGAAGGTGATCTGAAGCGCCAGGCGCCCGTTTATCCGGGCAAGATCGATGCGTGTTCCGGAAAACGGCGCGGCAAGTGCGGCTTTAGGCCCTTCAACCGTGAAACTGAGCGTGAGTGCCTCGTTGCCCAGGCCCGGGGCGCCGTCTTCCGTATGCAGAACGCCGTCTGCGGCAAACTGCACTTCTACGCTGCCCGGCACGTAGGCTGCGAACGTTGCGTCATCAATAAAGTAACGGAAGCGGGTGACGCCGGTGGTGGTAAGCCGTGCGTAGTACGCCTGGTCGGTTTCGGATGCGCCCTGCGCCACGGCGGTTGTCTCAAGAAGACCGCTCCCTGACGTCGCAGTTGTGACGGCAACCGGGACCCCGGAAACTGTGTAGCTCCCGCCATTTGCCACAATCGAAAACTCGCTTTCCGGGTCAAAGATAGACGCGTAGTCAAGGTTGTTTCCTGTGGAGGGGGTGAAAATGACATCTATGTAATAGTCAGAGTCAAATGTTCTGCCGTTCAGGTAGCGAACATCCACGTGCGCCCCGGCAGCAGGGGATGCGAGTTCCGCAACGGGTCTGGCGTCCGGATCCGCTATGTTCGCCGGGTCAACCACATCAAACGCAACTTCTTCTCCGCTTGCGTTCTTGAATCCCATCTTCAGCTTGCCGTCTATGGTCAGGAGCCGTACCTGATCGGGGACATCTGCAAGGAAGAGCACCGTTACATCGCCCTCATCCACGTTGGAAAGGTCCGCGTAGAGACGTCCGCTGATGCTCACGTTATCTGCGGCAAAGTTCAGCTTCCCCACAATGAGGAACTTTCCGTCGGTGCTCAGCTTGATCATCACCTCACCGTTAAAGACCTCTTTTGAGGTGTAGATGCTGAATATCTTCGCGCCGCCGGTAATGGTCATGGGGGCAGTGAACGCCGCGGCAAACCCTTCTCGATTCGGATTTTCCTGGATAAGGCGGTACTGCTGGACGACCTGGTTCTTTACGCCTGAGAGCCACTGATCAACCGTTACGTCGGTCGGGGCTCCGAACGCGGGATCACGGAGCTCAAGCGGGTCGTCTATTGAGGGAAGCGTGGTGAAGAACTCAACGCCCGCGGAGAAGTCGTTTATGGAGAGGCCGGTGTTCGGCTCGAGGAGAATGCCGCCGGGCACGGAAGCAGTGAGGAAAACGCCAAGCGGTCCAAGCTCGGAGAGCGCAAGGCGAATGGTGATTCCGCCGACGCCGGGGAAGGAGAATCCGCCTTCGAGGCCCATGAAGAAGACCCTGTCCGCTACCGGAGTCGTTGTATCGGTTGGATCAATAACCTGCGCGCTGCCGTCAAGCTTGATGATCCCGCCGATAAGCGCGGCGTCTATCTCTCCGCCAAACATTTTGCCGGACACCTGAACACCAAGAGAGGCGATATCCACAATGGGGAACTTGCCTTCAAAGAGAAGCTGCGGATCTATCCGGACACCCTCAATAGCGCCGGAGAACTCAAGGCCGCCAATGCCTTTTATGCCGGTGACGCTTGCAGAGAGAGTTACGACGAAATCACCGGGTGCGCTTGTGATATCATCCCATTCCAAGCCGAGCGAATTAATCTGGATTGGAAGCCAGTCCGGCCACCCCACGCTGCCACCGGAGGCTCCGCCCACGGAGAGCACCACGGCAAAGCCGCTTTTCGCCGTGAAGGTTCCGTCTCCCAGGAATCCGAAGTTGCGTGCCTCACCTCCTACCACAAAGGACCCAATTCGCAGCTCGGCTCCTATCGCGGCAAAGGAGACTACCTCTTGGGTGGAAGAGGCCCCGCTGTTTATGGAAAGGTCACGGCCGGTAAGGGTAAGGAAGGTTCCAAGCTCCACGCGGAAGGTGTCCACATCAAAGAGAAGCGCGTCCACGTGTCCCGCAGTGAAGGTGAGCTCTACACGTAGCGCCTCAGTATCAACCACGCCTGCCGAATCTCCCGGCTCCGCCGTTGTTCGGTCACTGATGCGGGCGGAGATCGGCTTTCCGGGGAAGAACGATGCTCCGCCTGAAGCAATGTAGATGCTGCCGTTAAAGTCTATCGCGGAACCGAAGGTGACGCTGAAGTCGGTAATGCCGATGCGAATGTCGTCAAACTCCAGAATGGAGCCGATCTTAATGGCAGCGTCAGGTGAACCTGCAGCCAGCGAATCATCTCCGCAACCGTAGCAGAGCTCCGCCCGTCCCAAAGCAAAGCCGTTTGTGCGAATAACCAGGCCTGGAATGAGAGGTTCACCGCCACCCGGATCAAACGGCGCAATGGTGCCGGAGAGGCCAAAGCGGTCAAAGCTCACCGTGGCGGACTGGATCTCTATGATCTTCTGTGCCAGGCCCTCATGCTCGGCGGGATCGTATCCCGGGTCATACCCCACGCTAATGCCGGATGCGGTGACGCGGATGACGTTTGGCACCTCCACCTCAAGAGCGCTCACGCTGAATGTGAATGCACCAGTTGCGCCGAAAAGGTCGCCGCTTCCGCCGTCAAGCATTCCAAGCACATCGACTGCAATCTCAAAGGTACCCAGTACGCCGGTGAGATTGGCCGTGATACCGCTCGCCGACTGTCCGCCGCCTCCAAAGCTCAAGGAGGCAGAATCAACGCCGATTCCGACATTTATGAGGAGCTTCCCTTCGTTGAAGGAGAAGTCAGAGAGTCCCACCGTCGGGCCCTGCAGCACAAGGGGACCAAGCGAAAGGCCCTCTGAAGTGGAACCGGAGCCGGTAGTGCCTGCCCGTACGGTGAAGCCTTCGCTGAAGGCGATATTTGCCGTTCCTGCGGAGTCCTTCCATGCCGCGGGGCGGAAGGTGAAGAGAATCTCTCCGTTTCTGACAATCCCGGTTTCGTTGGTTCTATTTTTATCTGAGAAGATGTATCGGTAGGTATTACCGTAAAGGTGCTGGATGATAACACCGCGCGGCGTTCCGTCCGGGTTGAGATCAAGATCTGCCACTCCGGAGCCGTTCACGGTGAACTCGTCGCCGTCAATAGTGGTGCCGTCAATGCCGGTTCCACTGCGGTCGACAAATGTGATGTCTACAAAGCGCCGTGCGTTCAGC
>Ga0102944_1000030_pt1 | contig 122285 bp, 117 predicted proteins | sample SalPonD_shore_MG_FD_78172 | JGI IMG/M metagenome (GOLD analysis project Ga0102944, IMG submission 78172) | Salt pond soil microbial communities from South San Francisco under conditions of wetland restoration - Salt Pond MetaG... | ecosystem: Environmental > Aquatic > Marine > Intertidal zone... | reverse complement strand
TTTGATGAGGGAGGGCAGGCCAACAGCGCCACGTAGCCGCTATTCAGGCACCGCCAGACGAAAGGGGCGGCCAACAGCTACGCGGATGCTACGGTGCTGGCAACCTGTTCTCTACTCTACCCACTGACCCATCGTCCGGCAGTCAGGGTAGGAAGCAAAACACAAGACCTGTCCCCACTGACCTGACCCCACTGACCTTGACCCCACTGACCCGGTGCGTGGCGACGTGGCTCGCGTTGGCTACGCTTGGGGCGAGAGGAGGAGCGGAAGGAGCTTTCCGAAGGATGCTCGATGTGCCGTATGAAGGCGGGTGTCAGTGCGGGGCGATTCGATACAGGTGCAACGCGGCACCGTTCGTTGCCTACACCTGCCACTGTCTGGCCTGTCAACGGCTAACGTCGAGCGCATTTGCGACGTGCATTCAGGTGCCGGAGGAAGCTCTTTCGCCTCTACAAGGCTCGCCGACCTGCCGCACACGCATCGCGGACAGCGGGAACGAGCTCACGACGTGGTTCTGTGCGGCCTGCGGTACGGCGCTCTATGCAGCGAATGCCGCGAGACCCAGGCTGCGCACGATATATGTGGGTACCCTCGATCGTGCGGCGGATGTCGACGTTGACGCGCACATCTGGACAAAGCAGCGGCTGCCGTGGGTCACCGCTGCCGGCGGGGCATCGCGTATTTCCCGAGGCGGGAGACTGGCGACGGGACTACGCTGCCGATCCTTCCCGTCTGGAACGATAAGGTTCGTATTGCATGGCGGCCTGCCGCTCAAGGACCCAGCGACCCCTGGGCTGCATTTGAAGTCGGGTCCATCAGCCCATCTCACTGTCGGGAGGATGGGGAAGAAGTGGACCCGAGCGCGTTCAGGGACTTGGTCCGGGCCGCGGTTACGCTCAACACTGCCGGGCCAGTGAAGAAGGAGTAGCCCGCAGGGGCGCCCCAGCAGCAGGGCGCCCCCTGGGATACGCCTCTACGCCAAGCGCTTGTACTTGATCCGGTGCGGGCTCAGGGCCTCGTCGCCGAGCCGCCGTTTGCGGTCCGCCTCGTAGTCGCCGTAGTTGCCCTCGAACCACTCCACATGGCTGTCGCCCTCGAACGCCAGGATATGGGTGGCGACGCGGTCCAGGAACCAGCGGTCATGGGAGATGACCATGGCGCAGCCGGGGAAAGCCAGTAGCGCCTCTTCCAGGGCGCGCAGGGTCTCCACGTCCAGGTCGTTGGTGGGCTCGTCCAGCAGCAGCACGTTACCGCCGCTCTGCAGCAGCTTGGCCAGATGGACCCGGTTGCGCTCGCCGCCGGAGAGCTCGCCGATGCGCTTCTGCTGGTCGGAGCCGCGGAAGTTGAAGCGGCCCACGTAGGCCCGGGACTGCACCTCGTAGTTGCCGATCTGGATGATGTCGTGGCCGCCGGAGATCTCCTCCCAGACGGTCTTGGTGCCATCCAGGCTGTCGCGGCTCTGGTCCACGTAGGCCAGCTCCACCGTGTCGCCGAGGCGGATCTCGCCGTCGTCGGGCTGCTCCTGGCCGACGATCATGCGGAACAGGGTGGATTTGCCGGCGCCGTTGGGCCCGATGATGCCGACGATGGCGCCCTGGGGCATCTTGAAGTCCAGATCGTCGATGAGCAGCGTCTCGCCGAAGCCCTTGCGGACGTGGCTGGCCTCGACGACCAGGTCGCCCAGCCGCGGCCCCGGCGGGATATAGATCTCGTTGGTCTCGTTGCGCTTCTGGAACTCCTTGGACTGCAGCTCCTCGAACTGGCGCAGGCGGGCCTTGCTCTTGGCCTGCCGGCCTTTGGGGTTGGAGCGCACCCATTCCAGCTCGTGCTTGACGGCGCGCTGGTGGGCCGCCTCTTCGCGGGCTTCCTGCTGCAGGCGCTTCTCCTTCTGCTCCAGCCAGGAAGAGTAGTTGCCCTGCCAGGGGATGCCGTGGCCGCGGTCCAGCTCCAGGATCCAGCCGGCTACATTGTCCAGGAAGTAGCGGTCGTGGGTGACGGCCACAACGGTGCCCGGGAACTCGCCCAGGAAGCGCTCCAGCCAGGCCACCGACTCGGCGTCCAGGTGGTTGGTGGGCTCGTCCAGCAGCAGCATGTCGGGCGCCGAGAGCAGTAGGCGGCACAGCGCCACTCGGCGGCGCTCGCCGCCCGAGAGCCTGTTGACGTCGGCGTCCCAGGCCGGCAGCCGCAGTGCGTCCGCGGCCTGCTCCAGCTGCCGGTCCAGGTCCCAGGCGCCGGCGGCCTCGATCTTGTCCTGCAGCTCCGCCTGTTCGGCCATCAGCGCGTCGAAATCGGCGTCCGGCTCGGCGAACTTGGCGGAGACCTCGTTGAACCGGTCCATCAGGGCCTTGGTCTCGCCCAGCCCTTCCTCCACGTTGCCGCGCACGTCCTTGTCCGGGTCCAGCTGCGGCTCCTGAGGCAGGTAACCGATCTTGATGCCGGGCTGCGGCCGGGCCTCGCCTCCGTACTCCCTGTCCTCGCCGGCCATGATCCGCAGCAGGCTGGACTTGCCGGAGCCGTTGAGGCCGAGCACGCCGATCTTGGCGCCGGGGAAGAAGGACAGTGAGATGTCCTGGAGGATGACGCGCTTGGGCGGTACGACCTTGCCCACGCGGTTCATAGTGTAAATGTATTGAGCCATGAAGCGACCGGTTTCCGTTGCCTGGAGTCAAACGGGCAGTCTACTAGAGACGGCGGCGACGTGTGAGGGGGAAGGCGCGATCCGCCCGGCCGGGGCCGGATCCTTCAAAAGGGGCCGCCCCGCCGCCGCCCGAGAGGAACGGGCGGCGGCGGTGGCCCACCTGCCGGGGAACTCAGTAAAACAGCAGCGGCACGAAGGCCACCAGCAGCAGCGCCGTCGCCAGCACGCTTATGGGCATGAGTATTTGCTCGTGGCGGCCCCAGAACGTGCGGCATTCCCGCTCGTTGGCCAGCGCCAAGCGCAGTTCCTGTTCCCCCACCACCTGTCGCGTCAGGAGCTGGTTCAGCGCCACCGGCGGCGTGAGATACCCCAGCTCGAAGGCCACCAGCACCACCATCCAGAAGTGAACCGGATCGATGCCGTTGCGGTAGGCGATGGTGGCGATGGTGGCGCTGACCAGGATGATGGCGCCGTAGGGATCCATGAACATGCCAATGAGCACCAGGATGACCAGCAGCGCCGCCATGGCCAGCCACAGGGAGCCGAACGTCGCCGGGAACAGGCCCATGACCCCGGAGCGCTCCACGATGCCCCCGACCGCCACCGACAGGGCCATCAGCATCAGCAGCGCGCCGATGTGCATGGTCGACTCCGCCGTGGCCTCCCGGACCCGAGACCAGAAGCCGTCGCCGGTCTGCCCATCCGCCCGCTCCCGGGGGACTGCCCGCCGCGCGCCGCGGCGGTCGTACCAGAGCATGACCAGCAGCGCGACCGGCAATATGGTGGGTGCCGTGAACTCGTTGAACGGCTGCTCCAGGGCCAGCGCGAAGAAGACGTACACCAGGACCCCTATCACGACGTAGGGAAGCAGCGGCCGCAGCGCCCGCACGGAGGCGGGCAGTGCTTCCCGGGGCGGGGCACAGCTCAGCGCGTTGCGGCGCGTGAGCAGCACCACCGACGCGAAAATGGCGGAGGTCAGGAGAAACACGTAGCCGCCCCAGCCATACAGCTGAGCCGTGGTGACCTGCTTGTTCAGCGCGGCGATGATGACCACCATCAGGCACGGGCTCAGCACGACCCCCATGCTGCCGGACATGGCCGTGGCCGCGAAGGCAAGCTGGCGCCGGGCGCCGCTCATGCGGATCTCGCCGTAAATGATCGCGCCCACGGCCACCAGGAGGATGCCTGACGCGCCGGTGATGGCCGTGGGCACGGCGGCGGCGAACACGACCACCACCGTGATCAGCTCGGGCGCGAGCCGCCACGGTCGCACCACGTCGAAGAGCAGGTGAGTCAGGCGGGTCTGTTTGATGAGCATGCCGGCCCACACGTAGAGCGCGACGTTCAGGTACAGGTCCGCCTGCTTGACCATCTTCAGCAGCTGGACGGCCAGTCCGGACGGGTAGCTCTCCACCCACAGGAAGTAGCCGCCCGCCACCAGGGCCATCCAGGTATAGAGCGGCACGGCGAGCAGGGCGTGCCGCATCTCGCCGCCCGCGGCGGCCTCGTCGGGGAGGCGCGCCACCTGGTACAGGCTGATCAGCGACAGGACTCCGAAGCCTGTGATCCAGATCAGGTGGAGCCCCGGCGGCATCTCGGCACCCGCCGCCGAGGAGACGATCCGCCACTGCCACGCGCTCGCCAGCAGCATGACGTTGGCCAACAGCTGCAGGACGGCGCTGACCCGGCAGTCCAGGCGGGTTCCCGGCGTCCGCAGCGCGACGTGGCCGCGGACCACCGTGGCCATCCAGGCGCACATGAGGATTACCAGGACCAGCAGGTACCGCTGGGCGTTGAGCCCGGTTACCGTTACCTCTCCCACGGCGCCTTCGATCGCCGCGAACGCCTGCAGGGCGAACGAATGACGCAGTGCCCGGCTTGCGCGGTAGGCTTGCAGGTCCTGCCGGCACTGGGCCCGCTGGGCCAGCAGCGACTGTCGAATGGCTTGCCGGTCAGGCTTGCGGGGTGCCAGCAGGCTGTCGCTCTGGCTCTGCTGGGCGGCCTGTACCTGCTGCTGTACCTGGGCCTGAATGTTCGGGTCGGGGTTGCAGTCCGGCTTGGGTATGTCGTGCCGGATCAGCCCGTAGTTGTCCCACACCGTCTGGCCCAGTGAGAGCAGCTGGGAGTGCAGATACGCGCTCATGCTGAACCCGATGGCGGCCAGCAGTACGACGGCCACCGGGATGGTGATGATCAGCCGGGCATACCCTCGCCGCGGCGCATGGGCCAGGCCGGGTTTTTCGCTGAGTACGGCGTCCATGATGATTGGCTGAGCGGATCCTGGTCAGTGATTGCGGGAAGAGGCGGGTCTTGCGGGCGGGGTCCGGCGGAGGGCGTCACCCCCCCGCGGGTCCGCCTTCCGTGTCCTTGGTGCAGTCCGCGTTGCCGGGCTTTTCGCGGCAGCGGATCTTCTTGAGCATGAACTGCATCTTGTGCGAGTAGACGCCTTCCTTCCACAGCTGCTGGCGCACGTCGGCGAACATGCGGTTGTAGGAGGCGGCCTTCTCGTCGCTCAGGTTCACCCAGTACTTGTCCGGGATCTTGGCCTCCGACTTGTGGATGACCCGCATGGCGTCGTCCCACAGGTTGTTCGCCACCCATTGGCGCGACTTGACTCCGAAGCCGTCCGGGAACCGCTTCCAGTGGATGTCGACCTGCGCCGAGAGGATGCCCAGGTTGTAATCCAGTATCCCGCCGTTGTCGCCCAGGCCCTTGTAGAGTTCCAGAGCGGAGTAGGCGTAGGCGGGGGCGTAGCATAGGTCGACGCTGCCGTTGTTGAACATGGTCGCGAAGCTGCTGATGCTGGCCGGGACCGCGGCGCCGCCCACGTGCTGGACCATGGTGCGTGCCTGGTCGTCGTAGGAGATGGTGGCCACCTTCTGGCCGGCCAGCTCCTTCCAGCTGTCCAGGTGCTTGCGGCTGTGGGCGAACAGGTAGACCTTGCCCATGTTGATGACGCCGACGGTCTCGTAGGGTCCGTCGCGCATGTACTTGGCGGCCTTCGGCTGGGACATGGCCAAGATGGCCGTGTGCTCCGCCTGGTAGTCGGGCGTGGCGGCCATCATGTCCAGGCTGCCGGCGAACTTGACGATTTCCCGGTTGCGGATCCCGGTGATGGCGGCCGCGTCGCACTTGCCGGCCTGGAAGTCGGCTTTGGCGGTGGCCTCGTCGGTGTAGGGCCGCAGCTGGAAGTCCACGCCCCAGTTCTGCGCGGCCACTGCATAGTCCTTCATCATCTGGTAGACGTCGCCGTTGGCGCCGATGATGTCGAACACGCACAGACTCCGCTGCACCGGCTTGGCGGCCGCGGACTGGCTCAGCGCCAGCAGCGCGAAGGCCAGCCCGGTAATCAGCCTGTATTTCCTGGTCATAATCGAATCTCCTCGTCGATCCCGCTACAGGAGGCCCTTGGTGTCCGGCTTGGGCGAGCTGCTCTCGCCGGGGAACTGGCCGAGCCCGTCGATGGGCGTGCGGTGGCCCTCGGCTTCCGTCCACAGCTTGTCGGAGAGATGGCGGAGCTGGGCCACTGCCAGGCGGTCCACCAGCACGTACTCGGACGGTGCCTGGTCGCCGCGGATGGCGGCGGCGGCGGCGATGGCCCGCTGCAGCTCGTCGGTCCGGCCCTGGTTCTCCGCCGCGATGCCATAGAGCGCGAGGGCCAGACGCATGCCGCTGGCCTTGGCCTGGGCGGCACTCTTGTGGAACACCTGCCAGGGCGTCTTGCCTTCCGGCGTAGTGCCCGGGACGAAACTCCACACGGTTGCCTGAACGGCATCGGGCACGCCCCACCATCGGTCGTTGTCCAGGCACTTGGCAGCGCGCCCGGCATTGACGGCCAGGTCGCGCGGGATCCCCACCTGGCTGCCGGAGAGAAGGTCGCTCTGCACCGCCTGCAGGACCGTCACCAGGCCGATCAGATAGGTCGACTGGTCGCTCTCGTCATCCAGGTCGGGGCAGCCGCCGACACCGGGACGGCCATACGTCTCGACCAGGTGCCGGTAGGCTGTGTAGCGGCGCCGGGCCGCGACGGCGTGCCAGCGCTTCTCGGCGATGCGGGCGTCGGTGGCCTCCTCCACGTTGCCGCTCTGGCTGGCGCGGAGATAGCGCAGGTTGGCCTCGGCGGCGTAGCCGTCGGCGCAGTAACCGGCCAGGAGGCTGTTGTAGAACATCAGGTAGTCCGGATCGTCCATCACCCGGGAGAACGAACCCAGCAGCTGGCTCTGCCCGAGAGCGGTGCCGCAGGTGGCCAGATCCGTGTCCTTCGAGGCCTGGACGTAGGGCACCACGTTGTCCTTGGCGTAGCCCGACAGCAGCACGCCGGTGGCGGAGTACATCGGCGCGCAGGCCGATAGAGCGAGACCAGCGGCGGCCACCATGAGGATCGAGCGGCCGGCCACGGCGCAGCGTTGAACGAAGCCCATGACGCGTCTCCTTCACTCGAGCTGGAGGGAACGGAACCCGCTCCCGGTCCGTTGAAGCCGGCGCCGCCGCGAGGCGGCGCCGACGCCCTCACTCCTTGATTGGCAGTGACATGTAGTTCAGGAAGATGCCGTTGGCCGGAATCTGCAGGTCAACCGTCGCAGTACCGCCGCCGATGCTGATGTTGATGGGAACGGCCTCGGTGTTGTGGAGCTGCACCTGCATGCGGCCGTCGTCCATGAAGCTCACCGGGCCCTTCAGCTTCAAAGTGGCCGGATAGCTGTGCAGGTTGTGAGGCAGGCCGAGCGGCGGCGTGAGGGAGGGCGCGTCCAGGTAGACGGGGACCGTAATCCGGAACTGCGGGCCGCTGTCGGTATGCAGTATCCAACCGGTCAACGGCTTCAGCTTGCCGTTGGAATCCTTTTGGTAGCGCACGCGCATGATCTGCGGTCCGGAGGGCGTGTTCATGGCTGGCCCGCCCAGGACGCTGATGTAGACGTCCAGGTTGGACGTGTAGATGACGTTCGGGTGGACCCGCACGCGGACGGCCTGCTCCCCTGTACCTGGGAAGGTGTCCGCACCCACGACCTCCACGTGGAGCCCGGAGGTGAGCCAGACGTACTTCTTCTTCGGGCAGTCATTGCCTGACGGGCAGCCGGTATTGGACGCCGTGACCACGCCGCCCTGGCCAGTGGAGAGGATCTTGGTGGAGTTCTCTTCCTTGACGATCCCGTTCTGCATATCGGCGGGCACCGCCTCGCACGACTGTGCCGTGCAGCCGCTCTCGTCGTCCGACCAGGCCCGCCCGTCATAGACGAAGTTGCCGTTCACGTCGATCGTGGGGAGGTTGCGGAACGTCTGCAGCGCATCCGTCGTCCGTGGGGCGCCGCGGAAGTAGATGGCCATGTCTGGCCCGCCCCCGGTGTCGGCCGGCACCGCGCTGGGGGACTGGGCGAGCATCTCGGTCTGCAGCGGATACCCGTCGGCCGAGCAGACGGCATCGGTTCCGTCGCAGGTGGCGCTGGAGGACTGGCCGTCGCCGTTGGAGCCCAGCACGTAACGGTAGAGCGCGCCGTCCTCCCAGGGTGTGTCCGGGTGGAAGCGCAGGCTGCGCCGGCCGGCGATCACCCGGCCCGGCACTTCGCTCCATTGGCCGCTGCCATTGGGCTGACTGTTGCGCTGGACCTTGAAGCTGCCACCGAGCTGCATGCTGCTCTTGTCCATGTTCCGGGAGAACTGCACCACGATGGGACGATTGGCCGGCAAGCTGCCGACGGCGACGTGCTCGTCGCTGGACTTGCCCCCGGCGCAGCGCCCGGCGTCGTCGTTGCCCAGGTCCCGGCTGCTCGCCACGGTTACGCAGCCATAGCCCGGGAAGGTGGAGATAACGACGGGTGAGCGGTCGCTGCCGGCTACGTACTCCGGCATGGAGAAACTCAGGGTGTAGTCCTGGTCCAGCGGGTTGCCCGCCAGATCCGTGATCTCGCTGTTCAGCCGCAGGGTATAGTCCGAGCCGAAGGCCAGCGGGCTGTCCGGGCGGATGACCAGGGTCCCGCCGTCCAGGCGGTAATGAAACTGGTCGTCATCGAGCGCCTTGTTATCTTTGCTGAGCGCGACCGCCCCGCTTTTCTTCAGGGAGGCCCTCGACACCGGCTCGTTGAAGTTGACCAGGATCGAGTCACCCGGGCGCGCCGATTCGCCGTCGCCGTCTCCAGGCACCCAGGACTGGACCGTGGGCGGCTGCAGGTCCTGGGTGGGCGACGGGGCATGTTCCTGATCCTGGTAGGAGGCCATGTGGAAGGAAACCACCCCGTAGCCGTTGTCGATGCCCAGCACCCGGGGCTCCACGACGCCCACCGCGTCGAGGATCATGGATCCGTCGCGCACGGTGACCTTGCCCACCAGCTGCAGGTGCAGCAGGTCCTGGCTGAGGCCGCCGTTGGCCTTGGCGCCGACGGCGGTCATGGCCACATCCATGTACAGGCGGATCAGCTTGGGCGCGTTGACGTCGCTGCTATAGGGGTTCGGCAGCATGTAGCCGATGGCATCGGAGACGAACGTCACCTGAATCGGGCCAGTGCTGTAGCCCGCGGGCACCGCGCCGGCGATCATCACATCCACGTTGCTGCCGGTGAGCAGCGAGCCCTTGGATATGCGGAAGGGCGTGGCGTCCGGGTAGCTGGGCGGAAAGGCCAGCTGGGCGCCGATGTCGCCAGTCTGCTGGGTGCGGGTGCTGTCGCCGAGCACCGTCGACTTCAGCGGGACGCAGTTGACCGGCATCCCGGTCAGCGGCGACAGGGTGTCGCCCTGGGTGTCCCGGCCGCAACGCTGGCTCGCGTCCGGGTTGGAGGCAGCGGCGTTTTGGATCATGGTGTCCCGCGGTGTGGAGCGCTTGGGCGTGAAGGTCCGCGAGGCGTAACCGCCCGGGATCAGCGCCTTGCCGAGGGTGCTCTTCAGGGCATTGGTCAGTACCAGCGTGTACTGCTTGCCGTACTGGAGGTCATTCTCCGGGTCGATGGTGAGAAACCGCCCCTTGGCGATGACGTCGGCCTTCACCGGATCGCCGTCGGCATCCTTCAGCGACACGCTCTTGCCGTCGCCGTAGCCCAGCGTGTCGCGGTCGATGGGCTGGGTGAACTCGATGCGCAGCGGCGAGAAGTCCAGGATCGGCAGATCGGTGCCGTCGGGGATCATCCGCTGGACCCGGAAGTCGGCGTCGGTGGTCACCTCGGAAGTCGCTCCGCGCAGGGCCGTGGTCGTGTGGAAGTGGATGCCGTCCTTCGGAACCTCCACGGTACCGTCGGCGGAGGTCTGATCGCCGGTGGTAACCACGTAATCCGTGTCCGGCATCAGCGCGCTGTCGGGTGTGACGACCACCACGCGACCGTCTTCGGCCTGCCGGGCGGTGGCGTCCACCGCGTCGCCCTGGCCGTTGGCGAGCGTCACCTGAGCCGCGGCGTCCTGGGTGGTCAGCGGCTCCGAGAAGCGCAGCACCACCGGCGCATGAGTCGGCACCTCCTGCTGGCCGTCGTAGGGATAGGAATAGATGAGCGAGGCCTGCCGGGTGGAGGAGAAATCCACACGCTGCGAGCCGCCACCGCAGGCGGTCACCAGCAGGGCGGTGAGCATAATGACAATGAGCTGGCGCATGACCCTGCCTCCTAGAACTTCAGGGTGATGGTCCCGGCGAAGGTGTGCACGTGGCCGCCGGACGTCACCGTTTCATAGGGGTTGGACGAGGAGTCGCTGGAGCTGAGCTGGAAGTCGCGCTTCTCCAGTTGCTGGTACTGATAGCCCACGTCCACGCGCAGGGGATAAGTCAGGAGCCAGGGGGCGGGGAACTCCGCCGACAGTCCGAGACCGCCGATCCAGCGGTCGGAGTCCATGTAGTTCACGTCGATGGACTGGGTGTTGCGCAGCGGCGATTCCCGGTAGGCGACGCCGCCCATGAGGGTCAGGTAATCGCCGATATGGTATTCGGCGCCGACGCGCGGGATGACGATGTCCTTGAAGTCCCAGTTAACCTGGTCCTTGATGGTGTCGTCCTTGAAGTCCTTCTCCAGGTCACTCCAGTTCTGCTGCTCCACGGCGAAGCCGACCCGCAGGCTGCCGATACGCCAGGCCAGCGCGCCTTCATAGATGGAAGGCTGGTAGTTGTCCAGCGTGTTGATGGAGAAGGTCAGCCCCGGGGGCGGAACCGTGCCGGGGATGATCGCATTGGCGGTGACCTCCGTCTTCGCCGAGGACTTCTGGCGATAGGCGAACGCCGTTTCCAGCCCGCTGACGAAGCAGTCCTCGCCCGGGCAGAACGTCTTGCCCCAGTCCATGCTCAGGCTGTAGATACCCTTGATGTCCGGCTCGGTCTTGATGTCCAGCGACTCGCGCTCGGTGTTGCCGGCGAGATCGCTGGTGGTCTTCAGGTCCGCCTTGTTGTGCAGGGTGATCAGCGCGCCGGCGCCGAAATCGATGCCGCGCCAGATCTTCGTGCCCAGACCCAGGTCGACGAACATGGACTTGCGGCCATAATTGAAGTACTGGCCCTTCTTGCTGGTCTTGGAGTCGAAGGCGAGCACGGTCTGGCCGTATTCTTCGATGCCGGCCATGAAGCCCAGCACGATGGGATGGTGGAATTTGGTCAGGTCCGACAGGTCGGTCTTCATGCCGATCAGCGTGTTCTCGGACTTGCCGTCCTGCAGGATGTCGCCGTCGCGCTGCGGCGGATTGCTGCCGCCCTGGCTGTCCGCCTCCAGCTTGTAGTGCGCGCTGAGCAGGCCGAGGGTGAGCTCGCCGCGGGTGTCCGAAACCAGGTAGGAGGGGTTGTAATACGCTGCCGACGCCTGATCGCTGAACATGGAAAAGGACTGGGCCGTGGCTATGTCCCGGGGCAGGATGCCGTAGGTGGTGGCAATGTTGCCCATGGCGGCCAGCGATGCCGAGGCCGGGGCCAGCAGCAGGCCGGCAATCAATGAAGCGCTTGCCGCGTTCTTTTTTGCGTTCTGCATCTCTCTCCTCCTCTACAGAGACGGGCGGGTTGGCGCCGGGGACCTCACCGGCCTCGGCGTGACGGATGACCGCCTTATTTATTGCTATTGGTCTGCTTATTGTTGGTCGTCGGTGACTGGTGCGTCTTGTACGGTCTGTCCTCACCGCTGCAGCGAGTGACTGGGAGTGCGGCCCGGAGCTCAGGCCGGGGGTTCGCCGGTCGCGTGGTAGCGTGCCTTCCACTGCTCCACGTGCCGCCGGTTGTCCCGGTCCCAGGGATGGAACCCGGGGCGGAAGTAGGCGAAGTACTGGGGCATGATGCGGCGCATGGGCCCGGGCCGTACGAACTGATAGTGCAGGTACTTCAGCCAGCCCCGCGGGCTGCCGGCGATACCGGCGGCGCGCGCCAGGTGCCACAGGTTGCGGTGCACCTCGAACCAGAAGTGCAGGGAAACGTGGAGCATCATGAGAACGCGGACGAGGTAAGCGCCGAGGCCACCGCCGGCCACCTCCCGGTAGACGTCGAACGCCACCGACTTGTGCTCCGTCTCCTCGATGGCGTGCCAGCGCCAGAGAGCCGTCAACTTGGCCGGGGCGCCTTCCAGGGTGCGGCTGTCCGAGAGCAGTGCGTCGGCCATGATGGCCGTGAAATGCTCGAGCGCGATGGTGATGGCCAGCTGTGCGCGGGGACTGAACAGGCGGCGTCCCAGGTTGAGCCGCCATCTGACTCCGGCCTCCAGCTTCTCCGCCGGCAGGCCGGCCGCTCTCAGGGCCCGGTTGTAGCTTATGTGCTCGCGGCTGTGCATGGCCTCCTGGCCGATAAAGCCGCGGACCTGCTCCGCCAACCCGGGATCCTGGATGCGGTTCCGGTAGTGGCGGACGCTGTCCATGAAGAACTTCTCGCCTTCGGGGAACAGGAGGGACAGCGCATTGTAGAACTGACTGACATGGGCGCCGGCCGGATGCCACCGGATCATGTCGCAGTCGCTGAGATCGAACTTGAGGTCCCGGCGCTCAATCGCCGCCAGGTGCGCAGCATCAGACATGCTGTTCCTCCATTTCTGCGCGGTGCCCCGATCGCTCCATGCGCTCGCAGCCGCTCCGCGCTTCCTCGGCGTCAATCGTGCCCGGAACGGAGCCGCACCACGTCGGGTCGCGTTCCGGTTTCGGCATACGGGAAATACGTCTTTCCGAAAAGCTGTATTGTCGAAATCTAGAGCGTAGGCTATAACGTGTCAAGGGACATAGGCGGCGATGCGTAACATTCGCTGTTCTTCGGGTGGAATCCCGTGTATTTTTGCGGGTCGGTATCCGACCCGGCCGGGGCCGGGCGTTGGGGCTCACGTTACGATGATGTCTCCGTGCCGGCCGCGGGACAGCGGGCCGGAAGCGCCGTCGAGACAGCCAGACAGAGATGAGGGGCATGGAGTGAGCGACAAGGCCAGCAAGGTCCGCCGCTATCGCGGACGGACGCCGGAAGAGCTTCGCGCCGAGCGCCGGGACCGGCTGCTGGACGCGGCGCTGTCGTTGTTCGCCGAGCGCGGCTATGCGAACACGACCATCGAACAGCTGTGCTCAACGGCCCGAGTGACCACGCGCCATTTCTATGAGCAGTTCGACGGGCGCGAGGGCCTGCTGCGCGATCTGCTCGAGTCCATCGTGGCGGGCACCCTGCGTTCAGCCTGGAAGGAGCTGCTCAACGAGGAGCGCGACATGACCCAGCGGGTGGGGGACGCCATCCGCTCGGTCATGCTCTACCTGCTCAAGGACCCGCGGCGCGGTCGCATTGTCTGCCTGGAGACCATCGGCGTAAGCCGTGATCTGGAAAGACGCCGACGCGTTTTGATCCACGACTTCGCCTCGCTGATCGAGCAGTACGGCGGCTACCTCGCCGGCTCGGGATTGCTCCCGCTGCGCGATTATCGGCTGCCGGCGGTCGCCCTGGTGGGGGCGACCATGGAGCTGATCCAGGAGTGGCTCAACGGCGGCACCGACATGGACGCGGAAGGGGTTGCGCAGGAAGCGGTGCTGTTCTTCCGTGCGCTGATCATAGGCGCGCAGCGCTACGAGGAGGCGAGGGAGGACAGCTGACCGCCTTGACGGTCCCCGCGCAGCACGGCGCCGCCCACCACCATCATCACGATCTGTGAGCTCAGCCGTCGGCAGATGAGCGGCCGCTGCTCGGGATGCTCCAGGTAATCCAGGGACTCGTCGAAGGTCTGACGGATCACGAACCAGGACAGCTCGCCCAGCGTTGCGTCGTCCAGCATCTGCGGGAGCGGCACGTCACGGAAGTCCGCCGCCAGGTCCCGGGCCAGCGTCCCCATCGCGCCACGGATGGCATCGCGCAGCACGGGCGAGGGGCCGCTCAGCTCCCGGGCCCCGACGATGAAGGCGTCTGGATGCCGGGTGGCGAACTCGAAATAGCGCTCGACGCTCCGTCCGACGACTGCCTCCAGAATCTCCAGCTGCACGGCGGGCGCCGGGTTGGCCGGCAGTGAGGGATATTCCGTCAGGACCGATTCGGCCGCTTCCCGGCGCAGCTGACGCAGCGGCTCCCGCAGGGCGGTGAAGATGTCTTCCAGCACCGCGAGCCCCAGCTCGTCGAGATCGCGGAAATGGCGATAGAACGTATTGGGGTTGAGGCCCGCTTCCCGGGCCAGCTCGCGGATGCCCAGCGCGTGCAGGCTCCGCGTCCGCCCCGACAGCCTCAGCGCCGCGTCCATAAGCCGCTGCCGCCCCGACTTGCCGGTTTCCCGGCGCAGTTCCTGCTTCATGCAGCAACAAGCTCCTTCCCCGTTTCCGGGCCACAAGGAGTACCGCCGGGTGCCGCCTTGGCGGGCCTCGGTCTCCCGGGGGTCAGTTCAACCTCATTCTAACGTCCCTTGACGTTGATGTGTACGGTTGTCTACCTTGTGCCGTAGACAGGCGTATACACGAGCTTGTAAGCGAGGTGCCTGAGCATGGCCGCAGCAGCGGAGTCGCTGGATGTCGAGCCGGAACACCACGAGGTAGCCATCATCGGTGCGGGCTTCGCGGGCCTGGGCATGGCAATCCGGTTGCGGCAGCAGGGCGACGAGGATTTCGTCGTATTCGACCGGGAAACCGAGGTAGGCGGTACCTGGTGGGTGAACCACTATCCGGGCTGTGCCTGCGACGTGCAGTCCCATCTGTACTCATTCTCCTTCGAACCCAACCCGGAATGGTCGTACATGTTCGCACGGCAGACGGAGATCCTGGGCTATCTCCGGCACTGCGCGCGGAAATACGACCTCTACCCGCATATCCGGCTGGCAACCGAGGTCGTCTCCATGGCCTGGGACGAGGAAGGCGGCGTGTGGCGCATCGAGGATGCTCGGAGGCGGCGGTACACGGCCCGCGTGGTCGTCTCCGGTATGGGCGCCCTGTCCGCGCCGAGTTATCCCGACATTCCGGGAATCGACAAGTTCGCGGGCAAAATCTTCCATTCGCAGCAGTGGGACCACGATTTCGACCTGAGCGGCAAGCGGGTCGCCGTGGTGGGCACGGGGGCCTCGGCGATCCAGTTCATTCCCCAGATCCAGCCGCGCGTGGCCCGGCTGGACATTTACCAGCGTACGCCGCAATGGATCCTGCCCCGGCCCGACCGGCCGATCAAGCCCTCCGAGCGGCGCCTGTTCCGGCGGATGCCGTTGGCGCAGCAGCTCAAACGCAAGGCGATCTACTGGATGCTGGAAGGGCGCGTCATTGGACTGACTTACCGGCCGCAGCTGCTTCGTTTCGTAGAGCGCCTCGCCGTCGGGCACATGAAGAGCCAGGTCAATGCCCCCGCCTTGCACGACAAGCTGATCCCGACTTACCGGGTGGGCTGCAAGCGCATCCTGATGTCCAACGACTACTATCCGACGCTGAACCAGCCCAACGTCAGCCTCGTGGCCGACGGCATCAGGGAGATCACCGAGCAGGGTCTCGTCGACGCCAGCGGCCGCGAACGCCCGGTGGACGTCATCATTTTCGCCACCGGCTTTCACGCCACGGATCCGGTGCCCGAAGGATTGATCCGCGGCCGCCACGGCGCGGATCTGGCCACCGAATGGCGAGACGGCCCGGAGGCCTACAAGGGCACCACCGTTGCGGGGTTTCCGAATCTGTTCATGCTCATCGGGCCCAACACGGGTCTGGGGCATACTTCCATGGTGTACATGATCGAGTCCCAGCTGGCTTACGTGCTGGACGCACTGCGCTTGATGCGGCGCAAGCGGATCAAGCGGGTCGACGTGGACCCGGCCAGGCAGGCGCGCTACAACGAGGCCCTGCATCGGCGGCTACAGGGAACCGTGTGGAACGCCGGCGGGTGCTCGAGCTGGTATCTGCATCCGGTCAGCGGCAAGAACCCCACGATCTGGCCGGGCTTCACCTGGCGGTTCCGGCGCATGCTGCGCCGCTTCGATCTGAAAGCCTACCGGGTCGTCGGCCTGGAAGAGGACGTCGGCGGACGGTCCGCGAAAGAGGGCGACGCCCGCGCCGCGTGAGGGCGGCGCGGGTGCCACAACCGGCGACGGAGGAGGTTTTCATGGCGCAGTCAGCCAAACACGTGGCGGCGGTCACCGGTGCGGCTTCGGGCATTGGCCGGGCGCTGGCGCTCGAGCTCGCCCGTCGGGGCAGCGCTCTGGCGCTGGCGGACGTCGACGAAAAAGGGCTCGCCGAGACGGCGGCCGCTGCCGAGGCGCGGGGCTCCAGCGTGACGACGGCCACCGTCGACGTCGGCGACCGTGAGCGCATGAACGCCTGGGCGCGCAGCGTGATCGCCGATCACGGCCGCGTGGATCTGGTGGTGAACAACGCCGGCGTGGCGCAGAGCGGCAGCGTACAGGGCAACGACCTCGCCGACTACGAATGGGTGATGTCGGTCAATTTCTGGGGGGTGGTCAACGGAACCAAAGCATTCCTGCCCATCCTGCGCGAGGCGGGGCGGGGCCACATCGTCAATGTCGCCAGCATATTCGGCGTGTTCGCCCAGCCGGGCATGAGCTGCTACAACGCGTCGAAGTTCGCCGTCCGCGGCTTTACCGAATCCCTGCGCCAGGAGCTGGACCTGACGCGCTGCGGGGTGTCGGCCACCTGTGTCATTCCCGGCGGCGTACGCACCAATATCGCGGAGTCCGCCCGCATGTCGCCCAGCCTGGCCGACCTCTATGGCGGTCCGGTGGACGAATCGCGGTTGCGCCGTGACTTTCTCGAACGCCTGGCCCGGACCACACCGGAGGCGGCGGCCCGGACCATCCTCGCTGGGGTGGACCGCAACGCCCGTCGCGTGCTGATCGGCGCCGATGCCAAGCTGGCCGATCTGATGCAGCGGCTGATGCCGAGCCTGTACCAGCGCCTGGTGGTGGCGGCAATGGCCCGCATGCGCCGCCGTGTGGCGGCGCCCGGGCGTGCCGTGGAATAAGGTAAGGAATCGCGGCGGGGACGCCGCTCCCACAACCTCCGCCAACCTCTCGGTAAATCGTAGGGGTTGTGGGAGCGGCGCCCCCGCCGCGATTCCTCAGCAGCCGCTCACCCCTTGCCCTTGGTCCGTGTCTTCCCCTGCTTGGCGTTCTTCTCGATGAACTGGATGATGTTGCCGGCGATGTCCTTGTTGGTGGCGCCCTCGATGCCCTCCAGCCCGGGGGAGGAATTCACCTCCAGCACCACGGGCCCGTGATTCGAGCGCATGATGTCCACGCCGGCCACGTTGAGGCCCATGATCCTGGCCGCCCGGACCGCAGTGGAGCGTTCTTCCGGGGTAATGCGGATGGGGCGGGCCGCGCCTCCGCGGTGGACATTGGAGCGGAATTCGCCTTCCTTGGCCTGCCGCATCATGGAAGCGACCACGCGTTCGCCGACCACGAAGCAGCGGATGTCCGAGCCGCCTGCCTCCTTGATGAACTCCTGGGTAAGGAAATAGGCGTTGAGGCCGTGAAACGCGTCGATCACGCTTTCCGCCGCCTTGTTGGTCTCGGCGAGCACCACGCCGCGCCCCTGGGTGCCCTCCAGCAGCTTGATCACCAGTGGCGCGCCGCCCACCAGGTTGATGAGATCCTGGTTGTCGTCCGGCGAATAGGCAAAGCCGGTCACCGGCAGGCCAATGCCGCGCCGGGCCAGCAGCTGCATGGAGCGCAGTTTGTCCCGGGAGCGGCTGATCGCCACCGACTCATTGACCGGAAACACGCCCATCATCTCGAACTGGCGCAGCACGGCGGTGCCGTAGAAGGTCACCGAGGCGCCGATGCGCGGTATCACGGCGTCGGAGGACTCCAGGATCTCGCCCTTGTAATGGACTTCCGGCCGGTGGGCGCTGATCTTCACGTAGCAGCGCAGGGGGTCCACCACGCGCATGGTATGGCCGCGCGCGCGGCCCGCCTCCACGATCCGCGACGTGGAGTACAGCCGCGCATTGCGGGACAGGATCATGATGTTCATCGGTTCCGCCATGAACGCTACTTCCTGGCTGCAGGTCGGTTATGGGAGCTGGTCGCCGACGCTGGGCGCGCCGCCGCTGTCGGCTGCACCGGCGAGGTAGGACGCGCTGGGGTCGACCAATACCCGCCCGTGCATGGCTCTTCGGCCGAGCAGCATGCGAAAACCCATGGTGTCGCGATTGGTGAGCGTTAGTTCGATAGGCCAACGCCGATCGGCAATGCCAATCGGCGTGCGGATGACGATACGCTTCTCGCGATGGCCTGTCGAGCTGGTAACCTGGCGCTCGTCGCGGATCTCGGCCGTGCAGGCGACGGTAATGTCGGCGCGCCGCTGCAGGGGATGAACCTCGAAGGCGACGTGGGGCGTGCCGCCGTCGAAGAACCGGCGGACGTGGATCGCGTGAAGCGCCGAAGTGGCGGCACCGGTGTCGATCTTCGCCTTGATGGCATCGACCCCCAGTTGAGGCATGGCTATCCATTCGCGCCAGCCGACCCACAGCCGGGGACGCAGGGATCTCTTTTTCATGGCTGCTCCCGGTACGCTGCATCCGCCAGCGTTCCCCTAACATCGCCGTTCAGCTGGCGCAGTTCAAGGGAGGCGTGCGGCATTGAGGGCCGGCACGGAGCTGCCGCACCGCGGCGGGCAAGGCGCGCAAGGCGCCGATTTGCATGCAGGACAGTGCAAAATCCGCTATCCTATTGCGCTTCCTGACAACCGGAAATTCCGGGTGGCGCCGCCCGTCCGGGCCGCCGACGAACCGTTTTCCCCACGGGGCAGGGCCGCTTGGCAGGAAAGGGGCATCGAGATGCTCTTTTCCTGCACGGCGGGCGATGCCGCGCTCCCCGGCCGGGCGCCATGCGCTGCCGGGGATGGCATGGCGCCAGCTGGGACTATCCGAATTCATCGAAACCAAGAGGGAGCCTCATGTTCTCCAGCAATATGAATATTGCCGATTTCGATCCGGAGCTCTTCGATGCCATCGAAAAGGAGAATCGCCGCCAGGAAGAACACCTGGAGCTGATTGCCTCCGAGAACTATGCCAGTCCGCGGGTGATGGAGGCCCAGGGCAGCGCCCTGACCAACAAGTACGCCGAGGGCTATCCGCACAAGCGCTACTACGGTGGGTGCGAGTTCGTGGATATCGCCGAGGAACTCGCAATTGAGCGGGCGAAGCAGCTGTTCGACGCCGGCTATGCCAACGTGCAGCCGCACTCGGGGTCCCAGGCCAACGCAGCGGTCTATCTGGCGCTGGCCAAGCCCGGCGATACGCTGCTGGGCATGAGCCTCGACCACGGCGGACACCTCACCCACGGAGCCAAGCCGAACTTCTCGGGCAAGATCTTCAACGCGGTGCAATACGGCGTGCGCGCCGACACCGGCGAGATCGACTACGAGCAGGTTGAGCAGCTGGCCGACGAGCACAGGCCCCGGCTGCTGGTGGCGGGGTTCTCCGCCTATTCCCGGGTCGTCGACTGGGCGCGCTTCCGGCGCATCGCCGACAAGGTGGGGGCTTACCTGATCGTCGACATGGCGCACGTCGCCGGTCTGGTGGCGGCGGGCGTGTACCCCTCGCCGATCCCCCATGCCGACGTGGTGACCACCACCACCCACAAGACCCTGCGGGGGCCGCGCGGCGGGATGATCCTGGCGCGGTCGAACCCGGACATCGAGAAGAAGCTGCAGTCGCTGGTCTTCCCGGGCACCCAGGGCGGTCCGCTGATGCATGTCATCGCCGCCAAGGCGGTGGCCTTCAAGGAGGCCCTGCAGCCGGAGTTCAAAACCTATCAGCAGCAGGTGGTGGCCAACGCCCGAGCCATGGCGGAGACCGTGATGGAGCGCGGCTACAATGTGGTTTCCAATGGTACTGACGACCATCTGTTCCTGATCGATCTCATCGACAAGGGAATGACCGGCAAGGATGCGGATGCCGCCCTGGGCAGCGCCAACATCACGGTCAACAAGAACACGGTGCCCAACGATCCCCAGTCGCCGTTCGTCACCAGCGGGCTGCGCATCGGGACGCCGGCGATTACCACGCGCGGTTTCGGAGAGACCGAGTCCCGGCAGCTGGCGAACTGGATCTGCGACGTGCTGGACGATAGCGGCAATGAGCAGACCATCGAGAAGGTCAAGGCCCAGGTACTGGATATCTGCAGCCGGTATCCGGTCTATGGGAAATAGGGCAATGCGGGGGCGCACCGACGGCCGGCGGGCCCCTCTCCCGGCGCTGGAGCACTGAGTTATGCGCTGTCCGTTCTGCCAGGCACAGGACACCCGGGTCATCGACTCGCGGCTCGCCGGCGAGGGTGATCAGGTGCGCCGCCGCCGGGAATGCGCGGCCTGCGGCGAGCGCTTCACCACCTATGAGTCGGCCGAGCTGGTCATGCCCCGCCTCGTCAAGCGCGACGGCAGCCGTGAGCCCTTCGACGAGCACAAGCTTCGCAACGGGCTGATCCGAGCCCTGGAGAAACGTCCCGTCGCCACCGAGGACGTGGAGGCCGCCCTGAGCCGCATTCGCAAGCGTATCCAGTCCAGCGGTGAACGCGAGGTGGAAGCCCGGCAGGTGGGCGAGTGGGTCATGGGCGAGCTCAGGGATCTCGACCAGGTGGCCTACGTGCGGTTCGCCTCCGTGTACCGCAGCTTCCAGGACGTGAGTGCCTTCCGCGAGGTGATCGACGGCCTGGAGCGGGTGCCGTCGCCGGAGCTGCGCAAGCAGCAGCTTGGCCTGCTGCCGGATGAGGACGAGTCCGGCGGCAAGGACGCTTGAAGGCCTGACACGGCAACCGCCCGCTGCGCCAGCGCGGCCGGCGGTTGCGGGATCGACCATGAAGGACCGGGTTGGACAGACGGCGCGAGGTATGACTGACTTCACCTCCAACGATCACGCTTTCATGGCCCGGGCGCTGCGCCTCGCCGCCCGAGGCATGGCCACCGCGGATCCGAATCCGCGGGTCGGCTGCGTAGTCGTGCGCGACGGGCACGTGGTGGGCGAGGGCTGGCACCAGCTTGCCGGAGAGGCCCATGCCGAGATATACGCGCTCGAGTCCGCCGGCGAGCAGGCCCGCGGGGCCACTGTTTACGTCACCCTGGAGCCGTGTTCCCACTACGGGCGTACGCCGCCCTGCGTGGACGCCCTGATCGCGGCCGGCGTGGCGCGGGTGATCGCTGCCAGCGAGGACCCCAACCCGCGGGTCGGAGGAGGCGGCATGGCGGCCCTGGAGGCGGCCGGCGTGCAGGTGGCTTCCGGGCTGCTGGCGGAAGAGGCCGAGGCGCTCAACCCGGGCTTTCTGAAGCGCATGCGCACGGGACTGCCCTACGTGCGCTGCAAGCTCGCCATGAGCCTGGACGGGCGCACGGCCATGGCCTCCGGGGAGAGCAGGTGGATCACGGGGGAGTCGTCACGGCGCGATGTTCATGCCTGGCGGGCACGCAGCAGCGCCGTACTCACCGGGGTGGGTACCGTACTCGCCGACGATCCCGCCCTGACGGTGCGCAACGTCGAGGAACCGCCGGGTGGGCACCGTCAGCCTGAACGCATCGTATTCGATTCCCGCCTCCGCACCCCGCCCGGGGCGGCGCTGCTGCGGCAGGCTGGCCGCACCACCATCGTCTATACCGTACCGGACACGGCCCGGGAGATGGCCCTGGAGGCAGCCGGCGCGCAGCTCTCCCGGGGTGTGCCGGGACCCACGCAGCGAGTGGACCCGGCCCTGGCCCTGGCCGTGCTGGGCGGGCGAGAGATCAACGAGGTCCTGATCGAGGCCGGCCCCACGCTGAGCGGTATAATGCTCCAGGCGGGGCTGGTGGACGAGCTGATCCTGTACATGGCTCCGCATCTGATGGGACATGAAGGCAATCCCCTGCTGCATCTGCCGGAGCTGTCGCGGATGACGGACCGGCTGGGAGTCAGCGTGCGGGAATACCGACAGTTCGGCGACGACCTGCGTATCATCGCCCGGCCGTCGGCTTGACGTCCGGCACAGCGGAGAAGAGGCCATGTTCACCGGCATCATTCAGTCCCTCGGCAGCATACAGGCCATGCACGGCTTCGGCGCCGACAGCCGGCTGCGCATCGCCGCACCCGAGCTGCCGCTGCGATCCATGTCCGTCGGCGAGAGCATCGCCGTCAACGGGGTCTGCCTGACGGCGGTGAGCTACACCGACAGCGGATTCGAGGCGGACGTCTCCGGCGAGACCCTGTCCCGCACCAGCCTGGGCCGGCTGGGGCCGGGGTCTTCGGTGAACCTGGAGCGCGCGCTGCTGCCGCAGACGCCCCTGGGCGGGCATCTGGTTGCCGGCCACGTGGACGGTCTCGGCGAGCTGGTCTCGCGGGAGCCGGACGGGCGCTCGGAACGGTTCCGCTTCCGCATCCCGGAAAGGCTCGGCCGCTATGTCGCCGAGAAGGGGTCGATCTGCGTGGACGGCGTCAGCCTGACCGTGAATGCGGTGGACGGCGCCGAGTTCGAGGTCAACCTGGTGCCGCATACCCTGGGCGTGACCACGCTCGGGGCCCTGCGCCCCCAGGTCCAAGTCAATATCGAGGTGGATATCATCGCCCGCTACCTGGAACGGCTCGCCTTCGGCAGCTCGGCCGAGAGCGGCGGCGGTGTGACCCGCGACATGCTTCAGCGTTACGGTTTCGACCAGGGCTGAGCACATTCTGAGAGGAACGCGTTGCCGTGAACAGCATCGAGGAAATCATCGAAGATATGCGCCAGGGGCGCATGGTCATCCTGCTCGATGATGAGGACCGGGAGAACGAGGGTGACCTCATGATGGCCGCCTCCATGGTCCGGCCCGACGACATCAACTTCATGGCCCGTTACGGTCGGGGTCTGGTCTGCCTCACGCTGACCCGGCAGCGCTGCGAACAGCTGCGCCTGCCGCTGATGGTGGACGAGACCAACGACAACCATTCCACCAATTTCACGGTCTCCATCGAGGCCGCCCGGGGCGTGACCACGGGCATCTCCGCCGCCGACCGGGCGCGCACGGTGCAGGCAGCGGTGGCGCCGGCCGCCAGGCCCGAGGACATCGTCCAGCCCGGACATATCTTCCCCATCATGGCTCAGCCGGGCGGCGTGCTGACCCGGGCGGGTCATACCGAGGCCGGCTGTGACCTGGCCCGCCTGGCGGGGTTCGAGCCGGCGTCGGTGATCGTGGAGATCCTCAACGAAGACGGCACCATGGCCCGCCGCGACGACCTGCTGGACTTCGCTCACCAGCACGGCCTGAAGATCGGCACCGTGGCGGACCTCATCGCCTACCGGGTGCGCAATGAGCGCACGGTGGAGCGCGTGGCCGAGTGCGATCTTCCCACGGAATACGGGGACTTCCACCTCTACGCCTATCAGGACACGGTCAACGGCGCGCTGCATTTCGCCCTGGTGCGAGGCCCCGTCGACGACGAGGAGGCGACCCTGGTGCGCGTGCACATCCAGAACACCCTGTCCGACGTGTTCGCCAGCGTCGGGCCGCACTGCGGCTGGCCGCTGCGCTCCGCCCTGGACCAGATCCGCGAGGCGGGCCGCGGCGTAATGGTCGTGCTGCGCCGGCCGGACGACTCCACCGACATCCTGCAGCGCATGCGACTCTATCAGCGCCACAGCGAGGAGCCGGCCGAGGACACGGCCAAGGCCAGCGGGGACCTGCGCACTTACGGCGTCGGTGCGCAGATCCTGACCGACCTCGGCGTGCGCCGGATGCGGGTGCTGAGCGCGCCCAAGCGCATGCATGCCCTGTCCGGATTCGGCATGGAAGTGGTGGAATACGTGGAGCCGGACCGCTAGCACAGTCCGGGAGCCTCCGAACCGCCCGAATAACGCCGCAAGGCCGGGCGCTGCAATCAACAACGAGTGAGTCATGAAACAGATCGAAGGGGATTTCACCAGCCGCGACGGTCGCTACGCTATCGTTGCGTCCCGGTTCAACGGCTTCATCGTGGAAAGCCTGGTGGCCGGGGCGCTCGATGCGCTGCGGCGCCACGGGGTTCAGGATGGCCAGATCGAGCTCGTCCACGTACCGGGCGCCTACGAGATGCCGCTAATCGCCCGCCGGCTCGCGCGCCGCGGCGACGTGGACGCGGTGATCGCACTGGGCTGCGTCATCCGGGGCGGCACGCCCCATTTCGACTACGTGGCCGGCGAGTGCGCTAAAGGTATCGCCCAGGCCGGCATGGAAACCGACAAGCCGGTCATCTTCGGCGTGCTGACCACCGATAGCATCGAGCAGGCCATCGAGCGGGCCGGCACCAAGGCCGGCAACAAGGGTGCGGATGCGGCGCTGTCGGCCATGGAAATGGTCAGCCTGCTGCGCCGCCTGGAAGACTGAGGGCCATGGCCGCGAGATCCGGACGCCACGCCGATCCCTATCGCCAGCGGCGCCGTGCGCGGCGACGGGCCATGCAGGCGCTCTACCAGTGGGACATGGCGGGCCAGGACCTGACATCCATCGAGCGCCAGTTCCGGGAGGAACACCAGCTTGCCGACACGGATCTGGAATACTTCTCCGAGCTTCTTCACCGGATACCCGCGCAGGTGGATACGATCGACGCGGAGCTGGCGCGCTATCTGGACCGCGCGCCGCGCCACCTCGACCCCGTGGAACGGGCGGTGCTGAGGATCGGCGTCTACGAGCTGCAGCAGCGCCTGGACGTGCCCTATCGGGTGGTCATCAACGAGGCGGTGGAGCTGTGCAAGCAGTTCGGCGGCGAGCAGAGCCACCGTTACATCAACGGCGTGCTCGACAAGGTAGCCCGCAACAATACCTACCGCGCGGCCGAGCGTCAGAGCCGGGGCCGCGCGGGGCGCTGAGGGGCCGGGCGGACCGCAATGGCGGAGCGGCCTACCATGAGCCTTTCCGAGTTCGACATCATTGAGCGCTACTTCCGCGGCCTCGGCGTCCTGCGCGAGGAGCTGATCCTCGGCGTCGGCGACGATGCCGCCTTGCTGCGCCCGTCTCCGGGCCGGGTGCTGGCTCTGACCATGGACACCCTGGTCGCAGGCGGCCACTTCCCTGAAGACGCCCCGGCAGACTCCGTGGGCCACAAGGCCCTGGCGGTCAATCTCAGCGATCTCGCCGCCATGGGCGCGGAGCCCCTTGGCGTGCTGCTGTCGCTGACCATGCCGGCGTTCGACGGGGCCTGGCTCGCGGGCTTCTGCGAAGGGTTCGGGGCATTGGCGGCCCGTCACGACGTGGCGCTCATGGGCGGCGATACCACCCGGGGCCCGCTGAGCGTGACGGTTCAGGCCACCGGCGCGCTCGCTCCCGGCGAGGCGCTCCGCCGGAATGGAGCGCAGCCCGGCGATGTCGTGCTGGTTTCCGGCACCCTCGGCGATGCCGCCGTGGGTCTGTGGCTGTGGCAGCGCAAGGGCCGCGGCACGGACCCCCAAACGGCCTGGCTCCGCAATCGACTGAACCGCCCGGAGCCGCGGATTTCGCTGGGGCGATTGCTCGCCGGCCGCGCCCACGCCGCCATCGACATCTCCGACGGTCTGCTCGCGGACCTCGGCCATGTCCTCGAAGCGAGTGGAGTGGGCGCGCGCATCGACGCGGACGCCGTCCCCGTTTCCGCTGCCCTCCGTGCCGTCTGCCCGGCGGGCGATGCGCGTCGCTATGCCCTTGCCTGGGGGGACGACTACGAGCTCTGCGCCAGCGTCGATCCGGCGGAGGCGGACCGCCTGTGCCGGCAGGCTGCCGAGCTCGGCGTTGCGCTGACCCCGGTGGGCCGGATCGTTGCCGGCTCGGGCATCGAGCTGGTGGACGGGGCAGGCCGCAAGCTTGCGGCGCCGGGCAGCGGCTACCGCCACTTCGACGGCGACGGGGCGGGCTGATGGCGGCGGTTTCCGGATCGTTTCACCTGTCCCGGCCCTGCCAGCTGATAGCGCTGGGTTTCGGGGCGGGGCTGTCCCCCAGGGCGCCGGGCACGGTGGGCACGGCGCTCGCCGTACCGCTCTACCTGGCGCTGGCGCAGCTGCCGTGGGAATGGTACGTGCTGGCCGCGGTCGCCGGCTTCGTCCTCGGCGTGCACTGCTGCGGCCGCACCGCCCGGGATGTGGGTGTGCACGACCATCCCGCCATCGTCTGGGACGAGGTCATCGGTTATCTGATCACCATGACCGCCGCGCCGCCCGAGTGGTGGTGGCCGCTAATGGGCTTCATCCTGTTCCGACTGTTCGACATCCTCAAGCCGCCCCCCATACGTGGGCTCGACCGCCGCGTCCATGGCGGGCTCGGCATCATGCTGGACGATGTGGCGGCGGGGTTGTTCGCCTGGGCCTGCATCCAGGTGCTCGCATGGCTGTAGGCGGCGTACCTGCCAGGACCGGCGCGGCCGAACTCGCGCGCGGAGCCGGATGGGTGGCCGCCGTTTCCGTGATCGTGCTGATCCTGTCGGTGGCCGGCGACTCGGTGCGGCAGTGGCTTCGATACGATCGTCAGGCTGTGCTGGCCGGCGGCGAGATGTGGCGGCTCCTGACCGCCCACTGGGTTCACATGAGCCCGCTGCATGCGCTGCTCAACGTGTTCGGCCTCAACATCATCCATTTCGGCTTCGACGGCTGGCGGACCCCGAAGCGGGCCTTCGCCGCGCTGATCGGGTGTCAGCTGGGCGTGAGCGCCGGCCTGCTGGCGGTCAGCTCCCAGGTGAGCTGGTACGTGGGGCTTTCCGGCGCCCTTCACGGCTATCTGCTGGCGCTGGTCCTGGCCCAGCCCGGCTTCGGCCGTCTGTGGCGTGGTGCCGTGGTGGCCGGCGTCATCCTGAAGGTGGGACGCGAAGTGCTCCAGGGCCCTTCTCCTGAGCTGGAAGCCGCCCTGGGCGGACACATTCTGGTCATGGCCCATGTGTATGGTGCCCTCTCGGGTGCGCTGCTGGGGACCGGCGCGCGGCTCGTGAAGCGCCTGCGGCACTGCACGGAGACGCCGGGGTAGTGTTTGCAAGGGAATTTGTTTTGGCTATGTGGTTATACGGGGGTGGGTACGGTATGCTCTCGGCGCTAGAATGTAAGAAATATCGAGGTGAGGTGCCGCCTTAATGTCGCAACGGACCGAACAGGGCCCGATCATCCGTCTATCGGGCATTCGCAACGCCTGCGGCGACTGCAGTCTGTATCAGCTGTGCCTGCCGGTCAGCCTCAGCACGGGCGACGTGCAACGCTTGGAAGAGATCGTTCAGAAGCGCCGGCCGCTGGACCGCGGCGACCACCTGTACCGCGCCGGCGACCAGTTTCGCAGCATCTACGCGGTGAAATCGGGCTCGATGAAGACCTACACCATCAGCCAGGACGGCGATGAGCAGGTGACGGGCTTCCACCTGCCGGGCGAAATGGTCGGCCTCGACGCCATCAATTCCGGTACTCATCCGTGCAGCGCCGTGGCCCTGGAGACGACCAGCGTCTGCGAGATCCCCTTCCAGGCACTGGAAAATCTGGCGGTCAAGGTGCCGGGACTGCAGCGCCAGTTGCTGCGGATCATGAGCAAGGAGATCTTTGCCGACCACGAGATGCTGCAGACGCTGGCGAAGCGTACCGCCGAAGAGCGTCTTGCCATCGTGCTGCTGAGCCTGTCGGACCGCTTCGCCCGGCGCGGGCTCTCCCCGCACCGGTTCCGCCTTACGATGTCGCGGAGCGACCTCAGCAACTATCTCGGCCTCGCCCCGGAGACCATGAGCCGGCTGTTCAAGCGATTCCACGACAAAGGCTGGATGTCCGGTGAAGGCAAGGAGGTCACGCTGGAGAACGTGAAGGCGCTGCGTTTGCTCGCCGGTCGCGGTAACGGCGATGACGTCCGCGCGGAGGAAAGCGGCCGGCACTGAGCCGGGCCGGGCGAACTCGCCGCTGCGGGTTCAGCCGGCGTTATGGCCATAGGCGCGCCACTGCCGCCAGCTCTGCTCTATGATCCGCTTCCAAGTCCGGATTTCGTCCCGCTCCGGGAACTGGGTGGCGAGGCCTTCGGCCTTGGCCCGGAGCTGTGCGAGCTCGGCGGGGCTGCGTTGGTGGGGCGGCTGGGCCTGGATGTCCGCCCACCGGTCCTTGAGATGGTCCAGCTCCTGATTGGCGGTCTGCCGTCCCGACAGCCCGGCTACGATACCGAGCAGCGTCAATGCGAGAAGAATCCCTACAATAGCTCGTTTCACGCCGCACTCCTCCATGAAGTTATTCTTGTGGCAATCCACCAGGTTTATTGGTGGACCTCTGTGCCACCGACGAGTTCCTGACCCGTGACCTCTGCGCGCGCGATCCCCGCGGCCTCGGTCAGGGCGGCCGCCGCCGGGCGCCTTCCCGGTGCCTGGCAGGGCCTTACATCATGCCTGTCTGGAGCTTCGCGGCGTCGGACATCATCTCGTAGCTCCACGGCGGATCGAACACCATCTCGACTTCGACGGCCTCCACCGTGGGCACCTGACTCACCTTTTCGCGGACGTCGTAGGCGAGGATGTCGCCCATGCCGCAACCCGGCGCGGTCAGGGTCATCTCGATACTGACCCGGCGGCCGCCGTCGTCGTTGCGCTGTATGTCGCACTGATAGATCAGGCCCAGGTCAACGATGTTGACCGGGATCTCCGGATCAAAGCACTGGCGCATCTGATCCCAGACCAGCTGCTCCACGTCGCTGTCCGATGCGTCGTCCCGGAGCTCCGGCGGCGCCACCGGGTCGCGCCCGATGGCGTCGGCGTCCTTGCCGTCGACGCGGAACAGGTTGCCCTGGATATAGATGGTGAAGCTGCCGCCCAGGGACTGGGTGATCACGCCTTCCGCGCCCTTGGGGATGATGCCGGTATCGCCTGTGGGAATCAGAGCTGCGTCGCAATCGCGCTCGAATACCACCGGCTCGTTCTGACTGTACATTGATCCTCCGTTACCGCGGTCGCGGCTTCGGTTTCCGAGTTGTCTACTTGGTTATTTTACTAACGCGGTCACCGGTAATGCCACCCTTCAGAGCACATCGGCGCCGGACCTCGGCCCGGCGCTTGCCGCGGCCGGCCGCGGGGGCTCAGAATGCGATAAACGCGGAGATCCATGGAGGCGTGATGTCAGGCCGCGACAGCTGGCGGGTGGCCGTGTTGCCGGGTGACGGTATCGGTCCCGAGGTGATGGCCCAGGCCGTGCGGGTTCTGGAGCGGCTCGGCGGCCATGACGGCCCGTCCCTGGAGCTGGAGCAGTTCGGCTGGCCATCCACGGCCTATCACCGGGAGCACGGCAGGATGTGGCCGACGGACTGGCGCGAGCAGCTGGCGGCCTTTGACGCCATCCTGCTCGGCGCGCTGGGCGACCCCGGGCCGACCAGCGATCCCGGTCGCTATCGGCTCAGCGACGGTGACTCGCTGGCGCCGCTGCTGGAGATCCGCAAGGGGTTCGATCAATGGGCCTGCGAACGGCCCGCCATGCGGCTGCCCGGTGCGCCGCAGTTCCTGGCCGACGAGCGCGCCGGAGAGGTGGATATGCTCGTGGTCCGCGAAAACAGCGAAGGTGAGTACGTCGGACAGGGCGGGCGGCTGGCCGCCGGCACCGATCGCGAGGTGGTCACCCAGGTGGAAGTGTTCACCCGCCGCGGCGCCGAGCGCATCTTCCGGCATGCTTTTCATCAGGCGCGGCTGCGGGCGGAGGAGCGCGACGCGGGCAAACGCCGTGAACGCCGGTTCTCCCTGCCGGACGGCGGCGGCGCCAAGGCGCAGGTGTGCCTCATCACCAAGCGCAATGCCCTGCAGTACTGGGGCGAGATGTACACCGAGGCGTTCGATGCGGTGGCGCGGGAATACCCCGACATTGCAACCCACCATGAGCTGGTGGATGCCGCCTGCATGAAGTTCGTCACCGCGCCCTGGCAGTTTGACGTGGTGGTCGCCAGCAACCTGCAGGGCGACATACTGACCGACCTGGCGGCGGTGCTGACCGGCGGCATGGGGGTGGCGCCGTCCTGCAACCTCAACCCCGGCGACCGGAGTCAGCCGCCGATGTTCGAGCCGACTCACGGCAGCGCGCCGGACATCGCCGGCGAGAACAAGGCCGGGCCCACCGCTATGCTGCTCACCGCCGCCATGATGCTGCAGTGGATGGGTGTGGAAGACGAACGCGCCGCGGCGGCCGCCAAGCGGCTCACCGACGCGGTGGCTGCCGACCTCGCCGAGAGCGCCGGACGCGCCCGTTCCACCAGCGAGGTGGGCGACGCCATCCTCGCGCGGTTGAATTGAACCGTCCGTGAGCCCACGGATACCCTGGTACGCCGGCAGTGAAAGGCTACCGTCCGTACCTGCCGGCTTCGACGACACAGCGCGGCAGCAAAGGAGATCGCAGCTATGAGCGAGCACATGGGGCAGCTTTCGCCGCTACTCAAGCAATCCTCGGGCGTCACCGCTGTTCGAGGGGAAGGCTGCTATCTCTATGACCGCGACGGTGATCGCTATCTGGATTTCACCTCGGGCATCGGGGTCGTCAGCACCGGTCACTGCCATCCCAAGGTGGTGGAGGCCGCGCAGCGTCAGGTCGGGTCGCTGATCCACGGCCAGTACGCCATCGTCAAGCATCCCAGCATCCTGGAGCTGGCCGGCAAGCTGGGCGAGCTGATGCCTGGCGATATCGACAGCTTCTTCTTTTCCAACGCCGGCACCGAGGCCATCGAGGCAGCGCTGCGCCTGTGCCGGCAGGCCACCGGAAAGCCCAACATGATCGTCTTTCAGGGCGGCTTCCACGGGCGCACCATGGGCTCGCTGTCCATGACCACCTCCAGCTCGCCGATTCGGGCGGGCCTGCAGCCCATGATGGGTGGAGTGGCCGTGGCCCCCTATCCGGACACCTACCGCTACGGCTGGGACGAGGAGACCACGGCGCAGTTCTGCCTGCGGGAGCTGGACCACATACTGCAGACCTACAGCGTTCCCGCGGAGACGGCGGGCATGCTGATAGAGGCGGTACAGGGCGAATCCGGCTACATGCCCGCGAATACGACTTTCCTGCAGGGCGTGAGGGAGCGCTGCGAAAAGCACGGCATCGTCATGGTGGTGGACGAGGTCCAGGCCGGCAATGGCCGCACGGGCTCCTACTGGGGCCACGACCACTTCGGTGTGGTGCCGGATGTGGTGGTTACCGCCAAGGGGCTGGCCAGCGGCTTCCCGCTGTCCGCCATGGGCGCCTCGGAAGCGCTGATGAGCCGCGGCTGGATGGGCTCACAGGGTGGCACGTACGGTGGCAACCCGGTGGCCTGCGCGGCAGCGCTCGCCACCATCGAGGTCATCCAGGAAGAGGGCCTGGTGGAGAATGCCCGGGAACAGGGCGCCCACCTGCGCAGTCGTCTGGAAGACCTGTCCAGCCGCTATCCGGAGATCGGTCACGTCCGCGGCATGGGCCTGATGCAGGGAACCTACATGGTCGACGGCGAGGGGCGGCCCGACGGCGACCGTGCCATGAGATTGCTCAAGGACTGCGAGAAGCGCGGCGTGCTATTGATTCGCTGCGGTGCTTACGGCGGACAGGTGGTTCGCTGGCTGCCGCCCCTGATCGTCTCGCGGGAGCAGGTGGACACGGCGGTGGATGCATTCGAGGAGGCGCTGAAGGCAACGGCGTGATGAGCTTATGACGAAGCGCACCATCACGGTCTTTCCCGGGGACGGTATCGGTCCGGACATCGTGGATGCTGCCTGCCGCGTTCTGGACGCCCTGGATGCGGGCCTGGACTATCAGTACGTGCAGGCCGGCAACGCGGCCCTCGAGGCGGGGAAAGATCTGATCCCGGAAGAGACCCTGGCGTCCATCCGCCGCAACCGCGTCGCGCTCAAGGGGCCGCTGACCACGCCCGTGGGGGAGGGATATACCTCCGTCAACGTGACGCTGCGGAAGACCTTCGAGCTCTATGCCAATGTCCGGCCGGTGGTCTCCTTCCCGGGCACCAAGGCCCGCTACGACCATATCGATATCATCACGGTCCGGGAGAACACGGAGGGCATGTACTCCGGTTTCGGTCAGACCATCAACGAAGACCGAACACGCGCCGAAACGCGCAGCGTGGTGACCCGGGAGGAGTCGCTGCGGCTGTTGCGGTTCACGTTCGATTTGGCGAAGCGGCTCGGACGGCGCAAGATCACGGTTGTCCACAAGGCGAACATCCTCAAGACGACTTCCGGGTTGTTTCTGGAATGCGCCCGGGAAGTTTCGCGGGACTACGACGACATCGAGATGCAGGAGATGATCGTCGACAACTGCTGCATGCAGCTGGTCATGAACCCGCATCAGTTCGACGTGATCGTGACCACCAACCTGTTCGGGGACATCATCTCCGACCTCTGCGCCGGTCTGGTCGGCGGCCTGGGTCTCGCGCCCGGCGCCAACATCGGTGACGAGATCGCCATGTTCGAGGCGGTGCATGGCAGCGCGCCGGACATCGCCGGCAAGGATATCGCCAACCCCACCTCCATGCTGCTGGCGACGGCCATGATGCTGGAGCATCTGGACATGCGAGATCGCGCCCAGCGGCTGCGTCACGCCCTCCGGGACGTCATCGAGAGTCATGATCGGGTCACGCCCGATCTGGGCGGGGAGGGGACGACCACCGGATTCACGGAGGCAGTCGTCGAGCGGCTGTAGGCGCCCCCGGCCGGGGAGGTTAACCGCCCGCAGGAGCGCTGCGGGGCGCAATCAGCAATTGGGTTCGAACGCTTCGCTCCGCGCGGCGCCCTACCGGACTTCGTTGAGCCGCCGGCCGTTCCCCCGCCGCCAGGCGGTGGGGGAGGCCTGCCGCTTCTACTTGCCCCGCGGTACCGTCTGCGGCTCCACGTAGTCGAACAGCCCTTCCAGACCGCCTTCCCGGCCATAGCCGGACTGCAGCATGCCGCCGAAGGGCGCCTCCGGCGTGGGGCCGGTGCCGGTGTTGTGGCCCACGTGGCCGAAATGCAGGCGGGGGATCACGCGGTTCGCCTGGTCCGCGTCGCCGGTGAACAGGTAAGCCGCCAGCCCGAACTCGGTGTCGTTGGCCATGTGCACGGCCTCGTCCTCGGCATCGAACTCCATGATCGGCACCAGCGGGCCGAAGGTCTCTTCCTTGGCGCACAGCATCTCGCCGGTGACCCCGCGGATGACCGTGAGCGGATGGAAGGCACCCCAGTCGTGCTCCAGGTCGCCGGGGTCTTCACCCACGACCCGTTCGGCTCCCTTCTGCAGCGCGTCCTGCACGTGGCGGCGCACCTTCTGGTAGCCGTTGCGGTCAATCAGCGGGCCCACGTCCGTGTCGCTTTCCAGGCCGTCGCCCACCTTCATCCCAGCGATGCGCTCCGCCACCTTCTCGGCGAAGGTGCCGGCGATGCTGCGCTGAACGATAATCCGATTGGAGCAGACGCAGGTCTGGCCGCCGCCGCGGAATTTGTTGGCGATGAGGTTGTCCGCCGCGGCATCCAGGTCCGCGCCCTCGAACACCAGGTACGGCGCGTTGCCGCCGAGCTCCAGGGTCAGCCGCTTGACCTGGTCCGCGGTCTTGCGGATCAGCTCCTTGCCCACGCCCGTGGAGCCGGTGAAGCTCATGACCGTCACCCGCGGATCCTCGCAGAGCGTATCCCCGATGGCGCCCGCCGGGCCGATGACCAGGTTGGTCTTGCCGGCCGGCAGCTTCACCTCGCGCTCGAGGAGCGCGAATAGGGCGATCATCGTCAGCGGCGTCTTGGAGGAAGGCTTGATGACGCTCGGCGTGTCCGCCGCGAGCGCCGCGGAGAGCTTCTTGGCGATCATGCCGATAGGGAAGTTCCACGGCGTCAGCAGCCCGGCGACGCCCGCGGGGCGAAAGTGCACGGTCCAGGTACAGTCTTTCGGGCGCTCTTCCAGTACGCGCGGCTGGAGCACGTCGATATGCTCGGCGCAGTAGCGGAAGAAGCCGGCGGCATAGTCCACTTCGCCCTGAGCCTCCTTCCAGGGCTTGCCGTGCTCCATGGTTAGTATCCGTCCGACTTCTTCCCGGTTGTCCTGGAGCGCCTGCACGATGTCGTTCAGCCAGCGGCGCCGGGTGTCGATGGAGGCCGGCTCCTGGAGCGCCTCCTGGGCGGCCGCCACGGCTCGCAGCGTCTCCTCGCGGCCCATGGACGCCACGTCGGCGAGCTTCTCGCCATTGGCGGGATTGTGGACCGCCAGGGTGTCACCGGAATCGGCGCCCACCCAACGGCCGCCGATGAAGCCCGTCATATGGGGTAACAATGACGACTCGATCATGATCTCCTCTCCCTCTTGCCGTTGTCGGCGTGGTTCAATGCGGCCGCCGGTCGGTCAACGGCTCAGCAAGTTGGTAGGCGTGAGCGGCTCGCAGCACGGCGGCGTCGCCGTGGCGCGGCCCGATGAACTGCAGCCCGATCGGTAGTCCGGTGCCGGTGTATCCGCAGGGTACCGAGCAGGCCGGCTGACCGGTCATATTGAACGGATACGTGAGCGGCGTCCAACTGGGCCAGCGCCGATCGTGCCAGCCTTCCGGCACCTCCAGCCCGGCGGTGAAAGCCGGGATCGGCAGCGTCGGCGTCACCAGCAGATCATGGTCGCAGTGAAACTGCTCCATGTGTTCCATCAGCGCCGCCCGCTGGTTCATGGCGCCGAGATAGTCGAGCATGGTGAGATCCTCGCGGGCCTCCGCGGCCTCGACCAGCCCGGCGTCCATCCTGGCGCGCTGCTCGGGCGGGATCTCGCGCAGCGCGTTGGCGGCACCGCCGAAGAACAGCACGTCGAAGGCCGCCCGGGGATCGGAGAAGCCCGGATCGGTTCGCTCCACGCGGGCACCCAGATCCTCCAGAACGCGGACCGCCCGCTCCACGGCGGCGGCGACCTCCGCATCCACCCGGGCGAATCCCAGGTCCGGGCTATAGGCGACGCGCCAGCCGCCAATGCCGCCGGCCAGCGCCTCGAGGAAATCCGCGTCGCCGGGAGGGAGCGTCGTATCGCGCCGGTCCGGCTCGCACATGATGTTCATGAGCAGTGCTGCGTCCTCCACCGTCCAGGCTAGCGGCCCCGGGTGGGCCAGCGGCGCAAAGGCACTGGCCGGCCACATGGGCACGCGGCCCAGGGTCGGCTTATGGCCCACCACCCCGCAGAAGCCGGCAGGGATGCGAATGGATCCGCCGGCGTCCGTGCCCAGCGCCACGGGGGCCATCCCCAGCGGTATGGCCGCAGCGCTGCCGCCGCTGGAACCGCCTGAGGTTTTGGCCGGATCGTAGGGATTCCCGGTAATGCCGAACAGGGGGCTGTCCGTGACACCCTTCCAGCCGAACTCCGGCGTGGTCGTGCGGCCCAGCGGCACGTAGCCCTGGCGGCGCAGTGCGGCGACGACCGGGGCGTCCTCTTGGCAGGGCGTGTCCGGGATGACGGCCGAGCCCTTGCGGTTGGGCCACCCTCGGCTCACGAACATGTCCTTGACCCCTACCGGAATGCCGTCCATGAGACCCAGCGGCTGCAGCCGCCTGAAGCGCTCCTCCGCGCGGCGGGCGGCGTCCAGCGTGGCCTCTTCGTCGACCAGGCAGAAGGCGTTGACGGCGTCATTGTGGCGGCCGATGCGCTGCAGGCAGGCCCGGGCGGCCTCAACCGGAGAAAGTGACCCCTCCCGGTACAGCGTGGCGAGCTCGAGTGCCGTCATCTCCGCCGGATCACTGCCTTCGGGCATGGGCCTACTCCTGGTCGGGTGGAACGTATCCGCGGTCCTTGTCGACGACGTTGAACAACGGTTCGCCATCGAGCCAGCGCCGGAAGTTGGCGATGAACTGCTCTGACAGCGCCGCCTCCCAGCCGATGAAATCGCCCGCCATGTGGGCCGTCAGGATGGTGTTCGGCGCATCCCAGAGCGGGTGGTCGTCCGGGAGCGGCTCTTCCTCGAACACGTCGAGGGCGGCACCGGCAATGGCACCGTCTTCGAGGGCCTGCACCAGGTCCTCGGTAATGACGATGGGGCCGCGCCCGATATTGATCAACCGCGCCGTGGGCTTCATGGCAGCGAATGCGCTGTTGTCGAACAGGCCACGAGTGCCCGGGGTGAGCGGCGCGGCGATGACCACGAAATCGTACTCGCCGACCACCTCCCGCAGGCGGCCGGACGCGTGAATGGCGCCAAAGTGCCGGTCGCCGGACCGGTCGCTGCTGGCCATGCCGTCCACCTCCAGGCCGAGGCACCGGCTCAGCGCCGCGATCTCCCGCCCGATGGCGCCGGCGCCCACCACCAGCATCCGCTGTCCCGCAATCCGCTCCGTATCCCGATGCTGCCAGCGGTGCTGGCGCTGCAGCTCGAGCGAGCGCGGAAAGTCCTTGGCGAACAGCGCCACGGTGCCGGCCACGTACTCTGCGATGGTGCGGTCGAAGATGCCGCGGGCGTTGGTGACCGGTATGTCGCTGCCGCGAACCTCGGGTGTGAGGATGGCATCGACGCCGGCGCTGGTGGCATGGATCCAGCGCAGGTCGTCGGCGTACGGCCAGGCCTCGGCCAGGGCGTCGGTGCGGAAGTCGGTCACCATCAGCACCTGGGCACCGGTCAGCGCGCCACGCAGCGTCATGACGTTGTCGGCGTGGCGGACGTCGGCCAGCTCGAACAGGGTTTCCAGCCCGGGCGGCAGTGGCTGGTCCTCAGCGGTGAGGACGGCGACGATCGGGCGGGACGGGCTTGGTTGGGACATGGTCGGAGCCACCTTCCCGGTGCGGAGTCGGGCGTTTAGGAAGTGCTGAACGATTCACGCGGCCAGAAAGCGGGTCAGCGGTGCACGCCTGCGGCCCCGTGCCGGCTCCGGACAGACCGGGTATCACGCTCAAATGCTCAGTCGGCGCTCCAGAGGGCAGGGGCACGCGGAACCGTTCAGCGCTTCCCCGACGTTAACGGCCTCTCAACAAAGGCGTCAACCGCCTCACAGTGCGGCACGCTGCACGCCCACGGGCCCTTGACCCTGCGTAAATGCCGGGCATAGCCTCAAACTGGGGAAGCACCGGACGATGCCCGCCTGCAGGCCGTAGCCGCGCGCGAATCGTTCACCGCTCAGCGCTTCCCGACCAGACGTCCGATCGACAGAGGGGTTTCGCCATGGTCAACCCGGTGGACATGGACCAGTACGAACACACCGCCGCGCCCTTGTTCGGGCCCTCGCTGCAGGCCATCCCCATGCCGGGGATACGCAAGATGATCAACATGGCGGCGGAGCTGGACGACGTGATCCACCTGTCCATCGGTCAGCCCGACTTTCCGACCCCGAAGCACATCATCGATGCCCATGTCGACGCCCTGCAGGCGGGACAGACAGGCTACACCCTGGACGCCGGCCTCCCCGAGCTGCTGACCGCGCTCAAGGATTACTACAGCGAGCGCTACGAGCGGCAGCTCACCGAGGAGAACATCATGGTGACCACCGGCGCCACCGAGGCCATGTACCTGGCGCTCACCGCTACGGCCGCCCCGGGCCGCCAGTTCCTGGTCACCGACCCCACCTTCGTCCTGTACGCGCCGCTGATCCGCATGAACGGCGGCGAGGTGAAAATCATCCCAACGAGGGCGGAGCACGGACATCAGATCGATCCCCAGGAGGTCATCGACAACATCGGCATGCGAACCTTCGCCATCGTGCTCAACTCGCCGAGCAATCCCACGGGTACCGTCTATCCGCGGGAGACGGTGGAGGCGATCGTGCAGGAGGCCGCCTACCGGGGGGTATACGTGTTCAGCGACGAGGTCTACGACCACCTCATCCTCGACGACATGGATTATCCCAGCGTGATCCGCTGCACCTCGGATCTGGACCACGTCATGGCTATCAGCAGCTTCTCCAAGACCTTCTCCATGGCGGGGCTGCGCATTGGCTGGATCATTTCCAGCCAGGGTGCCATCAAGAAGCTGCGCCGCTACCACATGTTCACGACCACGGTCGCCAACACGCCGGCGCAGTGGGCCGGCGTGGCCGCGCTGCGCGGCGACCGTACCTGTGTCAACGAGATGCTCGATGAATACCGGCGCCGCCGGGACCGCGTGGTACAACTGGTGGGCGAGACACCCCACCTGACCGGCTACTGGCCCCAGGGCGCGTTCTATCTGTTTCCCTCCCTGCCGCCTAACACCGACGGCACCACGGTCGCGCTGCGCATGCTCGAGGAGATCGGCGTTTGCGTCATCCCAGGCGATGCCTTCGGCGACACTTGCACCAATGCGCTGCGGATCAGCTACTCCAACTCCATGGAGAACATCGAGGCCGCCTTCGAGCGCATGATTCCCTGGCTGGCCAAGCAGCGTTTCTGAGCCCGGCGGGCCAGGCCAGGGAATCGCGGCGGGGTCGCCGCTCCCACGCAGGTTTCGGCCCACCGTTTGGTGACGGCCCGCGTGGGAGCGGCGACCCCGCCGCGATCTCTTCGTGTTGACTGCCCAGCCCCCGTCTCGGTCCCGGTCTCCACTCCGGTCAGTTGACCTCGGTCAATACCCCCGGGGGTAAATTAGGTATGCTTGGAAAGTCTAGAACAGTCCCCTGGGACGCACGACAAACACGCTCAAGAGGGGAGCCGCGAGACGCCTGGTTCCTTCCGAGCGGCGCAAGCGGAGGAGTGAATATGACACACGTCGTTGTAGTCGGTGGCGGGATCGGCGGGATCCCGGCTGCCTACGAGCTGCGCGAGGTGCTGGGCAAGTCGGTGAACATCACGGTGATCAACCGGACCGACTACTTCCAGTTCGTGCCTTCCAACCCCTGGCTCGCGGTCGGCTGGCGCGAGCGCAAGGCCATTGCCTTTCCCATCGGCGAATATCTCGCCCGCCGGGGGATCGATTTCATTGCCAGCCCGGTCACCCGCATCGACCCGGATGGCCGCCGCGTGGAAACCGAGGACGGGCACAGTGTCGATTACGATTACCTGCTGATCACCACCGGTCCTGACCTCGCCTTCGACGAGGTGCCCGGGGCCGGACCGGAAGGCGGGTATACCCAGTCCGTGTGCACGGTGGATCATGCCGAGAAGGCGCATGCCGCCTACGAGGCCTTCCTCGAGTCGCCCGGCCCTATCGTGGTCGGCGCATTCCAGGGCGCGAGCTGCTACGGGCCGGCCTACGAGTTCGCCATGATCCTGGATACGGATCTGCGCAAGCGCGGTATCCGCGACCGGGTGCCCATGACCTTCGTGACCCCGGAGCCCTACATCGGCCATCTCGGGCTGGGTGGCGTGGAGGATTCCAAGCACCTGCTGGAGAGCGAGCTGCGCAAGCGCGAAATCAAGTGGATCACCAATGCCAAGACCACCCAGGTCGAGGCGGGCAGCATGCACGTGGTGCAGCACGACGACAACGGCGATCCGCTGCGCGAGCATGACCTCCCGTTCTCGTTCAGCATGATGCTGCCGGCCTTCCGGGGGATCGCGCCGGTGGCCGCTGTGGAGGGCCTCTGCAATCCGCGAGGTTTCGTGCTGGTGGACGAGCACCAGCGCAGCCCGCGCTATCCGGAGATCTACTCCGCCGGCGTGTGCATCGCCATTCCGCCGGTGGAGCAGACGCCGGTGCCCACGGGCGCCCCCAAGACCGGCTACATGATCGAAAGCATGGTCACGGCCATCGTCGAGAACATCCAGGCCGACATGACCGGCCAGCAGGTTCATGCCAAGGGCACCTGGAACGCCATCTGTCTGGCGGACATGGGTCATACGGGGGTCGCCTTCGTGGCGCTGCCGCAGAACCCGCCGCGCAACGTGACGTGGGCGAAACGCGGGCGCTGGGTACACTATGCCAAGATCGCGTTCGAGAAGTACTTCATCCGCAAGATGAAGAAGGGTGCCACCGAGCCGATCTATGAGAAGTACGTGCTCCGGGCGCTGGGCATCAACCGCCTGAAGGCCAAGGGGCCGTCTAAGGCGGCATAAGTATTTGTGGAATCGAAGGAATCGCGGCGGGTCGCCGCTCCCACGCAGGCTTTCTCCAACATTCGGGGCAGCCCGCGTGGGAGCGGCGACCCCGCCGCGATTCCCTATCCCTGGGGCCTTACTCGTGCTCCAGCCACTCGATGCGGAACAGATCCAGCCGCCGGTCCTTGGTGTTGCGCACCGAGCCTTCCTCGCGCAGCTGTTTGAGCTTGTCCATGTCCAGATCCACCACCAGGGTCATCTCGGTGTTGGGGGTGGACTCGGCGACGATGCCGTCGTGGGGGAAGGCGAAGTCGGACGGGGAGAACACGGCCGCCTGGGAATACTGGATCTCGATATTCTCCACCCGCGGCAGGTTGCCCACGCTGCCCGTGATGGCCACGTAGCATTCGTTCTCGATGGCGCGGGCCTGAGCGCAGCGGCGTACCCGCAGGTAGGCGTTCTTGGTGTCCGTCCAGAACGGCACGAACAGGATCTGCATGCCCTGGTCCGCCAGCAGCCGGGGCAGCTCGGGGAACTCCACGTCGTAGCAGACCAGAATGCCGATCCGGCCCACGTCCGAGTCGAACACCCGCAGCCTGTCGCCGCCCTGCACGCCCCAGTAAAAGCGCTCGTCCGGCGTTGCATGCAGCTTGTACTGGGCGTCGATGGTGCCGTCGCGGCGGCAGAGGAAAGCCACGTTGTAGAGCGTGTTGTTCTCGTATACCGGCATGCTGCCGGGAATGATGTTGATGTTGTAGCTCACCGCCAGCTTAAGCATGGCCTCGCAGATCTCGTCCGTGTACTGGGCGAGCCCGCGCATGGCCTCGGCCGGGTCGTCCTGATTGAACTGGGCGAGCAGAGCGGCGTTGAACAGCTCCGGGAACAGGATGAAGTCGGCGTTGTAGCCTGCCATGGCGTCGACGAAGAACTCGATGTTGGTCATCATGTCATCGAAGTCCTTCACCCGGCGCATCTGCCACTGCACCGCGCCGATGCGGACCGCTGTCTTGCGCCCGCCGATCAGGCGATTGTGCTCGGTCTCGTAGAAGATGTTGTCCCACTGCACCAGGGTCGCGTAGGCCTGGGACTTGTCATCCTCCGGCATGTAGCCGGTGATGACCCGGCGCACGTGGAAGTCGTTGGCGAGCTGGAAGGAGAGGATCGGGTCGTGCAGCTCCCGCCGCTTGACCAGCTCGATGTACTGCTCCGGGGTCATCTCCTCGGCATGCTTGCGATAACCTGGGATCCGCCCGCCGGCGACGATGGCGCGCAGGTTGAGGCTACGGCAGAGCTCCTTTCGGGCGTCGTAGAGGCGGCGCCCGAGCCGCATGTCCCGGTACTCGGGGTCCACGAACACATCGACGCCGTAGAGCACGTCGCCGTTGGGATCGTGATTGGTCAGGTAGCCGTTGCTGGTGATGTCCTGATAAGTGTGACGGTCCCCGAAACGGTCGTAGTTGACAATCATGGAGATGGCCGCGGCCACCACTCGACCGTTGTCCTCGATACAGATCTGCCCTTCCGGGAAACGGTTGATCTGGGCGGAGAACTGCTTGCGCGACCAGGCGCCGCCGATGTCAGCGTAGACCCGGTTCATGATGGCGGCCACGTCCTCGAAGTCGCCGAGGCGCAGGTTGCGCAGCCGCAGGTGGTGTTCTTCGAGATCGGCCTTTTCGGTGCGGTCGTCGGTGTCGGTCATAGACGGGTTCGGGGCTGTCGTTGGCTGGTTGTCTCAGTGAGGCACGTAAATGCCACCTCGCTTGACTTTGAGCATACCATGCCGCATTTCAATAGCTGATCATCTGCTTATCCACGCCAGCCAACGCCGACAGGAGGCCCTATGCCGGAGGCACTGACGCCGCAGATGCAGCAGACGCTGGAGCAGCGGCTGCGCACCCGTTATGCGGAGCTGACCGATGAAGTCCGCCGGGAGCTGCTGCAACAGGATGAGCAGCGCTATCTGGATATAGCCGGAAAAGTTCACGATCCCGGCGACGAGTCGGTCGCGGACCTGATTTCCGATATGGAGCTCGCGGTCATCGACCGCAATGTCAGCGAGATCCGGGCCATCGAGGGCGCGCTGGGCCGGTTTGCCGAGGGCACCTACGGCATCTGTTCCGACTGCGGCGAGCCCATCGCGCCCGCACGGCTGGAGGCCTATCCGACGGCCGTGCGCTGCTTCATCTGCCAACAGCGTTTCGAGCAGGACCACGGGAGCGCCGCTCCGAAGCTTTGAATCCGTCCCACCCGGTAACCGTCAACCCTTGAGGCGCCGCGCTTCCCGCGGCGCTTGTGTTTCGCGGAGCGCCAGACCGGTGAAGCGCCTGATCCCGTCCTCTGCTGCGGTCCGTTTGTCCGGCGTCGCACTGTTGCTCGGGCTCGGTCTGCTATGGTCTTGGCGGGCGGATGCGGCCACGCTTCGGGTGGAAGGCGTCAGCGGAGATCTCAAGGAGAACGTGACCGAATACCTCGGCAAGCCGCCCGAGGGGGGCAACACGGCCGCGTTGGCGCTTTACGTGAGCCGAGCCCAGTCTGAAGTGAAGCGCGCCCTGGAGTCGATGGGCTACTACCGGCCGAAGATCGAAGTGAAGCAGACCAAAGGCGAGGAGGGCCCCGTGGTGCTCGTCAGCGTGGATCCGGGCCGGGCCGTGCGCCTGGAACGCGTCCATGTCGATATCCGGGGCGCGGCCGCCGACGACGACGCCTTCCAGTCACTGCGCAAATCGCTGCCGCTGGTGACCGGCGACGTGCTCAACCACGGCAACTACCAGTCCGCCAAGCAGGCCATCCGCAACCTGGCGCTGGACCGCGGCTATTTCGACGGCCGTTTCGTGACCCACCGGGTCGAGGTGGACACCATCGCCTATGAGGCCGACGTGGATCTGGTCTACGACAGCGGGCCGCGCTACCGCTTCGGGGCCACGAGCTTCTCGAGCAGCCCGTTCCGCGAAAGCCTGCTGGAGCGCTTTCTGCCGTTTCACCAGGGCGATCCCTACCTGTCCGACGACATAGCTCAGCTCAATCGGCGGCTGCTGGACAGCGGCTATTTCAGCGACGTCAGCGTGCGCACGAATCGGGATGCGGGCAAGGACCACGAGGTGCCCGTGGACGTGGAGCTAAAGGCCAAAGACCCCAATCAGGTCGGGTTCGGCCTCGGCTTCTCGACCGACGTGGGACCGCGGGTCCGGATCAGCTGGGACAAGCCCTGGCTCAACTCCCTGGGGCACGCGCTGTACAACGAGCTGCAGGTCTCGAAAGTGGAGCAGAGCCTGTCGAGCCGCTACCGCATTCCCCTGAACAACCCGGTGAGCGACTACCTGCAGCTGCAGGCTGGCTATCTCTCCCAGTCCTTCGCCGACACGCAGACCGAGCAGTACACGTTGGGCGTGCAGTTCGACAAGCTGCTGGAGAGCGACTGGCACCGTGCCCTGTTCGTCCGCTGGCAGCAGGACCGCTTCACGCAGGGCAACGACGAGGGGCGCACCACTCTGGTGCTGCCGGGCGCGTCCTACCGCCGGACCCGCAGTCGCGGCGGGTTGAATCCGAGCTGGGGTGATCACCAGTCGTTCACCGTCGAGTTCTCGGAACCCTTCGTGGGCTCCGACATCGATCTCATCCGAGTGCTCGGCACCACCAAGTGGCTGCGCACCCTGGGCACGCGGCATCAATTCATCTTCCGCCTCACGGGCGGCGCGCTGGCGGCCAGCGACTTCGAGCAGGTGCCGTCCACGCTGCGATTCTTCGCCGGCGGCGACCAGAGCGTCAGAGGCTACGGCTATCAGAGACTGGCGCCCAAACAGGACGGGAAGTTCGTGGGGGGCCGCTATCTCGCGACCGGGAGCGTCGAATACGACTACCGCGTCCTCGAGCACTGGAGCGGCGCGCTGTTCGTGGATGCCGGCAACGCCTTCAACGCGCCCAACCCGCCCATCCATGTCGGTTCCGGTTTCGGTGTCCGCTGGCTGTCGCCTGTCGGCCCTGTGCGGCTTGACTTCGCCTGGGCCCTGGATGAGCCGGGCAAGCCCATGCGGCTGCATTTCTCGATGGGGCCGCCGCTGTGAAACGCCGCATCCTGTGGACCGCGGCCGGCCTGTTCGTGCTGCTGGCGGTCGCGATGGGCGCCGCCATGACCTCCACGGCCGTGGCCCGCTGGCTGGCGGCGCGGCTAGAGCAGGCCGTGCCCGGGCTGACTCTGCAGGTCCGCGCGGGCAGCCTCTGGAGCGGTCTGGATATCCGCAGCTTCGCTTACCGGAGCGACGGCACGGCTCTAGCGGCTGACCGGGTCGATGTCCGGTGGTCATGGGAGTGTCTGGCCGCCGGCAATTTCTGCCTGGATCGTATCCACGCCGAGGGCCTGCAGGTGACGGTCCGGGATACGCGAGCGCCCGCGGCGCAGGGAGGCGAGGCGTCCGGCGCGATCCTGCCGCCGCTGCCGGTGGACGTGCTGTTCCGCGATGTCCGGGTGGACGGCCTGGTGGTGGCGACGCCCTCGGCGCGTGTGCGGGTGAAAGCCATACGCCTGCGCGGAGCGCTAGAGCGTTCCGGCCTGCGCCTCACGCAAGCGGCGCTGACCAATCCGGTGGTCGAGCTGCCTGCGGATGGCGGTGGCAATGGAGGCGGGTCCGGAAAAGGGGCGCCCATCGAGCTGCCGACGCTGGCCGCGCCCATTCCGGTGCGTGTCGCCGGGCTCAGGCTGGTATCCCCGAAGGTGGAGTTCGGCGGCGCCGGTTACGAGGCAAAGTCCGTCGAGCTCGGCGCCGTCTGGCAGGGCGAGCGCCTGCGGATCGACCGGCTGGCTGTCGACCATGCGCGCGGCCGACTGCAGGCCTCCGGCACGATCACCCTGCAAGGAGGTTACCCGCTCTCGCTGCAGCTGCGCGGCGAGCTGATCGACGCCTACCGGGGGCAGCCCGCGAGCGGGAGCGTGACCCTGTCCAATAGCGTCCGGCAGCTGGACCTTCGCGGCCAGGTCTCGGGACCGGCCGCGGTGCGGTTCCAGGGGCAGCTCAAGCCGCTGCAGCCCACTTTGCCGTACCGGCTGACGCTGCAAAGCGACCGGCTGGCCTGGCCCCCTGCCGGCGACGGCAAGGCGGTGACGGTCGACGGCGTGGACCTCAGCGTGCAGGGAGACCTGTCCGGCTACCGGCTAAGCGGCAGCGGCCGGCTGCGCGGCACAGCCGTGCCGCAGCTTACCTGGCGGCTGGACGCTTCGGGCGACTGGCGGGGAGCGCGTCTGGAGGCGCTGGCGCTGACCGGACTGAACGGTACCGCCCGGGTGAACGGCCGCGTGAGCTGGGCTCCGGCGGTCAGCTGGCAGGGCGACCTGACGGCCGACGGGGTCGATCTCGGCGCGTTCTGGGACCAGGCGCCCAACGCCGTCACGGGGCGGGCGCATGTCACCGGTGCCGTTGCGGACACAGGTTGGCGGCTGTCCGTAAACACCCCCGGTTTGTCCGGGACCTGGCAGGAGCAACCGGTAACGCTCGAGGGCAGCGTCCGCCGCCAGCCGGAAGGCCGCTGGCACTCCGACCGGCTGACTCTGAGCAACGGCGGCAACCGGCTGATCGCGCGGGGCGGTGTCGGCAGCGGCCTCGATATCAGCGCAGATCTGCAGCTGAAAGAGCCGGGACGCTGGCTGTCCGGCGCCGAGGGCAATCTCCAGGGCACCTTGCACGTAAAGGGGTCCATGGCGCAGCCCTCCGTCGATGCGGACCTGGGTGGCAGCCAGCTCAAGCTGGACGGCGCCACCGTGGCGCAGGCGACGCTGACCGCCCGGGTCCGGGCCCTGGCAACCGAGACGAGCAGCGTGCGGCTGCTCGTGCACGATGCCGTCGTGGAGGAGCGGCATATCGACAATGCCCTGGTGGAGGTCAGCGGGACGCGGGCGGAGCACCACTTGCTGCTGCGGATAAGCGGCGACGATGCCGCCGTGGAGCTTCGGGCGAAGGGGAACGTGGATACGCACCAGGTCTGGCACGGTCGTATCGTTGACGGCCTGGTAGCCTGGCAGGAGCAGCGCTGGCGGCTTCGCGAGCCGGTGCCGGTCAGCTTTGACGCCGCCAGCCTGGAAGCCCGGCTCGGCGCCCATTGCTGGGTCTATGAACAGGCCAGCGTGTGTGTCACGGAGCCCGCGCGGCTCGGTCCGCGCGGCAGCGTGGCGCTGCGTCTGGATGCGCTGCCGCTGGGGTGGCTCGACACCTGGCTGCCTGCGGGGCTGACATGGGCGGGGACGCTGAGCGGCACGGCGCAGGCGGCATGGGGACCGGACAACCCGCCCCAGCTGCAGGCGGACCTGGTCAGCGAGGGCGGCCGGCTGGTGGTCTCCGGGGGAGACGACGCGTCGGACGTGCCGCTGCGCTACGAGCGCCTGGCGGTCACGGCCAGCCTGGATGCACGCACGCTGCACGTCGAGACTCATCTCGGCTCCGAAGCGGTGGGCAACGTGGACCTGCGGCTGCAGGTGGCCCATGCCCGGGCGGGCCGCCCCATCAGCGGCCGGCTCCAGGTGCAGCGGCTCCGGCTGGACGTGCTGCAGCCCTTTTTCCCCCGGATCAAGACGCTGCGGGGCCATCTGGAGATCGCTGGGGACATCGGCGGATCGCTCACCCAGCCGACCTTCGACGGCCGCGTGCAGCTGCTGGAGGGAGATCTGGCGGGGCCGGAGTTGCCGGTGACGCTGAAAAAGGTCGAGCTCACCGCGGAGGTCTCCGGGCAACGGGCGAGCCTGGACGGGTCGTTCGCCAGCGGTGACGGGCACGGCCGCATCAGCGGCACCGGGCAGTGGCGTAACGGCCAGTGGTCGGTTCAAGCCTCCCTGACGGGGCAGAAGCTGGAGGTCCGCTATCCCCCCATTGCCGCGCTCAGGGTAAGCCCCGATCTGCGGCTGCAGGCAAGCCCGGGCAACGTGAGCGTGAGCGGTCGTATCGAAGTGCCTGAGGGCCAGCTGACGCTCAAGCAGCTGCCCAAGGGCGCCGTGCCCTATTCGAGTGACGTGGTGGTGGTCCGGGGCCCCGGTGCCAAACAAGGCAACGGCGAGGAGAGCAGCGGCCTCGCCATTCAGACCGACATCGAGGTCGTGCTCGGCGACGAGGTACGCTTCTCCGGGCTCGGGGCAACGGGACGCCTGACCGGTGCGCTGCGGATTCGGCAGGTGGCCGCCACCACCGCCGAAGCCTCCGGGGAGATCCGCATCGTCGATGCCGAGTTCGAGGCCTACGGGCAGAAGCTCGACATCCGGCGGGGCCGGCTGATATTCGCGGGCCCCGTGACCGAGCCGCAGGTGGAGATCGAGGCGGTCCGCAAGGTCCAGGACGTGGTGGTGGGGCTGAGGGTCAGCGGACGCGCGTCGCAGCCCAACGTCACGCTGTTCTCGGAGCCGCCCATGCCCGAAGAGCAGATCCTCGCTTACCTGGTAACGGGCCGCGCCTACGGCGAGGCCGGTCCGGAAGAGAATGCCGCCATGGCCCAGGCGGCCGTGGCGCTGGGTGTGTTCACCAGCCGGGGCACGGCCTCGAAGGTCGCCAAGACCCTGGGCGTCGAGGACTTCGCCCTGTCCACGGAGGGGGAGGGACAGTCCACCCAGGTGGCGGTCAGCGGCTATATCGCCCCGAACCTGCTGGTTAAGTACGGTGTGGGAGTGTTCTCACCGCTGAACACGCTGACCCTGCGCTACAACGTGACCAAAAATATCTATCTCGAAGCCGTGAGCGGGCTCGAGAGCGCGATCGACGCCTTCTATACGTTCAGCTTTTAGGCAGTGAGGCGTGAGGCATGAGGGGTGGCCCGCACCGCAGCCCGCTGCTCACGCTCGAGCTGCTCACCCGATCCGGAACCGCTTTGCCGGGGCCTGAAGATCGCGGGCAGGCGGGCCAGCTCGTCGCTGGCGCTGCTGGTCTGTTCGACGCTGCGGTACACTTGGGGACACGACAGTTGGGGAAATCGTCATGGAGCTGAAGCTGTTTGCCTTGAGTGGTGCTGCCGACCTCGGGCAGGCGGTTGCCGCGCACCTCGGCGTCCCGCTGGCGGCTCACGAGGAGCGCGAGTTCGAGGATGGGGAGCACAAGGCCCGGCCGTTGGAGGATGTCAGCGATCGGGACGTATACGTGCTCCAGGGGCTGCACGGCGACGCCGGCGGGCCGGCCAGCGAGCGGCTGCTGAGGATGCTGTTCTTCCTGGCCACGCTCAGGGACGCGGGCGCAGCACGGGTCACGGCCGTCCTGCCGTACCTGGCCTATGCCCGGAAGGACCGGCGCACCAAGAGCCGCGATCCCGTGACCACGCGTTACGTGGCCCAGCTGCTGGAAGCCGTGGGTACCGACCGCGTGGTGGCCATGGACGTCCACAATCTGGCGGCCTTCGAGAACGCATTCCGTTGCCCGACTGTCCACCTGGAGGCCCGGCCGCTGTTCGTGACCCGTTTGCTCGGCCTGCTGGGGGGACGGCTGCCGGCCGTGGTCTCGCCCGACGCGGGCGGGTACAAGCGCGCCGAGCGGTTGCGGGAGTCCCTGACCGATGCGTTCGGCGAGGAGCCGCCCATGGTCTTTCTGGAGAAGAAACGCAGCGGCGGGGTGGTCTCCGGTGACGCGGTGGTCGGGGATGTCGCCGGCCGGCCCGCGGTGATCGTCGACGACCTGGTCAGCACCGGCGGCACCCTGGTCCGTGCGGCCCGTGCCTGCCGGGAGCGAGGCGCGACGGCGGTGTACGCCTGCGTGACCCATGGGCTGTTCGTGGCCGACGCCGACTCCACGCTGGCCGACGGTTCCCTGGACCGGTTCCTGGTCACGAACTCGGTACCGCAGGGTCGGAATGCCGTTCCGCAGCTGGGGAGACGGCTCAGCGTCGTGGACTGCGCGCCCCTGGTTGGCGAGGCCCTTCGCCGGCTCAACGAGGGCGGCTCCGTCGTCGATCTCATCGAGCAGGGCCCGGCGGCGCCGCGTTCGGTCTGAGCCGAAGCCACCGCGGGGTCGGTGTGTCAGCCGGACCGGCGAGCGCCGCGTTTGATCGCGCCGGTTGCCAGCAGCAGGCCGACCAGGATCAGCAGCCCGCCTACCGCGTGATAGAGATGGAGCGACTCGCCTAGGAATGTCACGGCCAGGCCGGCGGCGAATACGGGCAGCAGGTAGATGAACACGGCGGCACGGGTCGGGCCGACGCGGTGCACGCCGATGTTCCAGAACAGATAGGCGAGTATGGATGGAAAGACGCCCACATAGCCCAGGGCGGGCAGCAGCCCCAGTCGCGGCGTGAAACCGCCGCCGCTCGCCAGCTCCCACAGATAGAAAGGTACTATCACTGGCAGCCCCAGGGCGATCAGTACCGTCAGCAGCGCCACTGGATGCAGCGGGACGGCGTGGCGGCGCAGCAGTACCGAGTAGCAGCCCCACACCAGGACGGCGGCCACCATGATCACGTCACCCGCGTTGAACTCCAGGCCCACGAACACTCCGGGGTCGCCCCGGGCGACGATGGTGAGCATGCCGAGCAGCGCGGCCGCGATACCCGTCGACTGGACCCGGTTGGGTGCTTCGCCCAACAGCAGCCAGGAGAGCAGCGCGACGACCACGGGAATGGTGGAGTTGACCAGCGTGATGTTGATGGCGCCCGTGCTCTGCGCGGCCAGGTAGAGAAGGCTGTTGAACAGGCCGACGCTGAGCGTTGCCAGCGCCCACAGAACCCGCCAGTGTTGCCGGATCACCCGCCACTGGCGAACGACCCGGGGCACACCCACCGGTGACAGTATCGTCAGCGCGATCACCCAGCGCCAGAAAGCCAGCGCCACCGGCGGTATTTCGCCGACCGTGCCCCGGGCGACTACGGCGTTGCCCGCCCAGAACAGGGCAGTCAGTACGAGCCCGGTGTAGGCGAGCGCCCGGGCGCCGCCGTCGCTGCTTGTCTGCGTCATTGACAATGCTCCGCTGGCCACATCCCCCCAGGGAAGCGCAGAGGCGAGCGGGAAATGTTCAGCGCCTCCCCGATAAGCAGCGTCGCATGATACGCAACTCCGCCCGCTCATGGTAATGCCGACCTTCGGCGGGCCGAACCGCACACATAGAAAAGGCCTGCCCGAGGGGTCAAAGGGTGACTCCGCCGGAACGGCGAACGCGCCGGTCAGCCGACGTGCAGCTCGTTGCGCACGTCGTGCACGCCCGGGATGTACCAGCAGTCCAGTGCAGCGATACGCTTGTTCTGCTCGCTGCCCACCGTGCCCTGCAGGGTGATGACCCGCTCCCGGCAGCTGACCCGTACCTGATCGGGGTCGATGCCCGGCTCCTTGTCGAAGACGATGCGCACGGCATCCATGATCTCATCGTCGTTGTCCCGCTCGGGCGGCTCGACGTGAATGCGATTGTCCACGTCGGCGGTACCGGGTGTCCACCAGGCGAGCACTTCCGCCAGGCGGCGGTGGGACAGGCTGTTGACCCGCCCCGTCAGACGTACGACGCCGTCGTGAGCATCGACACTGATCCAGTCGCCCTGGTGCCCTTCCGGCGCCGATGTGCCCTCGGAAAGCACCATGCCGCTGAAGACCGAGTCCTGCATCAGGCGGTCCAGAACGGATTGCCTGAGCGCCACCCCCTCGCGATGCTCGCCGACCCGCACCCGGAGGTCGTCGATGACAGGGGCGTTGCCGGCGTGGCTTCGGGCGATCTGCAGTGCCTTGCGTTTGGCAGCGATATCGGCTGCCTCCCCCTCAAGGCGGTAAGCGCCGTCGCGGGTACGGACATGGATGGGATATGAATGCAGGTTAACGTCCGTTGCTCGCTCCAGCGCGGCGCGGATCGCCTTTACCACTTCCTTTTCGTTCATAGATCCTCCTAGTTGCGCATCGCCGGGGGCGCCGCCGTTGCCCGCCGCCATCCCCCGCAGCACCTCTAAGCACGCCGTCGGTGCGGCCTATGGCACCGCACCCGGAGAATCCGCCCGCGTCCCGGCCCCGACCCGGACGGCCGGCCCTCGCGGCAGGGACGCTTCCTGTATCCGAGATGGGGACGTCTGCGGTTACCTCAAGCGTCCCACGCTACGCCGCGGGGGCGGCTGGCAATCGAAGCCGCAAGGCGCTAAGGTGCAGTGCACAATTCACTGTCCGTCCCGGACAGTACCGGCGCCATCGCTGGGCGCGGCACGAGGTAACCCTATGGCCAGACGCGAGGCACATCGGGCGCGGCGGCGGCTCGCCGTGGCGCAGGAATTTTTCAAGCTGATTCCGCACGGCGTCCAGTTGGGGCTGGTCCCCGTAGAGGTGGGCGACGACTACCTGGTATCCAGGCTGCCTTATGGGGAGGCCCTGGTCGGCAACCCGTTTACCGGCCACATCCACGGCGGCGTGGTGACCACCGTAATCGACCAGACCAGCGGTGCCTCGGTTGTCTCCACCCTGGACCCGCCCGAGGTCGTGGCTACGCTGGATCTGCGCATAGACCACCTGCGGGCCGCCTTTCCGGGCACCGCCATCTTCGCCAAGGCGCAGTGCTACAAGACCACCCGCAACATCGCGTTCGTCCGCTGTGTGGCCTACGAGGAGTACGAAGACGATCCGTTTGCCACCAGCATGAGCACGTTCATGCGCTCTGCGACGCCGGGACGGAGCATGGTGGAAGGGGCCGGGGAGGAGCCATGATGGATCTCATGAAAGTCGTTGCCGATGCCAAGGCCAGCAACGATCCGGGCCGGCTGGTGGACCTCATCCCCTACGCGCGGACACTGAACATGGACTTCTACGAGGCCCCCGAGGGGCTGATGTTTCGGCTCAAGTACCAGAAGGAGAACGTCGGCAACCCCAGCCTCCCCGCCCTGCACGGCGGTGTGATCGGCGCGTTCATGGAGCACGCCGGTATATTCCACATCCTTTGGCACAACGAGAGCCGGGTTCTGCCGCGGGTCATCGACTTTTCCATCGACTACTTGCGGCCCGGCCGCCCCGAGGATACCTTCGCCCTGTGCCGGGTCTGGCGCCAGGGCAAGCGGGTGGCCAACGTGGCGGTGGAGGCCTGGCAGGGCGATCCGGACAAGCCGATTGCCACGGCGCGTTGCCATTTTCTTCTGGCCGCCCCGGACGACGGCGCGGGCGATGGGCGCTGAGCCTGCCGGCTGGCCGGCCGTCGGCCTCTACGAGGGCCGGCCACGGCCCTATCATGACGGTGCCCGGAGCAGTATCTGCAAGGCGCCCATCGAGTGCGCCGTCTGGCTCGGCGAATCCGGGCTGGAGGCTGACGAGCAGGCCGATCGTGTTCACCATGGCGGGCCGGATCGGGCGCTGTGCCACTACCCGGCAGAACACCTGGGGTTCTGGCGCGAGCGCCTGCCCGAAAGTGCGGACGTCTTCGTGCCGGGCATGCTCGGTGAGAACCTCTCGACCCACGGGCTCGCGGAAGCGGACGTGGCGGTCGGGGACGTCTTTAGGCTCGGCGATGCCGTGCTGCAGATCACCCAGCCGCGGCAGCCCTGCTGGAAGGTCAACCGCCGCTGCGGCGTGGACGATCTGTCCCGGCGCATGGTGGCCGCTCGGCGGACCGGCTGGCTTTACCGGGTGCTGGAGCCGGGGTGGGTTGCGCCGGGCGCCGTGCTCCACCGGGCCGACGTTGCCGCCGGGGCGCCAAGCCTCACGGCGCTGTGGGACATAACGCTGGACGCCGACGCCACGGCGGAGCTGCTGCGCGATGCCGCCGCAGCACCGGCCCTGGCGGCGGCATGGCAGCTGCGCCTGACCAGCCGAGCCGACTGGCTGGCCCGCAAGCGACGCTGACGGCGGCGGGCGGCGTACGTTTTCCTCATCCCGCGGCGGGGAGCAGTCCCCTTCAGGCTGGGCGTGCCGGGACGCCCATGATGCGGCCTGCGTCGTCACAGCCATAACCGTCGCAGATGGCGGCCGACTCCGCACGGCCGCGGAGGGCGTCGAACTCTTGCTCAGCTGCGCGGCAGGCCGGGGCCGCGCACTCTTGCAGCAACCTGGTGAATCCCTCGCGCAGACGCAGATCCGCCTCCCTGCGGGGAAGACTGTCGGCGGTAGCCGGCTTCGTCGAGCAGCCATGGGCGAGCAGAGCCCGCTCCGTTCCTTCCAGGGAACCGGACTGGAGCCGCGCGATGCGATTCAGGGGCGCCAGGCAGGCCGCCAGGGTCCGGTTGCCATGAGCGAAACCGTAGGCGATCAGGTAGTCCTCGCTGTCCGCCGTGCCGGCAGCCGTGCTCTCTCCACCGGGCAGATGCGGCCGCAGCTCCGCTGCCACGTCGGAGAGCGGTCCCGCCAGCAGCACCGGCAGGTCGGCCGCCAGGCGGCGGGCGGCGGCGCGCTCCAGCCGCCGTCCCGGGTCGCTGAGGCCACGCACCAGCATGGCGGCGTGAGTGCCGCTTGAGGCCTCGCGGCGGATGCCGATGCGAGCCAGCGTGAAGCCGGCCCGGCGCCAGAAACCCAGCAGGTCGGCCGTGGCGCCGAAGCTGGTGCCCACCGTATCCACCTCTTCCCCGGCGGCGGCCACAATGCCGCCGAGCAGCCGTGAGCCATACCCGCGGCGTCGTACCGCGGCGTGCACGGCGATGCGCATGACGCGCCGGTGGCGCAGTGCGGCCGCCTCCCTGAGACCGGCGTGAAAGCACAGGGACTGGGGCAGGAGATGACCATGGGGTCGCCGCAGGCCCAGCCATATGGCATCCGCCAGTGCCGAGGCAAAAGGGCCTTCGTCGATGGTCACCGCGGCCGCCAGGACGGTCGCGCCGCTCTGCAGCACGTGGACACCCACGGTCGGACCGTCCAGCAGGTTGCGCAGGTCGGTGGGCGTGGTGCGGTAGTGGGCGTTGACCAGCAGGCCGAAGACTTGCCGCAGCAGTCCCTCGTCGCCGGCGAGCGAGTCCCGGTTCAGCTGCCGGTATGCGGCTCTGCCGTCGAGACAAGCGCGGACCTGGCGGTCCTCCGCGGCGTCGGCGTCCAGCAGCAGTGCACGAGCCACCAGCCGTTCCACGGGGTCGTCGGCTGCCCACCGCACCGGCGTCGTCAGTGTCAGCTGCCGCCACCCCGGAGCCAGCCGATCGAGGCTGTCACGGAAACGGATGGCGAATCCGCGGCCGGTGCCTTCGTAGCCGTGCAGCGTGGTGGCGAACGCTACCCGCGGGTAGCGCTGTAGCAGCGACGTCAGGAGCGGGGCCGGGATGCCCGCCGCCTCGTCCACCAGCAGCAGCTCGGCTCGACGCGGCCTGCGGATGAGGTCGTCCGGGGCGGTGTATTCAAGTTCGCCGCGACCCTTCCGTATGGTGCCTCCGGCCGCCGGCGCCAGCCCGAGGGCAGCGCGGGCGTGCCGGAACACGGGCTCCACGGCGGACCTGCGCGGCGCGGTCACGGTGACCCGCGCACCGTCCCGGCGCACAAGCCGTCCGGCAGCCAGACCCAGCGCGGCGGACTTGCCGCGGCCGCGGTCGGCGGTGAGCACCAGAGCGCCGCGTTCGTCGTCCCAGATCCGTAGCAGGGCGGATACCGCGGCGGCCTGGTCCTTCGTCAGACAGTCGGAATCCGCGGGCCGGGTGGCCTTCGGCGGCGTGGGGGAAGGCATCTGCACGGGGGGCGGCTCGGCGCCCTCTCGCCACAGCCAAGCATCGTCGGATGCGGCGAGCAGCCTGGAAACGCGCTCCAGCAGTCGGGACCGGTCCGGCGGATAGCCGGCCAAGGCAATCCGCTCCACGGCGGGGTCAACGTGCCGCGGCCATGCTTCCAGCGGGGGGGCAAGCAGCAATATCAGCCCGCCGCCGGTCACCGTGCCGCTCACCGCGCCGAAGGCGTCCGGATCGAATCCGCTGAAGGCGTCATAGACCAACACGTCCAGCTCCGCTCCGACAAGCACCTTGGCGCGGGGGTACGGGATCGCAGACAGCCCCGCAGCGGCGTCTTCCCCGATCCATGCGGCTTCCAGATGGAGGTGGGCCGACAGAAAGCGCCGGGCGGCGCGGCGCGACCACGACGGCGTGCCGCTGAGCACGGCAAGACGCCGATGTCGTGCCGTTCGGGCCGCCTCCAGCAGCCGCTCCAGGGCGGTCGGAATCGTCTCCGGCATCATCCGGATGGCGGCTGTCCGCGGGTTACATACACCCGCTCAGGACGAGCAGCTGAGGACAACGCCCTGAGCCCAGTCGGGAGGCAGCTGCGCGTAAGCGTCCCTGTCCGGCTGTTCGTCGAAGGGGCTCTCCAGCAGCTCCCGGAGCCGGCGTACCTCGCTGAAATCACCGTCCTGGGCGCGGTCGATGGCCTGCTGCGCCAGATGGGTGCGCAGGACATACTTCGGATTCGTCTGACGCATGGCCCGCCGGCGGGCTTCGTCGTCGCGAGCCTCAGCCTGGAGGCGCTGCCGGTACTCGGACAGCCAGTGCCGGGCTCGATCACGATCGGCGAACTCGTCGAGAAACCCCTCGTCCCCGCCGTGTTCTCGGCCCACCTTGCAGAGGGCGCGGAAGGTGCGGGTGAAATCGGCACCACTGGCCGCCATGCAGTCGAACAGCTGCTCCACCAGAGACTCGTCGTCGCTGCGGGCCTCGGCCAGGCCCAGCTTGTCGCGCATGGCGGCATTGAGTTGTCGGGTGTATTCGGGCCGGAAACGGTCGAGGATCGCCGTGCCGATCTCCACGGCCCCTTCGGGATCGTCGGAGAGCAGGGGCAGCGTGGCCTGTAGCAGGCGGCTGAGGTTCCATTCCACGGCCAGCGGCTGGTTACGGTAAGCGTAGCGTCCGGCCGGATCCGAATGATTGGGTGTGTAGTCCGGGTCGTAGGCGTCCATGAACGCGAACGGCCCGTAATCGATGGTGAGCCCCAGTACCGACATGTTGTCCGTGTTCAGTACGGCATGGATGAAGCCGACGGACTGCCACTGGGCCACCAGCCAGGCCGTGAGCTCCATGACCTCGGTCAGCCACTGACGGTAGGGTGTCCGGTGGGTGGCCAGATGAGGGAACTGCTCGCCGATGACGTGATCCGCGAGCGGCGTGAGCAAGTCGTATTCCTGCCGGTAAAAGACGTACTCGAAGTGACCGAAACGCAGGTGGCTGGGGGCTATGCGCATGAGGGCGGCGCCCGGCTCCAGCGTTTCCCGCTGGACGCCCTCTTCGCTGACCACCATGGCCAGGCTGCGGGTCGTGGGTATGCCGAGCCCCGCCATGGCCTCGCTGCACAGATGCTCCCGGATCGTGGAGCGCAGCACAGCGCGCCCGTCCGCCCAACGGGAATAGGGCGTGCGACCCGCGCCTTTGAGCTGCAGATCCCAGGGCCGTCCGAAGCGGTCGGCCACCTGGCCGATACTGATGGCGCGGCCGTCGCCGAGCTGCGGGACGAAATTGCCGAACTGATGTCCGGCATAGGCGGTAGCGAGCGGTACTGAAGCCGGGGGCAGACGCTGCCCGGCCAGACAGGCCACCAGGTCCGGATCATCGCCGGCATCGGAGGCCAGGTTGATGAGCTCCGCCGCCCGCGGGCTGAAGTCCACCAGCCGCGGCTCCGGCAGGGCCGCCGGCTGCACGCGGCTCAGCAGGCTTTGCGGCAGGACGCCCAGGGTGTTGACGAAATTCAGCTCGTCCAGACGGTGGACCGGCGCCGGCTTGTAGCGTGCTTGCTCCATGCTTCTATGGTGGAGGCTGTTGCATGACGGTCAAGTCCCAGGTGATGCGCGGTCATTCGGCGTCGGGCGGTGTCTCCGGTGCCGGCTCTGCTACGGCGCCGCTGTCCTTCCCTTCGCCGCCCCGGTCTTCATCGCCGGCGGAGGACGGCTGCGCCTGCTGGGGGTTAGCCGCCGTGTCGGCGTCGCTCGTACCTGCCTCTTTCTCGGGCTTCGGCCGCAGCGGTGCGGGCAGGGGGGTCTGGCGGTATACGGCCAGCGACTTGATGTCGGCTCGGTCGACGCCGTAGCTCATGTCGCCCCCCTGGTAGCGGCGCTGAAGGGTGACCCGAGCGCCTCCCGCCTCCTGGATGAGTCCTTCGTGTACGTCGCCGTCGAACGTGGTGATGCGCGCGAAGCTGCCCACCAGCTCACCGACGGCCGAGGGATCCGCCGGATAGTAACGGGCTTTATGCGGAGTCTGGGCCTGTTCGTGTTTCGCGGCTACCTGCGGCACCGGCTCGACCCACTCGATGGAAGTGTCCGCGAGCGCCTGGCCGTTGACGGCCACGCCTGGGGCGAGGGCGGCCATGATGCGCTCGCCCGTCATGTCGGGCAGCTTCGTCAGCGGCACGGGTGATGCCGGGCGCAGGGCCAGGTGTATCTCGTTCCCCGGCGCGCTGATCAGCCGGCGGTAGCCCGCGAGCAGGGCCGGGCTGGGCACGGCGCCGCGATCCCGGAGATACTTCGCAACCGCCCGCATGTGGTCGTCGAGAAAGGCGGGTACGGCGTCGTTGCGCTGCGCGGCGCAGTAGTAGTTGCGCGCGTCGAAATAACCCTGATCCTGGTAGCGCAGATCCATCGAGCCCAGGTTCAATCGCAGGTCGTCGACGGTGCCCAGCGTCAGCGGCGGTTCCGTCGCGCGCAGGACCGCCTCACCCCGGATGCGGGCGATGTCCGCGGTGTTCACGTCCCAGCTCAGCAGGACCGCCTGCTGGTCGCGGCCGCGGCTCAGCTTGAGATGGGCGTCGGCCGCCAGGTATGGATAGCCCATGTCCGAGTACTCGTTGGCGCCCAGGTGGTCCACGCCGCCGCAGGCCAAGGCATCCAGCGGCGTTCCCACCAGCATGCTGCCGGTCCACTCCTGAAGCCGCCGGAAAAGCGCGGAGTTGAAATTGAGGCGCAGGCCCTGAAGCCGCAGCACCAGAGACCTCGGCAGCTGGCCTTCCTCCAGGAGGTGCCGGGCCTGGAACAGATCGTCCAGACCGCCGGCGTCCAGGGTCAGCGACTGAACGTACATCTCGCCCTGGATGCGGACGGGGTGCAGGGTGACCTGCTCAAGGGTCAGTGTGCCGTCGAGCCCGGTATCTAGGTCCTTGTAGTCGACGCGGGCCACGTCCCGCATGGCGTAGGAAAGCTCGCGCAGGGCGAGGTCGGCACGCCGGTGGACGTAGAGCTTGGCGCCCAGGTAGGCGAGCGCGGCGATCACTGCGAGCGCGATCAGGGTTCGGCGCAGCGATTTCTTCATCGATACGTTTCCCTACGTTGTTTTGTGGCCAACATACCGCGTCACGGGTCCCCCGCCAACAGATCCGGGGCCTCGCGCAGGCGCGCTCGCTCCCCGCGGGCGAAGACCGTCAGGTCGGGCATGAAGCGGTGGAAGTCGGCTTCCAGCTCCAGATAGAGACGCTCCAATTCCACGATGGCCGCCGGCAGCGGCGTTTCGCGCCGGAAACGCCGAGAAATGCCGGCGAGGCTGCGGCCGACGGCTTCGAGCTGGCTGTAGGCGCACAGCCAGTCCTGCTCCGCCATGATCGGTGCGACTCGCTGCAGGCGGGGTGGAAGGTGCCTGTGATGCCGCGCCAGGGCCCGGTATGCCCGGCCGGCGAATGCGGGCAGGGGCTCGGCGGAGAAAACCGTCCAGTCGCGGGCGAGGAAATGGTCGTAAGCCAGGTCGATGATCACCCCGGCGAAACGCCGGAACGGCGGATCCAGGCGTTCGCGGCTGCGGCGGAACACGTGATGCGCGTCGGTGAAGCTGTCCACACGCCGATGCAGCACGATGCCGCGCAGCATCGCGGGCGGATAATCGAGTCGCTCCGGGCGCCCCTTGACGAAATCACCCATCAGATTACCGACCAGGGCGGCCTCGCTGTCCTCGGACAGGTAAAGATGGGCCAGATAGTTCACGGTTCCGACGAGCCCGCCGGGCAGCGGCGCCGGCCGGCGAGGTCGACCGCCGTCGCCCGTTCAGGCGTTGGACTGCCTGGGAGCACTGCGCTGCCGGCCCCTCGATCCGCCGCCGCGCCGTCCGCCCCCGGATCCCCCCCGGCGCCGCTGCTGGGGTTTCGGCGGTTTCGGTTCCACGATCATTTCCGAGTCGGCCATCTCGGAGGGAATCTTCTGGTCGATGTACTTCTCGATGTCCGGCAGGGAGTAGACGTACGTCTCGCAGGCGAAGCTGATGGCGTCTCCCGCCGCACCGGCGCGCGCCGTACGGCCGATTCGATGCACGTAGTCCTCCGGGTCCTGGGGCAGGTCGAAGTTGATGACATGGCTCACGTTGGGGATGTGCAGCCCTCGCGCGGCCACGTCGGTGGCCACCAGGATCGGCAGGCTTCCGTTCTTGAACCTTTCCAGCAGCTGCTCCCGCTTCTTCTGCGGAATGTCGCCGGAGATCACGGCTGCGTCCAGGTCGTTGCCTGCCAGATAGCCCACCACCCGGTCGGCGTCGCGTTTGGTGTTCACGAATACCAGCGTCCGGGTGGGATCATGCTGCTTGAGCACGCCCAGCAGCAGGCCGATCTTCTGGTTGTTCTCCACGTGGTAGAGCTTTTGCCGCACGCGGTCGGCCGTGATCTGCTCGGCCTCGATGGTGACCGCCTGCGGGTCGTTCATGTGCTCGTAAGCCAGCTCCTTGACCCGCTCGGAGAGGGTCGCGGAGAACAGCATGTTGATGCGCTTGTCCGGCGGCGGCATGCGGCGCAGCAGGTAGCGGATGTCATCGATGAAGCCCATGTCGAACATGCGGTCCGCCTCGTCCAGGACCAGCACTTCGATGTTGTTCAGCGAATAGACGCGCTGCTTGAAATAGTCGATGAGCCGGCCGGGGGTGCCGATGACGATGTCGACCCCTTTCTCCAGCTGTTTGCGCTGGGACTCATAGCCGGTGCCGCCGTAGACGGCGGCGATCTCCAGGCCGGTGAAGTAGCCGAGCTTGTCGGCGTCGGCCTTGATCTGCAGCGCCAGCTCGCGCGTGGGTGCCAGCATGATGGCCCACGGGCCCACCTTGTCCTCCTCCACCGGCGTCTCCATCAAGTAGTGCATGGTGGCCAGGAGGAAGGCGGCGGACTTGCCGGTACCGGTCTGGGCCTGGCCTGCCACGTCCCGCTTTTGAAGCAGCAGGGGCAGGGTGGCGGCCTGGATGGGGGTGCAGCGGTCGAAGCCGCAGTCCTCCAGGCCTTCCAGGAGCGAATCGGTGAGCCCGAGGGATTTGAACGTCGTGTCGGTCAAGTGGTCTTTTTCCATAGGGCGCACAGGATAACGAAATTCTGGATTTTTTTCCTGGGTCCCGGTCACCGAGTACCAATCCGGCACGGCCAGTTGATAGAATATGCATCTGGTGTACTGCACTCGCCCGCCGGGCGGTGGAACCTCGGTACCCGGATGGGCAAACGCCCGAATTCGACGCAATGAGGTGAGGCAATGGCCGATATTCAGGACAGCATCCGCCAGCAGGTGGAAGGCAACGAGATCATTCTGTACATGAAGGGAACGCCCCAGTTCCCGCAGTGCGGCTTCTCCATGCGCGCCGCGCAGGCGCTGTCCGGCTGCGGGCGTGAGTTCGCCTACGTGAACGTGCTCGAGGACCAGGAGATCCGCGAAGGCATCAAACAGTATGGGAACTGGCCGACCATCCCCCAGCTCTACATCGACGGCGAGCTCGTCGGCGGCTGCGACATCATCATGGAGATGTACGACAGCGGTGAGCTGCAGAAGGCCGTTGGGGCCGCCGGAAAGAAGGCCGAGCAAAACGGCTGATTGAGAAGGCGTCGCGCCGAGGACGGCGCTCCCACATTCCTTCGACAATCGGCCGCCGTGTGTCTGAGGGGTGTGGGAGCCGCGTCCCCGCGGCGACGGGACGACTGGCCGAGCAACAGTAGGCCGGGGAAAAGCGAAGGGTAGCCGGCATTTGGACTGCGGCCGATGGGCCGATGCGAACTCAGCGCTTCTGCGCCCGCTTGGCGATGGCGCCGTAGTCCGGGTAGCCGTTGAGGGCGTCCCAGCGGTTGACGATGGTGCAGAAGAGGTCCGCGGTCTTCTCGGCGTCGTAAATCGCCGAGTGAGCTTCCCGGCCGTCCCAGGCCCCGCCCGCGGCCGTCACGGCCTTGGCTAGCACCGTCTGACCGAAAGCCAGCCCGCCGAGGGTCGCGGTGTCGAAGCTGCTGAAGGGGTGAAATGGGTTCCGCTTGACCCCGCAGCGTTCGACGGCAGCGTTCAGGAAGCCCAGGTCGAACCAGGCATTGTGGCCCACCAGTACCGCGCGGGTGCAGCCCGTGTCGCGGATCTCCTGCCGAACGGGCTTGAAGATCTTCCTGAGCGCTTCGTCCTCCGAGACGGCGAGGCGCAGGGGGTGGTCAGGGTCGATGCCGTGCAGCTCCAGCGCCTTGGGGTCGAGGTTCGCGCCCTCGAAGGGTTCCACGTGGCAGGTATGGGTTTCCGCGGGATAGAACTCGCCGCTTTCGCCCATGCGCAGGATCACTGCGGCGATCTGCAGGACGGCGTCCGTGGCGGCGTTGAGGCCGCCCGTCTCGATGTCCACCACCACCGGAAGAAAGGTCCGGAACCGGGTCGCTATCGAGCGCGTTGCCGGCGTCTGATCGTACTCGTCCAAGTTGGAAGACCTGTGGGTTCGTGGTTCACGTCGGGGTTCCGGGGCGTGTCGACTGACTCCCGGATTGTTCGGCGGCCCGCCGTATCAGGCTGTCCGGGTGCGCGGCGAGGGCGGTAACATTCTGAAAGCTCCCTGATTGGCAGGGTACGGACTCCCGTGAAACCGTTCAAGCGGGCGAACGCTCCACGCGCCAGGCGGTCGAGCCGCCGGCTCGCAACGGGACGATCTCGCCCCAGCCGAATGGGTAGTGGTCCGGAATCCGCACGGAATCCCGCACCAGTCTCGTGCGTCCGGCGTTGCGGGGCAGGCCGTAGAAGTCGGCCCCGAAATGACTGGCGAACCCTTCCAGGCGGTCCAGACGGCCGGCGGCGTCGAAGACCTCGGCGTACAGCGGCAGCGCGGCGGGCGCCGTAAACACACCCGCGCAGCCGCAGGCGGTCTCCTTGTCGCCGCGCGGATGGGGGGCACTGTCGGAGCCGAGGAAGAACTTCGGGTTGCCCGACACGGCCGCCTCAACCAGGGCGAGGCGGTCATCCTCCCGCTTGAGTATGGGCAGGCAATAGTAGTGGGGCCGGATGCCGCCCACCAGCATGTCGTTGCGGCTCAGCAGCAGATGGTGGGCGGTGATGGTTGCCGCCAGATTGGCCGGGCCCTCGCGGACGAAATCCACCGCGCTGCGGGTGGTGACGTGTTCGAGCACCACGCGCAGCTTCGGGAATCCTCGCAGCAGCGGGGCCAGCACGCGCTGGAGGAACCGGCTCTCGCGGTCGAAGATGTCCACGCCCGTGTCGGTGACCTCGCCGTGAATCAGCAGCGGCATACCCGCTTCGGCCATGGCCGCCAGTGCGTCGCCGCACCGGTCCAGGTCGGTTACACCGCTGTCCGAGTTGGTGGTCGCCCCGGCCGGGTAGAGCTTGACAGCGTGCACCAAGCCGGAAGCCCGGGCCCGCTCGATTTCCTCGGGCGGCGTATTGTCGGTCAGATAGAGCGTCATGAGCGGCCTGAAGGCGGTATCGGGGGGCAGCACCGCCATGATCCGTTCCCGGTAGGCCAGGGCCTCCGTGGTGGTGGTCACCGGCGGTTTCAGGTTCGGCATGATGATGGCTCGGCCGAACACATCGGCGCTGAACGGCACCACGTCGGCCAGGACGTTGCCGTCGCGTACGTGAAGATGCCAGTCGTCGGGGGTGGTCAGGATCAGCTCGTCCACTTCGCGCTCGCCTTGACGTGAGTCGGGTCGCGTACCGCGGCGAGTATATTACTAACCCGGTCATGAGTAATGCCAACGTGCCGCCGCTTTTCGAAGGGTGGCACCACCCATGACCGGACTCGTCACGTTACCGACGGTATCGGTCGCCGGCGGCGCCTTGATTTATCGGGTCTTTGGATCGATCATTGGCGCGCTTACCTAGGGGCAACGACTGGTGCAATTGCGAAATGGGTGATGTGAAGAAGGTCGTGCTCGCCTATTCCGGCGGTCTGGACACCTCAGTGATCCTGCAGTGGCTGCGGGACACCTACGGCTGCGAGGTCGTCACCTTCACCGCGGATCTCGGCCAGGGCGAGGAGCTGGAGCCGGCCCGGAAGAAGGCCCAGGACTTCGGCGTCAAGGAGATCTATATCGACGACCTGCGCGAGGAGTTCGTGCGGGACTTCGTGTTTCCCATGTTCCGCGCCAACACCCTCTACGAGGGCGAGTACCTGCTTGGCACTTCCATCGCCCGTCCGCTGATCGCCAAGCGGCAGATCGAGATCGCCCGGGAGACTGGCGCCGACGCCGTCTGCCATGGCGCCACCGGCAAGGGCAACGATCAGGTGCGTTTCGAGCTGGGGTACTACGGCCTGGAGCCCAACATCAAGGTTATCGCCCCCTGGCGGGAGTGGGACCTGATGTCCCGGGAAAAGCTGCTGGCTTACGCGGCGCGCCACGGCATCCCCATCGAGGGCCGGAAGGAGGGCGGCGGCTCGCCCTATTCCATGGACGCCAACCTGCTGCACATTTCCTACGAGGGCGGCGTGCTGGAGGACCCCTGGACACCCAACGAAGAGTCCATGTGGCGGTGGAGCGTGTCGCCCGAGCAGGCGCCGGACCAGCCCACCCTGATCGACATCGACTTCGAGCGGGGTGACCCGGTCGCCATCGACGGCGAGCGGCTGAGCGCGGCGGAGCTCCTGTCCAGGCTCAACCGGCTTGGCGGCGACAACGGCATCGGCCGCATCGACATCGTCGAGAACCGCTACGTGGGTATGAAGTCCCGCGGCTGCTACGAGACCCCCGGCGGCACCATCCTGCTGCGCGCCCACCGTGCCATCGAGTCCATTACCCTGGACCGCGAAACCGCTCACCTGAAGGATTCGGTGATGCCGCGTTATGCGGAGATGATCTACAACGGCTACTGGTGGAGCCCCGAGCGCCAGGCCATGCAGGCGCTCATCGACGAGACCCAGGCAACCGTGAACGGCACCGTGCGTCTGAAGCTGTACAAGGGCAACGTAGAGGTGGTTGGCCGCCGCTCGGAGACGGACAGCCTGTTCGACCCGGCCATCGCCACCTTCGAGGACGACGCCGGCGCCTATGACCAGAAGGACGCGGCGGGCTTCATTCGCCTCAATGCGCTGCGTCTGCGCCTGGCTGCGAAGCGACGCGGTCGCTGAGCCGGACACGCCCTGACGCGTCCACAGGGGCTCAAGAAGTCGCTAACGCGTGTCGTCGGCGCTTCCCGGGCGACGGAATATTTCGGGGTATCCCATTGGGCTTGTCACCCCGCACGTTTGGAGGGAGAGCGTGGAAGACGCCAACATGACTCGGGTGCGCAACTACGAGCGCCGCCGCTACAAGAGCCTCGATCAGCGGCTCGTCAATCACCTGGAATCCCGGATCATCGAGCGCTACCTGGACGAGCTGTGTCTGCCCGGCGGCAGCATCCTGGACATCCCCTGCGGATACGGCCGCTTCGTGCCGGTGCTGAGGCAGCGCGCGGCCACAGTCGTGGGCGGTGACCGCAAGCTCGCCATGCTTCAGCGGATGCGCGAGCGTTTCGAGCAGGAGGTGGGCGTGGTGCAGATGCTGAGCTCGGCACTGCCCTTCACCGACGACAGCTTCGACGTAGTGACCTGTATCCGCCTCATGCAGCACATTCACGCGGCCGATGACCGGTGGGCCACCTATGCGGAGATCGCACGTGTTGCAAGTCGCGGAGCGGTAGTGACCGTCTATCTCGACACCTTCGCCCACCGCTTCGTCCATCGCGCACGGCGCCTCAAGCGGCTCACCCGCGACAGGCTGGACGAGTTGGAAGCGCGGCTGCCGGCCCTGGGTCTGCGGCTGCGCAACCATGCCCGGATCCTGCCGGGCCTGCATGCCCAGATGGTGCTGCAGCTGGAGACCTGCAAACCGGCCCAGTCCCGCTGAGCCGGGCGGCCGTTCGGACCGTGCCCCCAGGGTGTCACCTCTCGAGAGGTTGTCCACGACGCCGCACCGCCCGCGCCTCGCCGGCGTCGGGCTGCTCGACGGTACTGCCGGTGCAGCGCTTCCCTAGAGAACGTCTTCTCCCACCTCGTCGACGAAACGGCCCGCGTCGCCCTGCCAGCGGATGTCACCGGTCTCCAGGAAGTAGACGCGATGGGAGTGCTGAAGGGCGAAGGTGAGGTTCTGCTCGCCCAGCAGCACCGACAGCCCCATCTCTTTCTGCAGGGTGTCGATGGCCTCCGAGATCTTCTCCACGACCAGCGGCGCCAGGCCCAGTGTAGGCTCGTCGACGATCAGCAACTTCGGCCGCTGCATCAGCGCCCGGCCGATCGTGAGCATTTGCTGCTCGCCGCCGCTGAGCGTCGCGGCAGGCTGGCGATGTCGCTCTCTCAGTGCCGGAAAGAGCTCGTAGATCTCGTTGATGTGCCGATGCAGATCCGGCGTGCGCAGGTTGTGTCCGCCCAGCTCCAGGTTCTCGCGCACCGTCATCGAGCCGAACAGCTCCCGGGTCTCCGGGCACAGCGCAATGCCCTGGGAGGCGATGGTGCCGGGCCGCAGGCCACGCAGCGAGCGCCCGGTCCACCGCACGTCGCCGGCGTAGGGCACGAACCCGAGTATGGCCTTGAAGAGGGTTGTCTTGCCAGCGCCGTTGATGCCGACTACGGACACGAACTCTCCGGGATTCACATGGATCCGGGTGCTGCGCAGCGCCTCGGCGCGGCCGTAGGTGACCGACTGGATGTCTACGTCGAGTAGCGGCTCGGCACCGTCGCCGGCCGCATCGCCGAGTTCTACCGCCTGTCCTGCGGTCTGATGCTCATCCAGGGAGCTGCCGAAATAGACCTCCCGCACCTTGGGGTCGACGGTGACTTCCGACGGCGTGCCCGAGGCAATCTTCTGGCCCGCGTGCATGGCGACGATCCGGTCCACCAGCCCCGCCACCGCCTTCACATTGTGGTCGACCAGCACCACGGCCCGGCCTTCGTCGCGGAAGCTCTCTACCAGCTCGGAGAACTCCCGGGTCTCGGTGGGCGCCAGGCCCGCGAATGGCTCGTCCAGCAGCATGACCGTCGGATCCTGGGCCAGCGCCTTTGCCACTTCCAAGCGTCGCAGCGAAGCGAACGGCAGCTCATCCGGGTGGCTGTCGAGGACGTCGTCCAGGCCGACGCGCTCCGCCACTTGCCGGGCGCGCCGGTCCACACCTTTCGGCGCCACCAGCCGGAAGACCGTGTCCGGCAGCAGGGCCAGCTTGATGTTCTCCAGCACCGACTGCCGGTGCAGCGGCCGGGAGTGCTGGAAGACCATGGACATGCCCTGCTTGGCGATGCTGTGGGTGCGCCAGCGGCTGATATCGCGATCGTTCAGCTCCACCGTGCCGCTGTCCGCCCGCACCACGCCCATCAGCAGCGACAGGGTGGTGGATTTCCCCGAGCCGTTGGGCCCGATCAGCCCGAGCACCTCGCCCCGCTCCACCTCGAACGAGACGTTGTCGACGGCCTGCAGGCCGCCGAAGCGTTTGGAAACCGAAGACACCTTCAGCATGCTCATCAGTCGCTGGTCCTCTGACGCCTGAACACTCCCACGAGCCCGGCCGGCGCGAACAGCAGCACCACCAGGGCCACGACGGCGACGACGGCGTTACTGAGCTGGCCGATGGGCCGCAGCAGCTCGCCGGCGCCGATCAGGAAGATTGCGCCGAAGATCGGTCCGATGATCGAGCGGCGGCCGCCGACGATGGTCGAGATGATGATCTGGATGGTGACGAATACGGCGACCACCGTGCCGGGGGACGCAGTGCCCAGATAAAAGACCGTGAGCGCTCCGGCAAACCCGGAGAACAGCGCGCTGATGGCGAAGGCCAGCAGCTTGAATTTGGTGACGTTGAAGCCCAGCGCCTCGGTGGCGACGGAATCCTGCCCGCTGGCCTCGAGGATCAGGCCGATGGACGATCGTGCCACGATGCGCAGAACGATGGCGCTCAGCACCACGAAGCCGAGGGCGTAATAGTAATTGCCCGTGGAGCTGATGGTGAGGAAGGACATGACGGTGAGACCGATCTCACCGCCGGTGTAGCCCGCGAAGACGACGATCAGCTTGTCGAGCAGCAGCACCGCGGCCAGGGTGACCAGCCCGAAGTAGGGGCCGCGGAGGCGAAGCGCGGGACCACCGAGCAGCATGCCGCCAACCAGTGCTGCGGCCGTGCCGATCCCGATGCTCGGCCACAGCGAGAGTGAGAGCAGCGTGTTGCTCATACCGGCGCCGTAGGCGCCCAGGCCAACCAGGAACGTGGGGCCGAAGTTGACCTCGCCGACGTAGCCGAACAGCAGGTCCCAGGCCATGGCATAGACGCCCAGATAGAAGGCCATGGTCATTACGCCCAGGATATAGCCGGAGAACATGTAGGGCGCGGCGATGGCCAGCACCAGGCAGGCGAACAGCACGGCGGCCTGCCAGCTGAAGAACTCTCTTTTCATGATTGGGGTCTCCGCATCAGTGTCTGCCGAACAGGCCCTGGGGCCGCACATACAGGATCAGGACTAGGAGCAGCAGTGCCGGCAGCTCCCGGATGGACGGGGAGAGGAGGTAGGCGGTCAATGTGCCCAGGGTGCCGACGATGTAGGCCGACGCCAGTGAGCCCGCCACGTTGCCGAGCCCACCCAGGACCACGATGATGAACGCGTTGGCGGTCAGGCCGACCGCGATCTCCGCGCTGGCGCCCAGGAACGACGCCAGCAGCACGCCCGCGATCCCGGCCAGCAGTCCGTACAGGCCCCAGACCATGGTGTGAATGCGTCCGATGTCGTAGCCGACGATGGCCAGCCCGGTGGGGCTCATGGAGGCCGCCAGAGTGGCCTTGCCGAGGCGGGTGTGGTGGATGAACAGCCACAGCGCGCCGATCACCAGCCAGGCAATGATCCCGATGAGGAGCTGGCTATAGGGGACGGTGACCTGGCCGATATGGAAAACTCCGGTAACCAGGGTCGGCGTGCTGACCGGGCTCGAGCCGAACAGGTAGTTGAGCACGCCCTGCATGAGGATCGCCACCAGCAGCGTGGCGGTGAGGATGAAGACCGGCCGTTCCTCCTCGTCCACGCTGCGCGTGCGGTTCAGGGGTGTGATGACCAGCCAGTAGAGCAGGTAGGTGGTGACTACGGAAGCCGCGACGCCGACCAGCGCGCCGAGGTAAATCCCGATGCCGAGGTGGACCGCGCAGTACCAGGCGACCAGCGCGCCCGCCACCATGATCGAGCCGTGGGCCAGGTTCAGTACGCCGGAGACGCCGAATATGATGGTGAACCCCGCTGCGCCCAGCGCGTAGATGGCGCCGACCACGAAGGCGTCGACGATGATCTCGATAAGCAGGTTCATGCCTGTCTGCCCTTGTGTTTTCGCGAGCCTGTGGACCGGTGGCGGTCCGGGATCGAGTAGCCGGCCGGAACGGGTCCGGCCGGCCTCCTCGGGATCTCTGCCCTTACTTCTTCACGAAGGCGGGGATTTCCACCTTGTTGGTGCCGGCGAGGTAGTCCGGCCAGACCGGCACCTGCTTGCCGTCCTGCCATTGGAAGTAGACGCCGGCACCCCGCTTGGAGTCGTAGACCAGGCCGTGGGTGAACTCGTCGTCCTTGCCGTAGAAGCTTATGGGACCGCTGACACCGGTATAGTCGGTCTTCTCCAGGGCGTCCACCAGCTTGTCCGCCCCCGTATCCCCGGCGCGCTCGATGGCGTGCTTGAGCACGTGGATCGCGTCGTACTCGGTGTAGCTGTTATAGGCCGGGTCTTCCCCGAAGCGCGCCTTGTAGCGCTTGAAGAAGTCCGGGGTCTTCTGGCTGACGGGTGCGCCCGCGGCGCCGGTGGTGCCGACGATGACGCCTTCAGCCGCGCCGTTGGTGCCGTTCCAGAATGCGGTGGAGCCGCCCTGGCCGTTGGCACCGGCCATCAGCACGGGGACCTCCTGCTGGTGCCACTGTACCGTCGGCTTGACGCCCACGTGGGCGATGGCGGTGATCAGGACGTCCGGGTCTTTCTGCTTGACCTGGTTGAAGATGGGCCGGAAATCACTGGTGTCCGGGGAGAACACGATGTCGTCCACGACCTTGAGCCCGGCCTTGGGCAGGCACTTGTCGTAGGCTTTCACCAGCGGCTTGGTCCAGGCCGCGTCCTCGGCGAAGACCGCCGCCTTCTGATAGCCCAGCTTGCCCACCAGCACGTCGTGCGAAAAATCGCAGGCGATCTGGCCGATAATGGTCGAGTTGGTGAACTGGTGGAAATTGTACTTGAGCTGGCTGTAGTTGCTGTGGACGTTGGTGTCCAGCTTGGTGCTGGCGGCGCCCGTGATGATCAGCGGCGTCTTCAGCCGGGCCGCCCACGGCTGCAGGGACAGCCCCACCTCGCTGATGAACACGCCGGTCATGGCCACCACGTGATCCTGCTGGACGGCCCGCTGGAAGGCGCGCACGGCGTCGGCCGCCTGGAAATGGGAGTCGTACTTGAACAGCTTGACCTTTCGGCCGTTGATTCCGCCGTTCTCGTTGAGATCGTCCACGGCCAGCTCGGCAGCCTGCAGTATCGACCGGCCCGCCACGTGAGCGGACGGCGCGATGACGCCGATACGGACGGGCTCGGCGGCAGCTGCCGTGCCCGTGACCGTCATCCCGGCGGCGGTTACGAGAGCGACTGCCGCGGCGGCGGTGAATGCAGTGAGTAGACGTTTGAATGAACGCATGGATACTCCTCCTCCATAGATTGATGACACACGCCCGTGTCTGGTTCTCTTCCCCTGGATGGAACGGCGTCGCCGCCCAAGGGGAGCGGCGCGGCAAAGAAGCGGCAGGGCAGAGCAGCTTGTTATTGTTTGGCGGATGCCTCGGCGCGGCATTGGTTATCCATCGACGACGCGGTAGATTCGGCAACGGTCGCTGACTGCGTTACAAAGTCCTATATCACTCGGCGCCGGAAGTCAATTGTGCAAAACAGCATTTCGCTCTGCAGAATAAAGGTTTACGTAAGCAACTGAATGCAGGGAAAGAGGTTCGGTTCCGCGGGACCGTTCAATACCGCAAGGCGAAACCGCTGCGTATAACAACGCCGCAGCCGCTCTATCCGGCGCGAAATCAATCATGACCATAGAGATCACGATGGGAGGAAGTCATGCTGAAGGGGAGCTGTCTCTGTGGAACCGTCAGCTACGAATATGCCGGGCTGCTCGGCCCGATCGTCCTGTGTCATTGCCGGCACTGCCGCAAGGCCCAGGGCAGCGCATTCGCCACCGTCAGCCCCGTGGCCAGTGATGAGTTCCGGTTTGTCGGCGGGCGGTCCGCCCTGAAGGAATTTGAGCTGACTCCGGGCAAGAAACGGGCGTTCTGCGGGCAATGCGGCAGCCCCATCTACAGCCGGCGGGACGACCGTCCCCAGGTGCTTCGGCTGCGCGTGGGAACGCTGGACACCCCCGTTGAGCAGAAGCCTGCCTTCCACATCTTCGCGGCCTCCAAGGCGGAATGGTTCGAGATCCTCGACGGGCTCCCGCAGTACGAGGCCCTGGAGCCGGGGCGGGGCGGCTGAGGGGCAGGGGGGCGTAGGCGGATCACGCGCCTGCCCGGGCTTCCGCCTCGACGAAAATCCGCTTCGCCGCGGGATGGGCGTCCTTGATGCGGGCCTCCAGCCTCGCGATGGCGTCTTCGATCTCGGCGGCCGTGGTGCCGCGGGCGAACCGGACGCTGATGTTGACCAGAATGTATTCGGGGCCCATGTGCATGGTCAGTACCTCGTGGACCTGCTCTATGGCGGGAATGCGAGCCGCGATGGCCTTGATGTCGGCCACCACGTGACGGTTAGCCGACTCGCCGATCAGCAGTCCCTTGGTCTCGACCGCCAGCCAGATGGCCGTGGCGCCCAGGATGCCGCCGATGATTACCGAGGCAGCGCCGTCCAGCCACAGCAGGCCGGTTCGCTCGGCGAGGAACACCCCCGCCGCGGCCACCAGCAAGCCCAGCATGGCGGCCGAGTCCTCGAACAGCACCATGAACACGGTGGGGTCCTTGCCGCGCTGCACGGCCTCTACGTACCCCCACTTGCCCTTGGCCTTGGTGAACTCGGTGAGCGCAAAGAACCAGGCGGCTCCTTCGAACGCCATGCTGATCCCGAGCACGACGTAGTTGACCATCGGGTCCCGCAGCGGCGAGGGGTGGAGGATGTGCCGGATCCCTTCGTAGATGGACACGCCGGAGCCCACCGCAAAAATCAGGATGGCGACCACGAAGCTCCAGAAATAGACCTCCTTGCCGTGGCCGAATGGGAACTGCTCGTCCGCCGGCCGGCGGGCGCGATGCATCCCGTACAGGAGCAGCGCCTGGTTGCCGGTGTCCACCACGGAGTGAATCCCCTCGGAAAACATGGCGGAGCTGCCGGAGAGCGCCGCTGCGACGAATTTGGTGCAGGCGATCAGCAGATTGCCCGTCAGGGCGGCGAAGATGACCTTCCTGCTGGATGCCGACATGGACTGCTCCGTTGCTCCTGGCGTCTCGGTCCCCTGGACTGAAGGCCGCTCGCGGCCGGCGTTGGTGCGGCGTCAGTATGCACAAGGGAGGCACTCGGATGCACGGGGCGAAAAAAAGCGGCCACGCCGGGGCGTGGCCGCTGCGGGCGGGATGTACTATCAGGTGTCGGGTGTCTCGGCGCAGACCACGTCGCCGAAGCGGGACCACTTCTGGCCGTCGAAGCGCTGCAGCTGCATGCACTCGATCGGGTAGTAGTCCTTGGGCCCGGTGTCTACCTTGATGCCCGGGAGCAGCAGCGGCAGCTCCAGGTTGTCGATGTTGGCCGCCTGCTTCATGACGTTCTCTCGAGTGAGATTGTCGCCAGCCATCTTCAGGACATGCACCATGGTCTGGGCAATGGTGTAGCCGTAAACGTTGGATCCGTCAGCCAGGTTGCCGTCGGGGAAGTATTTCTTCATCCACGCCTCCCATTCCTTCACTTCCGGCGTGTTCTTCCACTGGGGATCGGTCTGGTCTTTGAGGTAGCCCGCGGAGATCAGCCCCGTGGAGGCGTCCAGGCCGGCCGGCTCCAGCACCGCGCTGGTGGAAATGGAGACGTTGTTGATGAACTGAGTCGGCTTCCAGCCGATTTCGTAGGCCTTCTTGATGGCCTGGGCCGCGAACTTCGGCGTGGTCACGTTGAGGAACACGTTGGCGCCGCTGTTCTTCAGATTGACGATCTGCGAGGCGATGGTGGGCTCGTTGACCTCGTAGGACTCCTCGGCCACGATCAGGTTGGTCTTGTCGCCCAATCCCTCCTTGAACCCGTTGACGTAGTCCTTGCCGTAGTCGTCGTTCTGGTAGAGGATCGCGATCTTGGGATCCTTGATGTTGGCCAGCGCGTACTTGGCGTAGATCTGGGCCTCCGTCTTGTAGCTCGGCTGCCAGCCCATCGTCCACGGGTACTTCTCGGGCTGTCCCCACTTGCTGGCGCCGGTGGCCACGAACAGCTGCGGTACCTTCTTCGCGTTCATGTACTTGTGTATCGCGCTGTTGGTGGGTGTGCCGAGGGTCTCGAACAGCAGCAGCACGTGATCCTGCTCCACCAGCCGCCGGGCCTGTTCCACCGTCTTCGGCGGGCTGTAGCCGTCATCGTAGCTGATGAACTCTATCTTCCGGCCGTTGATGCCACCCTGGTCATTGATCATGTCAAAGTAGGCGCTGACCGCCTTGCCGATGACACCGTAAGCGGACGCCGGCCCGCTGTAGGGGCTGGTGTTGCCGATTTTGATGGTGTCATCGGTGACACCGGGGCCGTACTGTGCGGCGAACGCCGCCATGCTGAACAGTGCCGCACAGGCCACTGTGAAAAACCGAACCGTTGTTTTTGATATGCCGGTCATCACAAACCTCCTCCTTCGCTATAAGCGATGCTTACTGCAGTCCGTTATGCACTTCTTCCCTCCTTCCCACGCCCGCCGGCCGGTCAATCTCCGCCGCGGGTTCCCAGGAACCGGTAGCTTACCCACTTGATGAAGCCTGCGATGCCGGTGGGCATTACGAACATGAGCAAGATCAGGAACACACCGTATATCGCCCAGGGCGCGGCCTTGGACACGCTCTCGGCGACCTGCGGTATGAACTGGATGAACGCTGCGCCGAAGATCGCCCCGGAGATCGACGCCAGCCCGCCCACCACGATGCCGACCAGCAGGGTGATGGACACGAGGATGTTGTAGCTGTCGGGCGCGACGAACTGCACCACCACCGCGGACAGGGCGCCCGCGACTCCCGTGTACAGGGCGCTCACCCCGAAGACGGTCGACTTGTACAGAGCGTTGTTCACGCCCATGGTCTCGGCCGCCACCTCGTGGTCGCGGATCGCCACCAGCGCGCGGCCAACGCGGCCGCGGATCAGGTTCCAGCCGAGCACGAACATCACCAGGGTGATCGCCAGCACGAAGAAGTACAGCCATTGATCCTGATTGATCGGAAGGCCCCACGGCACTTCCGGTTTGAGAATCAGGATGCCCTGGACGCCGCCCGTGAACGGCTGCAGGGGCTGGTACTTGAGAAGCTGCGGGATGACCAGCGCCAGCGCCAGTGTGGCCAGGGCCAGGTAATGCCCCCGCAGCCGCAGCGCCGGGACGCCGAACAGAAAGCCGACCACCAGACAGACCGCGGCCGCCACGGGCAGGGTCCAGTAATAGGGAATCCCCCACTGGTCGATCATGATGGCCGTGGTATAGGCGCCGAGCGCGAACCAGGCGCCGTGGCCGAGGGAGATCTGGCCGTTGTAGCCGGTGAGCAGGTTCAGGCCAAGCAGTGCGATGGCATAGACCAGCATCATAGTGAGCTGGAAGGTGCGGTAGTTGCTTACCAGGAACGGCAGCACGCAGGCCAGCACCAGCACGCCCACCACCAGCACGACGCGCCAGTGCCGGGTCGTCAGGCCTGCCACGCGCGGTGCCGCGGCAGTCATGGAACGGGTTGTCTCGGTTGTGGTTGCCATGATTTACACTCTGCTCACTACGGCCTTGCCGAACACGCCGGTGGGTTTGATCAACAGCGTGCCGACGATGATGACGAGGGCTACCAGCAGCTTGAGCTCCGAGCCGATGAAGGGCACGTAGGTGCCCGCGAGGGCCTCGACGACGCCGATCGTGAAGCCGCCGAAGACCGCGCCGCCGGGACTGGTGATGCCGCCGAAGAGCGCCGCGGCGAACGCGTAGATGAGCACGCCCCCCATCATGTTGGGGTCGAGGAAGATCACCGGGGCGACCATCATGCCGGCAACGGCCCCCACTGCCGCCGCCAGGCCCCAGCCCAGTGCCAGCATCCAGGCCACCCGAATGCCCACCAGACGGGCCGATACCGGGTTCTGCGCCGCCGCGCGCATGGCGAGCCCCAGCGACGTGTACCGGAAGAAACCGAACAGCAGCAGCAGGATGAGCAGCGTAACGCCGATGGCGCCCAGGCTGTGGGGCGAGAGCACCACGTTGCCCACGGAGATCGGACTCTCCGGGAAGGGGCTGGGAAACGGCTTGATGGTGTAAGTGAAGATCCAGCCGGCCAGGGAGTTGAAGATGACCAGCAGCCCGATGAACACGATCACCAGCGAGAGCACCGGCGCATTCTCCACCGGGCGGATGATGAGCCGCTCGATGAGCACGCCGCCGATGAACGAGATCACCAGCGTGGCGACGAAAGCGATCCAGTAGGGGATGCCCGCGTCGATCAGGGTCCAGGCGATGTAGGTGCTGAACATCGCCATCTCGCCCTGGGCCAGATTGATGTGCTCCGTGGACTGGTAGATCATCACCAGCGCAAGGGCAAGGCTGGCGTAGATACCGCCGGCCGCGAGCCCCGAGACAACCTGTTGCAGGAAAACGTCCATGGCGGCCCCCCTCAGTAGCCGAGATAAGAGCGCCGGACGACGTCGTTGTCTCTGATGCGCTCGGCGTCACCGGAGACGACGACCGTACCGGTCTCCAGCAGGTAGGCGGTATCGGCCAGATCCAGTGCGGTCTGGGCGTTCTGCTCGACCAGCAGCATGCTCACATGCTCCTCCTCGTTAATGGTGCGCATGATTCCGAAAATCTCCTGACTGGTAAGCGGGGCGAGCCCGAAAGACGGCTCGTCCAGCAGCAGCAGGCGCGGGCGCAGCATCAGCGCCCTGGAGATGGCCAGCATCTGCTGCTGTCCGCCGCTCAGGGTGCCGGCCTGCTGCCGTCGGCGCTCCTCGAGCACCGGAAAGTAACGGTAGACACGCTCGAGGTCCTCCTGGACTTTGCGTTTGTCGCCCAGGTTGGTGTAAGCGCCGAGTTGGAGATTCTCCTCGACCGTCAACGCCGTGAACGTGCCGCGGCCCTCCACGACATGGGCCACGCCCAGGCGGACGATGTCCTCCGTGGCCTTGCCGTCGATGCGTTGCCCGCCAAGGCGTATCTCGCCCTGGCGCTTGACCATGCCGCAAACGGCGCGCAGGGTTGTGGTCTTGCCGGCGCCGTTGGCGCCGAGAACGGCGGTGATGCCGCCCTCGGCGACCTCGAAGTCGATCCCGTGCAGGGCCTTGGTCAGGCCGTACCAGGCCTCCAGACCCTTGACCTCCAGAATGGCGCTCATCAGACGTCCTCCCCCAGATAGGCGCGGATGACCTCGGGGTCGGCACGTACCTCTTCGGGTGTCCCTTCGGCCAGCTTCGCGCCGAAATCCAGGGCCACGACGTGGTCGGAGACGTTCATCACCAGCCCCATGTGGTGCTCCACCAGCAGGATGGTGACGTTGAGGCGGTCGCGAATGTGGCGGATCACGTCGGCGAGCTCCTCGATCTCCTCGTGATTGAGCCCGCCCGCCGGCTCGTCCATCAGCAGCAGTCTCGGTTTGCCGGCCAGCGCCCGGGCGAGCTCGACGCGCTTGAGCGTGCCGAAGGGTTGTCCCGCCACCGGCTGGTCAATGATCGGTTCCAGGTTCAGGAAACGGATCACCTCCATGGCGTGGTCACGGACCGCCTGCTCTTCCTGCCGGACCCGGGGCAGTCGGAGCGCGTTGGAGAGGAAACCCGTGCCGGTCCAGTTGTGCACGCCGACCAGCACGTTCTGCAGTACGCTCATGCGCTCGAACAGAGCCAGGTTCTGGAAGGTGCGGCCGATGCCCAGGGGGGCGATGTCGTGGGGGCGCATCTTCAGGACCGACTTCCCGTCGAAGCGGATGTCGCCCTCGTTGGGCTCGTACAGCCGGCTCAGGCAGTTGAACAGCGTGGTCTTGCCGGCGCCGTTGGGACCGATCAGCCCGAGTACCTTCTGCCGGGGTACGTCGAAGCTGACCTTGTTCAGCGCGACGATACCGCCGAAGCGGACGGTGACCCCGTCCACGCTCAGCAGCGGCGCAGCGCCGCTCGCGGCATCCGGAGCCTCGGCGGCCGGCGCCGTGGAAAGCGAATCACTCATCGTTGGCGGTTCCCATGGTTCGATGTGGAGTGGGTGGCGCGGAATGGATTGCTGCACTCCGGCGAGGCGGGCTCGCGCGTTAGCGTACCTCCGGGCTGGGCCCGGGGTGACATGCTCCGTTCCCCTAGCATCAAGTCTGGTCCTCGGCATTGGTCGGTTCTGGACTGGCGGGGGATCCCTGAATGATAGCCTGTCTTTGTACTCGTAATTTTATTTCGGCTCGTTACGTTTGATTGCGGATCCGAGTTAAATCGTAGACAGGCCAAGTGCATTGTGCAAGACGTGGCCGTGTGGGCGTCGTCAACTTGATTGCTGCGGTAACGTATATCACTGATTGGAAGAGAATAAGATACGCAATTGTGCGTATGCGTCATGACAATCGGATCATCGCCAAATTGTGCTGATGCAGCATTTTTTTGAGATGGCGCCCGGGGCTGCTTTCGGCGCTTCTATCTTGTATTGAGCTCTCGTTTTTGGTGCTCTGCGGCATTCGTCCTGCAGGGACCCGTGCTGCAGTCCGGAACCGGTCCGGGGACGATTCCTCACCGAAAACACATGAAGCCCCCACGCAAGCCCGGCAGGCTGTTCCGCGAATGGTGTTGGCATCCGTGGGGACCAGTCATGCTCACAAACCGGGTCGGCAAACGCGTCCTTCCCGGCGAGTAGAAAGAAACAACACTTATACTTCTTAAAACCGATCTGGAGCAAGACGCACGGCAATTCCGGCAGGGATTGTTCGGTACTTCGCCGGTTCCGCCGATCAGCGTCGCCCGAAGAGGCCGCCGGGCAATAGGCCGTTGCGCATGAAGCTGGCAGTCCCATAGGCAATGGGATCGGCGGGATCGCCGTCGTGGGCGGTGCAGCGGACAAAGATCACATGGCGGGTGACACGAAAGGCCTCGGCCTCGGCAAACACGTCCCGTCCCGGAACGGCGGGCCGAAGGTGGTCCAGCCGCAGGTCCAGGGTCGCCACGACGTTGGGCGGAAACACCGCGAACGAGGCGGCGGTGCCGCTGGTCTGGTCGACCAGGGTGGTGACGGCGCCGCCGTGGAGCTGGCCGCGCCAGGGGTCGCCGATCAGCTCCTGGCGGAACGGCAGCCGCGCAACCAGCCCTCGCCTGCGCACCGCCACCGGGCGCAGCCCGATGCGTCGCACGTGGGGTACTGCGCGGAAAAACGCCCGGGCCGCCAGCAGGCCCAGCCAGCGGCGCAGCCGGCGCAGCGCCGGGCGGCGGCGCCCGTCGGAAGTAGGCGGGGGTTGTTTCGTCACGCGTCTTCCTCGCGCAGGCTCAGCTCCTGCTCAGCAGCCCCTTCAGGCAGTCCAGGTAGCCGGCCTCGTCCGGCATGGCGTTGTTACGCTGGGCGCGCCAGAGCATCTCCGCCAGGCACTCCATCATGGCGTGCTCGGCCTCCAGCCGGCTGCCGCGCATGCGCGAGAGACGCTGGTGAACATGACGCACGCCCTGGGGCCGGTCGGTGGACACCTGTTCGCGGATCGCGATGTGCAGGCCCATGTGCAGGAACGGGTTGGTCTCGCCCTGCTCGGGCAGGTACTCGCGCCCCAGCGCCTTATCCTCCGCCTCCAGCAGCGGCTGGTACTCGGGGTGGTCGGCCACCACGTCGGCGATCATCTGCTCCACGGGCTCCAGCGGCAGCCCGGTCTTGGCCTTGCGCCAGCTCTCTACATAGTGGCGCCGCATGCTGTCCCGGTTCTGGTCAAAGAACATGAGTTTGTACCCGAAAGCGTAACCGTAGAGACGCGCTGCGGCATGAAGTTAGCCACAGATGAACACAGATGGATACGGATGAAGGCAAAATTCTGGGGGCCTCGCGAGGGCTATCGTGATACCCACTCACCTCTTCTGGCGCTTGCGGGCAAGGGCTGCCCAGGTGCGCCCAGCGAGCGCGTGAGGTTCGTTTGGGGCACGCCGCGTAACCCGGCGCGGAATCCGTGTTCATCCGTGTTCATCTGTGGCTGCTGTCTTTCTGCTCTGTGCGAAGGCTGCCTTGTCCTTGAACTCGCACAAGTCATAGATCACGCACTCGCCGCAGCGCGGCCGACGGGCGGTGCATACGTAGCGGCCATGCAGGATGAGCCAGTGATGGGCGTCCTTACGGTACTCCCGGGGAACCAGCCGATTGAGCTTGTCCTCGACCTCCCGCACTGTCTTGCCGGCGGCCAGCCGGGTACGATTGGCCACCCGGAAGATATGGGTGTCCACGGCGATGGTGGGCTGCCCGAAGGCGGTGTTGAGGATGACGTTGGCGGTTTTGCGGCCGACGCCGGGCAGGGCCTCGAGCCCCTCGCGGCGGTCGGGCACCTTGCCTTCATGACGTTCCACCAGCATTCGGCTGGCCTCGATGATATTTTTCGCCTTGCTGTTGTAGAGGCCGATGGTCTGGATGTAGTGCTTGAGACCTTCCTCGCCCAGCTCGAGCATCGCCTCCGGCGTGTTGGCGGCGGGGAACAGCCGAGCCGTGGCCTTGTTCACGCCCTTGTCGGTGGACTGGGCCGACAGGACCACGGCCACCAGCAGCTCAAAGGGCGTGGAATAGTTGAGCTCCGTGGTCGGCGCCGGATTCGCCGCCCGCAGCCGGCGGAAGATCTCGGTGCGCTTGCTCCGGTTCATGCCGCCGCACCGCCTTCCACCGGTGTCTCGGTCCGGTCGACGGCCGTGCTTCCCGCGCGCCGGCGCTGCGCGCTGCGGTCGTCGATGACGTTCTTCAGGGCCAGCAGCAGGCCCAGGCCGATGAATGCCCCGGGAGGCAGCATGGCGAGCAGGAAGCCGTCGTAGTCCGGGATGACATGCACCGTCAGGTGCTGTCCCCACTGGCCCGCCAGCATCTGGGCGTTGGCGAGCAGGGTACCCTGGCCGAGCAGCTCGCGCATGGCCCCCAGTGTCACCAGCACGCCGGTGAAACCGACGCCCATGGCGAGGCCGTCGGCGGCGGCCCGCGCGGGGTCGGTCCGCGATGCGAAGGTTTCCGCACGTGCCAGGATGGAGCAGTTGGTGACGATGAGCGGTATGAAGATGCCCAGGATCAGGTACAGCTGGTGGAAATAGGCGTTCATCGCCATCTCTACCGCAGTAACGAACGAGGCGATGATCAGCACGAAGACCGGGATGCGGATCTCCTCCCGCACGAGCTTGCGGATCAGGGAGACGCTCACGTTGGAGGCCGTCAGGGTCAGCAGGGTGGCGAACCCCAGCCCCAGCGCGTTGACCACGGTGGCGCTCACCGCCAGCAGCGGGCACAGGCCCAGCAGCTGGACCAGCCCCGGATTGTTGTTCCACAGCCCGTCGCGGGCGATGGCGAAATAGGGTTTGTCCTGCATCCTAGTCCGTGTCCTGCTTCCTAAACAGCTCGGTTCGATGGCGCCGGAAGTATATCAGGCTCCCGCGCACGGCCTTGACGATCGCACGGGGCGTGATGGTGGCCCCGGTGAGCTGGTCGAAGGCGCCGCCATCCTTCCGGACCCGCCACTGCGCCTGCGGCGGATCGCCCAGGGAGCGTCCCCGGAATTGCCGGATCCAGTCGGACTTGCCGGCCTCGATGCGGTCGCCCAGGCCGGGGGTCTCATGCTCGCTCAGAACCCGCACGCCCAGCAGCTCGCCGCCGCGGGCGATGCCCACCAGCAGTCGAATCGCGCCATTGTAGCCGTCGGGAGCCACCACCGTCAGGACGGCGGCCACCGGCTTTCCATTGCGCCGTGCCCGGTAGACGGTGAGCGGTGCCTCGCTGCCCAGCATCTCGGGCGCGGTGACCTGCAGTGTGTCCCGGACCATGTCGTTGTCGTGACGGCCCGGCGGTAGGATATCGTCCAGAAGCCGGCGGGTGGCGGCGCTCTCGTTGGCCGCGATGCGCGCGCGTGTCTGCTGGTGGACGTACGCTACCAGGGCCGAGCCGGCCAACGCGAACCCGCTTAGCACGGCACCGGCCAGGAGCATCTCCGTGACGGAGCGGGGCAGCCTCATTGCCGCTCAGCCTCCGAACACCCGCGGCGCGGTGTAGCTGTCGATGAGCGGCGCGGCCATGTTCATGAGCAGCACCGCGAAGGCGATGCCGTCCGGATAGCCGCCCCAGGCGCGGATTACGTAGATCAGCACCCCGATGCCCAGACCGTAGATGAGCCGCCCGCGCGGGGTGGTGGCTGCCGACACCGGGTCGGTGGCAATGAAGAAGGCCCCCAGCATGGTGCCGCCGCTCAGCAGATAGAACAGCGGGCCGGGGTGCAGGTCCGGGTCCGATGCCCAGAAGACGAATGCCACGACGGCCAGCCCGCCCAGGAGGCCGACCGGAATGCGCCAGCCGATGATGCGCCTGCCGAGCAGCCACAGCCCGCCGCCGAGGAACAGTAGGTTGATCCACTGCCAGCCGCGGCCGGCCAGTGCACCGAACAGCGGTCCGGCCTGGATCTCCGGGAGCGTGCGGGCCATGCCCAGCTGGGTTTTTACCGCATCCAGCGGCGTGGCCATGGAAATCGCGTCCACGCTCATCCCGGCGGGGAAGTGGCCCGTGAATATCCGCGTCATTGCCGCCAGGGCGGGGACGGGCCCATCCGCCACGCCCGCTGGCGCCTGCCAGAGCGTCATCTCCTTCGGGAATGAGATCAGGAGCACCACGTAGCCGACCATTGCGGGATTGAAGGGGTTGTAGCCGAGGCCGCCATAGAGATGCTTGCCGAAGACGATGGCGAATGCGGCACCCAGGGCGGTGACCCACCACGGGATGAGCGGCGGCAGGGCCAGCGCCAGCAGCGCAGCGGTGACCAGGGCGCTGTAGTCCCCGAGGAACAGCCCGACGGGCCGACGCCGCAGCCGCAGCATGAGCGCCTCCGAGCCGACGGCGGCAGCGGCGGCGAGGGTCAGGTTCACGAGCACGCCGATTCCGAAAAAGGCCGTCGCTGCAGCGATGCCGGGGACCAGCGCCAGCAGGACCTCCCGCATCATGGTGGACACGTTCGTGGGAGGCTGCAGGTGGGGCGGGGTCACGGTTGGAAAGCGCACGACCTGGTCACCGCTTGTCCGAGCGCCCGCCAGAGCCCGGCGTGTCCGACTTCTTGCGCCTGGCCCGTTCCAGCGCAGCCTGTATTTCAGCCTTCTTCTGCTCGGTGGAGCGCGATTTGTGTTGCAGGACGGCCTTCTTGCGCTGGCGCGCGGACGCCCGCTCCAGGCGGTCCCGTTCCAGGCGCTGCTGGCGCTGTTCATAGCGCGTCCGGGCCAGCTCGGCCTGCCGCCGTTGCTGCTCCCGGGCGGCGATCTCGGACTTGGCGTAGAGGAAATACTGGACCAGCGGGATGTGGCTGGGGCAGACGTACCCGCAGATGCCGCATTCGATGCAGTCGTCCAGGTGATATTCGCAGGCCCGGTCCAGCTCGCCGGCGCGCGCGTGCCAGTAGAGCTGCTGCGGCAGCAGCGCCACCGGGCAGGCGTCCGCGCAGGCGCCGCAGCGGATACAGGGCAGCGCCTGCTGCGGCGGTGGGAACGTCTCGGCCGTCCCCACCAGCAGGCAGTTGCTGCCTTTCACGATGGGCACGGTGTCGTCGTCGATGGCGAAGCCCATCATGGGACCGCCCATGATCAGCCGGCTGGCGTTCTCCGCGTATCCGCCGCAGAGCCGGATGAGCGCCTCGATGGGCGTGCCCAAGCGCGCCACCACGTTGCGCGGCTGCGCCACGCCGGGTCCAGTAACGGTCACGTAGCGCTCGATCAGCGGCCGGCCGCCACGCACCGCGTCATGGACCGCCGCCGCCGTCGCCACGTTCTGGGAGATGACGCCCACCGCGGCGGGGAGTGCCCCGCTCGGGATGACCTTGCCGGTCAGGGTGTAGACCAGCTGCTTCTCGCCGCCGACCGGGTAGCGGGTGGGCACCGTGACCACGCCGACGCCTTCGAAGCCGGCCTCTGCAACCGCGGCCTCCAGGGCCGCGATGGCCTCGGGCTTGTTGTCCTCCACGCCGATCAGGCAGCGCGGCGCCATCAGAACGCGCATCAGGATCCAGGCCCCGTCGATCACCGCCCCGGGGCGTTCGCGCATGAGCCGGTTGTCGCAGCTGATGTAGGGCTCGCACTCGGCGCCGTTGAGGATCAGCATCTCGATGCCCGTGGCCGGGGGGGCGGACTCGAGCTTCTCGGCGGTCGGGAACGTGGCGCCGCCGAGGCCCACGATACCGCAGTCGCGGATGCGCCGGATCAGGCTCGCCGGGTCGGTAGTCGCCACGTCCGATAGGGGTGCAGCAGGCTCCACCCAGCGGTCCTCGCCGTCGCTGTCGATGACCACGCAGGGCGCTGCCAGCCCTGAAGGATGGGGTACGCGGCGCTCTTCCACCGCCGCCACGCGGCCCGAAGCCGGGGCGTGCACCGCAGCGCCGCGTTGGCCCTTCGGGTGGGCGATGAGCTGGCCGGTTCGCACGGTGTCGCCGGGGGTGACCAGCACCTCCGCCGCCTCACCGGGGTGCTCCGCGATCGGCACCGTCAGCCGGTCCGGGATCGGCGCGGCCTGAGCAGGCGCCGCGGTAGACCCGGCCTTGTGCGCCGGCAGTACCAGCCCGCCGGGGAACTGCCACAGCGCCGTGCTCACCCGGCTGCCTCGGCGCGGTTGCCGGGGAATGGCCATTTCCAGCCGGCAACGCCCGCTGCCGCGGGCACCATGTGGATGCAGTCCACCGGGCAGGGCTCGACGCAGAGTTCGCAGCCGGTGCATTCGTTGCGGATCACCGTATGCATCAGCTGGGGGGCGCCGAGAATGGCGTCCACGGGGCAGGCCTGAATGCATTTGGTGCAGCCGATGCAGACCGACTCGTCGATCCACGCCACCGTGGGCTGCTGCTTGGTCTCGCCGTTTTCCGGGTTGAGCGGTTTGGGCTCCCGGCCCAGCAGCTCGGCCAGGGCCTGCACACCCGCTTCGCCGCCGGGCGGGCACTGGTTGATATCCGCCTCGCCGCGGGTGATGGCCTCCGCATAGGGGCGGCAGCCGGGGTAGTTGCACTGCCCGCACTGAGTCTGGGGCAGCAGGGCGTCGATCCGCTCGACGAGGGGATCTTCTTCCACCCGGTAGCGGACTGCGGCATAGCCCAGCAGGGCGCCGAAGACGGCGGCCAAGGCAGTCAGTGCCAGGATTGCATCGAGCACGTTTTCCGCAACCTCCTTCGCTGTGCGTCAGCCAACCTTGACCAGGCCGGAGAAGCCCATGAACGCGAGCGACATCAGGCCGGCGGTGATCAGGGCTATGGCCGCCCCCTGGAAGGGCCGGGGCACATCGGCGGCGTCGATCCGCTCGCGCATCCCGGCGAACAGGATCATGACCAGGGAGAAGCCTACCGCCGCGCCGAAGCCGTAGACCGCCGACTCCAGCAGCGAGTGCTGCTCCTGGACGTTGAGCAGGGCCACCCCGAGGACGGCGCAGTTGGTCGTGATCAGCGGCAGGAAGATGCCCAGCACCGCATAGAGCAGAGGGCTGGTCCGATGCACCACTATCTCGGTGAACTGCACGACCACCGCAATGACCAGGATGAAGCTCACCGTACGGAGGTATTCCAGGCCCAGGGGCTGCAGCAGGTAGCTGTGCACCAGGTAGCTGCAGACCGAGGACAGGGTCAGCACGAAGGTAGTGGCCAAGGCCATGCCCATGGCGGTCTCCAGCTTCCGGGACACGCCCATGAACGGGCACAGGCCCAGGAACCGGACCAGGACGAAATTGTTGACCAGGACGGTGCTGACCAGGATCAGAGCGAGTTCGGTCATGGTTCCTGCACAGGATTGCCGCCGCCGGCATAGTGTAGGGTGTCGGACGGCGCCTGAAAAATGCCGGCCGTGGCGCCTACTTCACGCGCATGCCCGGCTCCGCGCCTTCATCCGGCGAGAGCAGGAAGATGTCGCGTCCCCCGGGTCCGGCGGCGAGCACCATGCCCTCCGAGATGCCGAAACGCATCTTGCGCGGCTTCAGGTTCGCCACCACGACGGTGAGCCGGCCCTCGAGCTCCCCCGGACTGTAGGCGGACTTGATCCCGGCGAAGACGTTGCGCTGGGACTCGCCAAGATCCAGTGTCAGCCGCAGCAGCTTGTCCGCTCCGTCCACGCGTTCGGCCCTGGCGATGCGCGCGACCCGCAGGTCGATCTTGGCGAAGTCGTCGAAATCGATCTCCTGGGAGTGCTCCCCGGCCGGCTTGCCGTGGCCGCCGAGCTCCGCGTTCACCAGGCTCTCCCTGGACTCCTCCACCATGGCATCGATCTGCTTCTGGTCGATGCGGGTCGCGAGCGCCTTGTAGGGATTGATGCCGTGATCGAGCAGCGGCTGCTGCGCGTCGCGCCAGGCCTGGGGCGCGATCTTCAGGAACGTCTCGGCGTCGGCCACCATCTGCGGCATCACCGGCTTGAGGTAGACGCAGAGTACCCGGAACAGGTTGATGCCCATGGTGCAGATGGCCTGCAGGCGTTCTTCCTGGCCTTCCTCCTTGGCAATGACCCACGGTTTCTGCTCGTCGATGTATTGGTTGGCGGTATCCGCCAGCGCCATGATCTCGCGGATGGCGCGCGAGAACTCCCGCTTCTCGTAGAGCTCGGCGATGGCCTCGCTCCTGGCGGTGAACTCCCGGAACAGCTCCGGCGTGTCCAGCTTGCCGGCGAGCTGGCCCTGGAAGCGCTTGGTAATGAATCCCGCGCAGCGGCTGGCGATGTTCACCAGCTTGCCGACCAGGTCCGAGTTCACCCGCTGCGAGAAGTCCTCCAGATTCAGGTCCAGGTCGTGGACGTTGGCGCCGAGCTTGGCCGCGAAGTAGTAGCGCAGGTACTCGGGATTGAGATGGCGCAGGTAGGTGCTGGCCATGATGAACGTGCCGCGCGACTTGGACATCTTCTGCCCGTTCACGGTGAGGAAGCCGTGGGCGAAGATGCGGGTCGGCTTGCGGAAGCCCGCCCCGTCGAGCATTGCCGGCCAGAACAGGGCGTGGAAGTAGATGATGTCCTTGCCGATGAAGTGATACAGCTCCGCGTCGGAGTCCGGATTCCAGAAGGCGTCGAAGTCGATGCCCTCGCGGTCGCAGAGGTTGCGGAAGCTGGCCATGTAGCCGATGGGCGCGTCCAGCCAGACGTAAAAGTACTTGCCCGGCTGGTCCGGGATCTCGAAGCCGAAATAGGGTTTGTCCCGGGAGATGTCCCACTCGCGCAGGCCCTCGTCGAACCACTCCTGGAGCTTGTTGGCCACCTCTTCCTGGAGCCGCTCGGCGGCCCATTCACGCAGCATGGATTCGAAGTCCTGCAGGCGGAAGAAAAAGTGCAGCGATTTGCGCTCCACCGGCTTGGCGCCGGAGATGACCGACACCGAATCCTTCAACTCCGCCGGCGTGTAGGTGGCACCGCACACCTCACAGCTGTCGCCGTACTGGTCCGGCGAGCCGCAGCGCGGGCAGGTGCCCTTGATGTAACGGTCCGGCAGGAACATCTCCAGCTCCGGATCGTAGGCCTGGGTGATCTCGTGCTGCTCGATGTGGCCGCCCTTGCTGAGATTCTCATAGATCAGCGTGGCGAAATGCCGGTTTTCCTCGGAGTGGGTCGTGTAGTAGTTGTCGAAGGCCACGTGGAAGGCGGCAAAGTCGCGCTGGTGCTCCCGGCCCACCCGCTCGATCAGGGTTTCGGGCTCGGTGCCTTCCTCACGGGCCTTGAGCATGATGGGTGTGCCGTGGGCGTCGTCCGCGCAGACGTAGTAGCACTGGTTGCCCTGCAGCTTCTGGAAGCGCACCCAGATGTCCGTCTGGATGTATTCGACCAGGTGGCCCAGGTGGATGGGGCCGTTGGCGTAGGGCAGGGCGCTGGTCACCAGGATCTTGCGCGTCATACGTAGCGGGTACCTTTACCGGCCAGGCGGCGAAGCCGAGAATTATGCCAGATTCGCCCGCGTCGTGGCGACGCCGGGTGCCTCAGAAGCGGTCGGGTTCGTCGGCGCTGCGGGTAAGGCTGTCGAAGCGGCCGCGGAGGGCGGGCAGGACACCCAGCGTGAGATACACGTACACGATGATGGCGAGGAGCAGCGGCAGGCCCGCCGCGGCACCGTAGAGGCTTCTCTCGAACGCCGGGCCGGTACCGGTGATGACGCTCCAGAAGCGGATCAGCGCCCCGCCCAGGATGGCGCCGAGCAGCAGCATGGCCACCGCCGAGGCGCGTACGCGCACCAGCAAGTCCCGAGTGGTTTCTCTCGCGAGGCTGCGGAAGACCGGCATGTTCGCATCCTTTCACTGCCTGTGACGGGCATCCCTGGAACCCCGCCGGCAGCGCGTTCCGGATACCGCATCAGGTTGCCGGGGTTCACCCCGGGGAATGACCTTCAGTGTCCGTCCAATTGCTCGCGGGCGGAGGCCTCCGAGACCGCGCTTGCCTCCACGTAGGCTTCAATCATGCTTCCGCGGGTCTCGTTGCGCAGGGAAACTGCGCCGTCGGCGTCCAGAGCCCCTTCGACGAGATCCCCCACGTCAAGGCCGTCGTCGCTCATTAGGCCGATGATGGAGAACTCGTCCGTCTCCGTCTCCACGGCCGCCATCGCGTCGTCCCGGTTAAGAAGCGTCACGGTGCCCTTCATGCCCCCCTCCTTGCCGCCGTTTTGTCGTGTCTTGCGGTGTGGCGGCCAGTCGCTCCCCTTTTGAACAGTACCAGGGGGCGGCCCTGCTGCTTTGTGATCTCTGCCACAGCTTTGGGACGCCGATCGAGGGAGTCAGTCGTTGTCGTCGCCCGCCTGCTGAAGGACGGGAAGCCGGGCGTGGATTCGCCACGAATAGGTCGTCTTGCCGTCGTAGGACAGGCTTCTGGCCCGTGAGTCCAGGGTCACGTACTGACTGCCGCCGCTCTGCGAGAACTCCAGGGTGGAAAGCGATGCGCGGGCCTGCTCTCCGCTGCGGTTGAGGTTCACCGTGTGATTGCGGCGGTCCAGGCCGGTGAACATGAAGTTGGCGAACGTGAGGTTCGCGCGGCTGCGCAGCGGACCGCTGAGGGACTGCATGTCGATGTCCACGGTGGGGCACCAGTCCCACTGCCGGCGGTTCGGCGACGGCTTGCGGAGGGCGATGGACCAGGCCTGACCCGCGCGGCCCCGCGCGAGGTCGTTGTCGTCGAGGGGAACCGGAAACAGATGGACGGTGACCTTCTCTCCGCGGGCGCCGCGCACCGCGAAGCCGTCTACCAGCTTCAGGCGAACGGGGCCCTGAGCCACATAACCGTCCACCTTGCGCGCCGGCGCCGCCATCGCCGTTGCGGCGAGGCCGATCATCACAATCGCTGCCACCAGTCTTCGCATGAGCACTCCTGCTGGTCGTTGCACGGAATCACGGCACTCAGGGTACACCACCGGGCACTGTCTACACCGTGACGCGTTTTGTCCATCGTCGACTGTGTCTACAATATCGCATTCACGGTTTCCACAGAGGTGTCAACCTATGGCGCAAGTCACCCGCGAAGCAGTCGAGCAGACCCTCGGCAACTGGGTCGACCCTTATCTGGGGCGCAGCCTCGTGGCCGCGGAAGCGGTCCGCGATATCCGCGTGGACGGCGACCGCGTGACCGTGGATATCGCCCTCGGCTTCCCCGCGGACCGCTACCGCGCGGTGCTGGAGCGTTCGGTGCAGCAGGCGGTCAAGGACGGCACCGGCGCGGAGTCGGTGGCGGTGAACCTGAACTGGTCGGTTGCGGCGCGCCAGGTGCAGAGCACGCTCAAGCCCCTGCAGGGTATCAAGAACATCATCGCCGTGGCCTCAGCCAAGGGCGGCGTGGGCAAGTCCACTACCGCCGCCAATCTGGCCCTGGCTCTGGCCGCCGAAGGCGCCAGCGTGGGCGTGCTGGATGCCGACATCTATGGGCCCAGTCAGCCCCGCATGCTCGGGGTGCAGAATGCCAAGCCGGAGAGCCCGGATGGGAAAACCATCAAGCCGTTGCGCGGCCACGGGCTGCAGATCATGTCCATCGGTTTCCTGGTGGACGAGGCCACCCCCATGGTCTGGCGGGGCCCGATGGTGACCCAGGCCCTGACCCAGCTGCTTACCGAGACCAGCTGGGAGGCCCTCGACTACCTGATCGTCGACCTGCCCCCGGGGACCGGCGACATCCAGCTGACTCTCTCCCAGCGGGTGCCCCTGAGCGGTGCGGTGATCGTGACCACACCACAGGACATTGCCCTGTTGGATGCACGCAAGGGACTGCGCATGTTCCAGAAGGTCAACGTGCCCGTGTTGGGCGTCGTGGAGAACATGAGCATCCATATCTGCAGCCAGTGCGGGCATGAGGAGCACGTTTTCGGCGAGGGCGGCGGCGAGCGCCTGGCTCGGGAAGAGGGCGTGGACGTGCTGGGGTCGCTGCCGCTTGATATCCATATCCGCGAGCACGCTGACGGCGGTCGGCCGTCGGTGGTGGCGGAGCCGGATGGGCGCGTCGCCGAGCTCTACCGCGAGGCGGCGCTGCGCATGGCCGCCCATCTTTCGCTCAAGGCCAAGTCGGGCGGTTCGAGTTTCCCCAACATCACCGTCGGCGACGACTGAGCGGACTGTACCGCCCGCCGCGGACCGGGCAGAATTGCCCTCGGGTGCAGCGTGGAAGAACGGGAGAACAATGAGCATCAAGTCGGACAAATGGATTCGGCGCATGGCCGCGGAAGGGATGATCGAGCCTTTTGAGCGAGGGCAGGTGCGCCAGAGCGACGGTACCCAGATGATCTCCTACGGCACGTCGAGCTATGGCTACGACGTGCGCTGTGCCGGCGAGTTCAAGATTTTCACGAACATCAACTCCGCCATTGTCGATCCGAAGAACTTCGACGAGTCGAGCTTCGTGGACGTCAGCGCCGACGTTTGCATCATTCCGCCCAATTCCTTCGCGCTCGCCCGGACCGTGGAGTACTTTCGCATTCCGCGCAACGTGCTGACTATTTGCCTTGGCAAGTCCACTTACGCGCGCTGCGGCATCATCGTCAACGTCACGCCCCTGGAGCCGGAGTGGGAGGGCCACGTGACTCTGGAGTTCTCCAACACCACCCCGCTGCCGGCCAAGATCTACGCCAACGAGGGCGTAGCCCAGATGTTGTTCCTGGAGTCCGACGAGGTCTGCGAGGAGTCCTACCTGGACCGCAAGGGCAAGTATCAGGGCCAGCGCGGCGTGACCCTGCCGCGGCCGTGAAAGGACTCCTTTGAGCCGCAGATGAACTCGGATGGACGCGGATTTGAAACGGTGCGGTCCCGCGACGAGCCCATGGCGGGCGTAGCGACCGGGCTCTTCCGCGGCCCTGGGCCGTGCCTGCAGCCCCCACACCCAATGCCCCGAGCCGTACCGAAGCCGTAAGCGGCCTTCAGTTGCGGCTTTTCCGTCTGCCCTCGACTTTCCCCGTTTGTCCCAGCCCTTCCAGCTTCTCCAGTTCCATGGTGTAGTCGCCTTCCTCCCTGTCGTGGTGCTCGATGCGCACCGCGAGGTAGTGCAGGCTCGGAGCGCACCACAGCACGGTGCGGGAGTTCCCGTCCTCCTCCTTGCGCACCACTTTGAGCGCGTGGAACGAACCGAGTCCGGTGTCCACCTCGCCTTCTCCTTTTACCTTGAACCGGTAAGTGCGCAGCCAGCCTCCGTCCGCCACGTGATAGACCAGCGAGCGCTCGCCCCGGGCGAGATCCGTCATCAGCTGCACCGAGCCCACCACCCGGTCCTTGGCGGTGCGGGGGATGTCCATGTGCCACGGGTGGCCGCCCACGTCATTGACCACCTCGCCGTCTTCCCAGTGAAACCGAAGCTCACCCTCCCGCTCCCGGGAGCCGGTGCGTCGGTAGCGGTAGACCAGGGGTCGCAGACCGGAGCCGTCGACGACGCCGTCGCTGCGCTCGCGGACCTCATCGCCGTAGAACAGGTCGGCCACGCCCACGGTGTAGCTATGGGAGCGGTAGTGGTAGCGCCCGGGCGTGGGGCGGCGGAACTCGACATGGGTTTTTCCCACCTCCAGCACACCGTGATCCACGCTGTAGGTGGCGGTGAATGGGGGCGGCACTTCAGCGGCCGGATCGCTCTCCGCCGCCGCGGCGGCGGAGAGAAGGGCCAGGATCAGGAGGAATCGGCCCAGCCTGGCCGACGCTGCCCGGCCGGGCAGGCACTCACGGCTTCCTGCTGCGGTCGGCGCGCCGGCCCTGCCAACAGGCCCGCTCCGCCGCCGATCGGGGCAGTCTGTTCGCCGGCGGGCCGGGTTTCGGCGCAATAGGCACGCGAGCCGGGTCATGACCGGTCACAGCAGGGCGGGGTTGTCCTCGGCGGTGATGGCCGGCGGCGTGGGCCGCGGCGTCCCGTCGAGGTAGAGGACACGGTCGCGCATTTCCGCCCGCCCCTCGGCGATCCAGCGCACCGCCAGGGGGTAGATGCGGTGTTCCTGGGCCTGCACCCGTCGGGCCAGGCTCTCGGCGGTGTCGTCGGCGAGCACCGGGACGCGCGCCTGAACGATAACGGGGCCGGCATCCAGCTCGGGGATGACGAAGTGCACACTGCAGCCGTGCTCCGCGAGCCCAGCCTCCAGGGCCCGCTCATGGGTGTGCAGCCCCCGAAAGGCCGGCAGCAGCGAGGGATGGATATTGATCAGCCTGCCCTCCAGCGGTGCGACGAAGTCCGGGCTGAGGATGCGCATGTAGCCGGCCAGGACCACGAGCCCGGGAGAGAACGCCCGCACCGCTTCGAGCAGCGCGGAGTCGTAGGCCTCGCGATCCGGGTAGCCGCGATGTTTCAGCACCCGGGTCTCGATGCCCGCCGACCGCGCCCGTTCCAGCCCATAGGCGTCAGCGCGGTTGCTGACGACGCCGCGGATCTCAATAGGGAGGCTGCCGGCGCGCTGGCCGTCGATGAGTGCCTGCAGGTTGCTGCCGTTGCCGGAGATGAGCACGACCACGGGTAGCGGTGCCTGGGTCACTGCGCCCCCTCCAGCCGCACCCGCGGCCCATCACCGGCCTCCGCGACCTCGCCCAGCACCCAGGCCCGCTCGCCGGCCTGTTCCAGGTAAGCCACGGCGTCGTCGCGTCTCGCGGCCGGCACCACGGCCACCATGCCAACCCCGCAGTTGAAGGTACGGTACATCTCGTCGGCTCGGACGCCCCCGTTGTCCCGCAGCCAGTGGAACAGCGGCGGCCAGGCCCAGCTGTCCGTGTCGACAAGGGCGCCGGTGCCCGCGGGCAGCACCCGAGGCAGGTTCTCCGGCAGCCCGCCGCCGGTGATGTGGGCCGCCGCGTTGAGTCCCACCGCGTCCCGCAGGCCGAGCAGGGCCTTGACGTAGATGCGCGTCGGGGCCATCAGCAGGTCGGTCAGCGAGGCGGCGTCCACCGCCGTTTCCAGTGACACACCGGCACGCTCGACGATCCTGCGCACCAGCGAGAAGCCGTTTGAGTGGACCCCGCTGGAGCCGAGAGCGATCAGCGCATCCCCGGGACGCACGCGGCTGCCGTCGATGATCGCCTCCTTCTCCACCACGCCAACGCAGAAGCCCGCCAAGTCGTAGTGATCCGCAGCGTACATGCCGGGCATCTCCGCGGTCTCGCCGCCGATCAGGGCCGCGCCGGACCGCCGGCAGCCCTCGGCGATACCCCGGATCACCCGTTCGGCCACGTCCACGTCCAGACGGCCGGTGGCATAGTAGTCGAGAAAGTAGAGCGGCTCGGCACCCGTCACCACCACGTCGTTGGCGCACATGGCTACCAGGTCGATGCCGATGCCGTCGTGGCGGCCCGTCTCTATGGCCAGTTTCAGCTTGGTGCCGACGCCGTCCGTTCCCGAGACCAGCACGGGGCGGCGATACCGGTCCACCGGCAGCTCGAACAGACCGCCGAAGCCGCCCAGGCTGCCCAGCACCCCGTCGCGGCGAGTGGCTGCTACCGGGCCCTTGATGCGCTCCACCAAGGCCGCGCCGGCGTCGATGTCCACGCCGGCGTCCCGGTAGCTGAGGCCGTCGGTCGAAGAGGGGGTTTCGTTGCTCACTTCACCTCCGGAGATTTGCCGCGCTAATGGTAGCCGGTACGCGCTGCGTTAGGGAAACGGCGTTTACCGGGATGGCGGGTCGGCGGACGCCGGGGCCGGGAGGGGTAACATTACCCATGACCGGATTAGTATTTTACACTCTTCGCGGCGAAGGCCGGCCTCGGGCAATGACTGTCCCGGCCGCACCACACGAACAGAGGAAACGGTATGTTCAGGCGAGCAGTGCTTGCGCTGATCCTCGCGGCCCTGCCGTTGGCGGCCCTGGCCGCCACGGTGGAGAACCTGCTGCAGGTAAAGGTGCCCGTGACGGATCAGAGCGCGGAGACGCGGACGGAGGCCTTCAAGAGCGGGCTCCGGGACGTTGTGGCGCGGCTGACCGGCCAGCCCGGGGTGCGCGACAGTGATGTCGTCAACAGCCTGGTCGACGACGCCGACCGGTATGTTCAGCGCTTCCAGTACGCGGCCGGGGAGAATGGACTGGACCTGCAGCTATCCTACGCTGGGGATTCGCTGCGGCGGGCTCTGGTCAAAGCCGGTATCCCGATCTGGGAGGCGGGCCGCCCGCCCGTACTGGTGTGGCTTGCCGCCGAGCGGAACGGCAACCGCGTCATGGTGGGCAAGAGCCAGGGCGAGCCGCTGCGGCAGACGCTGGATGCGGCCGCCGCCCGCTACGGGATCCCGCTGACCTTCCCGGACCTGAGCCGGCCGGCGGCATCTCAGGTGCGTTCCTCGGACATCTGGGGCGGGTTTACCGATCCGATCCTGACCGCTTCCCACGAGTACGATACGCCGCTGATCCTGCTGGCCAGGGTCGAGCAGGACGGGAACGGCTGGCGCGGGCGCTGGACGTTGATCCGGGACAGTGGCCGCGCGTCCTGGTCGACCGCCGGTGAGAGCCTGCAGGCGGCGTTCGACCAGGCGTCCGCCGATCTGGCGTCCAGGCTGGTGGGTCAGTACGCGGTCCTGCCGGACATGAATGCTACGCAGAGTCTGCGGCTGCACGTGCGTGACGTGACTACCGCGGCCCGCTACGCCGAGCTCGAGAAGTACCTCTCCGGGCTGAGCGGTGTGGTGGAGGCCCAGCTGGAGGCGGTCAACGGGGCCGAAGCCAGCTACCGCTTGACCCTGGACGTGAGTGCTGACCGCGTGCTGCGCGAGCTGCAGCGCGCCCACAAGCTGATTCCCGCCTCATCCAGCGCGAGCGTGTCCGAGGAGAGCGGCGGCCGGAGAGTGCTGGGCGAAGGCGAGCACCTGTTCCGGCTGGCCCCGTGAGTCTGCGCCAGCTGCCCAACGCCATCAGCGTTGTTCGGCTGCTGCTGGTGCCGCCGCTGGTGGTCCTCATCCTGGCGCATCGTACCGCCCCGGCCCTGGCGGTGTTCCTGATCGCGGGGTTCTCCGACGCGCTGGACGGTTTTCTTGCCAAGCGATTCGGATGGCAGACGGTGCTGGGCGGGTTTCTGGACGGGGCCGCCGACAAGGCGCTGCTGGTCGGGTCGATGCTCGCCCTGGCCTGGATCGGCGGCCTGCCCGTCTGGCTGGTTGCCGCGGCGGTTGCGCGCGATCTCATCATCGTCACCGGGGCCGCGGCATTCCATTGGCTGGTAGGGCGCTTCACCGCCGAGCCGAGCCGACTGAGCAAGCTCAACACACTGCTCCAACTGCTGGTCGTGATGATTGCCTTGGCGCCGCCATGGGCAGCGGCGCTGATCGGGCCGGGCGGGGTGCGGCTGCTGCACGCAGCGACCCTGTTAACCATTGCGGCGAGCGGCGCTCACTACATCGTCGTCTGGGGACGCCGGGCGGCGGCCGGACTGGACAAACGCTGAAGTATCTCCGGTCCGGCGGCGCGTCGTCAGAACGTGTAGCCGACGGTCATCAGATAGGTCGTGTCGTAGTACGCGTTGTCACCCTGCGGGTTGCCGTTGTAGTCGTAGTTGACCTGCACGGTACCCGCCAGCCCCGAGCCCAAGGGGAAACGTATGCCCTGGCGCGTGTAGGCGAGGAACAGGTCGTTGTCGGCGGCGACGCCCTTCAGCAGCTCGTCATGGTGGAACAGGGTGAAGGCATTGTCGAAGAAGGTCTGGGAGTAGTCCAGGGCCCAGCGCGCCGCGATGCTGCTGTCGTCCTGCAGATCGTCGCTGTAGTCCTCCCGGATGTAGCTGCCGCCAAGCTCGGCGCCGAGCTTGGTGTCGTCGGTCTCTATGAACTGGTAACCCATGCCCGCGCCCAGTGTGGAACGCAGGTTCAGGTTCTGGAACTCGTCCTTGAGAAAGGACATGTTGGTGTTCACGTACCACTTCTGGGTGAGGAAGTAGTCGTACCGCGCATAGGCCCGTTTGTCATTGGCCGTCGTCTGGCCGTTGTCCTCCGCATAGTTGAGCTCCGCGCCGATGGTGTAGCGGTTCTTGGGCGTGCGCGCCACGAACTCTCCGTCGCCGTGATAGGACTTCGTGTTCGTGTTGCCCTCCGTGGCCTTGACGCCGATGTTGACGTAGCCGTTGACCTTGAGCATCGGCTCGGGCGTGTCGCCCGGCCAGAGCTTGGTAACCGCGGAAATCGGGAAAGCGACCGGTGCCTCGGCCGTCTGGGGCTGGATGGACAGCTTGCCCGAGGGGGTCGTGCTCAGGGTTCCGATGAGCTTCGAGCCGTCGGTCAGGGTAACCACCATTGAGCCGTCGGTGCTGGCCGATCGGACCTGTTCCCAGGGCAGCTTGACGTCCGCGTAGGGCGTGCCGATCTCCAGCTCGCCGTCCTTCATCTGCTTGATCTGCCCATGCAGCGCGTCCCCGTTGGATGTCACCACGGTGTCGGCGTGACTGGCCGAGGCGAACAGGACGCCGGCGACGAGAATCGGAATGGTCTTCGAGTTCACAGGCACCTCCAGCAGGGTCGTGCGCAGCAGGATTCGGCCGTTCGCGGGCCGCGCGGCAGGCGTAATGATGAAGGCTGTCTCGGCTTTGTACAACTTTTCGGCGGCACCGCGCGGGCGGTGTCGGTCGCGACGGTTGACAGGTGTGGCCGTTGGGGCAGACTTGCTACGCCATGGCCGACGATCGCTCACAGCTTCCAGCCCAGCTTGCCCTGGATATCCGTTGGGACACAGAGGCGGCTCTGGAGGACTTCATCGAAGGCGGCAACGCCGACGCGGTGGAGGCGGTACGGGCCGCCGCGGCGGGCGAGGGTGCCCCGTCGATCTACCTGTACGGAGGAGCTTCCACCGGCAAGTCGCACCTGCTTCAGGCCGCATGCCGCCGGGTGAGCGCCGCCGGCGGCAGCGCCGTCTATCTGCCGCTCGACGCGCTGCACGGCTATCCACCGGCGCTGCTCCTCGGTATGGAATCGTCCCGACTGGTCGCGGTGGACCGCTTGACCGCGATAGCGTCCTCGCCGGAGTGGCAGGAAGGCCTGTTCCACCTCTTCAACCGGGTCCGCGATGCCGGCGGGGTGTTTCTGGCAGCCGGCCGGGAGCGTCCCGACCGGCTGGGACTGGCACTGCCCGATCTCGTCTCGCGCCTGGGATGGGGGCTGGTATTCCGCCTCCGCGAGCTTGGCGAGACGGACAAGCGGCGCGCTCTGACGGCCCGGGCGCTTCGGCGGGGGTTGGAGCTGCCGGAGGAGGTGCTCAACTATCTCATGCTGCACCACCGCCGGGATGCGGATTCGCTCTTCTCGGCCCTGGACCGGCTGGACGACGCGTCGTTGCGGGCCCAGCGTCGCCTCACCATCCCCTTCGTGCGCCGGGTGCTGGCCGACTCAGGCTGAATCGTTCTCCACCTGCATCGGCCGGCTCTTGCGCACATAGCCTACCGCGAAGAGGAAATACAGGACGCTGAGGGCGGCCTCGGCGACGCCGATCCAGCGGTCGGGTACGGGCCCGGCGGCCGTGCTGATGCCGTGCACGAAATAGAGCACGATGAACAGCGTGCTCCAGGCTACAGTGTAGCGTCGTCCGGACAGCAGGCCGCGAAGCGGCAGCAGCAGCGGCGCCAGCAGGGTCAGGGCCGATAGGCTCATCAGCGCCTTGGGCGGCGGGTTGAGCCATACCAGCCAGGCGGCCAACAGGGCGAAGAGGATCAGATAGGTCCCCGCGGCGGCCCGGTGCAGCAGGGCCGCGGCGCTCACGACCGCCCCCGTCCGCGAGCCAGGGTCACGGCGGCTTCAGCCACGCGCCGGCCCAGGGCGCGGCATAGACGGGCTTCCTCGTCGCTGACCGGGGCGCTACCGTCGCCGCCGGCCACGTGGCTGGCGCCGTACGGCGTGCCTCCGCTGCGGGTGCTCATCAGCTCCGGCTCCGTGTAGGGAAGACCTACCAGGTAGAGGCCGTGATGCAGCAGCGGAATCATCATCGATAGCAGCGTGGCCTCCTGCCCCCCGTGCAGGCTGCCCGTGGACGTGAACACGGCGGCCGGTTTGCCCGCCAGCGCTCCGCTGAGCCAAAGCGTCGAGGTGCCGTCCAGGAAGTACTTGAGCGGTGCCGCCATGTTGCCGAAACGGGTCGGGCTGCCCAGCACCAGCCCCGCACACTCGGTCAGGTCGACGAGCTCGGCGTAGGGCGGCCCGTCCGCGGGGATGCTGTCCACCACCGCCTCGCAGGTCGCGGATACGGGCGGTACCGTGCGCAGGCGCGCCGCCGTGCCGGAAACGCCTTCCACCCCGTGACTGATCTGCCGTGCCATCTCCGCCGTGGCTCCATGGCGGGAGTAGTAGACCACCAGGATCTCGAGATCGCTCATAGAATCTCCAGAACGGCCTCCGGCGGCCGGCCGATGGCCGCCTTGTCGTCGGTGATGACCACCGGGCGCTGGATCAGCTTGGGGTTGTGCACCATGGCTTCGATCAGTGCCGCCCGGGACAGGCTGTCGTCGTCCAGGCCGTTATCCTTGTATTCCGCCTCGTTCCGGCGCATGAAAGCGCGCGGTTCCATGCCGAGACGGTTGAGGATGTCTTCCAGTTCCTCGGCCGTGGGCGGCGTCTTGAGATACTCCTGAATCTCCGGGTCGAAGCCTTTCTCCCGGAGCAGGTCCAGGGTCTGGCGCGACTTGGAGCACCTGGGATTGTGCAGGATCTTCAGCGTCATCAGTGGACCTCCAGGGCTATTTCGGCTACCGTCTACTGGCCGGCGACGGACATGCTGTTCCGGTCATGGGCCATGTATTCATTGAGGGCTCGTCCGCGAGGCGCGCTGCCGAAGGCGCGTCCCGCACGCCCGAAGGGCGGCGCAGCGCTGCCCCGCGCTGATGCAGCGTAGGCTACCTGTCCGCCTCGCATCTTGCCAGAGACGCGTACGGCCACCGTTGGCGGGTGCCATGCATGCCGGTCAGCAACAGGCTGGGGAAGCTCGGCATCTGCCGGGTGAACGGAGAATACCGGCCCCTCGGGGCGGGAAACGGCCGTCACCCGCGATTGATCGTTTTGGAGGGGACTCCGGTGAGCGGCCGGGATCATATCGTTGCTAACGGTGTTCCGCGCGGATCTCATCCGCGGCGGCGGATGGCAGGGGCGGACCTCGGGCTGCAGGGGCGCGGGTCGGTGCCGTGCCCCGGCGGTGGACGTGCGGTGGTCCGGCGGTTGGCCGCGGCCTGCCTGCTGGCGCTGGGCAGCCTCGCGGTAGGCGGATGCGTCGCGCCCATGGTGCGGGGCGAGCCCGCGGCACCGGTGCAGGAGATGAGTGACGCCCGTCAAGCCATCCAGTCGGCGCGTTCGGTGGGCAGCGAACGCTATACGCCTGAGACCCTCGGCGAGGCCGAGCGCCTGCTGGCGCAGGCGACGCGTGAGCTCAACCGCGGCGCATACGAACGCGCCCGGGATGCCGCGCTGTCCGCCAAGAGGCGCGCCATCGTCGCCCGGGAGGCCACGCTGCAGGTGAACCGCGCGGAATAGTGCCCGCGGGCGCCCTCTCGGTGAGTTGCCCTAAGCCTGCTGAGGTGCGTTGATGAGTGCTCGTCCCATGCACGCGGCATGGCCCCGGGTGACGTCGGCCGGCCGCGAGCTCTGGATCTTCGCCCGCTTCGTCGCCGACCGCTTCGCCCGGGACCAATGCCCCGAGAGCGCCGCCACCCTGGCCTACACCACGCTGTTGTCCCTGGTGCCGCTGCTGACCGTGGCGGTGTCCGTGCTGTCGGCATTCCCGGTTTTCGATACCATCGGCGACCAGCTGCGCGACATGCTGCTCAGTAATCTGGTGCCCAGCTTCGGCGCCACCGTGCAGGAGCACCTCGGCCGTTTCGTGGATCGCGCCGCGGGGCTGACCCTGGCCGGAGGCGTCGGTGTGCTGGTCTCCGCCCTGCTGATGATTTCCGCCATCGACCGGGCGCTCAACCGGATCTGGCACGTGCACAAGCGGCGGCGCCCGGTGCAGGGGTTCATGGTCTACTGGACGGTGCTCACCCTCAGCCCCGTGCTGCTGGGTGCGAGCATGGCATTGAGCTCCTATCTGCTGACGGCGTCCAGGCTCGTGGACCTGCAGTCCCCGGGGCCCGTGGCGGCGCTGTTGCTGCGGATGCTTCCCTTCATCGCCGAGACGGGCGCCTTTCTGTTCCTCTACACCGCGGTACCCAACCGCCGCGTCCGCGTGCGGCATGCCGCGGTCGGCGCCGTGGGCGCGGCGGTGCTGTTCGAGCTCGCCAAGGCCGTTTTCGCGCTCTATGTGCAGGCGATGCCTGCCTTCGAGGCGATTTACGGCGCACTCGCCACCATCCCGCTGTTCCTGGTCTGGCTGTACGTCTGCTGGCTGATCGTACTGCTGGGCGCGGAATGCACCCAGGCCCTGGGAACCTATCGCGGCGGCTGGTCGGGTCCCCTGGCGGCCGAGCGCTGGGGGCTGGTGGCTGCCGTCAGGGTCATCGGGCAGCTCTGGCGGGCGCAGCGGCATGGGGCGGCAATGGGCCGCGCGGAACTGGTGCGGGCGGAGCCGCGCCTCGGCGATCGGGGTGTGCAGGCCACGCTCGAGAACCTGGAGGCGGCGCGGGTGGTCGAGCGCACTGCCCGCGGGCGATGGGTGCTGGCCCGGGACCTGACCCGCTACACGCTGCTGGATCTGTACCGCGATCGACCCGTTCCCCTGCCGTTGGATCATGCCCCATTGGACCCCAACGATCCCTGGGACAGGGCAATGCAGGACCGCCTGCGGCGCGTCCACGAAAGCGCCGACGAGGCGTTCCGCACCCCGCTCAGCGAGCTGTTGCGCGGCGAGGAAGAGGCCGCGGCGACAGCGGGAACCGACGCAGGAGGGGGCTGATATGGCGCAATGCATGCGATGCTATGTCTCCGGCCGGGTGCAGGGCGTGTTTTTTCGCGCCAGCGCGCGGGAAGAGGCGCGGCGCCTGGGCGTGAGCGGCTACGCCCGGAACCTGCGGGACGGCCGGGTGGAGGTGGTGCTCTGCGGTGAGCAGTCGGCGACGGACGCCTTCAAGGACTGGCTCAGCGAGGGACCGCCCGAGGCAGTGGTTACCGAAATGCAGTGCGAGCGTGCGGAAGACCCGGGGCTAAGCCATTTCGAGATCCGCTGACGCGGGCCGTTCGCGCGTGAGCCCGGCTTGGCGGCCGCGACTTTACCTCGCCGGCGATCCGTGGAACCATATGGCGCCGTAAGGAGGCACTGTCCGGCGTCTCCTCCAAGGCGCTACGAAGAAGCGCCGGCTGATATGACGCTGCCGCGCTTGCGCCCGTTCCCGTGATGGGCGGGGGTGCCGCAGGTTCAGCCTGCCGCAGCCGCGCTGCACGGCGGGTTCCTGACGGAATAGCCATTGCCGCGTCCCACGCAGCCGGGCCGCCAGCCCGGAGCAGGATGGCGTGCGCCACCGGACGGGAAAAGGGGGCACGCGTCGCCGGGACCGCTTAGTCCGGAGGTACGAGGGAAACTAATGAGAAGCAAACTTATCGCGCTCTGTCTGGCGCTGGCGGCCATGCCGGGCATGGCATTCGCCGCGGGCGAAGGCAATGCTCAGGCCGGGAAAGTCAAATCGGCGACCTGCCTCGGCTGCCACGGCGTCGAAGGCTATCGCAACGCCTATCCGTCCTACCACGTGCCGAAGCTCGCGGGGCAGAACGAGCAGTACCTCGTCAGCGCGCTCCAGGCGTACAAGAGCGGCAAGCGCAGCTTCAAGACCATGCAGGCCCAGGCCTCCGCGCTCAGCGAGCAGGACATAAAAGACATCGCGGCGTACTTCGCCCAGCTGAAATAAAAGCGAGACCCTGACATGAGTAAGCGTTTCAATCTCGTGCTCGCCGCTCTGCTGTTGGCGGCGTCCGCTCCGGTGTTCGCGATCAACCGCGGCGATCCGGCTGCCGGCCAGAAGAAATCCGCGGCCTGCGCCGGTTGTCACGGCCCGAAGGGCCACAGCACTAGCGCTCAGTATCCCAAGCTGGCCGGACAGTACGCCGACTACATCGTCCAGGCCTTGACGGCCTACAAGTCCGGCGACCGGCAGAACGCCATCATGAATGGCATGGCGGCGAACCTCAGCAAGGAAGACATGTGGGATCTGGCGGCGTATTTCTCCTCCCAGCAGGGGGACCTGCATACGCTGCCGCGCTGGAACCGCTGACCGTTCCCGGCCGCGAAGGGCGGTGTCCGCCCCTCCGCGGTAAGACGGGCATGATCGGCAGGTATCCCTTGCCTGCCTTCCATCACACTGGAATCATGGTCGAATCGGGGCGCGGGCCGATCCCCGAACCGTTGCGCCCCGCGCCGCGCCCGCCGCCAGGGGACGCTGAGCCTTGAGGGAACCCAGACATTTGGTGCTCATCGCCCACGGCAGCCGCCGTGCGGCTTCCAACGACGAAATCCGTGCATTCACCGGCCGGGTTTCCACGGCCCTGACGGACCATTTCGAGCGGGTGTCCTGCGCCTTTCTCGAGCTTGCGGAGCCTCGCATCTCCAAGGCCATCGACGCCGCGGTTCAGGAAGGCGCGGGGCGTATTGAGCTGTTCCCCTATTTCCTCGCCGCCGGCCGGCACGTGGCCGAGGATATTCCGGCGCTGGTCGCCGCCAAGCGGAGCGAGCATCCGCGGGTGACGCTGGTGCTGCACGAGCATCTGGGGGCCTGGGAGGGATTCGCCGAAGTGATTGCAGCGGGGCTGCGCCGGTAGCGGCGCCGACATCAACCGCGGCCTGGTGGAATCGCTCGGCGAAGCCGGGATCCTACGGGGGCGGGGACACCCCACCGAGGAAGTCCGGCTGTGCCGGGCGATTCCAGCTTCGGATCATGAGGTCATCGCAGCGGGGACGCCGCTCCCGCAGGGAAGCTGGGGCTGCGCCAACAGCATGGAGAATCGAAGGACCGTGGGAGCGCTGTTCCCGGCGCGATGACCCGATTGCCCGCGGCTGACTGGCACATGGCCCCGCTGCGATACCGGTCCCCTGCCGGCCGGTCATCGCTCTCCCGCGATCATCTCGGCGTACCCCTCCCGGTAGCTCGGGTAACGAAGCCGATAGCCGCTGGCCTTGAGCCGCCGGTTGCGGCAGCGTTTGTTGCTTCCTCGAGCGTCCGTCGGATCCCCGGCGACACGCGCGGGCCGTGGGCAGCCCAGTCGGTCGGCCAGAAAGTCCATCAGCTCGCACTGGCTGCACGGGGCGTCGTCGACGGCCAGGTAGATATCCGCGGGTTTGCTCAGCGCCGCTACGTGGGCCAGGACGCCCACGCAGTCGGTTTCGTGGATCCGGTTCGTGTAACGCGGCGGTTCGGCCGTGCAGGGCTCGCCCCGGCGTACCTTGTCCAGCATGCGCCCCCGACCGGGGCCGTAGATGCCGCCGAAGCGGACGGCCGTCCCGCCGGCCGCCAGTGCCAGGCGCTCGGCCTGAAGCATCCGGCGTCCCGAAAAGCCATTCGGCTCGGTGGGGGAGGTCTCGTCCACCCATTCACCGGCCGTCTGGCCGTATACCGCCGAGCTGGAGACGAAGACGACCCGGGATCCCGCCTCCGCGGGCAGCCAGGCGATCAGATTGCGCAGACCCTCGACATAGGTGAGCCGGTAGGCCGCGTCGTTGAAGGCGCCGGGCGTGGCCAGGTAGTAGACCACGTCCAGGTCCGCCGGGGGGGTGGGCAGGGTGCTCGGCCGGGTCAGGTCGCCGTGAAGGGTCTCCAGAGGCGCGGGCAGGGGGCCGTCGCTGCGCCGCAGGCCCCAGACCCGGGCGCCGTGTTCGTGCCATTGCCGGCCAAGGCGCCGGCCGATACGTCCGCAGCCTGCGATCAGAATGCGCTTTTGCATGATGCCCCGTGTCGGTTGATTGCGGCGGTCAGTGTACAGGAAGGCTCGATTGCCGGGCGCAGGGGACGGCGTCGTCGGCGCGATAGCCCTGTGTCAGGCACCGCCGGCCTTCCGCGTCATCACGCTCCCCCCTCCCCAGGTTCACGTACAATGCCGCCTCAACCCACTATCACGCCTGAATCCACCCAGGGGAGTGCCGATGACCGCCGAGCGCCTGCAGCGCATGCGCGCCACACTGGATCGCCGTCAGCCCGATCTGCGGGTGATGCTCGATCAGGTGCACAAGCCGCACAACCTCTCGGCGATTCTGCGGACCTGCGACGCGGTGGGCGCTTTGCGCGCGCACGCCGTCACCGCCCACGGGCGGATTTCAGCCCACCGTCACAGCTCGGCCGGCGCCGGTCGCTGGGTGGACGTGGTGACGCACCCAACCCTCGAGGATGGCATCGAGGCCGTGCGGGCCGAGGGCTTCCAGGTCTGCGCCGCGCACCTTTCCGGAGTGGCCCGGGATTTCCGTTCGGTGGATTACACCGTGCCCACGGTGATTCTGCTGGGTGCCGAGCTGCAGGGGGTCAGCGCGACCGGCCGCGAGCTCGCCGACGTGCATCTCGCCGTGCCCATGATGGGCCTGGCGGAATCGCTCAACGTCTCCGTGGCCGCGGCGGTGATCCTGTTCGAGGCCCAGCGCCAGCGTCTGGCGGTTGGCCTGTACGAGCGGCCGCGGCTGGATCCCGAGACCTACCGGCGTACGCTGTTCGAGTGGATGCAGCCGAAGATAGCCGCTTACTGCCGCCGCAAGGGAATGACCTATCCCCCGCTGGACGAGGAGGGCGGTGTGATCTGGGAGGCGCTCCGGGAGCCTTAGCCGCCGGCGGCTACTGGGCGAACCAGGTCTGGTTGAGCGCCTGGTAGACCTTCACCGGGTAGCGGTTGCTCTGCGGGCTGCCATTGTACCGGGCGAGCGCCCGGGTGAGGTTGCCGTCTTCCTGGTCCAGGTAGTAGCGGAGAATGGTGCAGCCCATGCGCAGGTTGGTCTGGACGTTGAACAGGTTGTCCTCGGGGTGACCGATTTCGTCCAGCCAGAACGGCATGATCTGCATCAGACCCCGGGCGCCGGTGCGGGAGATGGCGAAGCGGTTGAAGTCGCTCTCCACCTCGATTACAGCCAGTACCCACTCCGGCTTGAGCCCGGCCCGGCTGGCTTCCTGGTGGACCAGGCGCAAAAAGTCGAGCCGGCGGGCGCTGTCCGGCATGCGGTCCTGCAGACGGGCTGACATGTCCAGCAGCCAGACCTGGGCATGAAAGCGGTTCTGGAAGCTGTCGGAGCTCTCCACGGCGTGCTTGAGCGCCGCCCGGAGAGCCGGGTCCACGGGTCGCTCCTGGGCTGCCGCGGCCGTGCTCAGGAGCAGGGCCAGCAGCGCCGACAGCATTACCGCACCCCGGATCCGCCGCGGCCCGCGCCCCACCACCTCAGCCCCCCGTCAGCCTCTGCCGCAGGAAGTCCACGACGCCGTCCATCGGCACGTGCCGGCTCTCGGTATCGCGCCGGCCGCGGTACTCGAGCGTGCCCGCCTCGATGCCGCGGTCGCTCACCACCACCCGGTGGGGGATACCGATGATCTCCATGTCGGCGAATTTCACGCCGGGGCGCGCCTCGCGGTCGTCCCAGATGGGGTCCAGTCCGGCCGCCTGGAGTGTCTCGTAGAGCTGCGCGGACCGTTCGGCGACCGCCTCCGACCGGTGCATGTTGATGGAGACCAGGGCCACCTTGAACGGGGCCAGCGGCGCAGGCCAGACGATGCCGCTGTCGTCGTGGTTCTGCTCGATGGCGGCGGCCACCACGCGGGAGACGCCGATGCCGTAGCAGCCCATGGTCATCAGCGCCTGCTTGCCGGCCTCGTCCAGCACCGTGGCTTCCATGCTTTCGCTGTACTTGGTGCCGAGCTGGAAGATGTGGCCCACCTCGATGCCGCGCGTGATGGACAGGTTGCCGTCGCACTGGGGGCAGCCCTCGCCGCCGGCGACCGTGCGCAGGTCGGCCGTCTCCGGCAGCGGCATGTCCCGGTCCCAGTTCAGGTTCACCCAGTGGTAGTCCTTGCGGTTGGCGCCGGAGGAAAAGTTGGCGACGCCGGCCGCGCGCCGGTCGACGATCTGCCGGAGACCGTCGGGCAGTCCCTTTGGGCCGATGAAGCCGCGGGGCACGCCGGTGGCCTCCAGCGCCTCCTCCGGCTCCGCCAGCCGGACCTCCCGCGCGCCCAGGGCCCGGGCGGCCTTGACCATATTCAGCTCATCATCGCCTACCACGTACAGCACCGCCGGCTCGGCGTCGGCCATCACCACCACGCTCTTGACGATGCGGTCCGCCGTGAGCCCCAGGACTTCCGCCTGCTCCGCCACGGTATGAATGTCGGGCGTGGGCTCCTCCCGGGCTTCGCGGGGTGCCTCGGCGGCGGCCGCCGCCGGGCGGCTTTCGGCCAGCTCGGTATTGGCCGCGTACTCGCAGCGGTCGCAGACGGCGATCGCATCCTCGCCCGAGTCGGCCAGCACGTGGAATTCCTCGGAAATACTGCCGCCAATGGCGCCGGTGTCCGCCCGCACGGCGCGGAAGCTGAGCCCGAGCCGTTCGAAGGTACGCGAGTACGCCTCGCGCATGGCGGCGTAGGTCTGCTGGAGGGATTCCTGATTCAGGTGGAACGAGTAGGCATCCTTCATCAGGAACTCCCGGGCCCGCATCACGCCGAAGCGAGGCCGGATCTCGTCGCGGAACTTGGTCTGGATCTGATAGTAGGTGAGCGGCAGCTGCTTGTAGCTGCGCAGCTCGCGGCGGATCAGGTCGGTGACCACCTCCTCATGGGTGGGTCCGAAGCAGAACGGCCGGTCGTGGCGGTCGCGGAGGCGCAGCAGCTCCGGGCCGTACTCGTCCCAGCGACCCGACTCTTCCCACAGCTCCGCCGGCTGGACCGCGGGCATCAGGATCTCCATGGAGCCGATGCGGTTCATTTCCTCGCGCACCACCTGCTCTACGTTACGCAGCACCCGCAGGCCCAGCGGCAGCCAGTTGTACAGTCCGGCGGCGACCTTCTGGATCATGCCGGCACGCAGCATGAGCTGATGGCTGACGATCTCGGCGTCGGCCGGGGTCTCCTTGGAGGTGAACAGAGGGAAGCGGCTTGCTCGCATGACGGCTGTTATCCTTCGTGTCGCGCGGTCGGTCGGGAGCCTACGCCAAATCGACAGCCGGTGGAATATGCGGACGCCCCGGCGCGGCGCCGCAGCCGTTCACTGGTCCTGGCAGTGTTTCTCCAGAAACTGCTTGTTCTGATCCACGCGGGCCTGCCATTGACCGTCCTGGTAGCGCATGACCTCGCCATCGGGTTGACGGTAGCGGCCGTTGGGACCGGCTTTCTGCAGCACGTCGAGGTTCTGGCGGGCGATCTTGCAGTTCTCCGCCAGCACGTCCTCAGGCGTGTTCCCCTTGTCCGCACCCTCGTCCTTCGCGTTGGCGCTCTCCGGAGCACCCTTCGCGTTGTCGTCCTTGCCGGGTGCGGCCGGTGAGCCGCCGCCGGGCGACGCGGGCGCCGTGTGCACCGTTATCGGCGTGGCCTCGATGCCGTGGGGCGGCTCCTGTCCATAGTGGACCTGCCCACCGTCGTCGACCCATTTGTAGATCTTCGCTGAGACCGCGCCTGACAGAGCAAGCATCAGAACCGCGGCGACCAGCATTACCCCTGCGCGCATGGACCTTCTCCTTCAGATCATCGTTTCCCCGCCCAATTATGCGGGAAAGTGCCCTTGTTGCCGCAAACCCCATCGCAAAACGCGCCGTTCGGGCGCCCGTGGCCGCGCCTTGACGCGCCGGGCGTTCCGAAGTAGTTTTCGTGGTTTTCAGGAAGCACCGGTCCCTGCGCGCGCAGCAACGGCGTGTGCAGGGCCCGGTGCTCCCTCAATTCCTGCGCCTCGTGCGCCCGCGCCGGGATGCGGCGTTCGCTGACCGGGCCCGGCGCAACCCATTCAGGACAGTCATGCGGCACATCATCTCGATTCTCGTGGAAAACGAATTCGGCGCGCTGGGGCGTGTCGCGGGCCTGTTCACGGCCCGGGGCTACAATATCGAATGCCTTACGGTGGCCCCCACGGACGATCCGACCCTCTCGCGCATGACCCTCGTCACCGTCGGCGACGACCGTATCATCGAGCAAATCATCAAGCAGCTCAACAAACTGCTGGACGTGGTCAAGGTCACCGACATGACCGAGGGCGTGCACATCGAGCGCGAGATGATGCTGGTCAAGGTGCCGGCCGGCAATAACGAGGCCCGCGAAGAGTACAAGCGGCTGGCGGACATCTTCCGCGGCCGCATCCTGGATGTGACCGACAAGATCTACACCATCGAGATGACCGGCACCAGCAGCAAGCTGGATGCTTTCCTGGAAGCGCTCGGCAAACGGACGCCCCTGGAGGTGGTGCGCTCCGGCGTGATCGGCATCGCCCGGGGCGAGAAGCATCTACGCGTGTAACCGAATCGCGGTGCGCCGACGCGCACCAGCGCCAACAGAGACGACGAACAGTTGGGGGAATCATGAAGGTCTACTACGATAAGGACGCCGATCTTTCCGTCATCAAAGGGATGAAGGTTGCCGTGGTGGGTTACGGGTCCCAGGGCCATGCCCACTCGAACAACCTCAAGGAGTCCGGTGTCGACGTGGTCGTCGGCCTGCGCAAAGGATCCGGCTCGGCGAAGAAGGCGGAGGCCGCGGGCCTGCCCGTGGCCGAGATCGGCGAGGCGGTGGCCCAGGCGGATCTGGTCATGATCCTCACGCCCGACGAGCATCAGGCGCGGATCTACAACGAGCAGATCGAACCCAACCTGAAGCAGGGCGCGGTGGTCGCCTTTGCCCACGGCTTCAATATCCACTACGGTCAGATCGAGCCCCGCAAGGACCTGGACGTGATCATGGTGGCTCCCAAGGGGCCCGGCCACTTGGTGCGCTCCACCTATGTTGAGGGCGGCGGCGTGCCCTCGCTTATCGCCGTCTATCAGGACGCCAGCGGCAAGGCCAAGGACATTGCCCTGTCTTATGCCTCGGCCAACGGCGGCGGCCGTGCCGGTGTGATCGAGACCTCCTTCCGCGAGGAGACGGAAACCGACCTGTTCGGCGAGCAGACCGTACTCTGCGGCGGTATCACCTCACTGATCCAGGCCGGTTTCGAGACGCTGGTCGAAGCGGGCTACGCGCCGGAGATGGCGTACTTCGAGTGCCTGCACGAGACCAAGCTGATCGTGGACCTGCTCTACGAGGGCGGTATCGCCAACATGCGCTACTCCATCTCCAACACGGCGGAGTACGGCGACTTCACGCGCGGCCCCCGGGTCATCAACGAGCAGTCGCGCCGGGCGATGAAGGAGATCCTCACCGAGATCCAGAGCGGTGAATTCGCCAAGGAATTCGTTCTGGAGAACCAGGCCAACGCGCCCAGCCTCAAGGCCATGCGCCGCAAGGCCGCCGAGCACCAGATCGAGGTCGTCGGCGAGAAGCTGCGGAACATGATGCCCTGGATCAAAGACAAACAGCTGGTGGACAAGAGCAAGAACTGAGCGACACCGCTCGTGCCGAAAGAGCCGGGTTCGCCCCGGCTTTATTGACGGTGACCGCAACGGCGCGCCGCCCCGGAACGTGCCGCGCTTCTCGCCCCGACGGCCGGCGAACCAGTAGAATCCCACCATGACTGAAGAATCCGATCGAAACTCCGCTTACGCCGAGGACCGGGAGCGGCAGCCGCGCCGGCGGCGGCGCGGCATTTATCTCCTGCCCAACCTGCTGACCACGGCCGCGCTTTTCTTTGGCTTTTATGCGGTAGTGGCGGCCAACAACAACGAGTACCAGCTCGCCGCCATCGCCATCTTCGTGGCCATGGTCATGGACGGTCTGGACGGTAGGGTGGCCCGCCTGACCAATACCCAGAGCGACTTCGGCGTCCAGTACGACAGCCTCTCGGACATGGTGTCCTTCGGCATCGCTCCGGCGCTGGTGGTCTACCAGTGGGCACTGGCCGATCTGGTCAACGTGGGTACGCTGGCGGGCAAGCTGGGCTGGCTGGGGGCGTTCACCTATAGTGCCTGCGCGGCGCTGCGCCTGGCGCGCTTCAACACCCAGGCCGGGGTGGCGGACAAGCGCTATTTTCAAGGCCTGCCGAGTCCCGCCGCCGCGTCCGTGCTGGCGGGCATGGTCTGGGCCGGCAACCGCCTTGATCTGAGCTCCGTCTACAGCGGCTTTCCGGCGCTGGCGATCACCGCGATTGCCGGCATACTGATGGTGAGCAACTTCCGTTACTACAGCTTCAAAGAGGTGGACTTCCGCTACAAGGTGCCGTTCACCGCCGTGGTGGTGCTGGTGCTGATCATCGTGTTCGCCTCGCTGCATCCGCCGACGATGCTGTTCGGGGCGGCACTGGCATATATGGTTTCCGGGCCGGTGCTCACCGTGGTGCAGCGCCGGCGCAAACGCCATAGGGGCGCCTGAGCGCCGGTTTGGGAGGGCCAGACATGGCCGACAAGGATCGACTGTTCATATTCGACACCACCCTGAGGGACGGTGAGCAGAGCCCCGGCGCGACCATGACTCGGGAAGAGAAGCTGCGCATCGCCAAGGCCCTGGAGCGGCTGGGAGTGGACGTGATCGAAGCGGGCTTCCCAGCGGCCAGCAAGGGTGATTTCGACGCAGTCCGTCAGGTGGCGGAAACGATCAAGGACAGCACCGTCTGCGCCCTGGCGCGGGCGGGGCGGGGCGATATCGACCGTGCCGGGGAGGCCGTGAAACCGGCGGCCCGCGGGCGCATCCACACCTTCATCGCCACCTCGCCGATCCACATGGAAAAGAAGCTCCAGATGAGCCCCGACGAGGTGGTGGAGCAGGCGGTGTGGGCCGTGAAGCATGCCCGGCAGTTCTGCGACGACGTGGAATTCTCCCCGGAGGACGCGGGCCGCTCGGAGCCAGACTTTCTCTGCCGCATCATCGAGGCGGTGATCGACGCCGGCGCGGGCACGGTCAACATCCCGGACACCGTCGGCTACAGCGTGCCGGAGCAGTTCAGCGGGCTGATCCGGGACCTGCGGGCGCGGGTGCCGAACGCCGACCGGGCGGTGTTCTCGGTCCACTGCCATAACGACCTGGGGCTGGCGGTGGCCAACTCCCTGGCGGCGGTGCTGAACGGGGCCAGGCAGGTGGAATGCACTGTCAACGGGCTGGGTGAGCGCGCCGGCAACGCCTCCCTCGAAGAGATCGTCATGGCGGTACGCACCCGCCAGGACTATTTCCCCTGCGCCACCCGTATCAACGCCCGAGAGATCGTCCCCGCCTCGAAGCTGGTCGCCAACATCACCGGCTTCGCCGTCCAGCCCAACAAGGCCATCGTCGGCGCCAACGCGTTCGCCCACGAATCGGGGATCCACCAGGATGGAGTGCTCAAGAGCCGCGAGACCTACGAGATCATGAAGGCCGAGGACGTGGGGTGGGGCAGCAACCGCATGGTGCTGGGCAAGCACTCCGGGCGTAACGCCTTCCGCACCCGCTGCGGCGAGCTGGGCATCGTGTTCGACTCCGAGGAGCAGCTCAACGAGGCCTTCAGCCGCTTCAAGGATCTGGCCGACAAGAAGCACGAGATCTTCGACGAGGACCTCCAGGCGCTGGTTTCGGAGGCCAGCTGGGCGCTGGAGAACGAGCTGGTGCAGCTGGTCTCGTTCCGCTGCCGCTCGGAGACGGGCGAAACGCCGCAGGCCGAGGTCATCCTGTCAATGGACGGGCGCGAAGAGCGCGCCGAGGCCGACGGCGACGGTCAGGTGGATGCGGCATTCAAGGCCATCGACCGGATCGTCCGCTCCGGGGCCCAGCTGCTGCTGTATTCCGTCAACAACATCACCTCCGGAAGCGACGCCCAGGGCGAGGTGACCGTCCGGCTGGAGCGCGGCGGACGCGTGGTCAACGGCCAGGGCTCGGACACGGACATCGTCCTGGCTTCGGCGAAGGCGTACGTGAACGCGCTCAACAAGCTGCTTCAAGGGGTGGAACGGACCCACCCGCAGGCGGCCGAGGTCTAGGGGCGCCCGGGATGCCCGGCGGCGTTCCCCTGGAGGAGGCGGTGGTGCCGGGGCTACGGCATTCGGCGGGCCAACGTGTCTGCCCGTCGGCAGCGTCTTGGCGGGGTAGGGCCGTTGCCGGAGATTGCTGGGAAGGACGCAGGCTGCACCGATGACGATGGACAATCGCCGCCTTCGATATCTCAAGCGTATGGGCATCGAACTCTGGGTGCCGCGCGGGCAGGCTGCCGCGGAGCACGAGCCGCCGGCGGCAGAACCCGCCGCCGCGGCGGCCGCTCCCGACAGCACGCCTTCTGAGCGTGCCGATGCGGGTTGGAGCTGGGAGGAGCTCGAGCATGCCATACGGACCTGCACGGCCTGCCGGCTGCACGAGACCCGGACCCAGGGCGTGGTCGGTGTCGGCGACCGCTCGGCGCGGCTGATGGTGATCGGCGAGGCCCCGGGTGCAGAGGAGGACCGCAAGGGCGAGCCCTTCGTGGGTCGGGCCGGGCAGCTGCTGGATCAGATGCTGCGGGCCATTGGTTTGTCCCGCCACGACGGCGGCGTCTACATCACCAACATTCTCAAGTCGCGGCCGCCGCGCAACCGCGACCCCATGGCCGACGAGGTCGCCGCCTGCGAGCCCTACCTGCGCCGCCAGCTTGAGCTGGTCAGGCCCGCGGTCATACTGGCCGTGGGTCGGGTCGCCGCCCAGAACTTGCTGAAGAGCGATGCGCCCCTGGGCCGCCTGCGGGGACGCTGGCATCAGTATGGGCCCGAGGGCACGCCGGTGTGGGTGAGCTATCATCCCGCTTACCTGCTCCGCTCTCCAGCCGACAAGGCCAAGGCGTGGCAGGACCTGAAACGGGTGCGCGACCAGGTGGGAGGAAACGCATGAGCGCCGCCGCCTCGAGCATGCTGACCCTGATCCGTCCCATGCGGGACGGCGACGTGGGCCGGGTCAGCGCCATAGAGCAGCAGGCCTACGACTTTCCCTGGACGCCCGGGATCTTTCGCGACTGCATCAACGTGGGCTACAGCTGCTGGGTACATCTCATCCGCGACGACGTCGTGGGCTATGCCATCATGTCCTTCGGCGCCGGCGAGGCCCATCTGCTGAACCTGTGCGTTGATCCCGACTGGCACGGCAAGGGCGTCGGCGGGCGCCTGCTGCAGCGGACCATACGCGACGCCGAGCGCCTGGGCGCGGAACGCATGTTCCTGGAGGTCCGGCCCAGCAACCTGCCCGCGCTGCACCTCTATCACAAGGCCGGCTATGTGCAGGTCGGTCGGCGGCGGGACTACTATCCCGACTTCGGCGGCCGCGAGGACGCCCTGGTCATGGCGGTTCGGCTGCCCCGGGAGACGCCATAGGGAAACACTGAAGTATTCGCGCAGAGCCACGCGCGAAGATTTCAGTGTTTCCCTAGCCGCCCGGGCTGACAGGGCCCGACAGGCCGGAGCGTAAGGAAAGCGTGAATGGACCACGAAGCGCCGGCGGCCAGCCATGAGCGTCGCGCCGTCTGGGCCTGGGCCCTGTACGACTGGGCCAACTCTGCCTATGCGACCGCGGTGGTGGCGGGTTTCTTCCCCGTTTTCTTCCAGGCCTACTGGAGCGCGGGGACCGATCCCGCCGTCGCTACCAGCCGGCTGGGTTTCGCCAACGGCCTGTCCGGTGCGCTGATTGCGGTGTCGGCCCCGGTGCTGGGCGCGATCGCCGATTACGCCGGAGCGAAGCGGCTGCTGCTGGGGCTGTTCATGGTGCTCGGCCTGGTGGGCACCGCGGCGCTGAGCCTGGTGGGGCCGGGTAGCTGGCTGGCGGCCGCCGCTCTGTTCGTTCTGGCCAACGTGGGTTTCATGGGTGCCAACGTCTTCTACGACGCCCTGCTGGTGGTAGTCAGCCGGCCGGGGCGATGGCACTTCGTTTCCGGGCTCGGCTACGGCATGGGCTACCTGGGTGGCGGGCTGCTGTTCGCCGGCTGCGTGGCCGCCACCCTCGATCCCCAGCTCTTCGCTCTGGCGGACAAGGCGCAGGCGGTGCGGGCCAGCTTCGTGGCGACCGCCGTCTGGTGGCTGGTATTCTCTCTGCCGCTGTTCATTTGGGTCTCGGAGCCGGCGCCGCGGGTCAGCGGGGTCGGCGCCGCAGTGCGTACCGGTCTCGCCGAGGTGCGCCACACCCTGGCGAAGGTCCGGAGCATGCGCCAGATCGGGCTGTTCCTCATCGCCTACTGGCTGTACATGGACGGGGTGCAGACCACGTACGTGATGGCCGTGAGCTACGGCGAGTCGCTGGGTTTCGGCAGCGACGACCTCATCGCCGCGCTGCTGGTCGTGCAGTTCGTCGGCTTCCCTGCCGCCATCGCCTTCGGCAAGCTAGGGGAGCGGATCGGTCCCCGGACTGGGATCTACATTGGGCTCGGTGTCTACATGGCGGTGAGCGTCTGGGGTATCTTTCTGTCGGCCGTCTGGGAGTTCTTCGCCATCGCCGTGCTGGTGGGTCTGGTTCAGGGCGGCGTGCAGGCCCTGAGCCGTTCGTTCTACGCCCGCCTCATTCCCGGCGGCGAGGCGGGGGAGTTTTTCGGCTTTTACAATCTTCTGGGCAAATTCGCGACCCTGCTGGGACCCCCGCTGTTCGGTCTGTTCGGCGTGTGGTTCGGCCAGCGTTACTCCATGCTGGCGCTAATCATCCTGTTCGCCGCGGGTGGCCTGGCGCTGTCCCGGGTGCATGAAACGCGGTCGGCGGGACAACGGGCGGTTGGGTCGCCTCCGAATCAGGAGCATCAATGACCGACGAGCAGGACAACGAGCGGCGCCGGATGTCGCCGTGGCAGGTGGTCAAGAGCATCCTTGCCGCCGCTCTGGGCGTGCAGAGCGAGGAGGCCCGGACGCGGGATTTCAGCAAGGGCAGCCCGGCACCGTTCATCATCGGCGGCATCGTGTTCACCGTCGTGTTCGTGGTGGTGCTGGTGCTGATCGTACAGGCGGTGATTTCCACCGCCGGGCACTGAGACCATGGTCCGCGCCTATGTGGCGACGGCCGCCCACGCCCCGCTGCCACCGGAGGTCATCGATGCCACCGTGGCACCCTGGTGCGGAGAGATGGGCCAGCCGGCGTTCTACCGCCGGGTCGCCCAGGCCGACCAGCGCTATACGGATGCCGTGCAGTCGCACTACGCCGAGGTGGAACCGCCGGTGCTCGTCCTCTGGGGGCAGGAGGACACCTGGATCCCGGCGGACCGTGCCTATACCCTGAGGGTTACCGTCGGGCCCGATGGCTGACGCCTGGCGGCGCTCCTACTGGTTGTTTTCGCCTGCAAGACGGGAAACCGGCGCGCCGCTTTCCCGGAGCCGGTGACCGATGCGGTCCCATCGGGCAATTGGCGTCCATCCGCGTTCATTTGCGGCTAAAGCGGTTTTCACAATGCCTCGATACGCGCGTACTGGTCGTCGAGCTTGGCCAGGGCGGAGCGGGCCTCTTCCACCTTTCTGCGCTCCTTGTCGACCACCTCGGCCGGCGCCTTTTCCACGAAACTGGCATTGCCCAGCTTCTTCTCGCCCCGTTCCACTTCCTGGCGCAGGCGGCTGCGCTCCTTGTCCAGGCGGTTGAGCTCGGCGGCCTTGTCGATGAGCCCGCCCATGGGTACTAGCAGCTGCATCTCATCGACCAGGCTGATGGCGGACTCCGGTGCCTGGTCCCGGTCGGCGACCCAATCCACGGACTCCAGGCGTGCCAGGAAGTCCAGGTACCAGCGGTTGCGCTCCACCCGGGCCCGGTCCTCCTCTGAGGCATTGGCCAGCAGTACGGGCAGGCGCCGGGTCGGGGCAATGTTCATCTCGCCGCGGATCCGCCGTACCCCGAGGATGAACTGCTGCATCCAGGCCACCTCGGCCTCGGCATCCGGGTCCTCGCGCCCGGCGTCGGGCTGCGGATAGGGTTGGTGCATGACGGTCTCGCCGCGCTTGCCGGCCAGGGGTGCCACGCGCTGCCAGATCTCCTCGGTGATGAAGGGCATCAGCGGGTGCAGCAGGCGCAGCACGGCTTCCAGTACCCGCACCAGGGTCCGGCGTGTCCCGCGCAGGGCACGCGGATCGTCCGACTGCTGCAGTACCGGTTTCGACAGCTCCAGGTACCAGTCGCAGTACTCATCCCAGACGAACTCGTACACTGCCTGAGCCGCCTGGTCCAGGCGGTAGGCGGTGAGAGCCTCCCCCATGCCCCGCTCGGTCTGCTGCAGCCGCGAGACGATCCACCGGTCGGCGGGGGAGAGGAGGCAGTCGTCGCTGTCCACGCCGGAGTCCTCGCCCTCCGTGTTCATGAGCACGTAGCGGGCGGCGTTCCAGAGCTTGTTGCAGAAGTTGCGGTAGCCGTCCACCCGGCCCATGTCGAAGACCACGTCGCGGCCGGTGGTGGCCAGGGATGCGAACGTGAACCGCAGGGCATCGGTGCCGTGGGCGGCGATGCCCTCGGGGAAGTGCCTGCGGGTCTGCTGCTCGATCTTCGGTGCCAGCTGGGGCTGCATGAGACCGCTGGTGCGCTTGTCCACCAGCGTTTCCAGATCGATGCCGTCGATGATGTCCAGCGGGTCCAGCACGTTGCCCTTGGATTTGGACATCTTGTTGCCGTCGGAGTCACGTACCAGACCGTGAATGTAGACCTCGCGAAAGGGCACGTCGGCCATGAACTTGAGGCCCATCATGATCATCCGCGCCACCCAGAAGAAGATGATATCGAAGCCGGTGACCAGGACGCTGGTGGGGTAGAAGAGGCTCAGCGCCTCCGTGCGTTCCGGCCAGCCCAGCGTGGAGAACGGCCACAGGGCCGACGAGAACCAGGTGTCGAGGACGTCCTCGTCCTGGGTGAGCGGCGTCTCGCCGAGGCCGTGCCTGTCCCGCACCTCCGCTTCCGAGCGGCCCACGTAGTAGCGGCCGTCGGCGTCGTACCAGGCCGGGATGCGATGCCCCCACCAGATCTGCCGGCTGATGCACCAGTCCTGGATGTTCTCCAGCCAGTTGAAGTAGGTCTTGTTCCAGTTGCCGGGGATGAACCGGATACGCCCGTCCTTGACGCACTGCAGGGCGGGGTCCGTGATGGCCGTCTTGCCCCCTGGGCGGCCGTCCTCCTGGCGCTCACGGGTGAGATCGACGAACCACTGGTTGGTGAGGTACGGCTCAATGACCGCGCCGGAGCGGTCGCCCCGCGGAACCATGAGGGTGTGGTCCTCCACCTTCTCCAGCAGGCCCGCGGCCTCCAGGTCGGCCACGATCCGTTTGCGCGCCTGGTAGCGGTCCAGGCCCCGATACGCGTCCGGCGCGTTGTCGTTGATGGCCGCCGCCGGGGTCAGGATATTGATCACGGGGAGATCATGGCGCTCGCCGACGGCGCTGTCGTTGAAATCGTGGGCGGGCGTGATCTTCACGCAGCCGCTGCCGAACTCCGGGTCCACATAGTCGTCGGCGATGACCGGGATCTCCCGCTCGGCGAGCGGCAGGCGGATGGTCTTGCCGATGAGGTGGCGATAACGTTCGTCCTCGGGATGGACGGCCACCGCGGTGTCGCCGAGCATGGTCTCCGGGCGGGTCGTGGCCACCACGACGTGACCGCTGCCGTCGGTCAGCGGGTAACGCATGTGCCAGATGTGCCCCTTCTCCTCGCGGGACTCCACCTCCAGGTCGGAGACGGCCGTGTGCAGGACCGGGTCCCAGTTGACCAGCCTCTGACCCCGGTAGATGAGCCCTTCCTCGTACAGCCGGACGAACACCTCGCGGACCGCGTTGGACAGCCCGTCGTCCATGGTGAAGCGCTCACGGCTCCAGTCCACCGAGGCGCCCATGCGGCGGAGCTGATTCTGGATGGTGCCGCCGGAGTGGGCCCGCCACTCCCACACCCGTTCGACGAAGCGCTCCCGGCCGAGGTCGTGCCGGGTCTTGCCCTCGGCGTTGAGCTGGCGCTCGACCACCATCTGGGTGGCGATGCCCGCGTGGTCCGTCCCCACCTGCCAGAGCGTGCGGTCGCCGCCCATGCGGTGGTAGCGCACCAGAGCGTCCATGATGGTGTCCTGAAATGCGTGCCCCATATGCAGGGTCCCGGTCACATTGGGTGGCGGGATCATGATGCAGTAGGGCGCGCCGTCGCCCTGAGGCGCGAAATAGCCGTTGGCTTCCCAGGCCGTGTACCACTTGGACTCGATGCTCTTGGGGTCGTACGTCTTTTCCATGGATGTCTGCCAGCTCAGAGATTTCCGCGGCTCACTTTGAGCCGCTTGGACCGCGACCGGCGTGGCCTCGGTCCGTGCGCCTGTGAAATCGGGTGCCGTCGCCCGTCGCGGCGCGACAGTATACTGCGGCGCGGTGCCGTTCTGTACCGGAGCGTCGCTAGTCCCTGTCCGCGTCGTCGGGATCGCGACCGGAGTCGCGCCGCAGCCTTTCCACGCTGCGGCGGGTCGCCTCGGGGAGGGCGCGGCGCACGGCCTGCTCGATACGCTCCTGGAGATAGCGCTCCAGCGACTGGGCGCTCTTCTCCGGCCGGATCGCGGACGCGCCCACCGGCGGCGCTTCCTCGTGTTCCGGGAGGAACAGACCCCGCGCCCGGGCCTCGTCGCCGGGTACCGCGACGTCCAGGAGGATGGGCCGCCCTTCGGCGTCGAGGGACGGCTCGCTCACCCCACCGCTCATGGTCCGCTCCGGCTCATCTGATGCGTGTGCGGCTCGAGGCCTTCGTCGCGATAGGCACGGAACCGCCGGCGGCTGCTCTGCAAGACCTCCGGCGCCTGGTTCACTACCTCGGCGACGCGGCCGTAGTCCCGCCAGGACGGCGGCAGAGAGTCGGCCAGGTTGACCAGGACGTCGCGCCGGGCGTCGTCCGGCTCGGTCTCCCCCAGCAGGATCGGCTCGCCCTCCGCCTGCTCCACCCGGGCGTGGGGCAGAAAGCTGCCCTGGCGGAAAGTCCACAGCAGCTCGTCCAGGCTCGCCGCCTCGGCGGCGGAACCGACCCGCAGGAACAGCCGGTGACCCTGCTGGTAGGCCTTGTCCGCAAGGCGGCAGGCGAACAGAGCGCGCTCCCTGGCGGAATCACCCGGCAATATGTAGAAGTCCACGCGCATGTTTGGCAAAGGGCCTCACGCCTTCTCCTCGAGGCGGTCGAGCAGGTACTGGGTCAGAAGCGGCACCGGCTTGCCGGTGGCGCCCTTGTTATCGCCGCTGTTCCAGGCGGTGCCGGCGATATCCAGATGCGCCCAACGGAACTGCTTGGTGAACCGCGACAGGAAGCAGGCCGCCGTGATGCTGCCCGCGGGCCGGCCGCCGATGTTGGCCATGTCCGCGAAGTTGCTCTTCAGCTGGTCCTGATACTCGTCCCACAAAGGCAACTCCCAGGCTCTGTCGCCCGCCTTGCGGCCGGCGCCCAGCACGTCGTTGACCAGCGGGCTGTTATTGCCCATCACCGCATGTGCGTGATGGCCTAGGGCGATGATGTGGGCCCCGGTCAGGGTCGCGATGTCGATCACCGTCTGGGGCTCGTAGCGTTCCGTATAGGTCAGCGCGTCGCACAAGGCCAGGCGGCCTTCGGCGTCGGTGTTGAGGATCTCCACGGTCTGCCCCGACATGGTCGTGACGATGTCGCCCGGCTTGCAGGCGTCGCCGTCCGGCAGGTTCTCGCTGGCCGGGACTACGCCCACTACGTTCATCGGCAGCCCCAGGCTGGCACAGGCCTTGAAGGTGCCGAACACCGACGCCGCCCCGCACATGTCGAACTTCATCTCGTCCATGGCCGCGCCGGGCTTGAGGGAAATGCCGCCGGCATCGAAGGTGATGCCCTTGCCCACCAGCGCGTGTGGCTTCTCGTTCTTCGCGCCGCCCCGGTACTCCATGATGATCAGCTTCGGTGGTTGCCGGCTGCCGCGGGCGACCGCCAGCAGAGCGCCCATGCCGTGCTTCTCCATGTCCGCGCGTTCCAGCACGCTGACCTTCACGGTTCTGTGCTCCTGGCCCAGCGCCTGGGCCTGCTCCGCCAGATAAGTCGGCGTGCAGATGTTGCCAGGCAGGTTGCCCAGGTCCCGGGCGAGGCTGACGCCCTCGCTGATGGCCACGCCCTCGGCCATGGCGCGTTCGCCGTGGGGCAGGTCGCGCCGGCTGGGGACGCTGACCGTCAGCTTGCGCAGCGGCCGGCGCGGGCGGTCCTTGCTGCTCTTGAGCCGGTCGAAGCGATACAGCGTCTGGGCCACGGTCATGACGGTGTCGCGGACGCACCACACCGTATCCCGGCCTTTGACACGGAGATTGGACAGATACGTCACGGCCTCGGCCGCGCCCGCCTCCTGCAGTCGGTTCGCCATCAGCGCCACCGTCTGCCGGAAACCCCGGTCGTTGAGATCGCGTTCCCGGCCCATGCCCACCAGCAGCACCCGGTCGCAGAGCACGCCCGGCACGTGGGTCAGCATCAGGGACTGCCCGAGCTTGCCTTCCATGTCGCCGCGTCGGATGAGCGCGGACAGGTAGCCGTCGCTGGCCGCGTCGATTTCCTCGGCGGCGGGGGTGAGCCGGCGCGGCTCATAGACTCCTACGACGACGCAGGCCGAACGCTGCTTCTCGGGGCTGCCGCTTTTGACGGTGTATTCCATCGGCGACTCCTTTTGACTGTTCTTGTTTGGGCTCTCGGCCGGACTCGCGGTTGGCGGTCCGCCGTCGGGCCCGGCCGCGCCGCCCGGTGTTCCGATGGAATGGTCCACACATGGACGTCGGCGGCGGCCGGTTGTCGATGACGGCCCGGTATCGGCCGACAAGGCGCCATCTTATCTTAATCCATGAAATGGTGGTTTTTGCACTGTACGCGGAAATTTTGCCCCAAGTGCATGGATTTTCGCCGTTACCGCAGCCTGCGCCGGCCGGTGACGGGATCGTGGGCGTTACCATTGCGGCAGCGTGCGCGAAAAGCTGGCGGTTGGCGCCCCGGCGCGGTAGCGTAGGCCGCCGTGACCGCGCGGATCGCGCGCCGGGGCATCGGTCGCTGTATGATCCGGCGGCGAGCCGTTTCGCCGGTGATGCAACCTCGGTCACCAATACCTGTCGGACGCGCATGCCACGGCTGCGGCCGGGGCCGCGTCATGTAGTGTCCGGACGACACCGTAGAGGCTTCAGCATTGAAGGGTTCCGTCATCAACCGCTACATCGCCCGGGAGGCGTTGACCGTTTGGGTGGCGGTGGTCGTCGTGCTCTTCCTGGTACTGCTGACCAACCGCTTCGTCCGCTACCTGGGCGATGCCGCGGAAGGCGACCTTCCCGCCGGCATGATCCTGCAGCTGCTGGGCTGCAATGCCGTATCCCTGCTGGGGCTGATGATTCCCGCCAGCTTCTTTTTGGGCGTCATCCTGGCCCTGGGGCGTCTGTACCGGGATTCCGAGATCGCCGCCATGGCGGCCTGCGGCATCGGCCCTGGTGGTCAGTACCGGGCCCTGTACCTGCTGGCCGTACCCCTGGCGCTGGCGGTGGCGTGGGTTACGCTGTTCGCCTCTCCCTGGGCCGAGCGCGCCAGCGAACGGCTCTCCGCCCAAGCGGAGACAACCATGCTGGTACAGGGCATTCAGCCCGGCCGTTTCTTTCAGCCGAAAGGCATCGACGGCATGGTTTACGTGGAGCGTGTCGGCGATGACGGCAACACCATGTACGGCGTGTTCATCAAGGCCCGCCGTCATGGCGAGACTGTCGTCCTGCAGGCCGACCACGCGCGGCAGACGGTGGATCCCGACACCGGTGAGCGCTATCTGGTGCTCTATGATGGCACCCGCTACGAGGGTGTGCCCGGGCACGGGGCCTGGCGCATTCTGCGCTTTCAGGAACACGGCATCCGCATTCAGCGTCCGCCGGCCGTCAAGCCGGACACGCACCGTTCCGGCATGACCACCGCGGCCCTGATCCAGGCCGGCGGGCCGGCGACGAGTGCCGAGCTGCAGTGGCGTTTCTCGCTGCCCGTCATGCTGCTGGTGCTGACCCTGATTGCCGTGCCCCTGTCCCGGGGCGGCCCGCGGGATGCCCGCTATACGCGCATGTTCGGCGCCGTGCTGATCTACATGCTCTACTCCAACGGACTCGCCGCCGCCGAGGACTGGGTGCAGAACGGCTACGTGCCGGTCTGGCTGGGCATGTGGTGGGTGCACGGGGCTGCGGCCGCGTTCGGCCTTGGCTGGCTGCTCAAGCAGTATGGATGGCCGTTACGGCGCAGGCAGAGGGCGGTGTCGTGAACATCATCGACCGCTACATTGCGCGCACGGTCCTGGTCAGCGCGCTACTGGCGCTGCTGGTGGTACTGTCACTGGAAATCGTCTTCGACTTCCTCTCCGAGACGGGTGACGTGGGCAAGGGCGATTACACGCTGCCCTTGGCCCTGCTCTATACACTGCTCTCGGCGCCATACCGGGCCTATCAGACATTCCCGTTCGCTACTCTGATAGGCAGCCTGCTGGGTCTCGGCACCCTGGCCGCGCGCCACGAGCTGGTGGTGATCCGAGCCGCGGGCGTGTCCGTGGCCGGGGTTGCCCGCTCCGCGGTGATCGGCGGCGTGGTGCTGGCTGTGCTGGCGTTCGGCCTCGGCGAGTTCGTGGCGCCGGTGGCCCAGCGCCATGCCGAGCGGCTGAAGGCGGACGCGGTCAGCCAGCACGTCAGCAAGTCTGACGGGTCAGGCTTCTGGGCCCGGGACGGGCGCCGCTTCATCGAGGTCCGCCAGGCGCCCTCCCGCGACCGCCTGGAGGGCGTGCGCGTCTACGAAGCGGGCAAGGACGGCGGTCTGGAATCGATCATGGAGGCGCCGTTGGCCGAATACCGGGATGGGCACTGGGAGCTCAGCCGTTCGCGGACGACGCATTTCACCGACCACGGCGTAACCACCGAGCGCTCCGGTCCCCATCGCTGGGAAACCGGGCTGCGGCCCGAGGTGCTGGACGTGGTCGTGGTGGAGCCGCGCCGGCTGCCGATATTCGACCTGGCTACCTACATTGACTACCTGGAAGCGAATGACCTGGACAGCGCCCGCTACCGGCTGGCGTTCTGGATCAAGATCGCGACGCCGCTGGCGGTGGTGACCATGCTGGTGCTCACAGTGCCGCTGGTGTTTGGCTCCCAGCGCCGGAAGGGGATCGGGTTTCAGCTGTTTCTGGGGATCGTCGTCGGCATGGCGTTCTATTTCAGCAATCGCCTGATCAACTACACGGGCCTGGTCTACGGACTGCCGCCGATACTCAGTGCCCTGGGCCCGCCGTTGCTGTTCCTGGCCGCCGGTATCTTCGGCATCAGGCGGCTGGGCTGAGCCCGCGCCTGCCGCTCATCGCCGGCGCCGCTTGGGCAGCCGTACCAACTGGGTGCCGGAGGCCATGTCGTGCCAGCTACGCCGTTCGCCGTCGATGTAGCTCCACAGGAAACCGGCGCCCAGCGATAGCCATGAGAGTACGGCCACCGCGGCGCGGATCAAAGATTGCCGCCAGCCAATGGCGCGGCCGTCCGGCTGCTGAACCCGGATCCGCCACGCCTTCATGCCGAGGGTCTGACCGCTGCGGGTCCAGCCGAGGGCAAAGTAGAGAAAGATGATCAGGGCCAGGTACGCCCGGTAGGGGAGATTGCCCGCGTGGATCGCCTCGCCGTGCGTGAACGGCAGCAGCACCGCCGTGGCCAGCATCAGCAGGCCGATGACCAGCAGGCTGTCGTAGATGATGGCGGCGAAGCGCCGAAACGGGCCGGCGGGAATGGCGGTTGGCGCGCTCATGATGTTCTCAAACAGAAAAGCCGCCTGCTGGCGGCTTTTCCCGGGTTTGGCGCTCCCACGGGGATTTGAACCCCGGTTACCGCCTTGAGAGGGCGGCGTCCTGAACCACTAGACGATGGGAGCCGGTGTCGTGTCCGCTGATTTCGCGGCGCGGCCGCTGCCTGATA
>Ga0102944_1000029_pt1 | contig 123173 bp, 116 predicted proteins | sample SalPonD_shore_MG_FD_78172 | JGI IMG/M metagenome (GOLD analysis project Ga0102944, IMG submission 78172) | Salt pond soil microbial communities from South San Francisco under conditions of wetland restoration - Salt Pond MetaG... | ecosystem: Environmental > Aquatic > Marine > Intertidal zone... | reverse complement strand
CTCAGCAATCGACTCGGGCTAGCGTAAGCCCGCCGAACGCCGAGGCTGGCACCACCGGCACTTGCAACAAACTGAGAACTCGCCTCGCGGCCAGAGCCCCTGGATTGCTGCCGCCCAGACTCCCAGCTTCAAGGCTGACCCTCCCACGACAGGCGAATACTGTTGCTGTGTTCCCGCGGGAAACGGCCGAAGGGGCAATGCCTCGGGCGCCCGCGGCCGCTGTCTCACCGTTCGACGCCGATAGCGGCGGCTGGTTTGCGGCGTGCTCCGGGGTTAAGGTGACAGCCTTATAGTACGGGTCCCGGCGACCCACAAGAACGAGAGGCAGGGGGCGTCGGTCCATGACGCATCAGCACCAGGAAGAGTTCACCGCGATCGCCGGCTGGGTGGTTACCATCGGCCGGGCGCTGCAGTCTCACGGCCAGGACATCGATCCGCTGCTGGAACACTGCGGCATCACCGATACGGTCTACGGCAACCCCGACCTCCGGATTCCGGCGCACAAGATCAACGTGCTGCTGGACCTCTGTTGCGAAGCGGCGGGCGACCCGGCGTTCCCCATCGGCCTGGCGCGGCACGTCCATCCCAGCACGTTTGCCACGCTCGGCTACTCGATGATGGCCTCTTCGTCGCTCAAGGACCTGCTGCAGCGGCTCGCCCGGTTCAAGCGCCTGGTTTCCAACACCTGCCGGCTGGAAGTGCGGGAGCTGGAAAGCCACGTGGAGCTGCGCATGCACCCGGCCTGCGACGAGATGGGCACGCCGGTGCTCAGCAACCGTTGCATCTATGCGTTTTTCTCGGTGGTGCTGAGCGTGATGCGGGAGCTCTACCGGGAGGACTTCGCGCCCGCTCGCGTCGGTTTCATCGATCCGCGCCCACCGTTCCACGGCGCGCTGGATGAAGAGTTCCACAGCCCCATTCACTACGGGTCGGGATGCAGCTACATGACCTTCGACCGGGCCGCGCTGGAGACGCCCCTGCCCACCGCCAACCCGTCGATCACCCGGCTCCACGAGAGCACCCTGCTCCACTCCATGGCGCGCCTCGACCGGGACGACGTGGTCAGCGGCGTACGCAGCCTGATCCTGGAATCGCTGCCCGAGGGACCACCGAGCCAGGGGGAGCTTGCCAGGCAGCTGCACATCAGCCGGCGCCATCTGCAGCGCAAGCTCGGCAAGCAGGGCACCAGCTACAAGGCCCTGTTGGAGGAGACGCGCCGCGGACTGGCCTTGCGCCACCTGGAGGAAGGGCGGCTCTCGCTGGGCGAGATCAGCTATACGCTCGGATTCTCCAGCGTCAACAACTTCTCCCGCGCCTTCCAGCGCTGGATGGGCCTCGCTCCGGGGCAGTACCGCCGGCGTCTGCGCGAGGACGTGGCCTGACGGGATAGGGGCCTGGCGCCTTCGGCAAGCAACGAGCGGTTCGCGGCGGCCGGCGCGGCTCCTATACTGGGAGGTGTACCGGATGTCCGTCATGCGTAGCGCCGGCACGCCGGGGCAACGTCATCGCAACATGGAGGGATCAGTCATGGACGGGTCGCAAGCGACCGCTGCTGCGCAGCAGGAGCCGACAACCGGCGAATCGCTCAAGTCGCTGCTGGACCGGCAGCGCGCCGCGTTCAATGCGGCGCCGTACCCTTCGGCCGAGGAGCGCGTCTCCGATATCACACGCCTGAAAGATCACACCGTTGCCTATGAAAAGAGGCTGGCGAAGGCCATGGATGCGGACTTCGGCGGGAGATCGGGGGATGAATCGCTCATTGGCGATATCCTGCCCAGCGTAATGGCCGCCCGTTACGCGGCGAAGAAAGTACGCACATGGATGAAGCCGGAGCGCCGCAGCGTCAGCCCGCTGTACCAGCCAGCCAAGGCGATGGTGATATACCAGCCCCTGGGAGTCGTCGGCATCGTGGTGCCGTGGAACTATCCGGTGTACCTGGCGCTCGGGCCGCTGATCTCGGCACTGGCGGCGGGTAACCGCGCGATGATCAAAGTCTCGGAGTTCGCGCCGGAAACCGGCCGCGTGCTCAAGGAGATGCTCGCCGAGTGCTTCCCTGAAGATCAGGTCGCCGTGGTGGAGGGTGAGGCCGACGTGGCTCAGGCGTTCACCGCGCTGCCATTCGACCACTTGCTGTTCACTGGCTCGACTCAGGTCGGACGGCTGGTGATGCGGGCCGCGGCGGAGAACCTGACCCCGGTGACGCTGGAACTGGGCGGCAAGTCACCCACCATCATCGACGAGCATATCCCCATGGACACGGCGGTGGAGCGTTTCCTTTGGGGTAAGGGCCTGAATGCCGGACAGACCTGCGTAGCCACCGACTACGTGCTCTGCCCCGATTCCCGGCTCGAGGAGTTGCTGGACAGCGCCAGCCGCCTGCACAGGAAGCTATACCCCGACGAGATCAACAACCCCGATTACACGTCCATCGTCAACGACCGGCAGTTCAAGCGGCTCAACGACTGGCTGGAGGAGGTGCGCGGCACGGGCGCCCGAATCGAGACGCTGGGTGGAGACAACCTCAAGCCCGACCCCTCCGCCCGGGCGTTTCCCCTGACGGTCGTGGTCAATCCGCCTCAGCACACCAAGGTGGCCCAGGAGGAGATCTTTGGCCCGATCCTGCCCATCGTGACCTACAGAACCCTGGAAGAGGCCGCCGAGTACGTGCGCGCAAGGCCCCGTCCGCTGGCAATGTACGTCATGAGCTTCAAGAAGGCGGTCCAGGACTTCTTCATTCGCCACACCCACGCCGGCGGCATGTCCATCAACGAGTCCGTGATGCACGTCGCCCAGGACGATCTGCCTTTCGGCGGCGTCGGCGATTCGGGCATCGGCCATTACCACGGCAAGGAAGGTTTCATCACCTTCTCCAAGCCCAAGGCGATATTCCTGCGCGGGAAGCTGAGCTTCACCAATCTGATATTCCCGCCCTACGGCCGCTGGACTCACAAGCTGGTCAAGCGGCTGTATCTACGCTGACTGGCGCGATCCGGACACCGCCCCACGACAGGCGGTGTCCGGATCGGTTTCGCGCCGCCCGCTCGCCAGCGCCCTGGTGAGCGCGGTATCGACGGTCAGCCGCGGCCCTCCGGTCTCACCACGTACCCGGCACGCGGGAAATGGACGTGCATGCGGCCGGCGCGCTCGCTGTCGACGGCGACGACGATGCGCTGCGGGTCGATGGCGATGAGCTCACCGACGACGCGCTCCGTCCCGAAGCGCTCGGGCTTGACGCTCACGGCGGCGCCCGCCTTCAGACCAGCAGGGTCGTCCGCCCGCGGCTCGACAGGTCCGGGCTCGGCTTCCCGTGCAATCTCGATAGCCGCCTCCGGAGACAGCTCGCTGCGCTCGCCGTGGCCCAACGCCGCGATACGGTCCATCCATGCCGCGATCCCGCTCTTGGCGTTCAGCACATCGCTGCCGGCTGGCGTCCTGGCCAGGAACCACAGGCAATGGTACAGGGCGAAGTCGTGGTAGCTGGCCTCGTCGCCGCCTACGTAAGGACTCTGATCGAGCACCGCCGCAATCAGGGGCAGCGCGGCGCGAATCTGCGATAGCTGATGCGGGACCGCCGCCTTCATTCTTCCGCGCGTCATGCCGCCGCCGGTCATGGCGGCCCGGTCCTCGATGAACGCGTCCGGCAGTTTGTCGGCCCAGGTGCCGGTCACGAACGGCGCGACCTGCCAGAACAGGTACGCATCCACCCATTCAGACAGGAACGGGGCCAGCGCCGCGGCGTGCGGCGGGAACAGTGACGGCTCGGGGCAGCGGCGATCGAGCTCGCGCGCAATCAGGCTGGTATCGCAGTAGATGTCCGCGCCGCATTGCAGGACGGGAATGCGACGATAGCCGCCCGTGAGCGCCACCAGGTCCGGTTTGGGCATGATCCGCGGCTGCTGCACGGAGTGCCAGGCCACCCCCTTGAAGCCCAGCATGGAGCGGGCCTTCTCCGCGTAGGGCGACTGGTCGTAGTGATGAAGTATGAGCCCTTCCATCCGAGTCCTCCGGGTTGACGGCGTGCGATAGACCCCGCATCTTCCCTTTCACTGCCCCGCATCACAACCCTTCAGCCCGCCGCTTGGCGTCGACAGCGAGACCAGGCAGGGCCCGACCGAGGAGGTATCCCCCATGCTGAGCACCAAGGTGCCGGAGAAGAAGTACGCGGACGTCAACGGCAAACGCATGGCCTACGTGGAGCGCGGCACCGGCGACACGGTCGTCTTTCTCCACGGCAACCCCACGTCCTCATACCTGTGGCGCAACATCATGCCGTACCTTGAGCCCCACGCGCGCTGCATCGCGCCTGATCTGATCGGCATGGGCGACTCGGACAAGCTCGGGAACAGCGGCCCCGGCAGCTACCGCTTCGTCGAGCATCGCGAGTACCTGGACGCACTGCTGGATCGGCTGGACCTGGGCGACAAGGTGACCCTGGTGATCCACGACTGGGGCTCGGCCCTGGGCTTCGACTGGGCGAACCGGCACCGGGACCGGGTTCGCGGCATCGCCTACATGGAGGCCATCGTGCGGCCCATGGCCTGGAGCGAATGGCCGGATCCCATCAAGGAGCTGTTCGCCGGCTTCCGCTCCGAGTCGGGCGAGGACATGATCCTGAAGAAGAACATTTTCGTGGAGCGCGTGCTCCCCGGCTCCATCCTGCGCAAGCTCGACGACGCCGAGATGGCCGAGTACCGGCGGCCGTTCGCCAGCGAGGGCGAGGACCGCCGCCCGACCTTGACCTGGCCGCGCGAGATCCCCCTGGACGGAGAGCCCGCCGACGTCACCGACATCGCCCGCTCCTACTCCGACTGGCTGGCCGGGAACGACTTGCCGAAGCTGTTCGTCAATGCGGAGCCGGGCGCGATCCTGACCGGGCCCATGCGGGAGTTCTGCCGCGGCTGGAAAAGCCAGACCGAGGTCACCGTCAAAGGCAGCCACTTCATCCAGGAGGACTCACCGGACGAGATCGGCCAGGCCATCGCGGACTGGTACCAGGGACTGCGATAGCGTCCGCTCACGGCAGCGGCCGCCCCGTGCGGCGGCCGCGCGCCCCCCGTCAGCGTTCTCTGGAGCGACCGCGTTGCCGGCAACTCTGTCCCTCGCCATCACCATCCTCTCCTACTTTGTCCTCTATGGGCCGCAGCCGCTGCTGCCGCGCCTGGGAGACACCTTCGGGGTCAGTGAGTCCCAGACGGCGCTGCTGATGACGCTCACGCTGCTTCCCCTGGGCGTGGCGCCGATCGCCTACGGCGCGGTGCTTTCCCGGGTCAGCAGCCGCAACGTGCTGCTGGCCGGCGTAGCAGGGCTGGGGGTCGCCTCGATCCTGTTCGGCGCGGTGGGTCAATTCGGAGCGTTGCTGGCCCTGCGGCTGGTCCAGGGCCTGCTGCTGCCGGCCGTGCTCACGGCCATGATGACGGCGCTGTCGGAGCGGACCGAAAAGAGCCGGATGCAGCGGGTCATGTCCGCTTACATCGCCTCGACCATCGTCGGCGGGCTGGGGGGCCGACTCATCTCGGGCACCTTCGCCACCTATGCCCAGTGGCCGGAGTTCTTCTTCCTCGTCGGAGCGGGGCTGCTGGCCACCCTTCCGTTTCTCTGGCGCACCCCGTCCGGCTCCGCGGCCCGGGACGAACGCATCACGCTCCGGGGCCTGCGCGAGGTGTGGGTACGGGACCGGAACTGGCAGATGTATGCCGCGATCTTCTGCCTGTTCTTCGTCTTCGTCGGCGTGCTGAACTTCCTCCCGTTCCGGGTCCGGCAACTGCACCCCGGCGCCTCGGAGTTCACCATAGGCCTGATCTACACGGGCTACGTGATGGGCATCGCTACTGCGCTCGGGACACGGCGGATCATCGCGGTACTGGGCAGCGCCAGGCGGGCCCGCGTCGCCGGTTATACCATCTACGCGGCATCCCTGGCGCCCATGCTGCTGCCCTCCCTCGCGGCGTTGTTCGCCAGCATCTTCGGCTTCTGTCTGGGCATGTTCCTGGTGCACTCCATCGCCTCGGCCACGGTGAACCAGTCCGGCGGCCGGCAGCGCGGCATGGTCAACGGCCTGTACGTGTCTTCGTACTATGCCGGCGGCGTCCTCGGCTCTTACCTGCCGGGCCTGATCCTGGAACGCGTCGGCTGGACGCCGATGGTAGCGACGCTGGCGGCAGTGGCGGCACTGGGCGTCGTCCTGATCGCCCTGCCCCGGCCGGATCACGGAGACGCGGCGGCGGTCTGAGACACCGCCGCGTTCGCGGCCAGGACCAGCCCTGCCGGAAGGATTGCCGGGTCAGTAACCGGGAGGCGGCGTGAAGCCGCCCAACAGCTGCTCCAGGTGCCGGGCGAAAGCCAGGCAGGTGCGGTCCTCCAGGTAGGGGCCGACGATCTGCACGCCCACCGGCAGCCCGTCGTCGGTCCGGCCGACCGGAACCACCGTCACCGGCAGGTAGACCACGCCGGTCAGACCCGCCCAAACCACGATGTCCATGTACGGCGTGGTCCTGCCGTTGATCTCCAGGCTCCGCTCGTAGATCGGGCTGGAGTGATCGTGACGGAACGACAGGCTGTTGGTCACCGGGCACAGCAGGACGTCATAGTGCTCGAAGAACGCGGCCCACGCACGCCGCATGTGCAGACGCCGCTCATGGGTATGCAGCCACGCGGCATGGCGCTGCGTCGCGCCGCGGGCGAAGCGCACCCCGTAGCTTCCGTCCGCGGGGTCGGCCTGGGACGCGGTCTCGACCATGCCGTCGAAGACCTTGCGCGGAAGCCCCGCCCCCATGGCCGCGGTGAGCAGATCATAGTAGACCTCGTGGGCCGCCTGGAGGGTGACGCCCTCTGGCCGCGCCCCGTCGTCGACACGGGCGCCGGCATCGCGCACCGCAGCCACCGCCGATTGCAGGAGCGCCACCGCCCGTCGATCCACGGGACACGTCTGGTCATCCAGCCACGCGGCCACCCGGAAGTCCTCGAGCGAGCGGTGACGCGGGCCGGGCAGGGCCAGGTTCCAGCCCACCGCGTCGTCCCGGTCCGGCCCCGCGGTGACGTCCAGGGCCAGCTCCAGGTCGTCCACGCTGCGGGCCAGCGGCCCCATCACGCCGATATCCGCCGCGGTCAACGAGCCGGGCGGTCCCGGCACGTGCCCGCGGGCCGGCACGATCCCGAAGCTGGGCTTGTGGCCGCAGACGCCGCAGAAGCTCGCCGGGGTGCGGATGGAGCCGCCGATGTCGCTGCCGTATTCCAGGGGCGTGAGCCCCGCGGCCAGGGCCGCCGCGGCGCCCCCGGACGAGCCGCCCGGCGTGCGTTCGGTATCCCAGGGATTGTTGGTCGTGCCGTAGATCTCGTTGTAGCTCTGCAAGTCCCCCGCGTAGAGGGGCACATTGGTCTTGCCGACGATAATGGCGCCGGCGTCGATCAGCCGCTGAGCCGCCACGGCGTTGATGGTCGAGCGGTGGTCCTTGAGCTCCGGTGCGCCCGCCGTTGTGGGCATGCCCTCGATCTCGTAGGTTTCCTTGATCGTCATCGGCAGACCGTGCAGCGGCCCCCAGCTCTCGCCGCGGGACAACGCCGCGTCCGCCTCCTTCGCCCGCTCCCTGGCCCGGTCCGCGTCCAGATGGACCACGGCATTGAGGCCTGGGTTGCGGCGCTCGATACGGTCGAGCATCGCATCCAGCAACGCCTCGCTGCCGATCTCGCCGTCGCGGATCATGCGGGCCAGCTCGGTGGCCGGGCGATAGGTCAGCTCCATGGTCGGTCTCCTCGTTCGTTTGTTTTGATTCCGCCTGCAATCGTATTCGCTACCGGCGGCACGGCGCCAGCGCTTGAAGCCTCGACCTCCCGCCGCCATGGCATGGGAGAATGCCCGGGCATCGCCCCATCCTGAGGAGGAACAACCATGAGCGAGCACGTCTACAAGACCACCGAAGTCGTCGGCTCCTCCGCCAAGAGCATCGACGACGCCATCCGCAACGCGGTGGAGCGCACGGCGCAGACCGTCCATCACGTGGAGTGGTTCGAGGTGACCGAGACCCGCGGGCACGTGGCCGACGGCAAGGTCGCCCACTTCCAGGTTGTGCTCAAGGTCGGCTTCCGGCTGGAAGGCTGAGCGGCAATGGCGCCGAAGACGGTGCCCCGCAGCGAGAGGACAGGGCTTCTCCCCATCAGTCATAATGCCCCGATCCGGCGCCGCCGCAATGAGCGGGGCGGCATCATAATGGCTATCGGGAGGCACCATGGCGCGTGAGGAATTCCGCTTCGGCACTCCGCTGCGGGTACGCTGGGCCGAGGTCGATCCCCAGGGGATCGTGTTCAACGGCAACTACCTGACCTATTTCGACGTCGGCATGACCGAGTATTTCCGCGAGATCGGCTATCCCTACCCCGACGGCCTGGCGGAGTTCGGCTCGGACTTCTTCGTGGTGCGCTCGCTGATCGAGTACCACGACTCGGCGCGGTTTGACGACGACCTGGAAATCCTGACGCGGGTGGGCCGGCTGGGCCGGTCCAGCATCCAGCTGCTGCTGGAGATCCACCGCGGGGGCGATCACCTGATCAGCGGCGAGCTGGTCTATGTCAACGCCGATCCGGAAACCCGAAAGAGCATGCCGGTGCCCCAGCCCGTGCGCGACGCCATCCTCGCCTTCGAGCGCACCCGTCCGGAAGGGGCCTGAAAAAGCCGACGTTGAGCGACTTCCAACGAATCGCGGCGAGGTCGCCGCTCCCACCGCGGGCTTTGCTCACCGCCGACATCGGCCGGCCGGGCGCCTGACGGCAAGCCCGTCCGACCTAAGCTTCCCGAACGTCGGCAAGCCAGGACGCGATCAGGCGGCGGGCGATGGAATCGCGCCGGGGCAGTTGCAGCGCGGCTTGCTCGTCACCCCACTCGCCGGCCTCCCGCAGCTCGTCGGCGGTGAACCAGCGCGCCTCCAGGAGCTCCTCCGGATCAATGCGGATATCGGTGGTCGCCGCACGGGCCCGGTACCCGACCATGAGCTGGCCCGGGAACGGCCACGGCTGCGAGCCGAAGTAGCGCACTTCGGCCAGCTCGAGACCCACCTCTTCGCGCACCTCCCGGACCACCGTATCTTCGAGCGTCTCGGCCGGCTCCACGAACCCCGCAAGGGTCGTGAACACCCCCGGCAGTCGATGGTGGCTGGCAAGCAAGCACTGAGCGGGGCCGCTTTCCGACGCCGGCCGGTCCACCAGCATGATCACGGCCGGATCGGTTCTGGGGTGGAGTTGGCGGCGGCAGTCGGCGTCGGTACATACGCGGACGTGGCCGCCCTGCTGCGGCTCGGTGGTCGCTCCACAGCGGCCGCAGTAGCGATGAGTGCGGTGCCAGTGGAGCATGCCCCGCGCATAAGCCAGCAGCTCGGCTTCTCCCTGATCCAGGGACGGCCCCACGCTGCGCAGGTCCGCCCAACCGCTGGCGGCCGGTAGCGCACCGGGCGGCGGCTCCCGGTCGCCCGGCAGATCCAGGGCGAACACGGCGTTGCCGTCCTTGAAGCCAAGGAACACCGCCTGCCGTGCCAGCGGCCGCAGCTGCGCCCCGGCCGCGCCGTCCAGTACGATCGGCTCCGCGATGCCCGACGGGCCCTCCCGGAACAGGTTTCGGTTGCGCCACACCGGCAGCAGGCCCGTGCCGGGCTCCGCGAGCCGGGCGGCGATCCATTCGCAATCCATGCGGCGGTCCGAGGCCCGGTCGATGAATCCGCCGCCGTAAGGCATGTCCTCATTCGTCATCGCTGCAAACCCATCAGTCGCTTTCGCTGCCGCTGGTGCCCGCGCCCACGCGGGAGGCCGTCTGCCCGAACAGGACCCGCCGTTCCTCGTCGCTGGGCGGCGCGGTCCGCCGAAACGCCTTGCCCAGATCGACGCCGCGCTGCACCGCTGGCCGTTCCTTGATCGCCCGCCGCCAGCGGCTGACGTTGGGAAAAGCGTCCAGGGACTGGCCGAGGGGTTTGGCGATCAGAACCCAGGGCCAGGCGCAGATGTCCGTGATGGAGTACGCGCCGAGGATGAAGTCGCGGCCCTCCAGGCGCCGCTCCAGGACGCCCAGACAGCGGTCGTACTCGTTGAGGTAACGCTGGTGGGCGTAGTCGTTGCCCGCCGGCGCGTAGTTGACGAAGTGGCTGAGCTGACCCGCCATGGGCCCCAGGTTGGCCATCTGCCAGAACAGCCACTCCATGGCCTCCTTGCGCTCCATGACGCCCTCCGGCATGAATCGGTCGGCCTTCTCGGCCAGGTACAGCAGGATGGCCGCCGACTCGAATACCGGGACGCTCTCCCGGTCTGCGTAGGCTCCGCCCGGTGCATGGTCGACAATGGCCGGCATGCGGTTATTGGGGCTGATGCGCAGGAACTCAGGCGCGAATTGCTCGCCGCGGCCGATGTTTACCGGCACGAGCCGGTAGTCCAGCCCGCACTCCTCGAGCATGATGCTGATTTTCCAGCCGTTGGGTGTCGGCCAGTAGTAGAAATCGATCACTGCGTCTCCTCCCGTTGACGGTGGACTGCCATGGCCGGGGCACGGCCCTGGGCGCGGGCGTCGCGCTCGTGCACCGGCCGCCCCGGGCCCCCCTCAGCGGCCCGCAACGCCCCGCTCACGCAGCGCGGCGATCTCTGCTTCCGAGTAGCCCGCCGCGGAGAGTATCTCGTCGGTGTGCTCGCCCAGGGCGGGACCGCCCCGGCGGACCGCCGTCGGCGTCGCCGAGAATGTGGCCGCTGGACGCGCCTGGCGGAGCCGGCCGGCGGCGAAGTGGTCAGTCTCCAGCACGACGGCATTGTCGCGAACCTGGGGATGATCGATCATCTCGCCGCGGATGAGCACTGGCGCGCAGGGCACGCCTTCGCGTTCCAGACGCTCCAGCCACTCGGAGGCGCTGCGCGCGGCCAGCGCCTCCTGGGTGAGATGCAGGCGGTCGTCGATATGCTTCTGCCGCAGGGCGGGCGTGCGAAAGCGCTCGTCCTCCAGCCATTCCGGCCGATCCAGCGCCCGGGTCAGTGCCTTCCATTCCCGGTCGGTCTGCACCGCCACGCTGATGTGGCCGTCGGTGGTCTCGTAGATCAGATCGATGAAGCTCGCCGCTTCCTGCTGGGGCAGCTCGTCGCCGACGAAGGTCTGGCTGCCCATGTCGGAGCCCCAGAGAAAGGCGATCACCGCGTCCAGCATGGACACCCGTACGTGCTGCCCGTCGCCGGTGCGGTGCCGGGCCAGCAGCGCCGCAGTCACCGCCTGGGCCGCCACCACCCCCGTAAGCTTGTCCGGCAGGATGGTGCGCACAAGCCGCGGGCGTGCCCCGTCGGAGCCGGCCTGCACGGTCGCCAGCCCCGACAGGGCCTGGATCAGGGGGTCGTAGACCGGTTTGGCGGCGTACGGCCCGTCGAAGCCGAAACCGCAGATGGACGTGTAGACGATGTCCGGCGTCACCGCGCGGATCGCCTCCTCCCCGATACCCATTCGCTCGGCCACACCCGGCCTGAAGTTCTGCACGAACACATCCGCGCCGGCCGCGATCCGCTTGAGGGCCGCCAGGCCCTCCGCGGCCTTCAGATCCAGCGTGATGGAGCGCTTGTTGCGGTTGTTGTTGAGAAAGTTCGCCGAGAACCCGCCGCGCCGGTTGGCCGACGCCCTGGTGTGGTCCCCGCCGCCGGGCGGCTCCACCTTGATGACGTCGGCGCCCTGGTCGGCCAGCAGCATGGTGCACGAAGGTCCGGAGACCATGGCCGATAGATCAACGATGCGATAGCCGTGCAGCGGTCCCGTCATGAGCTCAGCTTCAGCGCGGGCGATGGGTGAAGAACCGGCAGGCGGCCCGGCCGCCCGAAGCACCGATGGTAGCCGAGGTGCGCGGCCTACACCATCCCGGGCCTCGTTGACCGCCGCGGCCCGCAATGGCGAAAATGCCCGCCTTCGCGCCCGGCGCGGCGCGCCCGCCACCACAAGGGAGGCCAGCGTGGACATTCTCCGCACGCCCGACCGATGCTTCGAGGACATCCCCGATTTCCCCTGGGCACCGACTTATCGCGCCATTACGGACGCCGACGGGAACCAGCTGCGGATCGCCAGCGTGGAGACCGGGCCGGCGGACGGGCCTATCGTGCTGCTGATGCACGGCGAGCCCACGTGGTCGTTCCTCTACCGGAAAATGATTGGGGCATTCGAACAGGCCGGCTGCCACGCGGTGGCCCCCGATCTGGTCGGCTTCGGCCGCAGCGACAAACCCGCTGCCCGGGAGGACTACACCTACGCTCGCTACGTGGACTGGATGCAGCGGTGGCTGGACGATACCCATTTCGACGACATTACCCTCGTCTGCCAGGATTGGGGCGGGCTCATCGGGCTGCGCCTGGTGGCCGCCCAGCCGGAGCGGTTCGCCCGGGTGGTCACGGCCAATACCGGGTTGCCGACGGGTGACCAGCAGCCCACGGAAGGGTTCATGCGCTGGCGGGGCTACTCCCAGAAAGTGGAACACTTCTCGGTTTCGGGCGTGGTCAAGACGGGCGTGCAGGGCGAGCTTTCCCCGGCAGAGCTGGCAGCCTATGACGCGCCCTTCCCGGACGACCGCTACAAGAGCGCCGCACGGCAGTTCCCGGCCCTGGTGCCCATCAGCCCGGATGACCCCGAGGCCGGCCCCAACCGACAGGCCTGGGAAGTGCTGAAGCGTTTCGAGAAGCCGTGGCTCACCGCCTTCAGCGACCAGGACCCGGTCACCCGCGGTGGCGAGAAGCCGTTCCAGAAGCTTGTCCCCGGCGCCCAGGGTCAACAGCACGTGACGATGCGGGGCGGCGGCCACTTCCTGCAGGAAGATGTGGGCCCCGAGCTGGCGCGGGTGGTGCTGGACTTCATGGGACGCTGACCGGCCCGGCCCTGAGGCCTCACTGCTCGGGCTTGCCGCGGGCGGCCTTCTTCCGGGCCTGTTGCCGCTTCTTCTCCAGACGGCGCTCCTTCGCCGCCCGGGTCGGCCTGGTAGGCTTGCGCGGCCGCGGCGGTGCCGCCGCCGACCGGACCAGCGCCGCCAACCGGCGCCGGGCGTCCTCCCGATTCTGCTCCTGAGTGCGATAACGCTGCGCCTTGATGACGAGCACGCCGGAAGCCGTGAGCCGCTGGTCGCGACGGGCGAGGAGACGCGCCTTGACCGGCTCCGGGAGGCTCGAGGCGCCCACGTCGAAGCGCAGGTGAACGGCCGATGCCACCTTGTTGACGTTCTGCCCGCCGGCCCCCTGCGCCCTGACGGCGTGGGTCTCGATCTCCTCCTCTGGAATCGCTATCCGTGCTGTGACGCGAACGCTCATCGGACACTACGCGGCTTCCGCCCCGACCGGCGGGGCGGGTAAGTCATCATCTTCCGCTTCCGGACCGTCAGCCGGATATGTACTTGATCAGGTCGTCGATGGTGTGCTGCTGCTCGCGCACGGATGACTTGGTCAAGTCTCCGGAGGAGACGATGCCCACCAGCGTGTCGCGCTCGTATACGGGCAGATGACGAAGCCGCTTCTCCGTACACAGAGCCATGGCCTCATTGACCGTGACGGCGGGCGACACCGTCGCGATCTCCCGGGTCATGACCTCCTCTACCGCCGTCTGACCGGCATCGAGACCGGCGTAGACCACCCGGTGCATCAGGTCCCGCTCCGTGAACAGACCTTCCAGCCGACCCTGGTTCAGGATCAGCACGCAGCCGACCCCGCCCTCGACCATCACCTTGACGGCGTCCTCGACGGTTGCCTCCGGGGTGACGGTGTAGAGGACGGCCTGTTTCTCCTTGAGGATGCTGCCGAGCGTCGTTTCCATAGTGACTGCCCTTCTCCGACGTGATACCGAGTGCCCTGCGGAAATTGTTCAGCACTTCCTTAAGTTTCCTGCATGATCCCGCTCCCGTCCACGGCCCGGGATGATCCAGGTCATGTCTGCGCACAGACACTCCTGCGGCCCGGCCGCCCAGGTGTGTGCGGCCGTTCACATCCCGGGTAGTCGGCGCGTGGGAAGGAATACCCGCCTGTGGCGCAATGAACTTGGAGCGACCACCAAGCGGGGTACAGGGGCCCCGAAAATGCATCAGACCCGAATGCTGAAGCGTGCATTGGCGAGGCTCGTCAATGCCGGCGCCGGCGGCCAGTCCGAATTCCGCCGCGGAGAGACGGTGCTGGCCAACCAGCTGGGGCTGCTGGCAACGGCCACCACGCTATGCTACATGACCTTTTCGCGGCCTATGACCTGCCGCGCCTGCGGCCGCTGCTGACCTTCAACCTGCCGTTCGTTGGCGCCTACCTGAGCATCCTGCCCATGAACCGCCTCGGCTGCCGCCCGGCCGAGCGCAACGTGGGTATCTTCGCCGCCATGATCCAGCTCGCCGTGATGACGTATTTCATCAGCAACGGCGTCGGTTTCCAGCTATTCTATTTCTCGGTGGGCGGCGTACTGTCACTGGCCTACGCCCGCCCCCGCAAGGGTCTCACGCTCACCCTGATGGGCGTGGCGGCCGTGCTCTACCTGCTCTGCCACTTTCTGTACCCGCCCGGCCAGACCTGATCGCGCTGCCCGCGGCAATGTTGCACGTGATGTATGCCGTGAGCGCCACGGGCGCGCTGCTGCTGTGCACGCTCAGCATCGGGGTAAGCGCCGCGACCCCCGACGAAGCCGGCACCGCGGACGCCCTCATCAGCGAAGCCGACCGCGCCCTGTACGAAGCCAAGGTCCGCGGCCGCAAACGCTGTGCCTTCTGCCCGCCGGGCGGCGAACCCGCCGTGGTGGAGCCGCCGCGGGCGGAAGCCACCGCACCGCGTGCATCCGGATGCGACTGATTGCACGAGCGCCGCGGCTCTGCGAAATTGGGGCCTCGCCCGAACGAACACGCCGCCTGCGCCTCCCACCGCGGGCGGGGGTCCCAGCCAGGGAAGTGCCGAGCGTTTCCCTGGCGACACCGCGGAGCTTCCCCGTGCGGATTGACAGCAAGCTGCCTCACGTCGGCACCACCATCTTCTCGGTCATGACCCGCAAGGCCCTGGATCGGGGTGCCATCAATCTGTCCCAGGGCTTTCCCGACATTCCCATGCCCGAGCGCCTGCAGGCGCTTCTGCTTCGCCAAGCGTGACGAGACCCTGGACGCAGCCGCTGAACGCCTGTGTCGGATCTGACTCCTAGGGAAACACTGAAGTATTCCCCTAGCGAGCCCCCGACCGACGAGCGTACCGTGAACGGCATGCGCCGGAACGAATACGTGCTGAACCCATGTCCGAGCAGAAACAGCTCCTGATCATCGCCCACGCTCCATCGCCGAATACACGCCGCATGGTCGAGGCGGTGCTGCGCGGCGCCCGGCACGAAGACGTCGAGCAGGTGGCGGCTCGGCATGTCCCGCCCCTGGAAGCCGGCCCCGACGACGTGCTCGCGGCCGACGCCGTCATCCTCGGCACCACCGAGAACCTGGGCTACATGAGCGGCGCGCTGAAGGACTTTTTCGACCGCAGCTACTATCCCTGCCTCGAGAAAACCGAGGGCCTGCCGTACGCGCTGTATGTGCGCGCCGGACGCGACGGCACCGGCACCCTGCGCGCTGTCGACGGCATCACCACGGGCCTGCGCTGGCGGGCCGTGCAGGAACCGCTGCTGTGCCGGGGCGAGTTCGACGAGGCGTTTCTGGCGCAGTGCGAAGAGCTCGGCTTGTACATGGCCGCCGGCCTGGACGCGGGAATCTTTTAGTTCGTTTTAGCCACAGATAAACACAGATGGACACGGATTCGATGTGAGAAACCACTCTCCCACTGTCCTCGAAGGTAAAGAATTCACGCGAGCCGCTGGCCGCAACAGCGCGTGTGCAGTTTGTTACGAGTGCCAGTGGCGCTGCAGGACCGACAAGCAACGCAGGCACACGCCGACGCCCACCCGGCGAAACTGGACGCCGAGGACCGCCAAGAGCCCGTGAACCCAACGTCTGAAGTAATCTGTGTCTATCTGTGTTCATCTGTGGCTAAATTCGCCTTCGGACAGCAGCGCGGGGGTGTGTTGAAATAGCGCCCATGGCCATGGCGGGCGCGGCCCGCCGGAAGAATACGAAGGAGAAGTACCGTGACCGGCCTCAAGACTTTGCTGGAGATCTTCGAGCTGGAGCCGATCGAGCAGAATATCTTTCGCGGCGTGAGCTACGACCTCGGCTTCCCCAACCTGTTCGGCGGGCAGGTGCTCGGTCAGGCGCTGATGGCGGCGACCCAGACGGTGGAGCGGGACCGGGTGGCCCATTCCTGCCATGCCTACTTCCTGCGCGCCGGTGACGCCAAGGCGCCCATCGTCTACCAGGTGAACCGCATCCGCGACGGACGCAGCTTCACCACGCGCCATATCCTGGCCATCCAGCACGGGCGGCCCATCTTCGACATGTCGGCCTCGTTCCAGGTCCCGGAAGAAGGCTTCGAGCACCAGGAGCCCATGCCGCTGGAGGTGCCGCAGCCGGAGACTCTCAAGACCCAGCAGGCGCTTTACGCCGACGAAGACGGCCGCCTGCCGGAGCCCCTGAGCATCGCCCGGCCGGTAGAGATCCGGCCGGTGGACCCGCAGGACAAGCGCCGCTCCGAGCCCGGCGAGCCGGCCCGCCAGAACTGGTTCCGGGCCACCGAGCCCATGCCCGACGACGTCAACATGCACCATGCCCTGCTCGCCTATGCCTCGGATTTCGAGCTGCTATCCACGGCGCTCATGCCCCACGGCAAGTCGATCATGAACGGCGAGGTGTTCGCCGCCAGCCTGGATCACGCCCTGTGGATCCATCGGCCGTTCCGGCTCGATGACTGGCTGCTGTACGACATGCACAGCCCCAATGCCTGCAACTCCCGAGGCCTCAACTTCGGCCGCATCTACAGCCGCGACGGCACACTGGTGGCCTCCGTGGCCCAGGAAGGCCTCATCCGACCGCGCCGCGCCGAGCAGAAATAGCGCCTGATGGGCTGCGTCCAGCCTACTGCGCGGCTCGTTAGGGTCGGCGCAGCCCACCGAGATCCCGGCGCCTCGATCAGGACCCCCCGCCCGCCGGCGGCTCGTCGGCCGTGGCCGCCTCTTCCCGGCGCGAACGCAGCTGCTGCTCGGCCACCGCTTCCAGGTGTTCGGCGTCGCCCACCGGGCCTTCCGGCCGCTGATCCACCCGGTCCAGGGCGGACAGCCGGCCGTAGACGACCAGCATGTCGCCGGCCACCAGACGCCGGTCCGGCGCCGGCGTGCCGATGAACTCGGTCTCGCTGCGCTGAATGCCCAGCACCACCAGACCTTCCTTGGCGAGCCGCGTCTCCTTAAGGGTCTTGCCGGCCAGCCAGTCCCCGTCGCGGATCACCAGCTCCACCAACCGGTAGTCGCCGGCAAGATGCAGCAGGCTGACGTAGTCGCGCACCTCCAGGTCGGTCATGCGCACCAGCGCTCGATCGATGAAACGGGACAGCCGCCGCTCCACCCAGCGGCTGTTGGCCAGCCAGACCAGCAGAGCCAGCCCACCCACCAGGAAAACCACCTTGAGGCTGGCATCGAAGGTATCCTGGTCGTTGACGAAGGTCAGGATCAGAGAGCTGACGACGGTGACGAACCCCGCGTTGCCCAGCAGCATCAGCAGCATGACCACCCGCCGCCGAACCGGGTGGCTCATCACCAGCTCCGACTCCGAGGTGGTGAAGCCGGCCCCGGTGAATGCCGAACGGGCCTGAAAGCGGGCCGCTTCCCGGGACAGACCGGTATGGGTCAACGCGCTGGTTGCGACCCGCGTCACCAGGATGGAGAGCAGAATGATCAACAACAGAGAGATGATGGGAAGCATCGCCGTACGAACCCGGTGAACCGCTGACTGCCGAATGCGTGGCAGCATACGGCGGCCGCGGCAACCGGGAAAGCCCCGCGGTCAAGGCGCCGACGGATTGCTAGGTCGCCGGTTCCGGCACCACGCCTTCAGGCACCGGTTCCCTGACCAGCTGAACCCCGCCGCCGTCACGCTTGATGGCGTACATGGCCTCGTCCACGCGGCGCAGGACGGTCTCCAGATCGCCGCCGAGCGTGGGCGCCTCGCCGATGCCCATCGAGAGGCTGCACTGCAGGTCGTTGTCTTCGGCCCAGTCGGCGACCTTGCCCTGAATGCGGTGCGCCACGCGCTCCGCCTGCCGCGGCGTGGTATGGGGCAGAATCATGACGAACTCGTCGCCCCCGTAACGACCCGCCACGTCGGACTCGCGGACGCAGGACTTGAGGATATGGGCGAACTGGCGCAGCACGCGGTCACCCTCGGCGTGTCCGTAACGGTCGTTGACCTGCTTGAAGTTGTCCATGTCGGCGAACATGACCGTAAAAGCGTGGCCGGTGCGCTCGGCCTCGGCGAACAGCCGCTCCACGATGAGATCGAGGCCGTGGCGGTTGATCAGCCCGGTGAGCGCGTCCAGCTGGCTCTTCTCCTCCAGGGCGCGGCGGCTGGCTTCCACCCGGCTCATCAGGATGTAGGCATAGATCAGGATGATCCCGCCGAAGAGGTTGACGAACAGCAGCCCGGGCTGGAAGCCGTCTGCCGGGGCAAAACGCAGGCTAACGGCCAGCATGGCCCCGGCGAAACTTCCTACCACGGCCTCGCCGAAGAGCTTGAGCCCGTAGCGCATGCCGTTGCCCAGAACCACCATGATGTAGACGATGGCGGACGGCGGGACATCGTTGGGGTCGGCCACCAGGCACATGGAGACCATCACGATATCCAGCCACATCGCGGCACGGTAGCGGGTGAGCGAGTGCGGTCTTCGCCACGCATGGAGGAAGAAGCCGCTGTTCGCGACGGCATACAGGCCGAGGGCGGTATTGATCGCGTGCAGCGGGATGAGCCGCGGCGTTTCGGGAAAAGCGATATTGAAGAACACCAGTCCCAGGAAGCAGAACAGGTAGCGGGTCATGAACTGCACGGCCTGCTCGGTACGGGTAGGCACCCGCAGCGGGGCGCGCTCGGGGTGCAGCGTACCCGGCAGCGCCCGCCGCCGTTCGCCGTAGCGCCTGCGCTCAGCGCGGAAGCGGCGCTCCGCATCCGTGCGCGCGGTGATTTTCCTCATTCTTGTGTACTCCCTCACAAGCCGGGGCTAAGGAAACACTGAAGTATTCCCTAACCCCGGCTCCTTCCCGCCTAGAAGCATATACGCTAAAGCGTATGGAACAAAGAAGACGCCCCTTCCAGGGGTCGGCGGAAGCCGGATAATGGACCGTGAATGGTAGAGCTGGCCCTCAAGACGCAGATCGTGCTCGGTACCGTGGTCCTCGAGATCGCTGTGCCGGCGGTTCTGCTGCTGACGGCGGGGGCCACCCGGCCCGCAACCCGGCTGACCTGGCTGGCACGGACGGTCCTCGTCGGCGCCTATCTGGCCGCGCTCGGCGTCATCGGGCAGTTCGCGGTCCCCGTACCCTGGTTTGCGCCCTACGCCTATGGGCTGGCGCTGTTCGCCGCAGCCCTAGTCAGCCTGCCCCGGTGCCGCACTCACCGGTGGGGGCTGCCGCCGGGCCGCGCGAGACGCCTCGGACTCGCCGTCACGGCGGTGTCGGCGCTGGTGCTGGCGGCTGCGGCGGGGGCGGCGTTGCGGGGCTACCTGCCGCCGCCCGGGCCCAGCGTGAATCTCCGCTTCCCGCTGGACCACGGCCTCTACTACGTGAGCAATGCCGGCGCCAGCCAGCTGATCAATCACCACCGGGTGACCCTGCACGATGACTTCCGCCGCGACTACCGCGGACAGAGCTACGGCGTCGATATAGCGCGGGTGGATATCCTGGGCGTGGCGGCCCGCGGCTTTCTGCCGGATGATCCAGCGGCCTACGCCATTTTTGGCCGGCCGGTGCACGCCCCCTGCACAGGCCGCATCACCGAGAGCAGGGACGGGCTGCCGGACCAGCGGCCTCCCCGGCGCGACCTGGGCCATCCGCTGGGCAACCACGTCATGATCGCCTGCAAAGGGGTTGTGGTCGTGCTCGCTCATCTCCAGAAAGGCAGCGTCGGCGCGCACACCGGAGAGTTCGTGCGACGCGGCCAGCGGCTGGCCCGGGTGGGCAACTCCGGCGAGACCACTTCGCCTCACCTGCACATCCATGCCCAACGCCGCGGCACCCGGTACGCGCCGCTTTCCGGGAAGCCGGTGAGCATCCGCTTCGACGGCCGGTACCTGGTCCGCAACAGTCTCGTATGGCGCTGACGGAGGCGCGATGACCGAGCAGAAAACCGCGACCGTTGACGTGGCCATTGTCGGTGCCGGCGCGGCGGGCATTGCCGCCGCACGGCGCCTGCGCCGGCGCGGCCTCAGCGTGCTGCTGCTCGAGGCCAAGGACCGGCTGGGCGGCCGCGCCTGGACGGAGCGGGACAGTCTCGGAGCCCCCCTGGACCGCGGCTGCGCCTGGCTCCACCAGGCCAGCCGCAACCCGCTGCGCGCCCTCGCCGATGAGCACGGCATCCGCTACGCATCCGACATGCACAGCCGTTTTCACCTGCATGGCCGCTTCGCCGACCGGCAAACTCATGAGCGGATCCACGGCTACCTGGACACCACGTTCGAGCGCATCGCCGCGGCCGGCCGCCGCGGGGTCGACCAGCTGGCCGCCGAATTCCGCGATCCGGATCATCCCTGGGCGCCGATCGCGGACTATCTCATCACCACCATCAACGCCGTGGAGCCCGAGGCCTATTCCACGGCCGAGGCCGGCGCGGAGGAGGATCTGCATCAGGACTGGATCGTCGATCAGGGTCTGGGTACGCTGATCCAGCGCCTGGGCGACGGATTGCCGGTCCGGCTCGGCTGCCCGGCGGAGCGCATCGACTCCGGCGGCGGCCCGGTTCGAATCGATACGCCACGGGGTCGCGTCGCCGCCCGGGCCGCGATCGTCACCGTGTCCACGGGAAGCATGGACGAGGGCTCGCGGCTGGCGTTCCGGCCGAGGCTGCCGGACTGGAAGCGGCAGGCTCTGCGCGACGTGCCCATGGGACGGGCAGAGAAGATCGCCCTGCGCTTCGAAGACGACGCCCTGGATGCCCTGCCCGAGAACTGCTATCTGAGCATATTCGACGAGAACGGCGTGTTCGGCTTCCACGCGCGCCCTTTCGGCCGGCCGCTGGCCATCGCCTACACCGGAGGAGACCTGGCGCGCGCGGTCGCGGATTGGAGCGAAGCCGAGGCCGTCGATTTCGCCCTGGAGCGCCTCTGCGCCGCCCTCGGCAACGGCATGCTGCACCATTTCGTCCGCGGTACGCGCACGGCCTGGGGCCGGGATCCCTGGATCGCCGGCGCCTACTCCGCGGCGCGCCCGGGGCGGCACGCCCAGCGAACGGTCCTGGCGCGGCCGGTGGACGGCCGGCTCTTCTTCGCCGGCGAGGCCACCGTCAACGACTGCTTCGCCACGGCCCACGGCGCCTGGCTCTCCGGCCTGCGCGCCGCCGAAGAGGCGAGCGCCGCCATTGACCCGGGGCGCACGGCGATGGAGGATTACTAGCTTGGTCGGCCGCTCCCCCCCGGATCCGCCCGTGGAAATGATCAGCCCCGAACTCATGACATGCCGAGACCGTAACCGATGATCGAGGAACGACCCAGCGGCCCCACCGAGGTCCGCGTGCCGGCCGGTGACGACCGGCCGCGCCTCGTGTGCCGCGACTGCGGCTTCATCCACTACAGCAATCCACGCATCGTGGTGGGCGCCGTCTGCCACTGGAAAGACCGGATCCTGCTCTGCCGCCGGGCCATTGAGCCGCGTCGGGGCTACTGGACCATGCCGGCGGGCTACCTGGAGGAGAACGAATCCACCCGGGAAGGCGCGATCCGGGAAACCCGGGAAGAGGCGCTGGCGGAGATCGAGACCGACGCCCTGCTGGCAATCTACGACATCCCTCGCATCAACCAGGTGCAGATGATCTTCCGAGGCACTCTGCTGACACCGGAATACGGCTGCGGCGAAGAGACCGAGGAGATCGCGCTGTTCCGCTGGGAGGACGTCCCCTGGGAAACGCTGGCCTTCCCCAGCGTGCACTGGGCGCTCAACCACGACCGCGAAGTGGCCGGCCTGCGTGAGTTCGTGCCGCGCGGCACCCCGCCCGAGTGGCTCAAGCGGCGGGAAGAAACCGTCCTGCGCGCCCGCCACCACTACGACACCAACATCGTCGGCGACGGCGGCTAGGAGTCTGGGCGGCAGCCCCGTCGCCGGGGCGAGTCCGGAATATGGTCGTTCAAGGCTGATACGCCCGGCAGATCAGGTCCACCGCCTGGTCCACCCGCTTCCGGATCTCGCCCTCGGTCATCGCCGGCCGCAGCCCGAGCACCCGGCGCAGATGGCTCTGCCCCGTGGCCGCCGCCATAAACTGCTCGGCCGCCAGGCCGGGATCCGGCACGTCCAGCTGACCGGCATCGGCGGCCCGCTCGAAGAACTCGGTCAGGGCGCGCCAGGTCACTGCCGGACCGGAATCGAAGAACAGCTGTCCCAGCTCCGGGAAGCGGGCCGACTCGGCGGCCACCACGCGCAACGTCCGCACCGATTCCTCGCAGGCCACGAACCGCAGGAAGCTCTCCCCCGCCCGTTTCAGCGCCTCCCGTATCGGCAGATCGATGGACATGGGCGGGACGATGGCCTGGGCCCGGCGGCGCGTTTCCCGCTCCATGATCGCCGCGAACAGGCTCTCCTTGCTGTCGAAGTGGGCATAGACGGTCGCCTTGGACACCCCCGCCAGGCCCGCCACGCGGTCCATGGAGGCCCCTTCGAACCCCTGCTCGAGGAAGACCCGCAGGGCGGCCCTGATGATGCGCTCGGCCTTGGGATTGCGCGGCGGCGCCGTCCGCTCTTCAGCCATACCCGCTCATTCCACGTACCTCAACCGCGCTCATTCGCGGGGGCGCCGTAGCCGCGCCCCACGGTGATATTCCACTGCAAATGAACTAAACTACTCCGTTTAGTTTAGTTCAGAATCCAAGGAAACACACGATGTCCGGGGAAGAGCCTGACGCCGCCGGGGGGAGCCGCCGGCCGCTGAAGATCGTCATCGTCATGATCGTGATCGCCGGGCTCGTCGGCGCCTGGTACTGGTGGCGTCACCATGGTCTGGAGAGCACGGACAATGCCTTTATCGAGGCCAGCGTGGTGCGCGTACTGCCCCGGGTGCGCGGCGAGCTCACCGCCGTTCACGTGGACGACAACCAGCGAGTCGACAAGGGCGAGCTGCTCTTCGAGATCGACGACCGCGATTACCGGGCCGCGGTGAAGAGCGCCGAATCGGAGCTGCAGACGGCCCAGGCTCGCGTTGCCGAGGCCCAGGCCCAGCTCGATCTGGCCCGCCGAACCAGCAAGGCGGATATCAGCAGCGCGCAGCGGGCCCTGGCCGTGTCCCAGGCGTCCTCGGCCCAGGCCCGGGCCGAGGCTCGGGCCGCGCAGACCCGGGCGAAGCTGGACGAGAGCGACGCCCGGCGGATCCGCAACCTGTTCAAGGCCGATTCCGCTTCGCGGCAGGCGCTGGACCGGGCCGAAGCGGCGGCGAAGTCCAGCGCGGCCAAGGCGAGCGCCGCCCGGGAAGCCGTAGCCGTCAGCCTGGCCCGCGTGGCGCAGGCGCGCGCGGCAGTCGATCAGGCTCAGGCGGCCGCCCGGCTGGTGGCCGTGCGCGAGGCTCAGCTGAAGAGCGCCAAGGCGGCGACCGAGTCGGCCCGTGCGGCGCTGGACCAGGCCCACCTGAACCTCTCCTACACCAAAGTCCATGCCCCCCAGAGCGGCCGGATCACCGAACTGGCCGTGAGCACCGGCGACATGGCCCAGCCGGAGCGCCCACTGACGGCTCTGGTCTTCGACACGCCGTGGGTCGTCGCCAACTTCAAGGAAACACAGCTTACCCGCATGCGTCCCGGACAGCCGGTCAAGATCGAGGTGGACGCCTATCCGGGGCACACGCTCTCCGGACATGTGGACAGCATCCAGTCCGGCACCGGCGCCCGCTTCAGCCTGCTCCCTCCCGAGAACGCCACGGGCAACTACGTCAAGGTGGTACAGCGGGTCCCCGTAAAGATCCTCATCGACCGGGTGCCGGACGGTGTGGGGCTGCTGGCGCCGGGGATGTCCGTGGTGCCGACGGTGGACGTCAGCGGCGGCACGACCGACGGCCATGGCTGACAGCGGTCCCCGCAATCCGTGGCTGCTGGCGCCGCTGGTGGCCCTGGCGGCGTTCATGGAGGTGCTGGACATCTCCATCGCCAACGTCTCCCTGCAGCACATCGCGGGCGACCTCTCCGCCAGCCAGGAGGAAGCCACCTGGATCCTCACCACCTACCTGGTCACCAACGCCATCGTGCTGCCGATCAGCGGCTGGCTATCCGGGCTGCTCGGCCGCAAACGCTTCTTCATGGGCTGCATCGCCGGCTTCACGGCCAGCTCTCTGCTCTGCGGGCTGGCGCCCACGCTGGGGCTGCTGATCGTCTTCCGCGTGCTCCAGGGCGCCACCGGCGGCGGCCTGCAGCCAGTCTCCCAGGCGATCCTGGCGGACACCTTCCCGCCCGAGCAGCGCGGCATGGCCTTCGCCTTCTATGGCATGGCGGTCGTGTTCGCGCCCGCCATCGGCCCCACCCTGGGCGGGTGGATCACGGACAACATGAGCTGGCGCTGGGTATTCCTGATCAACGTGCCGGTGGGCGTCATCCTGGTGCTGCTGGTCCAGGCGGTGCTGCCCAAGGGCGCGGCGGAAGACGAGGTGCGACGCCAGCGTCGCGAGAGCGGCTTTAGCGTGGATTGGGGCGGGCTTGCGCTGCTGGCCGTGGGCCTCGGCTTCCTGCAGGTGGTACTGGACCGTGGTCAGCAGCACGACTGGTTCGACTCCAACGCCATCGTGCTGATGAGCGCGGTCTCGGCTCTGGCACTCATCGCGCTGGTGTTCTGGGAGCTCCGTCACCGCCACCCGGTCGTCGAGTTCACCCTGCTTCGCGATCCCAACTTCGCCATCGGCAACGTGCTGATGTTCATGGTGGGCTTCGTGCTGCTGGCCAGCACCGTGATGATACCGCTCTATGTGCAGAGTATGCTCGGCTACACGGCCACCCAGGCCGGGCTGGTCATCTCGCCCGGCGGATTCCTGATCATGTTCCTGATGCCGGTGGTGGGCATACTCACCAGCCGGGTGGATCCGCGCTACCTGATCAGCTTCGGCCTGCTGCTCTGCGCCGGCTCACTGTGGCACATGACAGCGTTCAACGCCCAGACGGACTACCTGTCCATCGTCGTCACGCGGATGGTGCAGGCCGTGGGGCTGGCGTTCCTGTTCATCCCCGTCACCAACGCGGCCTTCGCCAGCATGGGCGAGCAGGGCAGCGACAACGCCTCGGCCATGATCAACCTGTCGCGCAATCTGGGCGGCAGCGTGGGCATCGCCGTGGTGATCACCATCCTCGCCCGGTCGACGCAGACCCACCAGGTACACCTGGTGAGCCGCGTCTCGGACCTGGACGCCCGCTACCACGGCACGGCACAGGCCATCAGCCAGGGCCTGCTGGCCAACGGCGGCGGCTCGCAACCCATCGCCGACCAGACTCAGGCCGTGATCTACAACATGGTCCAGGGGCAGGCCCATATGCTGGCCATCATCGACGACTTCGCCTTCATGGCCGTGAGCTTCGTGGCCCTGCTGCCGCTGGTCTTCCTGCTCAGGAAGGGGCTGCACAAGGTTCGCGGCGCGGCGCCGGCGGGCGCTCACTAGGGAAACGCTGAACAATTCGCGCGTGCCTCTGGTAGCACGCCGCGTTCGCAGACAAGGCGCGCTGCGCAGCGCTGTACTGTCGGTACCGTCAAGCAGCGCAACGCCAGCTGCGGGCGCGACGTGCTGCCCCGCAGGGCGCGTCACAGCACGGTTCTGAACTGCGTTGGCATTCTTGTAAAGGGCTACGGCCATTCACTGCGAATGCCGCCTTGCCAGAACCGCGCTGTGACGCGCAGAGGCTCGCGGGAATTGTTCAGCGTTTCCCTAGCATCGCGTCCCAGCCGTGACTCGCCGCTCCGCGCCCCGCGCGAGAGGCTGCGCACCGCCGGCCGGGCGATTCACGAGCCGGAAGCGCCCCCCGCGCCGCCCTCCCAGGGGGCGGGGCGGCCCAGATAGTAGCCCTGGGCCAGCCCGCAGTCGTTGTCGCGCAGCCACTCCAGGTCCTCCGCCGTCTCAACGCCCTCGGCGACGACGCCCAGGTCCAGATGCTCGGCGAGGGCCAGGATGGCCTTGACGATGGCGGCGTTGCGCGGCTGCTGCTGCACGGAATGCACCAGGGCGTGATCGATCTTGATGATGTGCACCGGCAGCTGGGCCAACTGGCCCAGCGAGGAGTAGCCGGTACCGAAGTCGTCCAGGGCGATACGCACGCACGATCCGGCGAGCTCCACCGCGTTGTCCAGGGCGCTCTGGGTCTCGAGCACCGTGCGCTCGGTCACTTCGAGAACCAGACGCTCCGGCCGGAAGCCCGAATCCTCCAGGACACCGCGTACGTAGCTGGGCCAGTAGGGATCGCTCATGCTCCGGGGCGAAACGTTGACCGACACCCAGCCCTCCCAGTCCCGCAGCTCCGAAACGGCACGGGCCAGAACGAAGCGGTCGAGCTCCGTGATCAGCCCGCTGCGCTCGGCGAGCGGTATGAACTCCGGGGGCCCGACCAGTCCGCGCTCGGGATGCTGCCAGCGCACCAGCGCCTCCGCGCCGATCGTCCGACCGTCCCCAATGCCCTGGATCGGCTGGTAATGCAGCACCAACTCAGGCGACCCTGTGCGCAGCGCGCCCCGCAGCTCGGACTCCAGCTCGGCGGCCCGCATGGCCGCCTCCTGGCGTTCCGGCTCGAACACGGACCAGACGATGCCGCTGGCCTTGGCCTCGTACATGGCCATGTCCGCTCGGGCCAGCAGGGTGTCCACGCTCTCCCCGCCGGCGCTGCCGAAGGCGACACCAACGCTGGCTCCGACACCAGCCGTGCGCCCGGCTTCCAGCTCAACGGGCTCGCTCAGCCGCTCTACGATCCGCTCCACCAGCCTGTGCACGTCGGCGACTGCGAGGTTGGGTGCCAGCAGGGCGAACTCGTCACCGCCCAGCCGGGCCAGGCATTCGCTCTCGCGCAGGCTGTCGCGGAGCCTGTGGCTGACCGTACTCAGCAGCTGATCGCCGGCCTGATGACCCCACATGTCATTGACCTGCTTGAAGCGGTCCAGATCGATGAACAGCAGCGCGGGGATCCAGCGCTGCCGCCTGGCAAGCGCCAGCAACCGCGTGGCCTCGTCAATGAAAGATCGCCGATTGAGCAGACCGGTCAGCGGATCGTGCTGGCTGAGGTAGGCGAGACGCTCGTTGGCACGGTGATGGGAGAGGGCGATCTCCGCGGTCGCCGTGGCCGACTGCAGCCATTGCCACTCCCGCTGGCTGGGGTCGCGGCCCTCCTCCGCCGGATAGACCGCCAGCACACCAAGCACGTCTCCGTCCGAGGCCACGATCGGCATCAGCCAGATGCCGCGGATTCCCACCGCCAGCGCAATATCGCGCAGGCCGGGGTCACAACGGGGATCGGAGCGGACGGACCGGATGATCAACTGCTCGCCGTAGTGGGCGCAGCGGCTGCACGCAGTGCCGTCAGAGGTCACGGCAAGCCCGTCGAAACGCTCGATACAGGCTTCGGGCATGTCCATGCTGGCCAGCACCGACAGCCGTGCGTTCCGCGATTCCAGCAGCAGCGCCGGGTAGTCCGGCATCTGGGCGCGCAGCGCCGACAGCACGCCGGTCAGCGTCCGGTCCAGTGGCGCATTGCGGGCAATGTCCTCCAGCACCTCGTTGCGGGCACGCTCATACGCCTGATTGCGGCGCTGATCGGTGATATCGCGTACGATGCCGCGGAAGCCTTCGGGCTTCCCGTCACCGCCGCGGATCAGATGCACCGAGGAGTTGACCACGCGGGTGCCGCCGTCCCGCATGATGATCTCGTAGTCCAGCACCCGCACGGGCTGCCCGGTGCGGTAGACCTGGTTGAAGATCTCGTAGATGGCTTCCGCCGTATCCGGGCTCATATAGTCCCGGTTGTTCAGCCTCGCCATTTCCTCCGGCGAGTAGCCGTGCATCCGGCAGAGCGCGGCGTTGAAGAACATGAACGTGCCGCGCAGATCGACCTCGTAGTAGCCGTCCTCCAGATCTTCGATCACTTCCCGGAAACGGGCATCGCCGAGCCGCTGGGCCTCGGCACCCTCCAGCGGGCGGTGCCGCACCCGGGTCTGGTCGACGGCCGGCCCGGCGGCACGCTTGTCTTCGCTCATCGCCTCCTCCCGCGGCCGAGGCCGGCGGACTTCCAACCGCGGGCAACGACCCGCCTACGACGGGCGACGTTCCATCCTCGCCTTGCTACTGCCTGATATATCACGATGCCAGCGAAAACACGGTTCGTGCTGAGGCCTGTCCCACAGAAACGGCCATTTGTCTCCACGGCAAGGAATCAACTACGCGGGCGCTCGAGCCGGCGGCATCCGGTCCGCCCAGCGCGCCGACAGGAAGAACCAGGTCAGCGCACCCGCCTGCAGGGCCACCAGGCCGCCGAAGGCGACGTGATAGCCGGCCGCGGCGTAGTGATGGGTCAGCGCATTCTCCCAGGGCAGCAGCACGACGCCGATCAGCCACTGCGCGCCGAAGGCCGCCACGAACACCAGCAGGTTCTGAGCGGTGTTGGCACGGCCGGCGAGCTGGGAGGGAAAGTGCTGGGACAGCAGCGCGTAGCTCAGCGTACCGCTGGCGGCGAGGAATCCGAACGCAGCCAGGAGCACCGGCAGCCCGGAGGTGAGACCGGCCGCGAGGCAGGCCATCGCGGTGACGTAGCAGGACATCCCGACCCCCGCCACGGTCACCGTCCTGATCCCGACGCGGGACAGCCGCTCCGCCAGCAGTCCAATGCTGAAGAAGCCGACCCCGAGCGCGGTGGCCGTAATGAGCAGATGGCCGGCGACGGCCGAGCGTTCCAGGCCGGCGACATCCCGCAGCCAGGGGCCGATCCACAGCCCCTGTATGGCCAGCCCGCCGCCCTGGCATACCGCCGCCACCGGCGCCACCCGCCAGAAGAAGCGGTCGCGGAAGATTTCCGCCAGTCCACCCAGCTGGGTCCTCAGGGTGGTCTTCTCGGGCGGTACCGGGTGCTCGGGCACCACCCAGTACACCGCGATCGCCACGATCAATCCGAATGCCGCCAGCCCGGCGAACAGCATGCGCCAGTCCGTCCAGGTGAGCAGCCATTCCACCGGCGCCGTGGCGCTGATCGCCCCCAGCGCGCCGAAGGTCAACAGGAAACCGTTGATGGCGGGCAGCTGCCGGGGACGGAACCAGAGCACGAAGGCCTTGAAGGCCGCCATCATGCAGCAGGAGACGCCCACGCCGATGAGCGCCCGGCCCACGCTCAGCCCGGGCAGGCCTTCGGCGGCCGCGAACACGGCCGACCCGGCGGCCGCGAAGAGTAGCAGCACCGCCTCCACCCGGCGCGGGCCGTAGCGGTCCAGCAGCACGCCCAGGGGCAGCTGCAGCACCGCAAAGCTGAGAAAATAGACGCTGGTTAGAAAGCCCAGATCGGAGGCGCTCAGACCGGCGTCCGCCGCTAGGTTCGAAGCGATGACTGCATTCACCGCGCGGTAGACATAGGACAGGTAATACCCCGCCGCAAACGGCAGGAAGATGCGCAGCACGATGCCCAGTCTCAGGTTGTTCGGCCGGGCGGCTGCCGCCGCATCGCTGTGCTCGCTCACCAGATCCCCCTTTCTCGCAACGACGGGCACTGCCAGTCGACCGGCCATGGTACCCGAAGCGCCGTGCGCATGCCCGGCGACGTTGCGTGACCGCAACGCTGTCATAGACTGAAGACAGCGTCCCATGCTGCGCGAACGAGGGAAGGAAACCGGCATCCGATGGAGTTCGACGAGCCCGCGCTGTTCACTTCGAAGCTGCATCATGCCCTCAACGCCGACTACCGTGCCGATGAGAGCATCCACCTCAGCGGGCTGCTGCCGCGGGCCGAGTTCGCGTCCGCCGCCAAAGAGCGGATCGCCGCCCGGGCCCGAGACCTGGTGACGGCGGTACGCCGGGACCGCGGCCATGACAGCGGCATCGACGCCTTCATGCGCGAATACGAGCTCTCCAGCCAGGAGGGTGTCGTGCTCATGTGCCTGGCCGAGGCTCTGCTGCGCATTCCCGACAGCGAGACCGTGGATCGGCTGATCGAGGACAAAATCGGCTCCTCCGACTGGGAGCGGCACCTCGGCGGGAGCGAGTCGCTGTTCGTCAATGCCTCCACCTGGGCGCTGATGCTCACGGGGCGCCTGCTGCGGCCGGCGGACAGCCCGGAGCGCACGTTCGGTTCCGTGATGCGCCGGCTGGCGCGCCGCAGCGGCGAGCCGTTCATCCGCCAGGCCGTGCGCCAGGCCATGCGCATCATGGGCCGGCAGTTCGTCATGGGCCGCAGCATCGACGAGGCCCTGCAACGGGCCAGGAGCGCGGAACGGCTGGGCTACCGCTACTCGTACGACATGCTGGGCGAGGCGGCACGCACCGACGCCGACGCCCGCCGCTACTTCGAGCGCTATCGTGCGGCCATCGAAGCCGTCGGTGCCGAAGCCCCCGGCCGCGGCCCCTACGATTCCCCCGGTGTCTCCGTGAAGCTCTCGGCGCTCCACCCCCGTTACGAGCTGGCCAGCCGCGACCGGGTGATGGAGGAGCTGCTGCCCCGCGCGCAGACCCTGGCGCGCCTGGCGGCCGAGCGGGATATCAACCTCACCGTGGACGCCGAGGAAGCGGCGCGCCTGGACATTTCACTGGAGGTCCTGGACGCGGTTTCCGCCGATCCGACGATCACCGGCTGGCAGGGGCTGGGGCTCGCGGTCCAGGCTTATCAGAAGCGCGCCTTCCGGCTGCTCGACTACCTGGCGTCCCTGGCCGAGCGGGACGGGCGGCGGCTCATGGTTCGGCTGGTCAAGGGCGCCTACTGGGATACCGAGATCAAGCTTGCCCAGCAGCAGGGCCTGGACGGCTATCCGGTGTTCACCCGCAAGGCCAACACCGATGTCTCCTACCTCGCCTGCGCGCGCAGGCTGCTGGGCGATCCCGGCCATTTCTACGCGCAGTTCGCCACCCATAACGCCCATACGGTCGCCTACATCCTGGAAGCGGCCGGCGACGGCGCGGAATTCGAGTTCCAGCGACTGCACGGGATGGGTGAAGCCCTCTATGCACGGATCGTCGAAGAGGCTGAACAGCCCCTGCCCTGCCGGATCTACGCGCCGGTGGGCAGTCACGAGGACCTGCTGCCCTACCTGGTGCGCCGCCTGCTGGAAAACGGCGCCAATACGTCGTTCGTCAACCGTATCGTCGACGAGCACGCCCCGGTGGACGAAATCATCGCCGACCCGGTGTCCCGGGTACGGTCGTACAGCCGTATTCCCCATCCGCGGATTCCGCTGCCCGCAGACCTCTACGGTGCGGAACGGCGCAACGCGCGCGGGGTGGACCTCACCGACGCCGAGCACCTGCACTGGCTGCGGCGCGGCATGTCGGAAGCGGACCGCCGGCGCTGGGAGGCCGCGCCCCTGATCGGCGGCAGGCCAGCTCGAACCCCGCAGGCCCCCGTCACCTCGCCGGCCGACCGCCGTCGGACCGTCGGATACGTGGCCCACGCCCGGCCCGAGGATGTGGACACGGCACTGGAGCGCGCCTGCCGGGCGGCCGAGGACTGGGACGCCGAGCCGGCCGAGGATCGAGCCGCCTGCGTGGAGTGCTACGCCGACCTGCTGGAGGCTGAGATGCCGACGCTAGTCGCACTGTGCGCCCGCGAGGCCGGCAAGCATATCCCGGACGGCGTGGCCGAGGTCCGTGAGGCGGTGGACTTCTGCCGCTACTACGCCGCCCAGGCGCGCCGCGAGCTCGCGGCGCCCACAGCCCTGCCCGGCCCCACCGGCGAGCGCAACCAGCTCAGCCTTCACGGTCGCGGCGTATTCGCCTGCATCAGCCCGTGGAACTTCCCGCTGGCCATATTCACCGGACAAATCACCGCCGCCCTCGTCACCGGCAATGCCGTGGTGGCCAAGCCCGCTGAGCAGACCAGCCTGGTCGGCGCCTATGCGACACAGCTGATGCACCGGGCCGGCATTCCGGTAGACGTGCTCCAGCTCCTGCCGGGAGACGGGCCGGGCGTCGGCGCCCTGCTGGTAGCCGACGAGCGCATCGCCGGCGTGGCCTTCACCGGCTCGGTGGAGACCGCGCGCCGCATCAACCGCCAGCTGGCCGACCGGCAGGGGCCGATCGTGCCGCTGATCGCCGAGACCGGCGGCCAGAACGCCATGATCGTGGATTCCTCGGCGCTGCTGGAGCAGGTGGTGGCGGACGTGCTCAAGTCGAGCTTTCAGAGTGCCGGCCAGCGCTGCTCGGCGCTGCGGGTGCTGTATGTGCAATCGGACGTTGCCGAGCGGTTCCTGGAAATGCTGGCCGGCGCCATGGCGGAGCTGCGCATCGGCGATCCCTGGCATCTGGCCACGGACGTCACACCGGTCATCGACGACGACGCCCGGGGGATGCTGGAGCGCCACCTGCGTGACATGGACGAGCGGGCGCGGCCGATCCACCGCTGCCGGCTCGGCCGGGGAACGGAGCACGGCACCTATGTGGCGCCGGCGGCCTATGAGCTGGACAGTTTGGCGCAGCTGCCCGGCGAGCGATTCGGACCGATCCTGCACGTGATCCGCTACCGCGCCCGGGAGCGGGACCGGGTGGTCGACGAGATCAACGCTGCCGGCTACGGGCTGACCTTCGGCATCCACAGCCGGATCGACACCACGGTCCGGCAAGTCACCAGCCGCATCAAGGCCGGCAATGCCTACGTCAACCGCAACATGATCGGGGCGGTGGTCGGCGTGCAGCCCTTCGGCGGCGAGCGGCTATCGGGCACCGGGCCCAAGGCGGGGGGCCCGCACTACCTCCACCGCTTTGTCGTGGAACGCGCATTGAGCGTCGACACCACGGCAGCCGGCGGCAATGCCTCGCTGATGTCCCTGCAAGACGAGGAAGACGAGGACCGGGCACTGATCAGGCCGGAACCGCAGCGTTTCGGCCGGGACTGAGCCGATCGACGGGCGCGCCGCAGAGCGGTGTATCCCGCGGACCGGCCACAACCGAGAAGGAGAAGAACATGGACGCGTCCCTGACCACCGCAACCTGGTTCTGGCTGCTGGTGCCCATGCCCCTTTGCGTGCTGCTCAGCGTGATCACCTACCTGCTGGGCAAGTAAGGGGGAAAACGCCATGCAACTGGCACTCAATACGCCGACGCTGATCACGTTCGTCGTTTACCTGGAGAACCGGTTTCAGGACGGCAGCAAGCTGCTGCGCGTCATCTCCGCGGTGGTGATCCTGCTGTTCTTCGCCTTCTACACCTCCTCGGGCCTGGTGGCCGGTGCCAAGCTGTTCGAGGCCAGCTTCGGCCTCGGCTATTACACCGCCCTGTGGGTCGGCGGCGCGGTGATCATCTCGTATACCTTTCTGGGCGGCTTCCTGGCCGTGTCCTGGACGGATTTCCTGCAGGGCATTCTCATGTTTTGCGCCCTGATCGTGGTGCCGGTGGCAGCCTTCCACGTGCTGGGCGGCTGGAACGAGACCATCGCGGCGGTGGGCGGGCTGCATCCCGCCTACAACGATGCCTTCAGCGGCATGACCCTGTTCGGCATCGTCTCGCTGATGGCCTGGGGCCTCGGCTATTTCGGCCAGCCCCACATCATCGTGCGGTTCATGGGCATGCGGAACCCGGACGACGTGCCCAAGGCGCGGCTGATCGGCATCACCTGGATGGTGATCTCGCTGTTCGGCGCCATCTTCGTGGGCTACGCGGGCAGCGCCTACCTGGCCGACGACCCACTCCAGGACGCCGAGAAAGTCTTCATCGTCCTCTCCACCACCCTGGTGGACCCGTGGGTGGCCGGTGTGCTGCTGACAGCGATCCTGGCCGCCGTCATGTCCACCATCGACTCCCAGCTGCTGGTTTCCTCCAGCGCCCTGTCGGAGGACTTCTACAAACCGTTCCTGCGTCCCCACGCCAGCCAGCGCGAGCTGGTCTGGGTCGGGCGCGGCGCGGTCATCGGCATCGCTCTGATCGCGCTGCTCATCGCCGGCGACCCGGACAGCCAGGTCCTGGGCCTGGTGTCTTACGCCTGGGGCGGGTTCGGTGCCGCGTTCGGCCCGGTGATCATCCTCTCGCTGTTCTGGCGGGGCATGAGCCGCGACGGGGCCCTGGCGGGCATTGTCCTGGGGGCGGTGACGGTGGTGGTGTGGAAACAGCTTTCGGGCGGCATCTTCGATATGTACGAGATCCTGCCCGGCTTCATTGTCTGCTCCACGGCCATCGTTGTGGTCAGCGCGCTCAGGCGTCCCGAACCGGCGGTCACCGCGCAGTTCGACCAGGCCGGCCGGCAGTGGCGGTAAGGGTGCCGGCAGGACGGCGGCACCCGGCGCTCAGCCCTCCAGCCCCTGGGTCTCGACGGTGCAGACCAGCCGAGCGTCGTCCAGGGCGGCCGTCCGGTGCACGGCGGCCGCCTGATACTCGGGCTGACGGATCATGTCCATGAACGCGGCAATGGAGGGATACATCACCAGCACCACTTCGTCCCAGTGCTCATCGGGCGGAGCGATGAGGCTGCCCTTGGCCTGCCCCATCCAGATCGGTCGACCGCCGGTCTCGCGAATCTTGCGCACGGCCGTCTTCGAGTAGCGGCGGTAGGCCTGCTCTCCGGAGCAGGGCTCGACCTCGTGGCCTTCGGGGTAGGCGGCCTGATCGCGGAACTTCAGCAGGTTGACCATGACGATGGGCGTGTCCTGGGGAATACCCTTGAGTACCCGGGAAAGCTGTTCGCGGTCCGGGTCGATCGTGCGGGACATGTACGCTCTCCGTTGTCTTCGGGATTGTTCGCGGGGCCGCCATGGTACACTGCCCGGTACCGCCGAACACAGTTCCCGAAACGCCGCGGCCCTCGGCACTGCGCCGGGGCCGCGGCAAGGGCGGGACCTCAGAGCTTTTCGCGCATCGTGTCGATACGCTTCCGCAGTGACGGATCGTTGCTGGATTTGCGGGCGATGACGTTGTACTTCTCCACGGACAGGCCCGTTTCCTTGACGGCTCTGGCCATCTTGGCCTGGGCCTCCTGTTTCAGCGACTGCGCCTTGCCCTTACTGTCGGTCTTCTGGATGCGCCCCTTGTAGTCCTGGGTGATCCTCAGCACCTGGGCCTGGGCCTTGACGAACTGCATGAGCTCGCCGTCGCTGATCTGTTTGCCGGAGCCGGACTCGGACTGTCCCTGGCCGCCCGAGTGCTGCGCATAGACTGCCGGCGCCGCCGTCAGTAACAGCGCCAGCACAGCTGTCGCACCCAATCGAAGCATCCTCATGGTGTCTCTCCTTCCCTAGCTTGAGGTGTCCGGGCCGCGGATGGGCCCGGCCTACGCCGTGCGACAACCGTGCCAGGCGCTGAGACCCCGGCTGCCCGCGGTGTCCGGTCGGCCGCTCGGAACGGTGCCCATCTAACTGATATGCATGAAATCCAGAGCACCGCAGTGCGGCGAATGCGCGGCACCCCGGGCGAGTGCGGCCGGCCGACGATGCGGTTGGCGAAGACGGCCCCTCCACCATTGGCGGTGTCGTCAGCTGCCGACTGCCGGACGGCGCTGCTGCCGCCAGAGGTCCGCCGTGTAAAGCGCCAGGCCCAACCAGATGCAGGTAAACGTCACCGCGTCGGCCCGGGTGAAGGGCTCCCCGTACAGGAAGACGCCGATAAGCAGGTGGCCGGTGGGGGCGATGTACTGAATCAGCCCGACGGTAGCGAGCCGGAGCCGCCGCGCCGCTACCGCGAACAGCAGTAGGGGGAACAGGGTGACGACCCCCGCGCCGATGAGCAGCAGGTCGATGCGAGCCCCGCCGCCGAGGAATACCGCTTCGCCCCGCAGCTGAAGCAGTACCAGCCAGCCCAGGGCCACGGGCAGCAGGATGGTCGTCTCCGCCAACAGGCCGGTGGCGCTGTCCACATCCACCTGCTTCCGGATCAGCCCGTAGAGGCCGAAGAAGCCGGCCAACAGCAGCGCCAGCCAGGGTACCTCACCGAACCCGATGATCATGTAGCCCACGCCGCCGGCGGCGATCAGCACGGCCAGCAGCTGGACCATGCGCAGGCGCTCGCCCAGGAAGCAGAACCCGAGAAATACGCTGAGCAGGGGATTGATGTAGTAGCCGAGACTGCTCTGCAGGATCTCGCCGTGGGTCACCGCCCAGATGAAGGTGGCCCAGTTGCCGCCAATGGCCGCAGCGCTGACGGTCAGGGCGAGCAGCGCCCGCCGCCTCGCCAGCAGCGCCCGGACGCGCGCGGCGCGGCCGGCCCCCAGCGTGTACAGGGCCAGGGCCACTGCCGCCCAGACCACCCGGTGCAGCAGGATCTCCCAGGAGGACACCCCCGGCCCGAAGAGATTGAAGTAGATGGGCAGCACGGCCCACAGGCCGAAGGCGGAGACCGCGCTCAGCGCCCCTATTGCCTGCCAGCGGCGCTCTTCAACGACTGTGTGCTCTACGGCGGCCAAACCCTTCTCCTCTGACGAGCGTGTACCGACGGGCGGCGCAGCGTGGCCTGCGCGCCGGCGCCGAATCCGTTACTATCCTGACCCCTGAGTCAGCAAGTGGAATCCCGTTTTCTGCCCTATGAGCGAATTCATCGAAGTCTATCGGAACAGCGTGCAAACCTGGGAATGCGACCAGATGGGGCACCTGAACGTCCAGTTCTACGTGACCAAGGCCACGTCCGCCCTGGCCAGCCTGGCCGTCCGGATCGGCCTGGGCCCGCGCTACGAGCGTTCCCTGGGCGCGAGACTGATTGCCGAAGACCATCACATCCGTTTCCTGCGCGAGCGCCGAGCCGGCGTGCCCATCGCCATCCGGGGCGGCATCCTCGCCGCCGATCGCGAGCGCCTGCGGGTCTACTTCGAGATGACCGATTCCGCCGGGGACGAGATCGCCGCCACTTTCGTGGCCAATGTGCGCCTGCGCGATACCGCCACGCGCCGGCCGCTGGCACTGCCGGAATCGGCAGTCGACGCCGCGGCGTCGATGCGGGTCGCCCTGCCCGCCCACGCCGAGCCGCGGGGCATGCGCCTGGACGAGCCGCGCGCGGCGCCCACCCTCGAGGAGGCCGAGGGCCTGGGCATGCGGCGTACGTTCGAGGGTGACGTGGTACCCGCGCAGTGCGATACGGAAGGGTTTCTCAAGACCGGCGGCTACATGGGCATGGTCTCCGATGCCTATCCGAATGTCTTCGCCCTGTCGGGCGGCACGACGCTCGACTCGAACCACGGCGGCGCCGCCCTCGAATACCGTTTCATCTACCGGCGCACGCCACAGTGCGGCGATGTGCTGACCCTGCGCAGCGCCGTGAAGGACGTGGGGGACAAGACCTACACCTTCTGTCACTGGCTGTTCGACGCCGAGAGCGGCGACTGCGTGGCCACCGCCGCGGTGGTGGCGATCACTCTCGACCTGGAGGCCCGCCGGGCGATTCCGGTCCCCGAATCGGTCCGTGCAGGGCTGGAGAACCTGAAAATCGACGGGCTCGGCGTCTGAGCCGCCTGAGCGCGGCTCCGGGGCCGCGCGGCCGGGCTGAGGCCGAACCCACGGAACGCGCGGCGGTGTCGCCAATACCGGACGCCATGCCCTTGGGCGCGCATAACAGGCTGATTGCAGGTCCATTTCCACTGTTGCCTGACGCCGTCGGTGGATACCGCCGAAGCCCACGAACGGCTTCGCCGACGGCGCTCCGGCAGCCACTGGCCGCACGCAATACCCAGTAAAAACAATAGCTTCAGTGCGCATCTCAACAGATCATCGTCTGGTCCGTTTTTTGCTTCCCAATTCGCGGAGACCGTTCCAACCACGGACCGAACCGCGCGTTCGGCCATTGCACCGGAGGCCGATGGACATGAAGCATCGAATTCTCGTTGCACTGACCGCCACGCTGCTCGCGATCAGCTTGAGTGCCTGTGAGAAGGAAGGCCCCGCCGAGAAGGCGGGCAAATCCGTCGATGAGGCGGCCAGCCAAGCCAAGCAGAGCATGGAGGACGCCGGCGAGTCCCTCAAGCAAGGCGCCGAGGAGGCCAAGGACAAGACTGCCAAGATGAGCGACAGTCTCTCCGACGAAAGCCAGAGTCAGGACCAGAGCCAGTAGCATCGTCCGTGGCGCATACTGGCGCGCGCCGCGGCCGCCGCTGACCCGGCTTCGACACAAAGGGGAATCGGATGCTTTCATGGGCACTGCTTTTTCTGATCGTCGCCCTGGTGGCGGCGCTGCTTGGGTTCGGCGGCATCGCGGGAACCGCCACCTGGATCGCCAAGGTCCTGTTCGTGGTGTTCCTCGTGCTGTTCGTCGTCTCCCTGATCGCCGGCCGTCGCCGCTGAGGACACTGGCGCCGCGCGGAGAACCGTGATAGTGTCCGCGTTGCGCTGCATCCGCCGACGTGGGCATTATTCCCACCGCTTCCCCGGTTGCTCTCCGCAAGCTCATCGCGGACTGTTTACTGCCAAGGCCTTTCCTCGATCAGCCCATCTCGCTCCCTCAAGGGGGAGTGAAAACCGCCTTGGTACCTAAAACAACCGGAAAGCCTCTCTATGACATTCGATTCCCTCGGCCTACAGACCGAGCTGCTCCGAGCCGTCCGCGATCAGGGCTACGAGTGCCCCACCGCGATCCAGTCCGCCGCGATTCCCGCCGTGCTGGAAGGCGGTGACGTCATGGCCAGCGCCCAGACGGGCACCGGCAAGACCGCCGCGTTCACCCTGCCGCTGCTGCAGCGCCTCAACGCCACCCGCAAGCCGCCTCACCGCATTCGCGCGCTGGTGCTGACACCGACCCGCGAGCTGGCGGTGCAAGTCACCGAGAGCGCGCGCATCTATGGCGAGCACCTGCCCCTGCGCAGCCTCGCCGTCTATGGCGGCGTGAGCATCGGCGCTCAGCTACGGGAGCTCAGACGCGCCCCTGACCTGCTAGTTGCCACGCCCGGCCGCCTGATCGATCACCTGACCCGCGGCACGGTGGATCTCTCGGCCGTGGAAACGCTAGTGCTCGACGAGGCGGACCGCATGCTGGACATGGGGTTCCTGCCGGCCATCGAGCGCATCCTGGGCATGCTGCCGAAACAGCGCCAGACGCTGCTGTTTTCGGCCACTTTCTCGACGACCATCACGCGGCTGGCGCGACGTTTTCTCAACGACCCCAGCGTCATCGAGACGGCTCGTCCCAACGCAGCCGCCGATGCAGTCTCCCAGACCGCATACCTGGTGGACAGCGAACGCAAGCGAGAGCTGCTGACCCACCTGATCGGCACGGGCAACTGGGGGCAGGTGCTGGTATTCACCCGTACCAAACGCGGTGCGGACCGGCTTGCGAAGCAGTTGGAGCAGGACGGCATCCGTTCGGCCGCCATCCACGGCAACAAGAGCCAGGGAGCCCGGACCCGGGCACTGGCGGCATTCAAGCGCCAATCGGTACGGGCGCTGGTGGCCACCGATGTGGCTGCCCGGGGCATCGACATTGACGACCTGCCCCATGTCGTCAACTACGACATTCCCAGCAATCCCGAGGATTACGTTCACCGCATTGGCCGCACCGGGCGGGCCGGACGTTCCGGCACGGCCGTCTCCTTGGTCGGCGGCGACGAAAAGGGCAGCTTTGCCGGTATTCGCCGACTGCTGGACGGGAAGGTCACCGCCGAGGTGCTCGCCGGTTTCGAGCCCGCTCGCCAGGCCGCTTCCGCGCGGCCGGGCGTCGGTCAGCGCCGCCCACCACAGCGACCGAAGCCCGCTCGCGGACGCCGCCCGGCCCCCCGCCAGTCCTGGTAGCTGCGTCGTGCCGCCCCGGGCCGTTCGGCCGGGGCGGCCATGCACTTCTTGTCCCGGTCCGATTCCGCGTTGATCTGCATCAACGTCGCACCCCCCTGCGTTATCTACGCTTGATGTCGGATTCCCATTCCGCACGAGGTCATCGATGGATTTCGGCTATTCGCCACGCGTGCAGCAACTGCGGCGCCAGCTCACCGACTTCATGGAGGACTACGTGCTGCCGCATAACCTGCAGTGGCACCGCGAAGTCGCCCGCGGAAGGTACCCGTTGGAGCTGATCGACGACCTCAAGGCCCTGGCAAAATGGGACGGCCTGTGGAACCTGTTCCTCCCCGCGCTGGCGGAAGACGAGCCCGGGACGCGCCTGAGCAACCTGGAGTACGCCCCGCTCGCCGAGATCATGGGCCGGTTGCCCTGGGCCTCGGAGGTGTTCAACTGCAGCGCCCCGGATACCGGCAACATGGAACTGCTGCACCTGTTCGCCAACGACATGCAGCGCGAGCGCTGGCTCAAACCGCTGCTGGAGGGCGAAATCCGCTCCTGCTTCGCCATGTCCGAGCCGGACGTGGCCTCGTCGGACGCCACCAACATCCAGACCAGCATCCGCCGGGACGGCGGCGAGTACGTCATCAACGGCCGCAAGTGGTTCATTACCGGCGCCGCTCATCCCAACTGCCGGGTGGCCATCGTGCTGGGGGTCTCCGACCCGAACGGCGAGGCCGAGCCCCATGCCCGGCACAGCATGATCATGGTCCCCATGGACACGCCCGGTCTGGACGTGGTGCGGAACATTCCGATCATGCAGCACCACTCGCCGGAGGGTCACTGCGAGCTGGTGTTCCGCGATTGCCGGGTTCCCGTGGACCACCTGCTCGGTGAGGAAGGTCAGGGCTTCGCCATGGCTCAGGCACGGCTCGGCCCCGGTCGGATTCATCACTGCATGCGGACCATCGGCCAGTGCGAAGTGGCCCTGGAGCTGATGCGCGAGCGCGCCCTGGAACGCCGCACCTTCGGCAAATATCTCAGCGAGCACGCCAACGTGGCGGACTGGATCGCCAATTGCCGCCTGGAGATCGATCAGGCGCGCCTGCTGGTGCTGCAGGCCGCATGGCAGATCGACCAGCACGGTGCCAAGTCGGCCCGCACCGCGGTGTCGGCCATCAAGGTGGTGGCCGCCCGGCTGCAGACCCGGGTGGTTGATCGCGCCATTCAAGTCTTCGGCGCCATGGGCCTGACCCCCGACACGCCGCTGAGCTACCTCTGGACCTGGGGCCGGGCCATGCGCTTCCTGGACGGGCCGGACGAAGTTCACCTGAGGGTGGTGGCCCGCAACGAGTTCAAGCAGGCCAAGGAGCAGCGCGGCTCGACGTCACACTACTTCACCCTGGAGCAGGATCTGCGGTCCGATCCTTCGGCCTGATGCAGCGCTCGCACGGCACTTCGCGTCCAGGACGGCGCTCCTGCACGAGGGCTCCCCCCAACGGAGCGATCGTCTTCCCTCATCTTCCCGGAATCACCCGGCCGTGTTGCGACGATCCCCGCTTTGCGGGACGCTGTAGCGACGCTGCAATTCCATTGCGGTGCCGTGAGCACGGATAACAACCAGACTGGGAGGAGAGAGCCATGAGCTGGCCGAACGACGGTCGTTTCGATATGCGCGACGAGGCCCACTTCGGCGACCGGGTGGTGCGCTGCTTCGTGCGGCGGCCCCGTTCCCTGGACGAGATCTTCCGGACGGCCGTCGACGCCGCCCCGGACGCCGATGCGGTGGTATTCGACGGCGGCCGCGTCAGCTACGCGGAGCTGGACCGCACCGCCGAACGCCTTGCCGCCAACCTGCATCGGCGGGGCCTGCGCCGGGGCGACCGGCTCGCGATCCTGATCGGAAACGCACCGGAGTTCGTCTTCGCCGTGGCGGCGGCCGCGCGTCTGGGCGCCGTGGCCGTGCCGCTGACCATCCGCGAACAGGCGGAGGGGCTTGGCTACATCCTCAACAACTGCGGGGCCAAGGCACTGGTTTTCGAGGCGAACCTGGCGGAACGGCTGCCGGAATTCGACACCCTGCCCTCCCTGGAGCAGCGCTTCGCGGTCGGTGGCGAAGTCGCCGGCTGCGAGCCGTTCGAGGCGCTACTCGACACCGCGGCGCCGGCGCCGGAACCGCCTTCCGTGGAGGAAGAGGACACCGCGGTGATCCTGTATACCTCCGGGACCACCGGCCGGCCCAAAGGCGCCATGCTCACGCACTTCAACATCGCGCACTCAGTGATACATCTGGAGCAGTCGCTGGGCCTGGGCCCGGGCGAGCGCTCCATCCTGGCGGTGCCGGCCAGTCATGTCACCGGGCTGGTGGCCATTATCCTGTCCATGGTGCGGGTGGCGGGCTGCACGGTGCTGATGCGCCAGTTCGACGCACCCGAGTTCGTCCGCCTTGCTGCCGAAGAGCGGGTGACCCACACCGTCATCGTGCCGGCCATGTATAACCTCTGCCTGATGCGGGCCGACTTCGACGCTTACGACCTGCGCGCCTGGCGGGTGGGCGGCTTCGGCGGTGCCCCGATGCCCGAGGCCACCATCACGCGGCTGGGCGAGAAGCTGCCCCAGCTGCAGCTCGTCAATGCCTACGGCGCCACGGAGACCACCTCTCCTACCACCGCCATGCCTCCGGAGCTGATCAGGGGCCACCTGGACAGCGTGGGGCTGGCGGTCGCCTGCGGCGAGGTCCGAGTCATGGACGACAACGGCTGCGAAGTTGCCCCCGGCGACCCGGGCGAGATCTGGATCGGCGGCCCGATGGTGGTGCCGGGCTACTGGAACAACGCGGACGCCACCCGGGAGAACTTCACGGCGGGGTTCTGGCACTCCGGGGACATCGGCTCGCAGGACGCCGAGGGCTTCGTGCGGGTCTTCGACCGCAAGAAGGACATGATCAACCGCGGCGGCTACAAGGTCTTCAGCGCCGAGGTGGAGAACGTGCTCTCCCACTGCCCGGGGGTAGCCGAGGCGGCAGTGGTCGCACGACCGGATCCAGTGCTCGGCGAGAAGGTCCAGGCGTTCATCACCGCGGATGGCGCGGACCTGACGGAAGCGGACATCAAGGCATTCTGCAGCCGTCACCTGGCCGACTACCAGGTACCCGACTTCGTCACCCTGCTCCCGGACACCCTGCCCCGCAACGCCAACGGCAAGGTGATCAAGCGCACCCTGCGCGAACAGGCGGCGGCAATGGCGGAAAAGGCCGGATAGGTCTGTCTATTAGCCACAGATGAACACAGATAAACACAGATCGTTTTGCTTCAGTTGAGGGTCAGCAGCAGCCCGAAGCGATGCCTCTTGCGAACACACTTCCGGCGCAAGCGGATCAGTCATCGCCCTAATCTGTGTTCATCCGTGGCTAAAGGTCTTTTTACAGCCCCGGGAACTTCGGCGCGCGTTTCTCCACGAAGTGGGCCACGCCCTCTTTGAAGTCCGCGCTGTGAAAGCTCTTCTCCATTTCCGCGTCGGCGGTGCTGAGCGCTGAGTTGAAATCCTGCTGCAGCGCCTTGTAGAGCTGGGCCTTCATTACCGCCATGGAACGCGGCGAGACGGTGTCCGCCAGGTGACCGGCGTATTCTTGCACCGAATCCATGAACGCTTCCTGGTTGAAGACCTGGTTCACCAGGCCCATGTGGCGAGCTTCGTCGGCCTTGATCTTGCGCGCGGAGAGGAGCAGGTCGAAGGCGTTGGCCGGACCGACGAGCCGCGGCAGCAGCCAGCTGATACCGTGCTCCGCAACGAGGCCGCGCTGGGAGAACGCCGTGGTGAACACCGCCTCGGAGCCGGCAAAGCGGACATCCGCGTAGAGGCTGACCACGAGTCCCAGCCCCGCGGCGGGACCGTTGATGGCTGCGATGATCGGTTTGGGGCAGCGCAGCATGTAGCCGAACCGGCCGCCGTAGTCCTTGCCGAGGTCCGGCCCGAGCCGGGCGCCGGCGGCATCGTCCGGCCCGGACTGGTGCGGGGAGGTGTGCTCGGCGGCATTGTCCGGGTCCACGGACTGCAGCAGGCTCATGTCAGCCCCGGCGCAGAAGCCGCGGCCGGCACCGGTGAGGACGATGACGCGCACGTCCGGGTCATTGGCCGCCTCGCCGACGGCCGCCCGAACGCTCTGCTCCATGGCCTGGGTCCAGGCGTTGAGCTTGTCGGGACGGTTCAGGGTAATCGCGGCGACGCCGCTTTCCACCCGATACAGGATGTCTTCGTACTGGCTCACGGGCTCCTCCTCCGCTGGTTGTTCGAGCCGCCATACTAACCTTGCGACCGGGCGCCGTGCAGGGGCGCAAGTAAAGAGAATAGCCGCAGACGAACACAGATGGACGCTGAATTTTTCGGGCGTCCAACACCGGCAAGCGATCGTCAACCGCCGCTGGGCCCACTCCAGCCGAACCGGGCTGAGCACCACAAATGTCCTTTGATCCGCGTCCATCTGCGGCTCGCTTTTGGTTTTCTTTCGTGCCCGGTTAGGCTGTGCCCATGAGCTACCCCGAACGCATTGTCTGTCTGACCGAGGAGACCACCGAGACGCTCTACCTGCTCGGCGAAGAGGATCGGATCGTGGGCATCTCCGGGTTTACGGTGCGCCCGGCCCGGGCGCGCAAGGAGAAACCGAAGGTGTCCGCGTTCACCAGCGCCAAGATCGGCCGTATCCTCGAGCTGGAACCCGACCTGGTGCTCGGCTTCTCCGACATGCAGGCGGACATCGCCGCCGAGCTGATCCGGCAGGGTATCCCGGTGCACGTGTTCAACCAGCGGTCCGTGGAAGAGATCCTCTCGACCATCTGTATCATCGGTGCGCTGGTGGGGCGGCAGCCGGACGCCGAGGCTCTGGCGGCCTCTCTGCGGGAAGGGCTGGAGACCACGCGCCGCCTGGCGTCGGAACTGCCGCGGCGGCCCCGGGTGTATTTCGAGGAATGGGACGACCCGCAGATCTGCGGCATCCGCTGGGTTTCGGAGCTGATCGAGGCCGCCGGCGGCGAGGACGTCTGCGCCCAGCGCGCCCGCGAACCGCTGGGCAGCGGCCGCATCATCGCCGATCCCCGCGAGGTCATCGAGCAGCGCCCGGATATCGTCGTGGGCTCCTGGTGCGGCAAGCGCTTCCGCCCAGAGAAGCTCAGCGCCCGCGAGGGCTGGGACGAAGTGCCGGCCGTCCGCAACGGCCATCTCTACGAGATCAAGTCTTCGCTCATTCTCCAGCCCGGCCCTGCAGCGCTGACCGACGGACTGGCGGCCCTGCGTGACATCGTGAACGGTTGGAGCGGGCGACCCGGGGCCCGCGAAGTGTGAGACAGGTCCGGCCACGCGGCGCGTCTCCTGCTATATCTCCGACGGAGACGGTCTCCCTGGAATACCCCTGCCATTCGCCGGAGGAGCGCCGGTGGTTCCTGATGCAGGCCTCCCGGGTGACCGGCGGTGAGGGAAGCGCTTTCGCAGTTGTCTGCCCACCGACATCACCCATCGAAAGCTCGCCGAGGACGCCGCCCAGGACCGGGCCGCCCGCGACACCCTGACGGGGCTACTCAACCGCAACAGCTTCCTGGAGCGTCTGCAGCAGGCCGTGGAGCGCGCCACCCGGCAGGCCAGCCAGGTCGCCGTCATGTTCCTGCGTCTCAATGGCTTCAAGGCCGTCAACGACCGGCTGGGTCACGCGGCCGGCGACCGGTTGCTGGCGGAGTTGGGGCAACGCCTGGACCGGTCGCTGCGAAGCACCAACGCCGTTGCCCGGATCGGCGGAGGCGAGTTCGTGCCACTCATGGAAGACGCATCGCGGAACGGGGCGCTGGCGCTAGCCAACCGTATCTGCGAGCTGATGGACACCGGCACGACAGCGGACGGTCAGCCGGCCCATATCAAGGTGTCCATCGGCGTCAGCTTCTTCCCGCGCGACGGGGATACGGTGGATCGGCTGCTCAGCACCGCAGACTGGGCCATGTACGAAGCTAAGCGCTCGGGACGGCCGGTGGTCGTCATTCCTTGACGCGCCCTACCGGGCGGAGGCGGACCGGCAACGGGCTCCCAGATTGAGGCATCGCCCGGCGAAGCCCGGCTCCCACGCGGGGACGGCCACCGCCGTGGTGTATCGTCGGGTGTAGGAACCCGGCTTCGCCGGGCGATGCCTTCCAAAAAAAACCCCGCCATAAGGCGGGGCTTACGCAATCTCCGGAGGCTGCCCTCCGGCTACCGCGGTACGGATTTAGACCGCGGTGACGTTGGCCGCAGCCAGGCCCTTCGGCGTCGTCTCGGTTTCGAACTCCACCCGCTGGCCCTCGGCCAGGCTCTTGAATCCAGAGCCGCTGATGGCGGAGAAATGGACGAAAACGTCCTTGCCGCCGTCCTCGGGGGTAATGAAGCCGAAGCCCTTGCTATCGTCGAACCACTTGACGGTACCGGTCATCATGACGCGTGTTCCTCGTACGTAAATCGGGTTGATTGGTTGTTGCAGGTCGACCTGAAGTACGAACGGGAGTGACTACCGAGACGGGTACTGCCGAAGGCGCTACAAGAGGACAACTGCGGGACGCAGCATAACTCGCCCAGGAGCCGGACGCCAGCATTTTTTTCGCTGCCGGAGACGGGTGACGCCGACGTCGCGCGCCCCCCGGAGGCCCCCGGAGGCCCCTGGAAGCAGCGCTGGGGCACGCACGGTTCAATGAGCGCTTCCTTAAGCCTCAATTCAGCTCGCTCCACTAGGCTGAAACCGTTCAATCAGCCGAATGAGGTGAAATCATGGCAAGCAAGACCATCAACGCGCTTTTTACTGCCGCGGCCGTATCGGCGCTGCTGGCGGGTACCTATGCCGTGGCGGCCCAGGGCGGCAAGGCGACGGGTCCAGAGAGCGGGGCCCAGACAGCCAGACCACCCGCTGTCAGCCTGGAGCAGGCGATTGCCAAGGTCCGCGAGCACTATCAGGGCACCGTCGTGGAGACGGAGCTGGAGCGCGAGGAGGGCGCCGCCCGGTACGAGGTCAAGCTCATCGACGCACAGGGACAGCACCGGAAAGTCTACGTCGACGCCGCTTCCGGTGAGCTCCGGGCAACGCGGGACCGCTATCGGGGGGAGGACGAAGCCGAAGACGATTAGCCATTCCTCGTTCCGGGCGTTCACGCAAGCGTGAGCGCCCGGATGCTACCGGATCTCACCGTCGATGGACGGCAGCTCGATGCGCACCGACAACCCGCCGAGCCTCGGTGAGCGACCGAACTCGATTCCTCCCCCGTACTGGGCGGCGATCTCTTCCGCGATGGACAGCCCCAGCCCGCTCCCCGCCCGCGATTCGTCCAGGCGTCGGCCGCGCGCGGTCAGCTCGCCGAGCCGGGCTTCCGGAACCCCCGGTCCGTCATCTTCCACCATGACGACGACCGACGACCGGGTCGGCGCCATCCGCACACGGACACGCCCGGCCGCCCACTTGAAGGCGTTGTCGAGGACGACCCCGAAGAGCTCGGTGAGGTCTTCCCGATCACCCCGGAAGACCATGTCTGCCGGTGCCTCGAGCGTGGCCTCGACCGAACGGCCGCCGTAGATACGGCGCAGCGTGTCGAGCAGGTCGGATAGTGTTTCACGCAGGGGTACCCGGCTGGCCGGATAAGCCGGCCCCGCCAGCCGCGCACGCCGCAGCTCGTTATCCACCATCGTGTGCATGGCCGCCACGTGACGGCGCAGGCGGCCGGCCAGCTCCGGATGCTCGCTGATGGCCGGCTCACCCGCCATCTGGCGGATGGCCGCCAGCGGCGTCTTCAGCGCATGCGCCAGATTTCCCAGCGCCTTGCGGGAACGTGTAAGCCGCTGAAAGAGAAGCCCCAGCAAACGGTTGGTCTCCCCGACCAGAGGCCGCACCTCGCGTGGCACACCGACTTCCGGCAGGGCCGTGATCTCTCCGGCTTCCAGCCGGCTCACCTCCCGGCGCAGCCGCACCAGCGGCCGGAATCCGCGCTGCAGAGCCGCCTGCAGCATCACCAGCAGGACCACCAGGGCGAGCGCACCGCCCGCCGTGAGCCCCCAGTAAATCCGGCCGAGCGCACGCTGCAGCGGCGCGATGTCCTCCGCGACCGCCACCGTCATGGCCCTGCCCCCGTTGCGAACTCCGCTCACGGCTACCAGCAGCATTTCACCCGAAGGACCCGGCTTCTCGATGGTGCGGTCAACGCCCGGAGCCAGCGTCGGTACGGACAGTGCCGCGTCCCAGAGCGAGCGGGACCGGAACACTTGGCCGTCGTCGGTGGTGAGCTGATAGTAGTGGCCGGACAGGGGTTGCTCATATACCAGCGCCATGCGCCCCTGGGCTATGCTCACGCCGCCGTTGGCGTCCACGCTGGACGCGGCCAGCAGCGTGTCCCGGTCATGCATCAACCGCTCGGCGACGTAGTCCCGGAGGAAGCTGCTGACGCCGATGCCCGCGGCCGCCGCGATGGCGGCCACGGCGACGGCGAGGCTCGCGGCGGTGAGCACCGACAGCTGCCGCCTCAGGCTGGGCGCCTGGTCGCCACGACGCCGGAGCCTAGTCTCCATCGGTTACGAATACATAGCCCTGACCGCGGCGCGTGCGGATAAAACCGCCGCCCAGCTTCTGCCGCAGCCGGTTGACATAAACCTCGAGCACGTTGCTGTCCTTGTCCGCGTCGTACTCGTAGACATGCTCCATGAGCCGCGTCTTCGACAGAATGCGGCCCGGATTCAGCATGAAATACCGCAGCAGGCGGAACTCGGTGCCAGTCAGCGGGATCTCGCCGCCCTCGCCTATCGTCACGCACTGTCTCGCCTCGTCCAGCACCAGGGCACCCGCCTGCAGCCCGCCGCCTGGCGTCCCATGATATGCTCGACGGATGACTGCCAGCAGGCGCGCTGTCAGCTCCTCGGTATGGAACGGCTTCCCCAGATAGTCGTCGGCGCCGGCCTTGAAGCCTTCCACCTTTTCGTACCAGGCGTCGCGGGCAGTCAGCACCAGCACGGGCAAGGCATTTCCGGAGGCCCGCCAGCCGCGCAACACCTCGAGTCCGGAACCGTCCGGCAACCCCAGGTCCAGAACCACGGCGTCGTAGTCTTCCTCGGCGCCCAGGTGGGCCGCGTCCAGCGCATTGCCGGTTACGTCCACCGCAAAGCCGGCGACCGCCAGATCCCGCCGCAGGCCCGCCGCCAGATCCCCGTCGTCCTCCACCACCAGCACGCGCACGGTCTACTCTCCCCTGTCCAGCAGCCTGCCGGTGACGGCATCGACCCGGAGCTTCCGGACGATGCCGTCGGGCCCGAGGATCTCCAGCTCATAGCGGTAGCCGCCGCGATGGGGGTGCTCCAGCTCCACTTCGATGACGCGGCCCGGGTAGCGCCCGCGGATGCGCTCCAGGATCTCCTCCAGCGGCAGTATCTGCCCGCTGTCCCGCAGCCGACGCGCGTCGTCGTGCTCATCGGCCATGACGGCCGCCGCCCCGGCGCCGAGCAGCAGAGCGGCGGCCGCGGCGCGGAGCGCCTTACGCACCGTCGCCTCCGGCCCGCTTGTAGCCGTGCCACATGGCCGCCGCCAAGTTCTCCCGGTGCCGCAGGCTGCTGAACACCACGCCGGCCACGTGCAGCCCCACCAAGAACAGGGTGAGGTTGGCAAACAGCTCGTGAACCTCTTCCATGCCCTCGCCGAGCGTCTCAGCACCCGCCAGCCACCCGCCAAGGGGCCCGGCCCCATCCTCGGCCCCGTACATGACCAACCCCGTGGCAACCGTAAGCACCAGGCTGATCAGCAGCGCCACGATCATGGCACCACCGGCCGGGTTGTGACCCAGATAACGCCTGGCGCTGCCGGCCAGCTCGTCCTTCAGGTACCGTAGGGCGGTGCCGGGCGCGGTGACGAACTCGGCGAACCGCGCGTGGCGCGTGCCGACCACCCCCCAGAAGATGCGTACCAGCAGCAGCACCATCACCAGGTAGCCGCTCCAGACGTGGAGCCACTCGGGCTCGCCTTCGGTCAGGTAGGACGTGAAGAAGGTGACGACCAGCGTCCAGTGGAACACCCGCACCAGCGGATCCCACACCAGGACGTCATTGGATTTGGACATGGACGGACTCCTCGGCCTGTGGATGTTGCCGAGGAGATTACCGCCGACGCCTTAACTCACCATTAATCGAGGTCAACAAAAGCGCCTGTTGCGCGTAGACGCCGTACGCGGAATCAGAAAGCGGACCCGGCCCGGCGGGCCGGATCCGCTCGAGCCCCGCGCGCTCCTCAGCGACGCGGGATGCGGTACAGACCCGCCTTCACGTCCGCCGTGTAGTACAGGTCGCCGTTGTCCGCCGCCACCACGTCGTTGAACACGCCGGTGGGGGGCAGGCCTTTCACCTGCGGCAGTCCGACCGGCAGATTCTCCGCCACGACGCTGGCATCGCCGGTCTCGGTGTCGACCTCGAGGATTCGCCGGGCCCCGGCCTCCATCACCACCAGCTTCCCTGCCGGCGTCAGGTCGATGCCCTCTGGCAGCTTCAGGCCGTCCGTCACCCGGCGTTTGGACCAGTCGGCCATATCGATCGCCCAGATACGGCCGGCGGCGGTGGTGAGGTACAGGGTCTTGCCATCCTTGCTGCGCGCCACCCCGGCGGGCCCCTGCAGGCCGTCCACCACCGCGGTGCGCTGCTCGCCCTTTTCGCCGGTGACGTGCAGCAGCTTGCCGGTCCCCATCTCGGCCACCAGCAGGCTGCCGTCATCGAGCTGCAACGCCCCCTGCGGCGCCTTGAAGTCCCCCAGCGAGCGGGTGAGCTTCATGTTCGAGCGATCGTAGACCTGCACGCTGCTGGTCGCCCAGCTGGAGAGCACGACGCTGTCCTCGGTGGCGTTGGCGTTCAGGGGGTACTCGATATGCGAGGCCCACATGCGGGCGACCTCGCCGACCTCGCCGGTGCCGATGTCCATGGTGCGGAACGCGAAAACGTCGCCGATGTACATCGTGTTGCCCACCAGGGCGAGCCCGGAGGGCGAGGCCAGTTTGCTGCTGACCAGCGTGCGCACCTCGCCGGTGTCGGGATTGACCTCCTGGACCGAATCGTCGGCCATGTTGGAGACGTAGATATGATCCTGGGCATCAATGGCCAGGTTGTCCAGGGAGGGCTTGAGCTGGGCGACCTGGGTCTTCTCCCCGGTCTTGACGTCCACACGGGTGAGCACGCCGGTCTGGGTGTCCACCACGTAGAGGTTGCCCTTGGAATCGAAGTTGGCCGCGGCCGGGGTCTTGAAGCCATCGGCGACGGTCTGCATCTCGCCGGTGTCCACGTTGACCCGGACGACCTTGCCCTTGAACCAGAGCGGCCCGTAGATCCAGCCGTTGCGGATCTCGAAGCCGTTGAGGCCGCCCAGGTTCTCCTTGATCTTCCGCGGCGGTTTGCGACCGGTGGGATCGATCTCGTAGAGGGCGTCGCCCAGGAACACCTGGGTGGCGAACAGCCGGCCGTCCTCCGTGTAATCCAGGGAATTGATGCCGGGCAGGCCGGTGGCCAGCACCCGCGCGTCTCCGTAAGGCGACTTGGCCCGAATGATGCCGGCCTGGAAGGAAGTCCAGGCCATCTGGCCGTCCGGCCCGAAAGCGATGTCGTCGGCCATGCCCTGCGGCGGACCGATCAGCGTGCTCACGGCCCCGCTCCCACGGTCGACCACGGAGATGGACTGGCCAACGACGCTGCCCGCCACGAGGCGGCCATCGGGCGTGATCCCCAAGCCGTGCACGCCGAGATAGGGAATGGGTCCCACCACGGGCTCGGGCTTGCCGTACTCGGTGGCGCCTGCCGTGACGCTGAGGCCCAGTACCCCGGCCAGGAGGGCCGCCCGACACAGCCCGCGGCAGGCACCACGCATGAAATTGACCATGATCATAGTCCTCCTCGACTTTTCGCGTAGTTTTGTCGTCGGACACTTCACGGGAAGTGTCGGGCATTCATCGTACGGCAATCGCAAGGGTGACAAAACGGTCGGCTGGGACGATGCGTTCTCCTGTCCGGCCGTCGTGGGGCCTCCGGATGTTCCGATCCGTTTATAGCTTATGCGAATAAATAATTTTTAACGGATACGGCTTCGTTCTATCCTGCGGCGCAATTAAGATGCTGCCTGCCCGGCCCCACCCGACCATTGGGTGATCCTTGGCATAAGGAGGGACAAATGAGCAAGATGGCCGCCGAGCGCGTCCTGAGCGTACATCACTGGAACGACCGGCTGTTCAGTATTCGCACGACTCGCGAGCCGAGCCTGCGCTTTCAGAACGGCCAGTTCGTCATGCTCGGTATCGAGGTGAACGGCAAGCCGCTTATGCGGGCCTACAGCGTCGCCAGCCCGAACTACGAGGATCACCTGGAGTTCTACAGCATCAAGGTCCCGAATGGTGCGCTCACGTCCCGCCTGCGCCACATCAAGGAAGGCGACGCGGTGATGGTGAGCCGCAAGCCGACGGGCACCCTCGTGCTGGACGACCTGCATCCCGGCAAGCACCTCTACCTGCTGGCGACGGGGACGGGCCTGGCCCCGTTTCTCAGCGTCATCCAGGACCCCGAAGCCTACGAGCGTTTCGAGAAGGTCATCCTGATCCACGGCGTGCGCTACGTCAGCGAGCTGGCCTACGCCGACTTCATCACTTACGAGCTGCCGGAGAACGAGTTCTTCGGCGACGAGGTGAAGAAAAAGCTGATCTACTATCCAACGGTCACCCGCGAAGAGTTCCGGCACCAGGGCCGCATCACCGACCTCATCACCACCGGCAAGCTGTTCGAGGACATCGGCCTGCCGCCCATGAACCCGGAGGACGACCGGGTCATGATCTGCGGCAGCCCGGCCATGCTGGCCGACACCCGTGCCATCCTCGACGGGCGCGGCTTCCGCATCTCCCCGCGGCTGGGGGAGCAGGGCGACTACGTCATCGAGCGGGCGTTCGTGGAGAAATAGCCGGCTTGGACGCATCGCCCGGCCCATTGCCCCGGGGACGGGGTTCCCACAGTCCTTCGATCTACCACAGAGGCCTGGCGAAGGTTGTGGGAGCGGCGCCACCGCCGCGATTCCTCAATTCGCCCCATAGACCAGCTTCGGCAGCCACAGCACCAGGTCCGGGAACAGGATGCAGATGAGCAGCCCCACTCCCTGCAGGAACAGGAAGGGAATCGCCCCCTTGAAAATGATGCCCATGGAGACCTCGGGCGGGGCGACGCTCTTCAGGTAGAACAGCGCGTAACCGAACGGCGGACTGAGGAACGACATCTGCATGTTCACCATGTAGACCACGCCGAACCACAGCGGTACGTCCGCCGGGGCCACCCCCGGCAGCCCGAGGATTCCGTCGAAGGTCAGTGTCTTGGACAGCGGCACGAAGATGGGCACCGCCAGCAGCAATATGCCCACCCAGTCCAGGAACATGCCCAGGACGATGAGGATGACCATCATCACCGCCAGAATCCCGTAGGGTCCCAGCCCCGAGCCGGCCAGCAGGTCGCTGACGAATTCCTGACCGCCGTTGACGATATAGAAGCCCACGAACATCGTCGCGCCGAACACGATCCACAGCACCATGGACGTCGCCTTCAGCGTGGTCACGGTCGCGTCCCGCACGGCCGTCCAGGACAGCCGGCCGTGCAGGGCCGCCACCACCACGGCGCCGAAGGTGCCGATGCCCGCGGCTTCCACCGGTGTTGCGACACCGCTGAAGATAACCCCCAGCACTAGGACGATGAGGATGATGGGGGCGATCAGTCCGCGCAGCAGGGCCGCCTTTTCCTTGACCGAGATGCGATCCTCGATCGGCAGGGCCGGTCCCTTGTCCGGATTGATATAGCTCAGCACCGTCACGTAGAGCATGTACATGCCCGAAAGGATCAGACCCGGCACCACCGCACCCAGGAACAGCTCGCCCACCGACTGCTGGGCCACCACGGCGAACAGGATGGCCAGAATGGAGGGCGGAATGAGGATGCCCAGGGTACCCCCGGCCAGGATGGAGCCGCAGGCCATGCGGGCGTCGTAGCCGCGCTGGAGCATCGCGGGCAGGGCCAGAATGCCCATGGTCACCTCCGTGGCGCCGATGACCCCGGCCATGGCGGCCATGATGGTGGAGGCGATGATGGTGGAGGTGGCCAGGCCGCCCTTGAGGCCGCCGAGGATCTTGTAAATGGCGTCGTAGAGCTCTTCGATCACGCCCGCCCGTTCCAGCATGGTGGCCATGAATATGAACAGCGGTATGGCCGAGAGCTGGTAGTTGGTCATCATCGGGAAGATGCGCGAAGGCAGGATGTTGAGCATCTGCGCGTCCCCGAAGACGACCAGGAATACGCAGGCCAGCCCGCCCGTGACGAAGGCCAGCGGCAGCCCGGCCATCAGGAGGATGGCCAGGGAGCCGAACATCAGCACCGTCAATAGCTCGATGGAAATCTCCGCATGCACTGTCAGGCCCTCCCACCGACGGCGACGCTGAGGTCACGGATCAGCTTGGCGAATCCCTGGAGCAGGATCAGCAATGCCCCCACCGGGATCGCCAGCTTCACGGTCCAGTACTGGATCGCCCATTCCGTGAACGACACCTCCCAGGCCGACATGGAATCGGCCGCGAACGTCCAGCCTGCCCACAGGAGGGCGCCGGTGAAAATGAAGAAGAACAGGGAAGTGATGACGTCCACCACCGCCTGACCGCGCCTCGGCAGGTACTGGTAAATGACGTCGACGCGCACGTGGGATCCCTCCCGCAGGGCAAAGGCGCCGCTGAGGAGGTACTGCATGCCGAACATGAGGAACATGCTCTCGTGAGCCCAGTTGGTGGGCGAATTGAAGACGTAGCGGGCGATGACCTCGTAGTAGTAGACGAACACGGCGATCATCGACCAGTACGCCACGAAGCGGCCGGAGAAGCCGTTGATACGGTCGATGACCCAGACCACCCGCCACCAGAAGGTCTCCGGCATGGGCGGCGTGACCTCCTCTTCGGTGCGGCTGTTCTCGGCCGGCTGCGTCGGCTCCGGGGGCCCCTGGGCGGCCTTTTTCCGGGCCAGGCGCGGGATCAGGAACAGGTCGATCAGCAGCAGCACGGCGATTGCCCCCGCGAAACCGCCGGCCGTCTCGTCCGCCCGCTCCCGCTCGGCTCGCGCCCGCGCCCGCTCCTGCTCCGCCGCCTGCAGCTTCTGCTGCGCCTGGTGCGCCGCATCGGAATCCGGCCCCGAGCGCTGCTTCGCCCGGTCCAGATTGAACTGGGCGATGGTGATGTCGTTGTTGGCCGAGGAAACGTCCAGGCGCGCCTGGCGCGTGTCGACATTGCCCACCAGGATGCCGATAAACAACGGGATGTAGATCAGCCCCAGCAGACTGCGGAGGTAGAACCGGTGCAGACCGACGAAGCCGCTGGTCAGCCAAAGGAGATAGGCGATGGGCAGGGATGGCCACGTGGGCTTGCCGTGACGCTTTTCACGGCGGACCATCCACATGGCGAGCAACGGGAACAGCAACAGCCCCGACCAGTACATCCAGTGGGGCAGCACGAATGGCAGGCTCGGCATACGTCGACCTCGCGGGCATTGCGGCGTCAGGCACAAGGACGGGCGGAGCGGCCGACGGCCGCCCCGCCCGCGTTCTCGGTCACCGAATCGCTCAGCTGTACTTCAGCTCCTGACCCTTGACCATGTCCGGCGTCACATAGCCCAGCTGCGGCGACATCATGTAGTCGAGCTGGATCTTGAAGATCCGCGCCGCATCCTTGCTCTTGTTGGCCCAGGCGAACCAGCGCGGCACGGCAAGGCGGGTGAAGGCCTCCACGTCGTCCTGGGACAGGCGCGTGGCCTGGGTGCCGGCCTCCTCGAACTTCTTCCAGGCCTCCAGGTCGGCCTTCTGGATCTTGGCGTGGTGCATGTCGGAATAGACGTGCACTTCCATCTCGACGAACTGTTTCATCTTGTCGGACAGCGCATTCCACGCCCTGTTGGCCACGGTCAGGTCCATGAGGTCGACCGGCTGGTACAGCGACATGAAGCCGGGCGGCCCCATGACCACGTAGTCGGTGACCTGGTGGAAGCCGAGCGCGTAGTTGACGGCGGGACCGACGTAGTCCGCCACATCGATGGTGCCCTTCTCCAGGGCCGGAAAGATCTCGCTGCCCGGCAGCAGTGTGGTCTTCGCCCCCGCGGCCTGGAAGACCTCGGCGACCATGCCGCCCGGCAGCCGCATCTTGCGGCCCTTGAAGTCCTCGATGGAACGGATCGGCACCTTGGAGTGAATGATGTTGGCATCGTGCTGGATCGGCCCGACGTAGTGCATATCCACGCGCTGGAACACTTCGCGGGCGATTTCCAGGCCGCCGAGACTGTAGAAGAACGTATCCCACTCGCCCGGGTTGCGCAGACCCAGCGGGTACGAGCTCAGGAACACCGAGGCCGGGATCCGCCCGGCCCAGTAAAGGGTGAACGGGTTCATGGCCTCGAGGACACCGTTCTTCACCGCATCCAGCAGCTGGAAGTCGCCGACCACCTCCTTGGCGCCGTACGGCTCGAAGGCCAGCTCGCCACCGGTCTTCTCGACGATGCTGTGACACCAGTCCTTGAAGATGTCCAGGCCGATACCGCCGGGCCATGAGGTCTGCACGCGCCACTTGGTCGTCTTGGCCGCTTCGGCGTTGCGGATATAGGGCGCTCCGGTGATGGCAACCGCCCCTGCGGCGGCGGCCGCCCCCAGCAGCCGACGTCGTGCGGGGGACTGGGGCTGGTCCTCTTTGCGGGTATCTTCGAGCTTGTTGCGGTTCGTCTCGGACATAATCGCCTCCTCCTTACGGTCCGAAACGGCGTCAGCCGGCAAGCTAAGTCCAGGCAGGCGTCGTCCCAGTAGGCTGTATTTCTTATGTTTCGAAGAAGCGCGCGACGAACCCCGCCCCGGGGCCGTCGAGCGCAATCTTCGTTCCTTACTTGACTGGCACAATGCGTTGTATAGACGACTCCGCGAAGGTATGCCATGTGCGGGTGCACAATAACGGCGGCCGCCGAGCGCGGGCGCGCCGGGAAGACCGGACGCCCGGATTCGCAGCGGACTATTGCCACCGGGCGGCCTGCCGGTAAACTGTTGTCATGGTTAGGAAACGCTTCGATGATGCCACCTGCTCCGTGGCGCGGGCGCTGGACGAGGTGGGCGACTGGTGGTCGTTGCGGATCGTGCTGCAGGCCATGCACGGCACGCGGCGGTTCGTGGATTTCCGCGAAGAGCTCGGCATCGCCCGCAACATTCTCTGCGACCGTCTCAGCCGGCTGGTGGAGGTGGGTGTACTGTGCAAGGTGGACGTGGGCGAGCACGGCTGCCGCTACGAATACCGCCTGACCGACAAGGGCCGTGATCTGTTCACGGTGGTCGAGGCGTTGCGCCAGTGGGGCGACCAATGGAATCCGGCGCCAGGCGGTCCCCGTCAGAACGTGCGGGACCGGGCAACGGGCCGGCCGCTGCCGCCCCTGCGCGTGCTCGACGCTGATGGCAACCCGCTGTCGGTCCGTGACGTGGTCGTCACCGACCGCCGTACCAAGCGGCGTTCGTCACCGCCGGCCGGGCCCGATGTGCTCGAGTAGCCCAGATCGTAAGATATTGTAAACATTCCCCGCCCTGCGGGCGTCTGGATGGAGCGGCCGACGGGCTCTCGGCCGATCTCCCTTCAACGGGTTCCGCGAGGACGCAGCCGGCGACCAGCTGCTCAAGACACTGGCGCAGCGCCTTGGCGAAATCTCCCGGGACGCCGACACTGTGGTCCGCTTCGGCGGCGAGGAGTTCGCCGTGATACTTCCGGACATCGGTACCCTGCGGACGGCTCTGAAGGCGGCGGAAAAGCTGCCGGGCCGAGTGGCTCCGCCCGTGCACATTCATCATCAGGAGGTGGCGCTGACGGTGAGCGTCGGCGTAGGGAGTGGGGGAAGCGCTGAACGCTTCCCACGCGCTACTCAGCCCGTCATATCGCCGAAATCCGGCACGGCGCGCGCCGCCTGGGGCTCGTCGGCGCCGCCGGAGTGCTGTCGGCGCCAGTCGGCGGCGGTACGGTTCCGCGGCCGTCCGCCGCTGTCGGCCACTGCCTGGCGGTAACTGGACTCTTCCGCCGGCTCGTCATCCATGACGAATTCGCGGAACTCGCGGCGTGTCTTCACCAGGTCGCGGGCTGCGCCCACGGCGGCCCCCTTGAGCTTGAAGTCCTGGGACTTCAGCTGCATGCGGCCGCCGAAATAGAAGCCGATGATGATGCTCAGCAGCACCCAGTAACCTTCCGGTATCGCCTGGTAGGCCTTGGACACCTGGGTGATGCGGTCTGGATAGAACGGCGCCAAGGCAAAGAATGCCAGCACCGAGAGCGTGATCAGCGGCCGCGGCAACCGATTCAGGCCATCCACCAGGGAATCCCACCAAGTACGATTGCTGCGAGCCGAGAACTCGGCCGAGAACTGACTCAACACGGCGGCGTTCAGATCCGTGTCCGCCAGGGTCTCCTGGTGTTTGCGCTGGGCGCGGGCCTCCTTGTTCTCGACAAAGACCTCGGCCAGCTTCCGGGCAGGCTTGAGCAGCCCCGATATCCAGCTCAGCAGGTTCATGCCGGCACCTCCGGTTCGAACTCGGCGACCCGGTTCAGCCAACCCTGCAGGAAGACGGCCTGGCTGGGGTCGTTTTCGACGATGAGATGGTAGAAATTGCGCCGCTCCTCGACCAGCGCCTCGAGAAAAACCTGCCCCATGGCATCGGCCGCGCGGCGAGCGGCTGCCACGGTCTGGGGCCCGACGGCGCCATCCACGTCGATGGGCCCGAAGCCCGCGTCATTGCAGACGTTCTGGACGAACTTGATGGCCCGGCGCGGCCCGTGATTGACGGCGCTGTCGAAGACGAACGGCTGGATCAGCTCGGGCAGGCGCTGCATCCCCGGCCCCAGGAAGTAGCTCTGCTCGTAGATCTGGTGGGCGAGATCCCGGGAGAGATGGCGCACGTCGTCGACCGTGGCCGCCCGTCCCAGGTAGCGGCTCAGCGTCTTCTGGGTAATGCCGAACTTGGTGGCGCCGCCCCGGTCAAGAGGGTGGTCGACGAAGCCACCCTCCCGGCGAACGATGTCGTCGATCATCTGGTCCACGCTGGGCATGCCGCAACCTCCCCTGTCGATGCCTGCCGCCCGGGCTGCCCGCTCCTGGGTGCCCTTTTGCCTATTATAATGCAGTGCCCGCGCCGCGCGACGCTGTCAGATTCAACGGGGCAGCCAGGCCAGCCCGTCTTCGGTATTGCCGGCCGGCCGGTACTCACAACCGAACCATCCCCGATAGCCCAGCCGCTCCAGCAGACCGAACACGTGCGGGTAGTTGATCTCGCCGGTCCCCGGCTCGTGACGGTCCGGCACATCGGCGATCTGGACATGCCCGATCCAGTCCAGATGGCGCTCCAGCGTGCGCGATAGATCCCCTTCCATGACCTGCATGTGGTAGACGTCGTACTGCAGGTAGAGATTGTCCGCGTCCACCTCGTCGTGCAGGGCGCGCGCCTGGGTGCTGCCGGTGAGAAAGAACCCCGGGACGTCGCGGCTGTTGATGGGCTCCACCAGAAGCCGGATGCCGTGCTGGCGGAGGCGTCGCGCGGCCAGCCGCAGATTGGCGACGAAGGTCGCCCGCGCCTCGTTGGCGGATACGCCGGGCGGCGGACAGCCCGCCAGGCAATTCAGCTGCCGGCAGTCCAGCACTTCCGCATATTCGATCGCCCGCTCCAGCCCCTGGCGGAACTCCGAGCGGCGGGACGGATCGCAGGCAATCCCCCGATCCCCGGCCTCCCAGTCTCCCGCCGGCAGGTTGTGCAGCACCAGCGGCAGGCCGCAGCCGTCAAGCGCCCGCCGCAGCTCGGCCGGCTCATGGACGTAGGGAAACTGGCACTCCACGCCGGCAAACCCCGCCTGAGCCGCGGCGTGGAAACGCTCGAGAAACGGCCGCTCGGTGAACAGCATGGAGAGATTGGCGGCAAATGACGGCACGAGACGGATGCACCTCCCGACGTGCAGCACCCGAGGCACAGGCCGGGGCCGATCCTGTCAGTGTCCGCCAATCCCGGGGACTGTCAATACTCGGCTCCGCCCGCGGGGCTCAAGGATTCCCGGTGAGGGAGCTGGATCGTCGGACGGTAAGCCCGTCGGACCTACGCAGTTGCGGGTTCGCCGCCCACGCCGCATTGACCCCGGTGGCAGCGAGCACCGTGGAAGCGCCGACCCCGGCGCGATTCCCTAAAGAGCCCTTGGCCCCGAACCAGCCGTGCATCACCAAAACAGGCGAGCTAGACTGTCGCCTCCGAATTCCGCGGCCGACCGCTTGGCCGGCAATGCATCCCCACGGAGGAGACCCAGTGGCCTACGAAACCCTCGAGTACCAGGTGGAAGACGGCATTCTCACCCTCACCCTGAACCGCCCGGACCGGATGAACGCTTTCAACGCGGTCATGCGCCGGGAACTGATCGAGGCCTTCGACGCGGCCGACGCTGACGACGCCGTGCGCGTGATCATCGTCACCGGAGCGGGTAAGGCGTTCTGCGCCGGCGCCGACCTGGGCAAGGGCGGCGACACCTTCAACCGCGACAAGCGGGAGGACGCCGATCTCAAGGATACCCTGCGCGACGGCGGCGGCACCGTGTCCCTGCGCATCTATGGATGCCGCAAGCCCGTGATCGCCGCCGTCAATGGCGCGGCAGTGGGGGTGGGCGTCACCATGACGCTGCCCATGGACATCCGTATGGCCTCCACGCGGGCCAAGCTCGGGCTCGTCTTCGCCCGCCGCGGCATCACCATGGAAGCCTGCTCCAGCTGGTTCCTGCCGCGGCTGGTGGGCTTCCAGAAGGCCGCGGAGTGGGCCTACACGGGGCGCGTTTTCGACGCCCGGGAAGCCCTGGAAGGCGGGCTCGTGCGCAGCCTGCACGAGCCCGAAGAGCTGCTGCCGGCCGCCCGGGAAATCGCCCGGGAAATCGCCGACAACACCTCCGCCGTCTCGGTCATGCTCAACCGCCAGATGATGTGGCGCATGCTCGGCGCCGACCACCCCATGGAGGCGCACAAGATCGACTCCCGCGCCATCGCGTTCATGGGCAAGTCCGACGACGCCCGGGAAGGCGTAACCTCTTTCCTGGAAAAGCGCCCCGCCCGATTCACCATGAGCCCCAGCAAGGACGCCCCGGACTTCTATCCCTGGTGGCAGGAGCCTCCTTTCGAATGAGGCCGGCCGGCGGGCGCGGCCTTCGGGCCTCGTGCTCACGTGATCAGTGAGCGCTCCAGCGCGCCTCCCCGGAGCGCAGCGGCCCGCGGGAAAGGTTCAGCGCGTCCGCAACGCCCCCTGTCGGGCCATGATCACCCCGGCCAGCACGGCCGCCATGCCGAGGGCCTGCAGCCCACCGACCGCCTCATGGAACAAGAACCAGGCGAACAGCGCCGCCAGCACCGGCTGCAGCAGCAGGGACACCGAGCCGAACGCCGGCGGCAGGTGGGCGAAGGCATAGGCGATCAGGCCCTGCCCCAAACTCTGGGAAACCACGGCCACGCCAATCAGGACCGCCCACCCATAGACACCGTGGGGCAGCCAGGCGCCCCCCAGCAGCAGGGTCGGCGGGACCAGGCACAGGGCGGTAAACGGCGTCGACAGCGCGATCACCGTTGCCGCGCCATACTCGGCGCGCAGGCGCGCAATCGCCAGGAAATAGGCTCCGTAGAACATGGCGGTCACCAGCCCCAGCACGTCTCCCAGCAGATGGCCGGTACCAATGGTGAAACTGTCGCCCATCAGGAGGCCGGCGCCCACCAGGGCCACCGACATGCCGACCAGGAACAGCGCCGTGAACCGGGTACCGAACAGCAGGTAGGAAAAGACGGTGACGAACACCGGCGCCATGTTGGCGAACAGCGTGGCGTTGGCCACGGACGTGTGCATGATGGACACGTGCCAGAAGCCCAGATCGCCGGCGAACAGCGCGCCCGCAAGGGCGAACCCCGCCAGCGAACGCCAGCCCGCGGGGCGGCGCGCCCGGGCCGTCTCGGCGGGCAGTAGCGGCACCATCACCGCCAGGAACGGCACTGCCAGCGCCGTACGCCAGAACGCGGTGGGCAGGGGCCCCACGGCGGACAGGCGAACGAAGATGGGCGCCAGGGCGATACAGGCCGCCCCGGCCAGCAGCGCCAGGAACGCCCGGCGGGCGCGCCGGTCGTTGACGACGACTGCCAGCTGGTAGGTGGCCGCCGTCACGCCGCGGTCAGCCGGTCTTGGCGGCGCTGGCCAAGTCCAGTCCCAGCACCTGCTCCAGCTCCCGCAGCGCGGGCCCGGGTTCGGCAACCTTGATGGTGGTCATGCCCATCTCACGGGCGGGCTTGAGGTTGATGCCCAGGTCGTCCAGGTAGACGACTTCCTCGGGCGCGACACCCATCTGCTCGCAGGCATGGCGGTAAATCCGGGGGTCGGGCTTGCGCAGGCCCAGCCGCGAAGACTCGATCACCTGCTCGAACAGCCCCATCACGGCCTCGATCTCCCCGGCACGCTCCAGGGAGCGCTGCATGCCGGGGCCCTCGCCGGCCCGCATGTTGTTGGTGATGCAGGCCACCCGGAAATCCCCGCGGATGCGCTCCAGGGCCGCCACCATGTCCGGGCGCAGGTCTCCGGCCAGCAGCTCGATCACCTTGCGCCCGGGCACGGGATGCCCCGCCGCCCGGCTCTCTGCTTCGAACGCCCGGTCGAACGCGTCCTGGTCCAGCTCGCTGCGCTCGAAGCGGGCCCAGGCGTTGCGGTCGGGGTTGCGGGCATTGATGCCGCGCAGGAAGTCCCGCGGCAGCCCGTTCTCCGCCTCGAACCGGCGGAAGTTCTCGAACGGACTGGTGGTCAGCACGCCCCCGAAGTCCCAGAAAACGGCTGTAATGGTCATGTTGCTCGCTGTGCTTGCCCTGTGAAGAATCGCACCTTAGCGCACTCCGCCGCGACCGCGGAAGCGCGGGAAATGGTTCAGCGCCTCCCTAAATGCGACGGTTGGCGCCTTCCCAGTACCGCTCCCGCAGCCGATGCTTGGCCACCTTGCCATTGTCGTCGCGGGGCAGCTCCGTCACCAGCTGGATGCGGCGCGGGATCTTGTAATCGGCGATGCGCTCGGCCAGGAAAGCACGCACGCTCTCAGGCGTAACGGTGGGATCCTGAGTCTCCACCATGCCTGCCAGTGATTCCCCGTACTCCTCGTCCGGCACGCCGAACACCGCGCAGTCGCCTACCCCCGGCATGGCATGCAGCACCTGCTCGATCTCCGCCGGATAGATGTTGACTCCCCCGGAGATGACCATATCCGACGCCCGGTCGCAGACGTAGAGGTAGCCCTCCTCGTCCAGGTAGCCCACGTCGCCGACGGTGGCGAGACCGTCCAGCTCCGCGGCCTCCCGCGCGTCGGGGCGGTTGACGTAGGTGAAATCGCTGAACGCCGGCTGCCGGCAGTAGATGAGGCCGGGCTCGCCCGGCGCGCACTCGTGGCCGTCCTCGCCGATGATCCGGATCACGGCCTCCCCAATGGGTCGGCCGACACTGCCGGGCTTGCGCCGCGCGGACTCGGGGTCCTGGATGGTGATCATCCCGGTTTCGCTGGAGGCATAGGTCTCGTGGATCACCGGCCCCCACCAGTCCAGCATGGCCTGCTTGACGTCCGGGGCGCACGGTGCGCCGGTGGACGCCACGAACCGCACCGAGGACAGGTCGTAGCGCCGCTTGACCGCCTCGGGCAAGCGCAGCAGACGCACGTACATGATGGGCACCAGGTAGACGGTGTCCACGCGGTGGCGCTCGATGAGCGCGAGCGTCTCTTCCGGGTCGAAGCGCGGCGCCAGCACCAGGCACTCGCCCTGCAGCATGGCCTGGGCGGAAAACGAGCTGGGGGCGCTGTGATAAAGCGGGGCCGAGACCAGGGCACGCACGCCGGGCACGATACCCCAGGCGGCCTCGATCACCGCCTGGATGCGTTCCTGGGCGGCAGCGCGCTCCTCTGGGCTCATGGCGCGGCGCTGGACGCCCTTGGGCCGACCCGTGGTCCCCGACGTGTAAGGCATATGGCCGCGGGGCATGCGCTCCGGTCCCTCGTAGGGAGACTGATCCGACAGCCAGCGGCGAAAATCCTGGTGAGCGGGATCCGCCACCTCCGCCTGCCCGTCCGGGAAATGCGGGGCCACCAGCACCGGCATGCCCTCGGGTACCGCGTCGGCCACGTTGGGCAGCAGGTCCTCGTGGACGATGAGCACCCTGGCGTCGGAATCCCGCAGGATGTAGCCCGCCTCGTCGGCCTTGAAATGCCAGTTGATCGGGCAGTAGAAACAGCCGGCGACCCGGCAGGCCTGGATGACCTCTATGAATGCCGGGTCGTTGCGCAGCATGACGGCGACCACGTCGCCCTCCGCCACGCCCAGCGCCGCCAGCCCCCCGGCCAGCTTCCCGGCCCCGGCGTCGATCTCGGCGCCGGCGAAACGGTGGTCGCGGAATATCAACTCTGCGGTCATTGTCCCTCCTCTCTTGCAATCGGCGGTATCCGGCCCGTATCTCTGTCCTTGGATCGGGTATAAAGTGGCCCGGGGTCGGTCATCGGTCGGACCGCCACGATTCCAGGCAGTATCCGGGGGCCGGCGCATCGACGTTCATAGTGCAACAGGATGGCCGCTTCGTCCCGACCTGCTCCGCAATTCGACGCCGGGCCGCGCCCGGAATCCGCAGAAGCCGCCAAGCAAAGGGAGTGGATCATGACCATTGCAACGGGAGACAAGATTCCGTCCGCCAAGCTGTTCCGCATGGGGGAGAAGGGCCCCGAAGCCGTATCCACCGACGACATCTTCGCCGGCAAGCGGGTGGTGCTGTTCGCCGTGCCCGGGGCGTTCACGCCGGGCTGCTCGCAGACCCACATGCCCGGGTTCGTCGTCAAAGCCGACGACATTCTGGCCAGAGGTGTGGACACCATCGCCTGCGTCGCGGTCAATGACGCCTTCGTCATGGATGCCTGGGGCCAGGATCAGAACGCCGACCGCATCGCCATGCTGAGCGACGGTAACGCGGAGTTCGCCAAGAAGCTGGGACTGGACATGGACGCCAGCGGCGCTGGCCTGGGCATCCGCAGCAAGCGCTATGCCCTGATCGCCGACGACGGCGTCGTGCAATGGATCGGGGTGGACGACAAGGGCGTGGACAAGAGCAGCGCCGAGTCCGTCCTCCAGAATCTCTGAATGGTGATCCCCCATCACGCTCCGACGGCCCTGGGCCAGCGCCCGGGGCGCGTCCCCATGCCACCGCTCGGACGAGGGAGGTTCCAAGTCCGCGGTTACCAACCCGGTCACACAAAAGCACATCGACCCCCCGCTACCATGCGCGTCGCTCGCGACGGTCCCGAACCCTGGCACAGGTCGCGGAACGCACGTTGCTGCACACCGACCCGTTGGCCAGCAACTTCGATTTGCTGGTCAAGGGCTTCAAGGTGCGGACGACCGATCAGATGCAGGGCTGACGCCACCCCGGCTTTACCCGAGCCCGGCCGAGGCGGTAACTTACTAGGGAAACACTGAAGTATTCCCGCGAGGCTCTGCGTGCCAGAATCGTTCGCTGGCTAGGCGGCGTTCGCAGTGAATGGCCGTAGCCCTTTACAAGAACGCCAACGACGCCAGGGGGCGATTCTGGCGCGCCCTTCGGGGCTTACAGGCGCGCCCGCAACCAGCGTTGCGCTGCTTGACTGTACCGGCAGTACAGCCTGCGCAACGCGTCATGGACCTTCTCAGTAATCGACTCGGGCTGGCGTAAGCCCGCCGAAGGTTGAGGTTGGCACCACCGGCACTCGCAACAAACTACGAACGCGCCTGTAAGCCAGAGCCACGCGCGAATACTCCAGTGTTTCCCTAGCCCGGCCGGCTGTCGATCGCTCGCGATGCGTTCGACAGCCGGCGAACGCATCGCCCACGCGCCGGAACACGCTGCCATGTCGCTATCCCTTTCGGTACTGGACCTCTGCCCCATCGGCACCGGGTACACGGCCTCGACGGCCCTTCACAACTCCATCGACCTGGCGCGCCGGGTCGAAGCCTTCGGTTATACCCGCCACTGGGTCGCCGAACATCACAACATTCCCAGCGTCGCGAGCTCCTCGCCGGAGGTGCTCATCGCCCGCCTGGCCGAGGCCACCCAATCGCTGCGCATTGGCTCGGGCGGCGTGATGCTGCCCAATCACGCACCGCTGAAGGTCGTGGAGACCTTCCGCACACTGGAGGCGCTGTTCCCCGGACGCATCGACCTCGGCCTGGGCCGCGCGCCGGGCACCGACCGCACCACGGCCGCCGCCATGCGCCGATTCATGGATACCCGCAACGCCGAGGAGTTCCCCGCCCAGCTGGCGGAGATGCTGGCTTTCGACAACGACGAGTTTCCGGACGACCACCCGTTTCGCGCTGTAACGCCCATGCCCAACGACGTGACCCTGCCCCCCATCTGGCTGCTCGGCTCCAGCGGCCACAGCGCGCGGCTCGCCGCCGAGTGGGGGCTCGGCTACGCCTTCGCCCGGCATATCAACCCCGAGGGCGGAGTGGAGCTGCGCGACTACCGGCGCCACTTCAGGCCGTCCGCCTACCTGCACAAACCCAGCGCCATTCTGGCCGTCGCCGCGGTCTGCGCCGACACCGCCGAGGAGGCGGACCGCCTGGCGGCCTCGCTGCGGCTGACCTACCTGCGGCTGCGCACCGGCCGGCCCGCGCCTGTACCCACGCCGGACGAAGCGCTGGCGTACCCCTACTCCGACCACGAGCGGGCACAGCTGGACGCGCTACGCCCCATGCACGTGGTCGGAGACCCGCAGAGCGTCAAGGCGCGTATCGAGTCACTGGCAGAGGAGACCGGCGCGGACGAGGTCATGATCGTTACCAACATCCACGGTCATCGCGCGCGGGTACGTTCCTTCGAGCTGCTGGCGGAGGCCTTCGAGCTGCCGCCGCGGCAGGGCACTCGAGGCAAGGCCGACGGGTTCACACCGACGCCGCCACGTTGACGCGGTTGCGGCCCTGCCGCTTGGCTTCGTACAGGGCGGCATCGGCGCGCGCCAGCAGGCTTTCCACCGAATCACCGTGCTGAAAGGTAGCGACACCCGCGGAGACGGTGATCCGGGCATCGGGATGGATGGCGCTCCAGCGATGCGCCGTGATCATGTCGCGGATCCGCTCCAGGATGGCTTCGGCCTGACCGGCGCCGGCGCCTGGCAGCAGCACCAGGAATTCCTCGCCGCCGTAGCGGCCAAGCCGATCGCAGTCGCGCAGGCCCGCCGTCAGCAGCCGGCTGAAGCGGGACAGAATCCGGTCCCCCACCAGGTGCCCGCAGCGGTCGTTGACGGCCTTGAAGTGATCCAGGTCGAGCATCGCCACCGAGAAGACGCCGCCCGAGCCGGAGACGTTCCGGTGCTCGCGCGCCACCAAGGACAGGATGGCGCGCCGGTTGAAGGTCTGGGTCAGCTCGTCGACGTTGGCCAGCCGCTCCACTTCGTTCACGGAGGCGCGCAGCGCCTGGTTGCGGTCCCGCAATCGGTCCCGCAGGCGGTTGATCCGACCGCTGATGAGCGACACCCGCCCCATGACCGAGGCGAGAGCCAGCCACAGCACCGCCTGCTGCGGAATGCTCGCCACCGGGAAAGCCAGACGATCGCCCACGGCGAACAGCACGGCGCCCGCCGTCAGGCTGACAGCGGCCCAACCGGCCAGGAACTGGCGCACGGTCATCGTCAGGGTGCCGAAAGCGGCAACCACGAACATCGTGGCCAGGAACAGGCCACCGATCTGTGGGGCCAGATAGAGAAAGACCAGCTGCAGCAGGTAGCCGATCGAGAGCTGGGGGATGGTCATGTTGGGATCGGCGAGGCCGAGGTTCCAGCCGCCGCGCATGACCGCGTAAAATCCGGCGCAGATCAGCCACGCCGGCAGCACGTAGGCGGCAGCCAGGCCATGGGGCGCCGCCCCGGTGAGCTCGAACGCCCAGATCCAGATACCGTCGAGCCCGTAGCTCGCCGCGGAAACGCCCAGAATGGCACTCCGCTCCCGCTGCATGGCCCGCAGCCGGGTTTCGTTGTCGTCGTATGCGTCCACGGCCGGTCCCCGGGGCGCCGCCACTGTCCGGCCGCCCGACGCCGCCCGGACGAACGCCGCCAGAGCCCTGACAGCACCCCCTGATACATCCCCCCACCGGTCCACCGGTGAATCCCAGTACAACGGGTACAGGTTACCGTCCCGGACACGGGTGTCTGTGACCTTGCTCAACTTTCCGTCCACCTCATCGGGAGGAAACCGGAGCGGATTGCCGGTGGCCGCCTGTTTCGGCGACAGGCCGATACGTATAGGTCACGGTGGCCCGGGCATCCAGCACTGAGTTCTCCACACCGACATCGGTATCAGCATTGTCGGCGGCGCGCACGGTCAGACGGGAGCGTTCCGCGATGTAGGCCAGATACAGGGGGCCGATGCCGACGAAGCCGCCCAGGGTGCCTTCAAGCCGGTCGCTGCCGTACATCGCAACGTACCAGTCCACCATCACCGCGCTGTCCTCGCTGGGCGGGGCCTGGTCCCGGCCGTTCGCGGGGAACCGCAGCAGGATGCCGCCGGGTTCGATGTTCGCCGTCTCGGTTACCGCGAACTCGCCGCGATAAACGAACCGCTTGCCCGTCCGCGCAGCGTAGGCCAGGGAGCCCGAGGCCGTTCCGGATACCTCGACCTGCACGGAGAGCAGCCGGCCCCGGACGGGATCGAAACGCTGCAGTGGTCGATATTGCGGCGGACCGCCGCTGAAGTACACGGTCTGCTGGAGCACTTCGGTCGCCCGTGCGGGCTGGGGCGCGAGCAGCAGCCCGAGCAGGATGCCGAGCAGCGGGATGGCCCGGGCGGATGTGCAGAGGGTCTTTCCGTATACCATCATGGTGCCCTCTCCTTGTGGGCCCCTTCTTCAAGGTTAGCCCGCAAACGGGGAAGACGCCACGACGGGCCGCACGCCCGCCGAATGCTGCTTTGCGCGGCGGTTTCCATTACGATCTGGACAGGCCTGTCGGGAAGGCCCAGATAAACGATAGGCGCGAGCTCCCCCGGTGGAGTCGCGCGACCAGGAGGAGAGCCCCCATGTTCGACCGCCATTACGCAAAATGGCCCGAGAACGCGCCCAAGACACTGACCCTGCCGGAGACCAGCATCTACCGGAATCTGGAGATCTCCGCGCTGCGTTACCCCGGTAAGACCGCCATCAACTACTACGAGACGCCGATCACCTATGCCGAGCTGGAACGCGACGCCGAGGCCATCGCCGGGTATCTGCAGCGGCTGGGCGTGGGCAAGGGCGACCGGGTGCTGCTGTTCATGCAGAACAGCCCCCAGTTCGTGATCGCCTATTACGGCATTCTCCGCGCAAACGCGGTGGTGGTGCCGATCAATCCGATGAACCGCACCGCCGAGCTGACTCACTATCTCCAGGACACGGGCGCCAGAGTGGCGCTCTGCGGCCAGGAGCTGTTCCCGCAGATCGCGCCGCTGATCGGCGCGGACTCCCTCACCGACGTCATCGTGGCCGCCTACGGCGACTACGTCAGGGCACCCACGGCGCTCACGCTGCCGGAGCATGTGGCCATGGAACGGGTTCCCGTCTCCCAACCCGGCGCCCATCTCTGGGCCGATGTGATCACCGCCGGTGCGGAGCCGGGGCCGCATACCGCCGGCCCGGACGACTACTGCGTGTTTCCGTACAGCTCCGGCACCACGGGCGCGCCAAAGGGCTGCATCCACACTCACCGCTCCGTCATGGCCACCGTCCTGGGCGGGGTGAACTGGTTCCGAAACAACCCGGAGTCCGTGCTCCTCAGCACGCTGCCGATGTTCCACGTCACCGGCATGCAGAGCGGCATGAACAGCCCCATCTACATGGGCGCTACGGTGGTAATGATGACCCGCTGGGACCGGACCACCGCCGCCGAGCTGATCGAGCGCTACCGGATTACCGGCTGGACCAACATCACCACCATGGCCATCGATTTTCTCTCCGACCCGGAAGTCCGCAAGCGCGACCTCTCCAGCCTGCAGACCATCGGCGGCGGCGGCGCGGCGATGCCGGCGGCCGTGGAGGCCAAGCTCTACGAGCTCACGGGTCTGCGCTACATCGAGGGCTATGGGCTGTCGGAGACTATCGCGGGCACCCATATCAACCCGCCGGACGCGCCCAAGGCCCAGTGCCTGGGCATCCCGATCTTCGGCGTGGACTCGCGGATCGTCGATCCGGACACGCTGGAGGAGCTGGGACCCAACGAGACCGGCGAGATCGTCTCCCACGGCCCACAGGTCTTCCAGGGTTACTGGAACCGGCCCGAGGAGACGGCCGCGGCCTTCATCGAGCTCGACGGCAAGCGCTTCTTCCGCACCGGCGACCTGGGCTACTACGACGAGGAGGGTTACTTCTTCATCGTCGACCGCCTGAAGCGCATGATCAACGCCTCCGGCTACAAGGTGTGGCCGTCCGAGGTGGAGTCGCTGATGTACGCGCATCCGGCCATCCGCGAGGTCTGCGTCATCGCCTCGCCCCATCCGCGCCGCGGCGAGACCGTGAAGGCCGTGGTGGTGCTGGATCCGGAGTATCCCGAACCGGTGGACGAGCAGGGCATCATTGCCTGGTGCCACGAGCAGATGTCCGCGTACAAATGCCCCGAGCTCGTGGAGTTCGCCGGAGATCTGCCCCGATCGCCCACCGGCAAGGTCATGTGGAGGGCGCTTCAGGAGCAGGAACGCGAGGCGGCGGCTGCGGACTGACCCGATCCGCGCCGGTCCGACCGCCGTCGGCGGCCGGACCGGCGCCTCTCACGCCGCGTGCGCGAGGACGATCTTGCCGAAGTGCTTGCCCGCCTCCATGTGCCGGAACGCGTCGGCGGCCCGATCGAACCCGAACCGCGTGTCGACCACGGGCCGGAGACCGTGGTAGGCGATAGCGCGATTCATGGCCTCGAAGCTCCTGCGGCTGCCCACGACGATCCCCTGCAGGTCGACGCACCGCATCAGTATCATCCGAACGTCGAGCGTGGTCTCGGCGCCCGCGACCACACCGATCATGCTGACCCGGCCGCCGATACCCACTGCCGTGAGCGAACGCTGCAGGGTGCCGGCACCGCCCACCTCCACCACGTGGTCGGCACCCTGGCCGTCGGTGAGCTCCTTGACGCGCTCCTGCCACTCCGGCGTCTGGCGATAGTTGATCGTCTCCCACGCCCCCAGTTCCCGGGCCCGGGCCAGCTTCTCATCGCTGCTGGAGGTCACGATCACCCGGGCGCCGGCCAGCGCGGCGAACTGCAGGGCAAAGATGGACACGCCGCCGGTGCCCAACAGCACCACCGTGCGCCCCGGCTGGGCCTCGCCGTGCTCCATCACCGCGCTCCAGGCAGTGACCGCCGCGCAGGGCAGGGTCGCGGCCTCCTCGAAGCTGAGGTGGTCCGGGATGGGGACCGCCCCGGACTGGTCCAGAACCACGTACTCGGCAAGCATGCCGTCCCGCGGCCCGCCCAGGGTGGAACGCCGGTACGCAGCGCTGAAAGGGCCCGCCTGCCAAGCCTGGGCGAACAGGCCGGCCACCCGGTCGCCCACGGCCAGGGACTGCACGCCTTCCCCGACCTCGACCACTTCCCCCGCACCGTCCGAGAGCGGCACCAGCGGCAGCTTCTGGCGCGGATTGTAGGTGCCCAGCACGGTCATCAGGTCCCGGTAGTTAAGCGACGAGGCGTGCACCCGGATCAGGACCTGCCCCGGCCCGGGCCGCGGCGCGTCGCGCTCCACGCAGGCCAGATTGTCGATGCCGAACTCGCGAAACTCGTAGACCTTCATGTCGCCTCCCAGGGTTCTCCGGTGTACGATCGGGCCGTCTGCCGACCCGGGGGCGGGGGGTCCGCCCTGTTCGTTCAACAGGGCAAGCCTACGCTATTCGGGGCCACGGTTCGTAGCCTTGTGACCGATCCGCCCCGGACGGCGCCGGCGGAGATCGAGGCGAGGCAACAACGGCGGAACGAACCCCTATGGGAGAGAGCACGATGAGCGAAGAGCTGCGCATCGACGTGGCCGACGGCGTCATGACGGTCCGCTTCAACCGGCCGGAGAAGAAGAACGCCCTGACCCACGCCATGTACGGGGGCGTCGCCGACGCCCTGGCGGAGGCCGACCGGCGCGACGACGTGCGAGTGGTGCTGCTGTGCGGGACGGAGGACTGCTTCACGGCCGGCAACGATCTCAACGACTTTTTGAACAACCCGCCGCGCGGCGAGGACCGGCCGGCCGCACGCTTCCTGGAGGGCCTGACCCGGCTCCAGAAGCCCATGGTTGCTGCCGTCAACGGTGTCGCCGTCGGGGTGGGTACGACCATGCTGCTTCACTGCGATATGGTCTACGCTGGCGAGGGTGCCCGGCTCCAGCTGCCGTTCGTCAATCTGGCCCTGGTGCCCGAGGCCGCCTCCAGCATGCTGTTGCCGGAGATGGCGGGTCACCACCGGGCCGCCGAGCTGCTGATGCTGGGCGAGCCGTTCGACGCTGCCCAAGCCCTCGCCCTGGGCATCGTCAACGACGTCTTCCCGGACGGGGAGGTGCAGCAACGCGCCCGCGAGGTGGCACTGAAGCTCGCCGCCAAGCCCCCGGAGGCCCTGCGCCTGACCAAGGCGCTGATCAAGCGGGGCCGGGGCGAAGCCGCCCGGGAACGCATGCAGGTGGAGAGCGAGCACTTCAGCGCCCAGCTGAAGTCCGCGGAAGCTCGCGAGGCGATGCAGGCCATCATGGAGAAACGGAAGCCGGACTTTGCCAAATGAGGAATCGCGGCCATGGGCCGCGATTCCTCCGACAAAAGCGCCGGAACCGGGCCTGCGGCCGTTTTCCCGGGCTACTCCCCGATGAGGAAATCCTCCGCGTCCATGTCCATCAGGCTCGCGGCGCCGGAGTGCATCGCCTCGATATGGGTGCGGGTGCGCGGCAGCACGCGCTGGAAGTAGAAGCGCGCGGTCTGCTGCTTGGCCCGGTAGAAGGCTTCCTCTTCGGTGTCCTCGGTCAGGCGCTCGGCGGCAATGCGGGCCATGTCCGCCCAGAAGTAGGCCAGGCACACGTATCCCGCGTACATCAGGTAGTCCACCGCCGCGGCGCCGGCTTCGTCGGCATTGCGCATGGCCTTCATGCCGATCTTCATGGTCAGGTCGCCCCACTCCTTGTTGAGCGCCTTGAGGGGCTCGACGAACTCCTTGACGGCCTTGTTGCCGGAGTTGGCCTTGCAGAAACGGTGGATCTGCCGTGTAAAGGGTCGCAGGTTCTCGCCCCGGCTCTGGAGCACCTTCCGGCCCAGCAGGTCGATGGCCTGGATCCCGGTGGTCCCTTCATAGAGCGTGGAGATGCGGGCGTCGCGTAGATTCTGCTCCATGCCCCATTCGGCAATATAGCCGTGGCCGCCGAATACCTGCATGCCGTGGTAGGCCGACTCGAAGCCCACCTCGGTCAGGAAACCCTTGGCAATGGGGGTCAGCAGGGCCAGCAAGCGCTCGGCCTCCTCGCGCGCGGCCGCGTCCTCGCTGCGGCCGGCGATGTCCACCAGCTTGCAGCAGTAGTGCATCATCGCCCGACCTCCCTCGGCGAAGGCCTTGGTGGTGAGCAGCATGCGCCGCACGTCGGGGTGCACGATGATCGGATCCGCAGGCTTGTCCGGGGCCTTCTTGCCGCTCAGCGAGCGCATCTGCAGCCGCTCGCGCGCATAGCGCGCGGCGCCCTGGAAGGCCACCTCCGCATGGCAGAGCCCTTGGGAAGCCGTACCGATGCGCGCGGCGTTCATGAACGTGAACATGCAGTTCAGGCCCTTGTTGGGCGGGCCGATGAGAAAACCGGTGGCGCCGTCGAAGTTGAGCACGCAGGTGGCGTTGCCGTGGATACCCATCTTGTGCTCGAGCGCGCCGCAGTTGACGGCGTTGCGCTCGCCGGCCTCGCCGTCCGCCGTGGGCAGGAACTTGGGCACGATGAACAGGGAGATGCCCTTGGTGCCGGGGGGAGCGTCCGGCAGCCGCGCCAGCACGATGTGAATGATGTTCTCCGCCATGTCATGGTCGCCGGAGGAGATGAAGATCTTCGTGCCGTTGATACGATAGCTGCCGTCGTCCCGGGGCTCGGCCTTGGTCCGCAGCAGACCGAGATCGGTGCCGCAGTGGGCCTCCGTCAGGCACATGGTGCCGGTCCATTCGCCGGTCACCAGTTTGGGCAGGTAGGCGCTCTTCTGCTCGTCGGTGCCGTGGGCGTAGATGGTGCGCTTGCAGCCCTGGGACAGGCCCTGGTACATGCCCCACGCCCAGTTGGCCTCGCCGATCATCTCTCCCAGAGAGAAAGCGAGCGACTCCGGCAGCCCCTGGCCGCCGAACTCAGGGGACTGGGAAAGGCTCGGCCAGCCGCCTTCCACGTATTGCTGATACGCCTCTTTGAACCCCTTGGGCGTGGCGACCTCACCGTCCTTCCAGGTGCAGCCTTCCTCATCGCCGCTGCGGTTCAGCGGCGCCAGCACCTGCTCGCTGAACTTCGCGCCTTCCTCCAGGATGGCCTTGACCATGTCCGGCGTCGCTTCTTCGCCCCCCGGCAGGTCCGCATAGTGGGCCGGGTAGTCGAGAAGCTCGTCGCGGACGAACTGGATATCCCTCAACGGCGCCTTGTACTCGGGCATGGGTCCCCCTCAAGCCGTGATTTCCGATTGGCGCGCAGTTTTACCTGAACCCGTGCGGCCGCGGAAGAGCGGCCCGGGCATTATCAGACGCACGGTCGTCCCCATACGCTCGGGCGTCGTGGTCGGAGCAGCGCCGAGAGACCGCGTGACCAGTGCGTTCAAGTCGACGGGTTCACAATTGCCGTAGTGTCGAATTTAAAAATCCAATAATGTCCGGGGGAGTCCATTGCCGGATCACCGGAGTGTTGTGGCGGGCAAACGGCGGTGCGACCGCTCAAACTGCCGCAGCCGTATTCATCTCCTCGAGCTCCTTGCCCGGGCAGACGTTTGGCCGAGTGAGGCGGCATGCGGCGCCGTCGTGCCGTCGCGGGGATGAAGGGCCGCCTGTCAACCGGCGGGATAGACAGGGCCCGCCCGGCCATGGGCGGTCCTATACTGACGCACGACCAAAACGAGTGCGGCATCGGCATGTACCGGACCAAGCCGCCTTCGCTGTGCAGAGGGGCTGTCTTCCCGGAGAAGACACGCAGTGCACTGCGGGGTCTTGAGAGGAGGAAACAGGGATGAGCACAACTGGCGCACCTAGCCCGAAAACACTCGTCTATGCGGGCGACCACTGGCTGATCGTCATGGGCCGGGTACCCAATGTCGGAGACCACCAGCATCCGGCCCCGGCATTCTGCTTCGGTCTGGACCGGCCGTTCGAGGTTCGCGATCCGGCCTCCGGCAAACTGAGCCGCTACGAGAGCCTCCTCGTCCCCACCGAAACCCGCGGTCCACTGATCGCCGCCGAGGGTCAGGCGATGGCCTTCGTCTTCCTCAGCGCGGAGCACCCCGCCTATTACGCCCTGCGGCGCTGGGCCTGCACGGCGCCGATCCCTGGCGGGGTGCCGGCGGCCGAAGAAATGCTGGCCCTGCTGCGCCGGGTTTACCGCGAGGCCCCGCCGTTCGAGACCGTTCAGCAAGGCATGGAGGCGATTCTTGCCAAGGTCCACGGGCGGCAGCCCGATCCGCGGATAAGGCAGGCGCTGGCGGCATTGCGCCGCGACGACTCGGGCAGTCTGAGCCTGGAGGCCGTGGCCCGGCAGGTCTGTCTGTCTCCGAGTCGGCTGGTGCATCTGTTCAAGGAAGAAACCGGCGCCACGTTCCGTCGCCAGCGACTTTGGATGCGCATCATGCACTCCACCACCCTCGCCACGCGAACCCGGAGCCTGACCGATATCGCCTCGGCGGTCGGCTTCTCCGACCTGGCCCATTACAGCCGCACCTTCCGTCGCGTTTTCGGCATGAAGCCCACCAGCATCATCCGCTTCGACGGTTCGATGCTGGTGTACACCGAGCGCTACCGGCACTGCCTGGGCACACCCCCCCTTCAGTCCGCCGCCGCCCAGCCGGTACCGTGGACGCTGGGCTCGGGCTCGCGGCAGCAGGGCCTCGCGGAAACCGGAAACCGCAGCGTTCCGGGCACCCGCGGAGGGCCGCCGCCCCACTGAGCCTCAGCCGTGTCCGGACTGGAAAGCACGGCATCTATTGTGCAAAGTTAGCGGTGAAAATCCCCCGCGTCGGCGCGGGGGACAACTATAAGCGGCCGGCATTCGGGTCGTGAAACCGGCGTCGGACGGCGAATCCGACCTTGGAGGAGGAAAAAACGTCATGGCAGAGTCTCCATCGGAGCGCGGTGCCGGCCCGTCGATCGAGGGCAAGAGCGGCTTTGAAGCCTACGATTCCCGCCCGTGGCTCAAGCATTACGAGGGTCGCACCCCGGATCTGGGCCCTCTGCGGTATACGAGCCTGGGCGACCTGATCAGTCAGGCGAGCCGCGAATACGCCTCCAAGCCGGCGTTCTCCACCTGCCTGCCCACCGGTACCGTGGGCTCATTGACTTTCGCGGAGGTCGACCGCCTGTCCGACCAATTCGCGGCCTACCTGCGGTATCACCTGGGACTGGACAAAGGCGAGCGGGTAGCCATCCAAAGCCCCAATTGCATGGCTTATCCGATATTCATCTTCGGGGCAGCCAAGGCCGGCTGCGTGGTGGTCAACATTAACCCGCTGTATACGGTGCCGGAGATCGAGCACACGCTGAAGGACTCCGGCGCCAAGCTGCTGGTGATGATCGACATGTTCGCCGAAAAGCTGCCCAAGGTCCTCCCCCAGAGCGAGGTCCGCACGGTGCTGACCACCAGCGTGGCGGATTTCTTTCCCGGGCCGAGCAAGGCCATCGTCAAGACCGTCCAGAAGCTGAAGAAGATGGTCCCGAAATGTCCGGTGCCGGCCACCCCGTTCCCCAAGGCGCTGGCGCTCGGCGCAAAGGCCCTGTCGACCGGGAACAGCGTGAGCAGCATCAAGGTGGACCTGGAGGACCTGCTGGCGCTGCAATACACGGGCGGGACTACCGGCCGCTCCAAGGGCGCCATGCTGACTCACCGCAACCTGGTGGCCAACATCGCTCAGGCGAACGAGAACATCTCCGACGGCCTGCCGGACAATCGGACCGCCCTCACCGCCCTGCCCATGTACCATATCTTCGCCCTGGGCGTGGCAGGCATCTTCTACAGCATGGGCGGACACAACGTGCTGATCCCGTCGCCCCGGCCGGTAGCCAACCTGAAGCCGGCATTCGACAAGTTCGACATCACGTTCTTCACCGGGGTCAACACTCTGTTCCAGGGGCTGCTGAACGAGCACTGGTTTCACGACAACCCGCCCCCCAACCTGGAGATCACGATCGGCGGCGGCACGGCGGTGCAGAACGCCGTGGCGGAACGCTGGGAGAGCGTTGTTGGCTACCCGATCTACCAGGCCTACGGGCTGACGGAGACCAGCCCGGGGGTGACGGCCAACCCGACCGGGCAGAAGAACCGGATCGGCAGCATCGGCATACCCAATGCGAGCACCTACGTGCGCATCGTCGACGACGACGGCAACCCCATGCCGGTGGGCGAGCCGGGAGAGCTGATCGTCAAGGGTCCCCAGGTGATGAAGGGCTACTGGAACCGTCCGGAAGCGACCGAGGAGGCCCTCGAGGACGGCTGGTTCCATACCGGTGACATCGCCAAGATGGATGAGGAGGGTTACTTCTACATCGTCGACCGCAAGAAGGACATGGTCATCGTCTCCGGGTTCAACGTGTACCCGAACGAGGTAGAGGAGGTGCTGGCCAAGCATCCCAGCGTCCGCGAGGTCGGCGTGGTCGGCGTCCCGGACGAGGAAACCGGGGAGGCCGTGCGGGCCTACGTGGTCACGGATGACGAGAGCCTCACCGAGGACGCCCTGCGCCGTCACTGCAAGGAATACCTGACCAACTACAAAATCCCCAAGCAGTTCGTGTTCCGCGACACCGAGTTGCCCAAGACGCCGGTGGGCAAGGTGCTCCGCAAGGATCTGCGAGCCGAAGCCCTGCAGGAGGTCGGAGCGGCCCACTGACGCCCACGCTCCCCGGGCGGAGGTGGCCCATCCCTCCGCCCGGGGCGGTACCACGGAATCCTGGTTCGAGCCCGCCCACGCCCTGCTCCCTACGCATCACCCGTCGCGACGCGACCCACGGTCGATCCGGCAAGATCATTCAAGCAGCCGAACCGGATAACCGCTAACGCCGGAACTGGGTGAGCCAGAAGGCATTTTTGGCTCACCTGTCGGCTCTCCGCCGTGCCGTGGTGGAATACGGCCGGGCTGAGCGTCGAGTACCGTGCTCACGGGGAGCAGATCATGGAGCGTCTGCTCTGTCTCCTCAAAATCAGCGCCAACGGACGGTGCCACCTTGCTCGGGCGGTCCTCCGGGCCGCCCGCCTTCTTCCGACACCCCGCGTCAGTACGCGTCCGCTCCCTCGCCACCTCCACCGATGTACGCGTCCGCCAGCGCCGGATCCTGAACCAGCTCCGACGTCGGCCCCTCGCCCTCGATGCTGCCCCGATTGAGAACATAGCAGCGCTTCGACATATCGACGGCGAGCTGGACGTTCTGCTCCACCAGGAGTATCACCGTTCCCGTTTCCCGGACCTGGCGGAGAATATCGCGAATTCCCGAGATCGCCACCGGTGAGAGCCCGCTGGAAGGCTCGTCCATCAGCAGTAGCCTGGGTGCCGCCATGAGAGCACGCCCTATGGCGATCATCTGCTGCTCGCCGCCGCTGAAAGCGCCGGCCAGCTCCCCCCGCCGCTCGCGCAGCCACGGAAAGCGCTCATAGATCGAGTGCAGCCGGCCTCGCGCCTCGCGGCCGCGGGCCAGGTAGGCCCCCAGCAGCAGATTGTCCTCCACGGACATGGCCGGGAAGAGTTGCCGTCCCTCGGGACACAGGGACACGCCGCGCGCCACCAGCCCGTCCGTTGGCACGCGCGTCACGTCCTCGCCATTGAAGCGGACGGCGCCCTCGGTAACGGGGGCGCGCCCCATGATCGCGCGGAGCAGCGTCGACTTGCCCGCGCCGTTGGCGCCGAGCACCGCCACCGCCTCGCCATCCTCGAGATGCATGGAAACGCCACGCAGCGCCGCTACGCCGCCAAACGCAACGCTCAGACCCGAAACCTCCAGCAATGCCATGTGTCAGCCACCCAGGTATGAAGCGATGACGTCGGGATCGCGTCTGACCTCCGCGGGCGTCCCTTCCGCGAGCTTGGCGCCCGCATTCATCGCCAGAATTCGATCGGCCAGGCCCATCATGAAGTGCATGTTGTGCTCGACGATCATGACGGTTATGGCCAGCTCGTCGCGAATCCGCCTGATGACCCGAGCCAGATCTCCGGCTTCCGTGGGAGACATGCCCACGGCCGGCTCGTCGAGCAACAGGAGCACCGGCCGGGTCGCGACGGCGACCGCGATCATGGCCAGTCGCTGCTCGGCGTTGGACAGCGACGCGCAGATCTCGCCGCCCCGCTCGTCCAGTCCGGCCAGCGCCAGAATGCGCTCCAGGGTGAGTCCGGCATAGGTCCCTGAGCGCGCGCTACCGCCGGTACGATGCTCCTCGGCGGCGAGCCGGATATTGGCCGCCAGCGGCCAGCTGGCGAACAGGCGCGTGGTCTGAAACGTGCGGGCCACCCCTTCCTTGACGGTTCGATGGGCCGACAGGCCGTCGAGACGGCGCCCGGCGAGCCGGATCGACCCGCCGTCGGGACGAAATGTCCCGCTCAGCAGACCGAGGAAGGTGGTCTTCCCGGAGCCGTTGGGGCCGATAATGCCCTGGATCACGCCTTCCTCCACGCTGACCTGCATCGTGCGCACGGCCTGGACACCGCCGAAGACCTTGCTCACGCCGTCGACTTCAAGTAGCGCCATCACTGGCTCTGCCCTCCCCGCCTGAAGACAACGAGAACCGCGTCGACCGCGCTCATGAACCCGCCGGGGACGAGGATCATCACCGCGACGAAGACGATGCCGACCAGCAGCTGGCCGATACCCGATGACAGGTTGAGGAGATGGGGCACACCAACGATGAACGTGCTGCCCAGCAGCGGCCCGAGCACGCGGCCTGCGCCGCCCACGGCCAGCGCCACGAACATGACGAAGCCCACGTAGTAGTCGAACAGCTCCGGGGATATCGTGCCGTTGTACTGCGCGATCAACACCCCCGCCAATCCGCCCACGCAGGCGGAGAGCACGAACGCCGCCAGCTTGGTCCATGCGGTGGGGACGCCGACATGCTCGGCGAGGTCCTCGTCCTCGCGAACCGCCACGAGGCGCAGCCCCAAGCGGCGGCGGCCGATGAAGACCACCAGCGCCAGGCTCAGCACCATGCACACGGCGATCAGCGCGTTCAGCGTCTCCAGATCCGGCACCGCGAACGGCACGCTCAAGCCGATGGGACCCTGGGTCAGCGACGCCCAATTGTTCATGACGAGCCCGACCACTGCACCGAAAAACAGCGTTCCGATGGCGAAATACTGCCCGCGCGTGCGCGAGAAGATGATGCCGACGCCAAGACCCGCCGCTCCGGCAAGTGCCACAGCCAGCGCCGTCGCCGCCCAGAGCGGCTGCCCGTGGGCAAGGGCGATGGACGACGTATAGGCGCCGATGCCGTAGAACGCACCCTGGACGAGGCTCGGGTAGCCGCCCAGCCCAGCGATCAGATTGAGACCGCTGGTGGCGATGGTCCAGATCATGATGGACGCCAGGATGTTGGAATAGAAAGCGTTCACATGGCCCAGCAGGAACCACAGGGCCGCCCCGATCAGGGCGATACCCAGGTAGGCCCCGCTGGCCCGCAGCACGCCGTGTCCGCGAAATTCGCCGTCGGCCTCGGCCGTGGCCGCAGCCGCCTCGACGCCGCGACCGGCGCTTTCAGCTCCGGACATTGATGTTCCCCTCCTCGTGAGATGCGCTTTGGCCACCCGGCCTCAGGCCACGCGGCCCGAGCTGGTCGTGAACAGCCCCGAAGGCCGGAAGACGATCACCAACAGCAGGATGGCGAAGCCGAATACGGTCTGATAGGAGGCCGAGACGTACACTGCGCCGAGGCTCTCCACGACCCCCAGCAGGAGGCCCGCGGCGACGGCGCCCCAGACGTTGCCGAGGCCACCGAGAATGACCACCACGAACGCGTTCAACAGGATGCCGTCGGCCATGTACGGAAAGACCGCATAGGTGGGGGCATAGGCAAACGCCGCCAGCCCCGCCAGCACGCCCGAAATGAAGAACGCCATGACGTACTGGCGCTCCAGGCGGATACCCACGATGGCGGCCGCCTCGCTGTTCTGCGAGACCGCCCGAATGGCCCGGCCCACGCGGGTCTTGCTGAGAAGCAGATGCAGCAGTATCAGGGACGCCAGGGCGGTTGCGACCACCGCCACTCCTACACCCGGCACCACGGCAGGGCCGATCCTGAGCAGACCCGCCGCGTAAGGCGGGGTCAGCGAAACGTGCTCGCCGCCCCAGATCTGCAGCGCGCTGTTGTCCAGCACCAGCAGCAGCCCCAGAGCCACTGCCGGAGCCGCCAGCGGCCGGTGCCGCACGAACCGGTAGGCGAAACGTTCCGTGAGCACCGAGATCACACCGGCCGCTGCAACACCGCCCAGCACCGCCACCCAGAACGGGGAGTGCAGCGACTCGTGGAGCGACAACATGACGTAGGCGCTCAGCGTGATGACGCCGCCCTGGGCGAAATTGGGGACGTCCATGACCCCGAACACGATAGTCAGGCTGACTGCCAGCAGCGCCAGCATCGAGCCCAGCACGATCCCGTTGAGAAGTGCCTGAAGCAGCATGGTCTACAGTTTGGCGCAGCCGTTGTCGACGATCCGCTTGTGCGTGACCTTCAGGCCGTCCATGAAATACAGGAACACGGGCGCGATGGTCTTCTTGTCCGGGCACCACACCAGCCCTTCGGAGAGTGTCTGGGCATCACGGTCATGGAACAGCTTGCCGTCCTTGGTCGGCATCCAGCCGCTGATGGTGTTGTCCGGCACCTTCATGTTCAGCATGGCCTGGTAGATCTTGTCCCGGTCGGTCACCGTGCCGGCCCGCTGCAGCGCGCTGACTACGACGAACGGCGCGTCATACGCCCACATGGTGAGGTCGGTCGGATACGCGTCGAAGCGTTTCTCGAAGTCCTTGAAGAACTGCTGGGTCTCCGGCTGAGTGGAGGTCTGGGGCACGGTGCCGGCGAAGTCGTAGTTGTTCTTCATGACGTCGTTGTACAGCGACTCGCCGATGATCTGCCGGGCCTGGGTGGGCGTGGCACCGGAGTTGTGCACGACCGGCAGGTCCCGGACGCCCATCTGATAGAGCTGCTTGGCGACGGGCAGCACCTCCTGGGTCACGCCGCCCAGGTAGATCACGTCCGGCTTCTCGGCCATGGTCTTCTGGATGAACGGTGCGAAGTTCGTGGTCCCCGGCGGGTAATTGACCTCGGCGACGATATCCATCCCATACGCCTTGGCCGCCTTCTCAACCCAGGTCTGAATGCCCTTGGAATAGGGATCGGCACCGGCCCCTATGAAACCGATCCGCTGCTTGTGCAGCACGTTCTTCAGATACCACACGCCCCCGGGCACGTAGGCGGGCGTATCGGAGCGCAGCAGGAAGATGTGCTTGTTGACGTCGAGGATGCTCGGATAGGTGCTGTCCAGGATGTTCAGCGCGGGCACCGGCGAGCGGCGGAAAAGGGATTTGTAGGTAGGCGTGCCCGCGGCCATGATCAGCACCGGAACCTGGTCGACATCCACCAGCTGCCGGTAGTTGGCAGCGCCCACGGTGGCCGGCTTGGACTCGTCGTCGAGCACCTTGAGCGCCAGCTTGTAGGTCTTGCCGTCGACCTTGAAGCCGCCGGCGCCGTTGATCTTCTCCACCGCCATCGTCATGGCGTCGCGTTCCGGCGGGCCGAGTGTCGAGAACAGCCCCGAGAGCGGCAGGATCGCCCCCAGCGTCACCTTGCCCGCCGCCTGGTCCGCGGCGAATGCCGCGGCCGGAGCGAGACTCAGGAACGCCCCGAACGCGCACAGCAGCGCCGTACCCCGGCGGCCGGCACGCGAAGTCATTTTTCGAACGCTCATGTAACTCCTCCCGAATGGCGAAACGAATCGCCTATTTTTTCGTTCTCCAACAAATGAACGTTCAATATAGCAGGATTCGAACTTATGACAATCAGCTCATGACGCGGCCGACAGCGGGTCATACGCCTTAATGGCGCCTACAGCCGGGCATTCTGCGGAAAAACACGGACTTATTCGATTACGAACACAACTGTTGCTATACGAAATTTCTGGTGCCCGGCGATGCCGTCGAGGTCAAGCGGTGGAACGTACAACGGCAACCGCCCGTCGCGACGGGGAAAGACGGCGCAAAAGCCGCTACCGGTTAAGGAAGTTCAGGGGCAGCCCGGCAACGGGCCAATCCATCGCCACCAGCCGTCCCGTGGCCGACAGCGTGATATAGGCGGTGCGCAAGTCTTCGCCGCCGAAGCAGATGTTGGTGGTCATGGGATCCCCCGTCTCGAAGAAGCGAGTCTCGCCGCTGCCGGGCGTCACGGACGTGATGCCTCCCCGCATCAGGGTGGCCACGCAGACGTTGCCCTCGGCATCCATTCCCAGTGAGTCGAGCATCTGGTTGCCCGGCAACCCAGCCACCAGCGTGCCGGGACCGCCGAACTTGCGGACCCGTTTGATCTCTCCGGGGGCGACGATCTCGTAGGCCCAGACGCGGCGGGTCATGGTCTCCGCGACATAGAGGGTGCCCTCGTCTGGAGACAGCCCGATCCCGTTGGGCGCGTCCAGCGGGAAGATGACCTCCCGGATGCTGCTGCCGTCGGAGGAGGCGTAGTAGACGCCGCCGTGGTCCTTGTCGCGCTTGCGGATCTTGCCGTGGTCGGTAAACCAGAAGCCGCCCTGGCGGTCGAAAACCAGGTCATTGGGCCCCTTCAGAGGTCGGCCGTCCACCTCGGTGTAAAGGACTTCGAACGCGCCGGTTTTGGGGTCGACGCGCTCGATGCGGCCGCCGGAATAGTCGTCGGCCTGGCGTCCCGGGAACCGCATTCCGTCCAGCTCATGCCAGCGGAAGCCGCCGTTGTTGCACACGTAAACCGCGCCGTCCGGGCCCACGGCCGCTCCGTTGGGGCCGCCGCCCAGCTTCGCGATCACGTGAATGCCCCCTTCCGGCGTCACCCGCGAGAGCGTGCCCCGGGCGATCTCCACCAGTACCACGCTGCCGTCGGGCATGGCGACCGGCCCTTCGGGAAACTCCAGCCCCCGCGCTATCTCTCGAATCTCGCTCATGGTCCTCCACCCCCGTCGATCCGGGTCGCGTTGTCGTCGTCGGAAACCCCGGATGATAGCAGCGCCGTGACCTATTGCGGGGAACTGCCGTCCTGCTCCGGCAGCAGCCGGATCCGCCCGTACCAGGCCTCGGTCGGTCGGCCGGTGTTGTCGCAGTCGGTCATGATAGCCAGGGCATTGACCGCATCCAGGGATCGGCCGTGATAGCGTTCGAAATCCCGCCGGAGGTTGCGCCGCTCGCGGACCCAACCGCTCGCCTCGGGCGGACCGGATTCCACCGCGATCATTCGGGCCTGGGAGGCGAAGGCATTGGGCCAGTCGGACCCTATGGGCTGCTCACTGCTCCAGACGTAGTTCAGCGCGCGGGTGCGCCAGCGCAGCAGCGAGTGCTCGTCCACCACGTACAGCCGCGCGGGATAGTCGTCACCGCTCCTGCTCTTCTCGTCGACCCCGCTCAGCGTCCCGGCAATCTGCCAGCTCCATTCGATCACCGGGGTCTTGCGGAGATCGATCTTGCCCCTGAAGAACAGTCCCGAAGCCGTGCCGCCCTTGCACACGGCGTGGACGGCCGGGCGGCCGTCCTTGCGGACGAGCTGGTAGCGCGTCCAACCCTCAAAGGAATGGGCGTCCCAGTGCAGGATCTGCTCAGGCGTAAATACCCGCTCCCCCGGGGAGCCGGCGCCCGCGGGCAGCACGCACAGAGACAGCACCAATGCCAACGGGATGCTCGCCCGTACCCGGGTCGCCCGACCCCGGCGACGCTTGCGGAGGCTTACCGACACCGGGCGCTCAGTCCGCGCCCTTGCGAGGTCCGACGCCCAGTGCGGAGAAAAGCTGCTGCTGCGAGGCCTGCATCTGCCTGTAGAAGTCCTCCCACATCCGCAGCATCTGCTCGGCTCCCTCCTTGCCGGACAGGAGCTCCGGCATGGACTGCGGCGACATTTTCCGGGCTTGATTCAGCCAGCCGTCCCAAATCCGGCGGCGGCTGTCCAGCAGGCTCCCCATGGCGCCGCAGAAGCGTTCGCTCATGGCCCGCATCGGCTCCGGCACTTGCTCCATGGACGCCACCTCGCTGCGCCAGCCCTCGATCATCTTCCGCTCGGTATCGAGCATTTCGCCGACCAGCTGCTCCATCATATCCAGGTTTTGCTCGTAGAGCGCCTGAGGATTACCGCTGGTGCCCGCCTGTTCAAGCGACTTGCTCCATTGAGTCCAGATCCGGCTGTTGCGCTCGTTGAGCTCAGCGAGGAGCTTCTGAAAATCCACCTCTGCCATGGCGACCTCCACTCATCGACGATTGCGCGCCCTGCGCCCGTTCCCCACAGTGTAGACGGCTCCCGGCATGAGTCGGATCAGCCGACGGCGGAACCGCCCATGCGTGGCTCCTGCGCTTCGGCGATCTCCAGATAGGACTCCGCCCGTCGGCGCCAGCGGGCGCGGTCCGCCCCGGCGTGCCCCAGATGCCAGACGGCCAGCTTCGCCCAGAGCAGGCCGCGGGCCGCGAGGTAGAACGCGATCAGCGGCGCGGGAGGCCGGTCGCCCGTAACCTCCTCGTACATATCGAACAGCAGGGGCCGGACCCAGTCTCCGCCCAGCCGCGCGCAGTGCAGGGACAGCGAGGCCAGCTCGTCGATCGGATCCAGCACCCTGAACGCGCGGTTGAACTCGAGACAGTCGACCAGCCGCGGCTGATCGACCAGGTACACATGTTCGGGACGGAGGTCGCCGTGGCCCTCCACGAGCCAGCCGCGGCGGGCCCGGGAGGCCGGCACGGCCGCCTGGGCCGCCAGGTAACCGAGACAACCGCGACGGATCCTCGCCACCCGTTCCGCATCCAGACCGAACTCCGCCCGCACCAGCTCGGCCGCGTCCGCCTCCAGCTGCCGCCACAGGCGATTCACGTAGTCGAAACCGCCCATCGGCTCCGACCTGGCGGCGCGGTAGTGGGCCAGCAGAGGCCAGAGGGCGGGACGCAGCGTTGCCGCCTCCGCCCAGCCTTCGAGCAGTCCGCGCTCAAGGGTCCGGGTGTCATCCAGCCGCCGCATGGCCACCAGCCAATCCACCGCGTCCGGACCGGGGCCGCCGACGCAGAGGCCGTCGGCAGTGGGAAGCACCGCCCAAAGCCCGTGGTAGACATCCATGGAGAACCGGCGATTGAGGCGGATTTCACGCTCGCTGTTGATGCGCCGTGCTTCCGGCGTACTGAAGTCCAGATAGCTGTAGCGCAGGGGCTTCTTGAGCTTGTAGGCACGCTCGTCGGTTACGAACACCCAGGACATGTGAGTCTCGACGACGCGGACGTGCTGGGGACGGTCCGGATAGGCGTCCGGCCTGGAAAGCGCGGCGACGATCCGCCGCGTCAGCTCCGGGGTTGCTTCCATGGCGTCGCCCATCGTCCGCTCTGCCCCGTCTTCCCCTCGCGCCCGCAAGCGCGTGTCCCGGCCCCGCCGGCTTGAGCGTCAGAAGCCGAACGCTGTCCAGCCGCCGTCCACGTGCAGCGTCTCGCCAGTGACGTAGGACGAGGCCTCAGAGGCGAGGAAGACCGCCGCACCCACCATCTCCTCGGGCCGCGCGAGGCGTCCCATGGGCGTACGGGCGCGCACCCGGTCAGCGAAATCCGGCCGCTGCTCCGTGATCGCCTGCACCAGCGGAGTCTCCGTGTAGGCGGGCGCCAGAGCGTTGACCAGGATGCCGCGCTGGGCCCATTCCGCGGCGAGCACGCGGGTGACCATCTTCACTCCCCCCTTGCTCGCGCAGTACGCCACGGACCCGGTAAGGGCGGTGTCGGCGGCGATGGAGGACAGGTTAATGATGCGCCCGCCGCCCTGACGCAGCATCTGGCGGCCCACCGCCTGGGCGACGAAGAACACCCCGTTGAGGTTCACGGCAATGATCCGCTCCCAGTCCTCGGGCAGGTAGTCCTCCGCCGGTTTCTTGGTGGTCATTCCGGCGTTGTTGACCAGCACGTCGATCCGGCCGAAGCGCTCCACCGCGGCATCGACCAGGTGCTGGACCTGCTCGTGCCGGGTGACGTCGCACTCCACCACCAGCGCTTCCACACCATGGGTGCGGATTTCTTCCGCCAGCTTGTCGAGCTCGCCGCGGGTGCGGCTGCAGATCACCAGGTGGCTGCCGGCCTCGGCGTAGGCCAGCGAAATCTCCCGACCGATGCCGCGGCCGGCCCCCGTGACCATGCTCACCTTGCCGGAAAGGTCGAAACGGTTCATTGCGGCCCCCTTGCATGAATGGACAGGAACAACCGGCAGATCCTCCCGCCGGAGCGAAGAAGAACAGGAGACCCTACCGAACTGTCCGTAGCCTACCCTATCGACGCGCCCCGGAGTGAGCCGGCAGGGCAGGCGGCACAGGCCGCTGTCGAACGGAATGCGCGGCCCAGCCGTTCCCGCTGGCCGCGGCGCCGCTATCGCGGCAGTAGCGCGGGGATAGCGTCGGGGCGATCGAACAGCACGAAATGGCTGCAGTCGGGGACACGGATCACGTCGAGGCCGTCCGCGCTCTCGGCGCTGTGTGCCATCGCGTCCGCCGCCAGCACGCGGTCTTTATCCGGCACCAGAACGGCCCCCTGGGCCAGCGGCCGGTACACTTCGACGCCATGCTTCGGCATCCAGGCGTCCATGTCCTTCAGGTTACGCATCAGTGTCGATATGTGGCGGGGATTGAACGGCAGACCCTCGATCAGCTCGCGCTTCCTGGGATCGTCCAGGCTGCCCCAGGCCCCGATATTGGTCGGATTGATCGGCTGCATCCGCCACAGCGGGATGAGATACGGCAACAGCCACTTCACGAACGCCGGCATGGGCCTGTAGGGCGCCCCCTGGGGCAGCACGGGTGCCTCCAGGATCACCTCAACGCCCCTGAACAGCTCCGGCCTCAAAGACGCCGCCTCCAGAGTCACCGCACCGCCTCGGGAATGGCCATGGACCCGTATCCGCCCGCAGCGCGGGAGATGCTCCAGGGCCTGACAGAGAACCTCTGCGTCATAGCGGATACTCCCCTCGGGCGCTGACGGCGTCCTGGCCCACGCGGCCGTTCGTTCCACCGGATCCCTGACCGGCACATGGTAGTCGCAGCTGTTGAGACCGATGAACTGGATCCGCGGATCGTCATAGTGGCGGGTAAAGTAACGGAAGTCCTCGACGAACCCGTGCATGGCAATAACGCAGGCGCGGGGAGCCTCTGGACCGCGCTCGACCACGGCGGCCTTGCCCACCCGATAGACCACGCCGTCGAACGGCTCCGCATGGTGCGGCGGAGACGCCCGCAGCAGAAGCCACTGCCGCAGGAACAGGAAGGCCGCGACCAGCACCGCGATGACCGCTATCCACCATCCAAGCATCATCCAGTCCCTTGTCCCGCTGCTGAACCGCTCATCTCGAGGGTGGCTCGGCCCTTGCTCCGGCTGGCACTAGCCGGCGCTGAACAGATCCTGCCGGTAGTGCCCCGTTTTCACGAGAGACTCAAGCCACGCCGATGCCTCGGCGGCGGTGCCGCCCAGCCGCTCACGATGGATGGCGAGGAAGCAGTCACGGACCGCCGGCGCCATCCGCCTGCCGTCGCCGCAGACGTACACCACGGCCCCATCCTGCAGCAGCGCCCACACTTCCTCCCGGGCCGCCCAGAGCGCATTCTGGACATAGGGGTAGGGATGGCCGTCCACGCAGGAGAATGCGACGTGCGGGTCGACGATACCCTGCTCCGCCCAGCGCTGCATTTCCTCGCCGTAGAGCCAGTCGTGCTCCGGGTGCCGGCAACCGTAGAACAGCAGGCTCGCGGCCACCGGCTCGCCGGCGGCATGCTGTTCGGCCCGGGCCTGCACGAAGCCGCGGAAGGGGGCGATACCGGTACCGGGCCCGACCATCACCATGGGCCGCGTCGGCTCCGTCGGCGCGAAGTCCGGGTCCGGTGTGCGGCAGAAGCCGAGAACCGAATCGCCGGCCCGCACGGACTGCAGATGAGCCGAGGCGACGCCGCGATAGGTCCCCATGCCGGACCAGGCCGGTCCGGTCACGGTGCCCACGGTGAGATCCAGCCGGCCCGGCGCCGCCTCGGCCGCGGAGGAAATGGAGTAGTAACGCGGCCGCAGGGCGCCGCACAGCTCCAGGAACTCGCCGAGGGACGGCTGCAGCGCCGGGTACTGGAGCAGCAGTTCGAAAACGCTCAGTCGGCGTTCGCCGATCCGCTCGCGGAAGGCTGCCTGGCCTTCCTCGCCGGCCAACCATTCCAGCTCCCGGCGGGTCTGCGGACACTGGCAGCCGACGGCGAGCCGACGCAGGTCCCGCCGTGTCGCGGGGTCCTGCAGCTCAACGAAATCCGACAGCAGCCGCCTCGCGCTGAGCGGCTGGCCCAGCGGCAGATGCCGGGCGCGGGCGGGGTCGCCCTCGAGTAACAGGGCATCGTCCAGTCCCACTCCGAGCCGGTCGGCAACGGCCGCCACCAGCTCCGGCCGGTTGGCTGGATAGACGCCGAAATGATCGCCGGTGCGGTAAGCGGTCCCTTCCGGCACCGCCAGGACGAGACGCCGCGTCGATGTGCGCGGCGCCTCGCGGCTGAAATCCCAGAGCCCGTCGGGATTGCCGACCAGCTCATCGTTGCTCAACACGGTGAACCGGCGGGCTTCCTCCGGCAGCAGGCCCGCGCGGAGCGCTTCCGGACGCGCAAGACTGACGGACACCGCCGGCGCCAGATCCCGCTGCTCGGTGTCCAGGGCGGACCACAACGCGTCGAGCCAGCGTTCAACGGCGCCGTCGAAGTCACCGCTGACGTCCGCAACGCCGCGGGGAAGCAGCACCGCGGCCCCGGTAGCCGCGAGCGCCTCGTCCATGCGGCCGGGAAAGGCCTGGAAATCCGGCCACTGCGAGTCGCCGCAGCCGAGCACCGCGTAGGCAAGCCCGGGCCGCTTCACGCCGTCCATACCGTCGCGGTCCAGCAGCTGCTCGCAGCGCTTGGCGCTGTCCGGGGCGTGGCCGTTGTAGGTGGAGGTGACCACCACCAGCACGCCTTCACTGGGCAGATCCTCGATGCGCTCGTCCACCGGCTCCAGGGTCACCGTGAAGCCGTTGGCCCCCGCCTCTGCCGCGAGGGCCTCGGCCACCTCCCGACTGGTGCCGAGGCTGGAGCCGAACAGCACCGTCATCGGCCGGCCGCCGCCGGCGATGCTGCGACGCTCGCCGCCCGACGACGGCACCGCGGCGCCATCGGGCCCGGCCGCCACCGTCAGGCGCTCGTCGGCTTTGCGGCGCCGGGCACGGATGCGGAAGCCGTCGGGCTTCATGGTGAGCGTCTCCTTGATGCTCAGCCGGTAGTCATGAGGGTCGCTCAAGGCAAAGCGCTGCAGGATGACGGCCAGCGCCAGCTTCGCCTCGGTGAGAGCGAACTGGCGGCCGATACAGGCACGCTGGCCGTTGCCGAACGGCTTGTAGCCGTGAGGATGCAGCGCCGCCTCGGCCTCGGGCAGGAACCGATCGATGTCGAACACCTCCGGCTCGCTCCATACGGCCGGGTCCCGGTGCAGGGCGGGGATCGTCACCGAGACCACCTGGTCGCGGCCGATGGGGTAGCGGCCGCCGATGACAGTGTCCTCGTAGGGCGCGACGCTGAAGGCCGGCGCCGTCGGCCAGAGCCGCAGCGTCTCCTTGAGCACCCGCTCGAGGACCGTCAGCCGGGCAAGATGCCCGAACTCGGCCTTGGTGTCCCCGGGCAGCACCCGATCCACCTCGGCGTAGGCCCGGGCCAGCGTATGGGGATGCCGCAGGAGCATGTACAGAGCGAACGTCAGCAGCCCGCTGGTGGTCTCGTGGCCGGCCACCAGAAAGGTGAGCACCTGGTGGCGGATGTTGGTTTCCTCCAGCCCTTCGCCCGTCTCCGGATCCACGGCGTCCAGCATGAGGTTGAGCAGATCCCGGGCTTCCACCGGATTGGCCCGGCGCTCGCGGATGACGTCGTCCACCAGGGCATTCATGGTGTTCAGGTCGTGCTCGAACCGTGCCGAATGGCCGGCCAACCGGTTGACGATGGGCAGCCTCGTCATCCTGTTCATCGTCTCCGAGAGCACACTGACCATGGCGAGCAGGAACGGATGCAGCTCGCCCCGGCGGAAGGAGTCGAACCGGTAGCCGAAACCGGCCAGGGAGATGGTGTCCAGGGTCAGGCGGGTCATGTGATCGGCCACGGGGATGTCCGCGCCCGGCTCCCGCTCCCATTTCGCCGCCAGCTGCTCGGCCACCTCCAGCATGACGTCGAAATAGCCCTTCATGGCCCGCGGCGTGAATGCCGGCATCAGGATACGGTGCGCTTTCGCCCAGGGCCTGTCGCCGCTGTGGGCGGTGAACAGCCCGTCCCCCACCACTCGGCGCAGCACCGACAGGGGCGGCCGGATCACTTTGCGGAAGCGCCGTTCGTCGCTCAGCTCGGCCACCAGCTCCGCCGAGTAGACGAACGGCACCCGGATGCCGCCGAAGTCCAGCTGAAAAATGCCGTCGAAGTCGCGGCTGAGCCACAGAAGATGCTGAGCCAGCCCGGCCCTGGGGATCTGCAGCAGGTTGCCCACGAACGGCTGGCGTTTCGGACCGGGAATTGCGGTGTTGCGTTGCGGCATGTCTCGCGGGGGCGGACGGGATGGCGCCGCCGCTTTTCTGGTAGCCTTACAATGTAGAAGACGCTACTCTACACTGTAGAGTCCGTCAACATGTCGAACACCGGAGCCCCTGCCCCGGTGGCGCGGAGTACGCCTTATGCCGACCGCACCCTCACGCCGCAAACGGCAGCCGCTGGCCCCTGACCGGATCTACCGCGCCGCCCTGGATCTGGCCGAGGACGGCGGCGTCGACGCACTGAGCATGCGCAAGCTGGCGGCGGTGCTGAACGTGGATGCCATGTCCTTCTACCACCACGTGGCCAACAAGCAGGCGCTGATCATGGGGATCTATGAGACGGTGCTCGGCGAGCTGGAGCTGCCCGCGGTGCCGGAGCTGAGCTGGCAGGAGACGCTGCGGGAACTGGCCGCCCGGTTCTACCGGCTGGCCGCACGCTACCCGCGCGTATTTCCGCACCTCATGAGCAGCCCATACGCCACCGAGCGGGAGCTGGAGATCCACCGCTTCATCCGGGATACGCTGCTGCGCACGGGGCTGGACGAACGCGACCGGGCGCGTGTCGCCGGCGCCATCTATACCTATGCGGCGGGCATAGCCGGGATAGCGGTGAACGGCCTCAACCTGCGCCCGCTGTACGCACCGGACGCCGAGCAGCCCAATGCGCCTCAGGCCTGCGTCGACGCCGAGGGCGACTTCGCCTTCAGCGTCGATCTCCTGATCACGGGCATCGAAAGCCGCGTGCGGGAAAACAGCTAGGGAAACACTGAAGTATTCCCGCGAGGCTCTGCGCGCCAGAATCGTTCCCTGGCTAGGCGGCGTTCGCAGTGAATGGCCGTAGCCCTTTACAAGAACGCCAACGCCGCCAGGGGGCGATTCTGGCGCGCCCTTCGGGGCTTACAGGCGTGCCCGCAACCAGCGTTGCGCTGCTTGACTGTACCGGCAGTACAGCCTGCGCAACGCACCTTGTCTGCGAACGCGCCTGTAAGCCAGAGCCTCGCGGGAATACTTCAGTGTTTCCCTAGCGAAGCCGCTTCTCGTAGTGATCGCCGGCCTGCTCGTAGCCGAGGCTTTCATAGAACGGTCCGGCTTCCGCGGCAGCCAGCGCCGCCCGCCCGCAGCCGCGCTCGACGGCCCAGGATTCGAACCCCTCCACCAGCTGCTTGCCGATGCCGGAATGACGGAGCTCTTCGGCCACCACCATCTCGTCGAGATATGCCATAAGGCCGTTGGCATGGAGGGCCAGGTGACTGTAACCGCAGACATAGCCGTTGATCTGCTCCCCGGTCGCGGCCACCAGGCAGCAGGAGGCGTCGTCGGCGATCAGCTCGGGGAAAACCCTGTCGAAGGCGTCGCGCTCGATCTCCCGCGCGGCGTCGAGCTGGTTGGCGAGAGAGAAAACCTCATCGGCGTCAGCCGCTTCGGCCTCGCGTATCTCCAGTCGTCTGACTTCCACGGCAAACCTCCGCGCTTCGTTGCCCAATGGTTTCAGTCTACCAGGAGCTCGGGGCGTCCGCCGCGACGGTGGACCGGGCGCCGGCGCGCGCTCATCCCGGGTCCCGGGACGCCAGTGTGGGCGCCCTGGACACCGCCTCCAGCACGGGGGTGAGACGACGGACGACACCGTGGAGCTTCCAGTCGAACACGGCACGGAAGGCCAGGACGCTCTTGACGTAATCGCGGGTTTCCGCGTACGTGATGTTCTCCACCCAGACGGCCCCGTCCTGACCGGCGTTGTCCGCCTGCCAACCCTCGGCCCGAGTCGGGCCCGCATTGTAGGCGGCGACCGCGGCGACGAGGTTGCCGCTGAAGCGTTCCAGCATGCGGTTCAGATAAGCGCTGCCCAGCCGCAGATTCAGCGCCGGCCGCAGCAGGTCGGAGGCCTGGGGCACCGACTCGCCCTCGGTGCGCGCGATGTGGCGTGCGGTGTCCGGCATCATCTGCATCAGGCCCAGGGCACCGGTTCGCGAAACGGCCCCCGGGCTGAAGGCGCTCTCCTTGCGGATCAGCGCGTAGGCCAGCGACGGGTCGACACCGGCCTGGCGTGCGTAGGACACCAGCGTCTGCCGATAGGCCAGCGGGAACCGCAGCTCCAGGGCATCATGGAGTCCGGCCCGGTTCGCCCCGTGCACGCCCTGGCCGTACCAGTGCCAGTCCATGGCCAGGTGGGCCGCGTTCTTCCAGGTATCGGCGTCCGCGCCCGCCAGCGCCGTGAACCATTCGCGACGCGCCTCCCGATAGTCGCCGATCCGGAACAGCTCCCGGGCACGGATCATGCCCGGCCGCCGGGACAGCGCGCGAATGGCGTCCTCGTCCCGGGGTGCGGGTCGGGGGTTCATGGCGTAGGGACGATGGAGCAGGTCCGCCGCCAGAAACCCGTAATACTGGCGCTGCCGGGACAAGGGCGCCAGCAGCCGGGCGGCCTCCGCGGCCCGGCCCGTCCGCGCCAGGGCGACCGCACGCCAGTACTGCCACTGGGGCGTTTCCTGCTCGTCATGGGACAGCGCGGCAATGGCCTTCAGCAGCCGCGGCCAGTTCTGCGCGCCCAGAGCCACCCGTGCCGTCCATTCGCGCACGGCACTGTCGCGCTGCGCTTCCGGCAATGAGGACAGCCATTCCAGGGCCCGGTCGTCCCGGTCGTACGCGGCGCGCAGCGCCACATAACGACGCAGCGACTGGCGGGTCTGCGTGGACAGCCAGCCCTGCTGTCGGAACCGGTTCAGCAGCACCATGGCGCGCTGCTGGTCCGAGCGCGCCAGGCGCCGCAGACCGTCCTCGGCAATTCGCCGTCCCTGAGGTGCGTCAATGTCGAAATCCGGGGCTGACAGCCGCGCCGCCGGATCGGCGATCACACCCAGCCAGCGGTCCAGCCAGCGGCGCTGTGCGTCCGAGAGACGGTCGGCCAGGGCGCGGGCGGTGCCGGTATTGCCCGCCTTCACCAGCGCCACGATGCGCTGCCAGCGCCGTTCCTTGGAGAGCGCGTCACGCTCGTAGAGGGCGGCAAAGACCGGATCGCAGGCCTCCGGCTGTGAGTAACCGACGGTCCACAGGGCTCGGGCGCGGTCCAGCCACTGCGCGTCCACGCCGTCCTTCGCCCGCTGCGCCCGCAGACGGTAGCAGTCGATGCGGCTGCCGCCCGCCGCACCGCGATCCACCTGCAGAAAATCCTCCCAGCGCTCGCCCGCCCCCGCCGCGGCCAGCCAGCGGTGCTCCAGAGTGGCCACCACCGGCAACTCCGGGTGCGCCTGCCGGAAAGCAAGAATCCGCTCGGGTGTGACAGAATGCAGCCGGTTGAGATAGTCGTGATAGCGAAGATAGGGGGCCAGTGGATAGTCGCCAAGGCGCGCCATGATGTTGGCCACGTCCACGTCGCGGCCCGACTGCACCGCCTGGTCGGCCTCCCGGAAGAGCTGCCTGGGGCTGTTTCCGGGGTAGGTCCCGGCCCACGCCGTACCCAGCAGCAGGAATAACGCGGTCCCCAACACCAGGCCCCGCACACCCATAGCTCACCGTCGCTCGTTCTGACCCTTTGGTTCAGAATGCACGCAAAACCGGTTGAAAAAAAGAGAAAACGCGCACGGCGGACACCCTGCGACCGATCCTCGGGGCGATGGATTGGCGACGTTGTGAAGCGCTTCGCTAAAGATGTGCTCAGACGGCTCCGAATCGGGTTTATCGACCCCTGTCAGAGCGTGATGAGCTGATCGGCGATCTCGCCCTCACAGCGGCACCAGAGCGGCCACGAACCCCAGCAGCGCCCCGGCGATGAGCCGCAGGGCGAGCCCCGGCAGCGCCAGCACCTGAGCGATGGCGACGCGCTTGCGCTGGCCGCCGGAGAGCTCGCGCGATACCGGTTTTCCAGCCCCTGCAGGCCCACCGAGTGCAACCAGTGGTCCGCTCTGGCCCGGGCCCCGGTCTTGGCGAATCCCTGGATACGCAGCCCGAGTGCAACGTTGTCCCGGGCGGTGCGCCACGGCAGCAGCGCGTCCACCAGATCCGGCGCGGGCGCCGCACGGCAGGCTACACCGTGCAATACGACATTGACGCGGCCAGCGATGCCCGGGTCGCCCTGACCGTCCGAGTGCTCGAACCCGACGTCGTCATGTTCCCCGCCGGTAACAGCTCCTATCCCTGGCGCGCCCTGATCCTGCAGGGACAACCCGCCACCCGGGTCGAGGTGCACTGGGAATAGCCCCCATACGGGCGGGTTGAGAATCCGCCCGCGTTGCGGCAGTGTCACCGGACACCGCGCGCGCCGGCGCTTCAGCGCCGGGACGCAACACGCCAGCACCTTTACGAGGGGATGTCTCAGCCATGTCCGAACAGCGTCTCACGGGTAAACGCGTACTGATCACCCAGTCGGAGGATTTCATGGGACCGGCCCTGTGCGAGGTCTTCCGCGAACAGGGCGCCACGGTCATCGCCGACGCCAGCGCACTGGCGGAGCCGGGCCGCGCCGAGCAGGTGGTCGCCGACGCCGGCCGCGTGGACGTGCTGGTGGCCAATCTGGGCGTGCCTGCGCCGTTCACGCGTGCACAAGAGGTCCAAGACGACGAATGGCGGCACGTGTTCGCCCATATGGTGGACCCGCTGCCGCGCCTGTTCCGTTCGGTGCTGCCGCAGATGCTGGAGCGCGAGGCGGGCAAGATCGTGCTCATGGGCAGCGCCTCGGCGCTGCGGGGCATGAAGCGGGCCTCCACCTACAGCGCCGCCCGCGGCGCCCAACTGGCTTACGTGCAGGCGGTGGGCGTGGAAGTCGCGCCCAAGAACGTCCAGGTCAACGCCATTGCCCAGAACTTCGTGGACAACCCCACCTATTTCCCCGCGGAGATCCAGGAGAACCCGAAGTTCCAGCAGCGGCTGCGCAACGAGGTCCCGGCCGGCCGACTGGGCACGCCCCGCGAGGACGCGCTGTTCGCCGCCTTCCTGGCCAGCGACGAGGTGAACTTCCTGGTGGGCCAGGCCATCCCGTTCAGCGGCGGCTGGGCGACGCGCTGAGCAGTACGAGGAGAACACGGTGGAAATCGAGACGACACGCGTCAACGGCTACGACATGGCCTACGTGGCGGCCGGCGGCGGCGCCCCGCTGCTGCTGGTGCATGGCTCGCTGTGCGACTTCCGCTACTGGCCCCTGCAGGCCCGTGCCCTGGCGACGGACTATCGGGTAATCTCGGTCAGCCTCCGTCACTACTACCCGGAACGCTGGGACGGCAGCGGCGACGACTTCACACCGGAGCAGCACGCCGAGGACGTGGCGGCACTGATCGATGCCCTGGACACGGGTCCCGTCCATCTGCTGGGCCACTCCCGGGGCGGCTACGTGGCCCTGCAGGTGGCCCGCCGCTACCCGCAGCGGCTGCGGACGCTGATCCTGGCCGACCCCGCCGGCGATCTCGATACGACGATCCGACCTCCGAACGCCGATCCCGATGCCGCGCGGGTCGACCCGGCGCTGCTCACCGACTGCGTGGCCCTGCTGCGCCGAGGCGACGTGGACGCCGCGCTGCAGCACTTCGTGGACGCCGTGCACGGACCGGGCACCTGGGCTGCCAGCGGGGAGAAGTTCCGCGACGGTGCCCGCGACAACGCCCATACCCTACTGGGGCAGATCCACGAGCGGCGTGAGCCGTTCACCGCCGGCATGCTGGCGGCACTGGACGTACCAACCCTGCTGATCGGCGGCGAGCTCAGCCCACAGCCATTCCCGGTACTGCTGGAGGCACTGGAGCGGCACCTCCCGGATGCGCGGCGGGTCATCATCGAGGGCGCCACCCACGGCATGAATCTGGAGCGTCCCGAAGCGTTCAACGACGCCGTGCGGGCATTCCTGGCCGAGAGATAGAGCGCGATGGGTTCGCGGCCACGGGCCGCTCCCACGCCGCCACAGCCAACAACCCGAGGGCCCCGTCGAAGCCCCCTGTGGAAGGCGCGTCCTCGCGGCGAGTCCATGGCAGGCGAAGCCATCAGACCCTTTTGCAAACATGGGCCGCTCCCGTGCTCCCAGGCCCAATACCCCGAGGCGAGGAAAGGCGTGGCACCGCCTTCGGCGCTGACAACCTACTGCCCCGGCCAGTCGCTGTACCGCTCCCGCAGCGCCCGCTTCATGAGCTTGCCGGTCGAGGTATGCGGCAGCTCGTCCACGAACTCCACGCTGTCCGGGAGGGCCCAGGAGGCCACCTGGCCGCGAAGGTGGTCGATCAGCTCCGCGGCCCCGACTGAATGTCCTTCGCGCCGCACCACCACGGCCAGCGGACGTTCCTGCCACTTCGGATGGGGCACGGCGACGACGGCCGCCTCCGCGACGGCGGGATGGGCCATCAGGGCGTTCTCCAACTCCACGGAGCTGATCCACTCGCCGCCGGACTTGATCAGGTCCTTGGTGCGATCGGTGATCTGCACGTAGCCCCCGGGGTGGACGGCCGCCACGTCGCCGGTACAGAACCAGCCGTCCTCCGTGAAGGCGCCGCCGCCTCCGTCCAGCCGGTAGTAGCTGCCGGCCACCCAGGGAGCGCGGATCTGCAGCTCGCCCTGCGTCTCCCCGTCCCACGGGGCGACGCCGTCCTCATTGACCACCCGGATCTCGCCAAGCGGCGTGGGCCGTCCCGCCATGGTCCGGTACGCGTACTGTTTCTCTTCGGGCCAGTCGGCAATGTCGGCGCTGAGCCGTGAGAACGTGCCGGCCGCCGAGGTCTCGGTCATGCCCCAGCCGGTCATGATGGGAATACCGAGCGCGTCATAGGCGCGCATCAGCGATTCGGGGGTGGCCGAGCCGCCGGAGCCGAGCCGCAACCCCGGCGCGAGCTTCCATGCATCGGCGTCTTTCTTGAGCTCGTTGATCATGCCGAGCCACAGGGTCGGCACGCCGCCTGCAATCGTGACCTGCTCCGACTCCAGCAGCTCCAGCAGGCTGCGCCCATCCATATGGGGTCCCGTGTACACCTGCTTGCAGCCCAGGAGCGCCGCCGTGTAGGGCAGACCCCAGGCGTTGACGTGAAACATGGGGACCACCGGCATCAGCACGTCCTCCGGCGTCGGCCCCATGGCGGTCGGCAGCGCCGAGACCAGGGAGTTGAGGGTCTGGGAGCGGTGCGAGTACACCACGCCCTTGGGGTTGCCGGTGGTGCCGGAGGTGTAGCACATGCCGCAGGGGTCGTCCTCGTGCACGTCCGGGTAGTCGAATCGCCCCTGCGCCCGGGCGATGAAGTCCTCGTAGTCGGTCATCCCGTCCGGTACGCCCTGGCCGCCGAACGGGAAGACGATGATGCGCTCCACGTCGATGCGGTCCCGGAACCGTTCCAGCAGGGGCAGCAGCACGTCATCCACGATGATGAACCGGTCCTCGGCGTGGTTGACGATGTAGGCAATCTCATCGGGGTGCAGCCGCAGATTCAGGGTGTGCAGGACCCCGCCGGCGGCCGGGATACCGAAATAGGCCTCGAGGTGGGCATAGTGGTTCCACATCAGCGTACCCACCCGGTCGCCCTTCCCCAGGCCCGCGTCCAGCAGGACTTCGGCAAGCATCCGGGCTCGGCGATAGACATCGCCGTAGGTCGTGCGGTGAAGGCTGCGGTCCGGCAGCCGGCCGACCACCTCCACGTCGGGGTACAGCGTGCCGGCGCGTTCCAGGATGTGGTTCAGTGTCAGGGGGGTCTTCATCATCGTCGCTTGCACGGAGGGCTCCTATCTGCGGTTGCCGATGCTTGTCGGTCTGAAAGTGGGTGCCGAGGGCCGGCTTCAGCATCTGTGTTCAATGATGGCCGATCGGCGGCCTCGACAAAAGCCCGCGAGCCGCCCTGCAGGCGGGTCTTGCGGCCGCTATGGCCTACAACCAAACGGTACGGTATGGTGGGATTCCGAGTTGCGCACCGGCGGCGCGACCGCCGACAAAGCTCAAGAAAACCATCGAGGAGGAGCCATCGTGAAGCGACGCCTGACAGTGCTGGGCATTCTTCTGTTCCTGCCCCTGTACGCGGCCGCCGCGGCGACGCCGGTGGGCCTGTGGCGGACCATCGACGACGACAGCGGCAAGGCCAAGTCCATCGTTCGCATCTACCAGGACAACGGCAAGCTCTACGGCAAGGTGGTCAAGCTGCTGAACCGCCCGCCGGATGATCAGAACCCGAAATGCACCAAGTGCGAGGGATCCCGCAAGGGGGAGCCCATCAAGGGCATGGTCATCATGTGGAGCATGAAGAAGGACGGCGACGTCTGGGACGATGGCACCATACTGGATCCGGCCAAGGGCGAAACCTATGACTGCAAGATCTGGCTGGACAAGGACAAGCTGAAGGTGCGTGGCTACTGGGGCATCTTCTACCGCACCCAGACCTGGCAGCCGGTCAGCAAGGCGGACCTGCAGTAACGCCGAGATCGACAGGCGTGGTGCGAAGAGCGGGGAGCATGGAGCAGCTGCGGACGTGCTCGCCGCTCTTCACGTCCAACCCGGCGGATACCCGATTGCAGAACCGCTCAGGCCGTAACCAGCAGCACAACGACCAGCGCCGGCACCGCCAGCAGGTTGCTGAGGACGATGATACTGGAGGCCAGCCCGCCGTCTCCCTTGAGCTGGGTGGCGAGCAGGTAGGAGGCCGAAGCCGTGGGACAGGCCAGGAGAATGCCCACGATCCGCGTGTGCTCGGGTGACAATCCCAGCCACCAGGCGAGGCACAGGCCGGCCGCCGGCATCACGGCCACTTTCATGACCGCCCCGGCACCAGCCCGGCCAAACTCCCCACGGACCCGCGTCCAGTAGAGGGAACCGCCGATGCAGATCAACGCCAGGGGCAGCGCCATCTGCCCCACGGCGGACAGCGTGCGTTCGACGAGGCTGGGCAACCGGATACCGCCGAGAGACAGCACCAGGCCGACGATACAGGCCAGCAGAATGGGATTGGTCAACAACCCGTAAACGGCCCGGCGTACCGTACCGCTACCCCTTCCGGCCTCGCCGGGCACCAGCAGCACGGCCACCGCCAAAATGTTGTACAGCACGACCGCCGGGCCGAACGCCAGCAGGGCGCTGGACTCCGCCGAGGCACCCGCCGATCCGGCGCCGGAGAAGGCATACAGGACGACCGGCAGCCCCACGAACGTGAGATTGCCGCGGAACACCCCCTGCACGAAGGTGCCCACGGCGCTGCGGGGCAAACGCATGGCCCAGGCCGCGGCCGACGCGGCGGCGATCCCGAACAGCGTCGTGGCGGTGAGCACGGCGATCAAGCCGGTGACCGCCTCCAGCTCCGGACTGGCGGACGCGATCTTGTGCACGAGCAGTGCCGGGAGCCCGAACCAGTAGCTCAGGCCGTTGACTTCCTGGAGCGCACCGCGCGACAAAAACCCGCTCCGGGCCAGCGCCCAGCCGAGGAAGACGATCAGGAAGACCGGCGACAGGATGTTGATGATGGTGAGCAGATCGGGGCCCCCGCGACTGCCGAACACGCGGCACTTTACTGTCGGTCCCCGGCCGCCGCAACCGGCCGGACATCGCCAAACGCCACCGTCGCATTTACACTCACCACTCCGGTCATGGGGCATGGCTCTCTATCGATGGCGCCCGTGCCTCGCCGCACGCATGGGCGGCGTACGACCCATGACGGGCTGGCACCGGTTTCACGACAGGGAGCATTCGGGCATGGCATGGCTGATCACGGGTCTCGTTCTGTTCTTCGCACCGCATTCCGTCGCCGTCGTCGGCGCCGAGTGGCGTGACAGAACGATCGCGCGTCTGGGTGAAGGTCCCTGGAAGGGTCTTTATGCGCTGCTCTCGGCCGTGGGGCTGGCGCTGATCATCTGGGGGTACGGCGAGGCGCGCATGGCGCCGGTGGTGATCTACGCGCCGCCGGTCTGGCTGCGGCACGTGACGCTGCTGCTCATGGTGTTCGTGTTCCCGCTGCTGCTGGCGGCTTACCTGCCCGGCCGTATCCGCCGCGCCACCAAGCATCCGATGCTGGCCGCCGTCAAGATCTGGGCCCTAGCGCATTTGCTGGCCAACGGGATGCTGGCCGACGTGGTCCTGTTCGGCACGTTCCTGGCCTGGGCGGTGGCCGACCGCATCTCACTCAAGCGCCGCGCGCCGCGCGACATACCGGCGCTGCCCGCCACCGCCGCCAACGACGCCATCGCCGTGGTCGGCGGACTGGCGCTGTACGTACTCTTCCTGCTGTGGCTGCACCAGTGGCTCTTCGGTGTCTCGCCCATCAGCTAGATTCGGACACTGATTTGCCACTCCCGCAACGATCACCCGCATTCCGGCGCCGGGCGCGCACGCCGTGAGCGCGACGGAACCCGATCCGGCTGTCGGCGTGTTCGCCCACAAGGCCTTCGTCCATCTGCTGGGCGGGCGGCTGGGCGCCACCTTTGCAACCCAGATCCAGTCGGTGGTGGTGGGCTGGCAGGTCTATGCCCTGACCCATGACCCGCTGTCCCTGGGCTACGTGGGCCTGGCTCAGTTCCTGCCCATGGTGGCCCTGAGCCTGCCTGCCGGCGACCTCGCGGACCGCATGGAGCGGCGCCTGCTGCTCGCATGCAGCTGGGTCCTGCAGGCATTGGCCAGCGCGCTGTTCGTGACACTGACCCTGCTGGACGCGGACGTGGCCCCGTTCTATGGCGTGCTCGTGCTGTTCGGTCTGGCCCGCGCTTTCGCCGGGCCCGCCATGCAGTCGTTTCTGCCCCACGTGGTGCCCGAGGAGCAGCTGCCCAAGGCCATCGCCTGGAACTCATCGGCGTTCCAGATGGCCGTGATCGCGGGGCCGGCACTGGGCGGCGGCATCTACCTGCTCGGACCGCAGGTGGCCTATACCGTCTGCTGCGGGCTGTTCCTGAGCGCCGCCGCCTCCGTGTTCACCATCGCCGTGCGCCGTCGGCCCGAGCCGCCGCCGGCGGGGACCGGCGCCTTCCAGCGGTTCACCGCCGGCATCGCGTACGTGCGGCACCAGCCCATCGTGCTGGGCGCCATATCCCTGGACCTGTTCGCGGTGCTTTTCGGCGGCGCCACGGCGCTGCTCCCCGTCTACGCCCACGAGATCCTCCATGTGGGCCCGGGCGGCCTGGGCGCGCTGCGCAGCGCCATCGCGGTGGGCGCGTTCCTCACCGGCATCTATCTGGGCCAGCGTTCCCTGGGCCGCCACGCCGGGCGCACCATGTTCGCCTGCGTCGCGCTGTTCGGCGCCGCGACCCTGGTGTTCGCGCTGTCCTCCAGCTTCTTCCTCTCCCTGGGGGCCTTGGCCGTCGCCGGCGCCGCGGACATGGTGAGCGTCTACGTTCGCTCCACCCTCATCCAGGTCGTGACGCCGGATGCCATGCGCGGCCGGGTCAGCGCGGTGAACATGCTGTTCATCGGCGCTTCCAACGAGCTCGGCGAATTCGAATCCGGCGTCACCGCGGCCTGGTTCGGCACCGTGCCCGCGGTGGTTATCGGCGGCCTCGGCACCCTGGGGGTGGTGGGCCTGTGGATGTGGCTGTTCCCGGCGCTGCGCCGAGTGGACCGGCTCTCGGAGCTCAGCCCTCGGTCACCGGCGGCGTAGGCCGCACCAGGATCTCGTTGACGTCCACGTGGCCCGGCTGGCTGAGCGCATAGAGCACCGCCCGCGCCACGTCCTCCGGCTTCAGCGCGTGTTCCGGCGGCCGGTCGAAGAACGGCGTATCGACCATGCCCGGCTCGATCAGGGTGACTCGGATACCGCTGCCGCGAAGCTCTTCGCGCACGCCGTAGCCGATGGCGCTCACCGCCCACTTGGTAGCGCTGTACATGGATCCGGGCAGCGTCGCCCGACCGGCTGCGGAGCCCGTGAGCAGCAGATGGCCTTTCGTCTCGCGCAGCGCGGCGATGGTGTGCCGCAGGGTCAGGCCCACGCCGTAGATATTGGTCAGGATCATTGCCCGCCAGACCTCGGTATCCGCACCACTGAACCCGCCCGGTCTGCCGCCGACGCCGGCGTTGGCGAACACCGCGTCGATGCGGCCGAAGTGCTTCAGCGCGGTGTCGACCATGGCCTTCTGGTCGGCCTCGTCGGTGACGTCGCAGCGGATCGTGAGTGCCCGGTCGGCTCCGCCGAGCTCCTCCGACAGCCCCTGCAGCCGCTCTTGCGAGCGCGCCGCGAGCACCAGCCGGTAGCCGGCGCCGGCGGCCTGCCGGGCCGTCTCGGCGCCGATGCCGGTGGAGGCGCCGGTGATCAGGAATACGGGATCGGCCATGTCTCGCTCCTCTGCCTGCAGTATCGACTAACCCGGTCGGGGTCAGTAACGAAGCATGGGGGCGGACTCCACGCTGGTCAATCGGCCCCGGGGGTGATACGTTACCGCCATGGTGACGATTCAGCTCCAGTACGGGTTCTGGTTTACCGGCGTTCAAGACGATCCGGGCGGAACCGCCGTGGCCTGACGACTGACACGACACCCAGCATCACAGCCAACCCCCGGATCGAGAGATTCGGGGGTTTTTTCGTTTTCGGGAGAAGCAGCCAATGACAGGGGACGAGCAACCCATATCACCCGCGCCGCTGGCCGCGCGCGATCTGTGCAATCCACGCCATGGCGAACACGCCTTCCAGGGCTACGTCACCGAAGCCCACGAGGCCCTGGCCGGGCTGTGGACCTGCCCCCGTCTCATCGTGCGGCCCGCCCCCTTCACGGTCGCCGCGGACGACCGCGGCCGTCACCGGGTGAGCCGGCACGCCACACTGCTGGAGACGGTGCCCGCGCTGCTGGCCGATCTGGCCATCGATCCGCCCGACGACCTGCTGCTGGTCTGCCCCGGTCCCGTGGCGGCCGCGGGCTTCCCCGATCCCCGCCACGAGCTGCTGCTGATGCGCCTGACCGCGGCTCCGCTGGGGACGCCGGACCTCGGCCGCATGGTGCAGCACCTCGCCCGCTACCTGCTACCCGGCGTTCGCTACCGCCTTCTCCCCGAGGCCGCGCCATTCACACGCGAATCCATGGCCGTCGAGTGCCGTCGCGACGACCGCTGGCGCCGGCTCGGCCTCTGCGGTCGGCTGAGCACGGAAAGCCTCGCGGCGGCAGGCCTGACACCGGGGCGTCACGCGGCACTGCTGGCGAACGTCACCCTGGAGCACCTGCACGAGCTGCGGTCCGGCTCAGAAGTATTGGCCGAGGAAGACGTAAAAGCCGCTGTCCACGGGTGAGACGGCGAAGTCCGTGCGCACGATGAAGGCGCCGGCAATGATGCGCAGGCCTATCCCACCACTCTTGCGCCACTGGAACGGCGCCGAGTCGCTGCCCCGATCCCAGGCGTCGCCGGCCTCGGCGAACAGCGCGCCGGTCAGCGCGCGGTCGTCGCGTATCTCGTAGATCGGGAAGCGGTACTCACCGACACCCCAAACGTAGGTATCTCCGCGGATGCTGCCGGAGGGATAGCCGCGCATGCTGGACAGACCGCCCAGGGTGTATTCGCCGAGGAAGGGCACATCGCGGCTGGCCAGCCCGCCGCGGAACATGAATGCCAGCGTGTGCCGCCGGCCGAGGTGGAAGAACTTCTGCAGCTGCGGATTCACCCGCACGAATCCCCGGTCGGACTCGCCCCCTCGCGAGTACTGATAGCCCAGGTCGACCCGCAGCCCGGCATAATAGCCGGCCGTGGGCTCCGCGGGATCGTCGCGCCGGTCGACACTGACCCCGCCCACCAGTACCGGCCCCTCCCCGTCCGCCGCCGGGGCCGGACCCGACTCCTCGGAGAAGTGCGTGCGCACGTAGCCCACGCCGCCCGCCAGGTTCCAGACCTCGTCCACGTCCAGCGGCTGCCGCCAATAGGCGCCCGCCGCCCCCAGCTCGGCCCGGTATCGCTCGCCGGTGGGCCGGGCGTCGCGGCCGTAGATGTCCTGGGACTGGTCCGCATAGGCGCCGAAGACGGCAAGATGCCCGTCGGTCCCGAAGGCGTGGGGGATGGCCGCGCCGATGCCCAATACACGCGTCTCGGCCCAGATGCCGCCCAGGTAGAGCTGGTCGCCGGTGCCGAGGAAGTTGCGGTCGATGTATCCCCCCACCGGACCGATGCCGCCCAGATCCGGGTTGTCAGAGGAATAGGTGGGCCAGACGAAGCCGAACCGCGTGAAACCCTCGCGGACGTCCACCACCAGCGTCACCGCTTTCCCGGCCGTGCCTTCGACCGATCCCGGACCCGGCTCGAAATGAAAGGCCACCGTGGAGAACAGCCGCAGCTCGCGCACTTCCCGGAGGCTGACGGCGAGCGAATGCCAGTCCAGCGCATCGCCGGCATGGAGCCGCAGCTCCCGGGTGACCACCCGCGGCTCGGTCTTCTCGTTGCCGGCCACCCGTATGGCGGCCACCGTGATGCGGGGAAGCGGCGAGCGCTCACGCACCCGGTAGCGGACGTCGACGCCGTCCGGCGTCCGCGTCAGCCGGGACGTCACGGTACGAAAAACGCCGAGCCCGCGCAGCCGCGCCACGTCCCGCGCCACCGCCCGGGGGTCGTAGTCGTCGCGGGCGTCCACCAGCAGCGCATAGCGGACGGCCTGCTCCGGCATATGCTCCAAGCCCTCGATGCGCACGCTCCGCACGTGGTCGGGCCCATTGTGCAGCACGTCCGCGAGCAGTCCCGCGCGCACCGGCGCGGTCAAGATCAGCCACAGCAGCGCACCCGCCCATATGACCCTGCCGGCGGCGGATTCTCCGCTGTGTCCTGCCATTCGAGCTGTATCCAGACGCTGCAACGCGGGTCAATGCCTTCCACGAACCGTCCCGGCCGCAATCATATCTGCCGGCCAGGCCGATGGCGACCACGGCCGGCGGCGACACGCCGCAGCATTGCGCTTCGCTGACGGGGTCGCCATCATCCTGTTGCACTACACTGAAAGTGAGTTCGAACGTGTTCCACCGGCCGCCGTGCCGGACGCGAACCGGTAACAAAGGGACGGACGAAACTGATGCGATGGCTCTGGGTAGCACTCCTGCTGGCGGTGCCGCTGCACGCGGCCGAGGTGAAACGCGCCTACCCCGCCAGCTACGAGCTGGTCCAGCTGACCGACAACGGCGAGACGACGCTCGCCAGCGGGCAGACCCTGCTGCTGATGAACGACACCGTCACCGTCCAGGGCAGCGCTCATTCCTCGAGCGCCACCCTGCATTTCCGCCTCGAGCCGGCCCCCGCGCAGACGGGCGGATCGCCGGCGAAGCTGATCCTCCACAGCCGCGTCGAAATCGCGCACCGGAAGGGACAAACGCGGGTGCAGGTGCCCAACCAGCCGGACAGCTACATTCAGGGGCCGAAGGTTGCCAAGAGCACCTTCAGTACCCAGAGCTGGCGCCGCCAGGGAGACCCGACACCGATCATCACGCCGTTCACCCTGGATGGCCGAAGCTACCGCCTGACCGTTATCATGGAACCGCAGCAATCCGGATAGGATGGCGGCTATGAGCACGGAACCCGAGAGCAATCCGGCACCGGGCTATGCGCGTGACCCCGACCATCGCGTAGAGCTGGTACGCGGCCCGCGCCGGGTGAGCGTCTACTTCGCCGGCGCCCTGCTCGCCGACTCCGGCAACGTGCTGACGGTGGAGGAAACCGGCTACCCGCCGGTGCACTACTTCCCCCCGGAAGACGTGCGCATGTCTCTGCTGCAGCCGAGCGAGCACCGCACCTACTGCCCTTTCAAGGGCACCGCCCACTACTGGTCCGCGCTGGTGGCCGACCGGGTGGCGGTCAACGCGGCCTGGAGCTACCGCACGCCTTATGACGAGGTCGCCGACCTGCGGGAACGGGTCGCGTTCTATGGTGACCGGGTCAAGATCGTGGAAGCTGGAGACGGCGCCGGCGGCTGAATGCCGGCGGAGACCGCCGTTCGAAGCCCGCCAGGCGCCCCGCACAGGTGTCTCAGCTTCCGTAGAGCCACGAGCAGATGGCCACGGCCGCGAGGATGCCGGCCAGATCGGCCGTCAGCGCGGCGGCGAGGGTATGGCGGATGCGCCGGATCTGAACCGCTCCGAAATAGACCGCCAGCACGTAGAAGGTAGTCTCCGTGGAACCCTGCAGGGTGGTCACCAGATAGCCCACGTAAGTGTCCGGGCCCGTGGCCGGATCGTGGATGATGGAGGCCATGATCCCGTAGGCGCCGGAGCCGGAGAGGGGTCGCAGGAGAGCCATGGGCAGGGCCTCCGCGGGCAGCCCCCACTGGGAGGTCCAGCCGCCGATGGCGTGGACGAGGTAACCCAGGGCGCCGCTGGCGCGGAACATGCCCACCGCCACCAGGATCGCCACCAGATAGGGAATGATGCGGATCGCCACCTGGAAGCCTTCCCGGGCGCCCTCCACGAACACCTCGTAGACGCGGACCCGGCGCGCCATACCGAAACCGAGGAACGCCACCACCAGGCCGGGGATGATCCAGGGCGAGATCGCACGGCCGTAGAGGATGGTCAGGGGAATCAGCCCCAGCAGCAGCGCGAACGCGCACAACGTCACCCAGAGCGGATAGCCGGGCTCCTGACCGGTATCCGCTTCGCTTCCCTCGTCACGCTCCAGCCAGGGTCGCTCGGCGGGCGCCGCTCCGGCCGCCGGACGTACGGGAAAGAATCGACGGTAGGCGAACGCGGCCACCAGGGCGGTCGCCGTCGAACAGGCGGTGGCGACCAGCGTGGTCGGTAGAATGGCAGCCGGCTCCGCCGAACCCGCGGCGGCCCGCAGCGCGATGACGCCGGTGGGCAGCAGCGTGATGCCCGAGGTATTGATGGCCAGGAACAGCGCCATGGCATTGGTGGCCGTGCCCGGATGCGGATTCAGGCTGTCCAGCTCCTGCATGGCGCGAATGCCGAAAGGGGTCGCCGCGTTGCCCAGCCCCAGGGCGTTGGCAGAGAAGTTCAGGATCATCGCTCCCATCGCCGGGTGATCCGGCGGCACTTCGGGAAACAGCCGTACCATCAGCGGCCTTATCAGCCGCGCCAGGATGTTCAGCAGTCCGCCCGCCTCGGCCACTTTCATCAGGCCCAGAAACAGGGCCATGACTCCGATCAGCCCGATGGCCAGCTCCACCGCCCCGCCAGCGCTGTCCACCACCGCCTTGGACAGCACATGCATCACGCCTTCCTCCCCCGAGCCGGGCGCCTGGGTCAGCTGCCGCCAGGCGGCGACCGCGAACGCCACGGCCACGATGAGGAAGAAGACGATGTTCATGGACGATGGCCGGCCTACCGGGGCGCTCGGGTGAGGGGCCGGGCGAAGCTGAGCTCGTTACCGTCGGGATCGCGGAGGTGGAAATAGCGCTCACCCCAGGGTGCGTCCGCGGGCTCGGTCTCCGGCTCCAGCTGCACCGAGCGGGCGCGGCGATACATGGCGTCGACGTCGCTGACGTAGAAGATGACACGCCCCCAGAGCCGCCCCGGCGGCTCTCCCTTCATCAGGTTGAGATACCCCGGCCCCGCATGGAAGCTGGTGAAATCCGCCTCCGGGCCCCCGTAGCGCATCACGAAACCCAGCGCTTCGTAGAACCGCACGGCACGCGCCATGTCCCGCGTGAACACGGTGACGGCGGACAGGCTCTCAATGGACGTCTCCGATTCCTGCATGCACTCGACCCTCCTGCTCCCGCCTTTGGACGAGACACTTTGCCGACGCCGGCAAGGGGTTATGATCCGAGGAAACGCTGAACAACCAAGGAAGCCCCGCCATCGGCCGCCGGCGGGCGGCTTCACGGCCTCCCAGGGAGCGGGGGTCGGCCGGTCAGACGGAGCAGACCATGGCAAAGCACGCACCCAATCGTCGACGACTCTAAGACCGCCTGCAAGACCCTGGTCGAGCTGCCGGCCCGACACCGTGTCGAGTCCACGTCGGTCGATTCAGCCGAGGCCGCCCCGGAGGAGCCGCGCCCCGCCAAACCCGATGTCCTCTTCCTGGACCACTCGATGCCGGACATGAACGGAATTCGGCGTCGGGCCGGTGAACCGCCTCGATCCCGTGGACGCCGCCGTCAGGAAGTCAGATCCTTCCAGCGCCGCTTCAGCTCATCCATGGACTTGTCGAGCTTCTGCCGGCTCTTCTCCCAGGCGTCCCCGGAGGCGTCCTCGACCTTCTTCCAGTCGTCCTGAACGTCGTCCCAGGCCGATTTCAGCTTGCGCTGCCCCGCCTCGCCAAGCTGCCGTGCGTTGTCGCTGCCCTGCCGCGTGGCGTCTTCGACCTTGTTCCGCCACTGCTCGATCTGCTGCTCCATCTGCCGCTTGTAGCGACGCTGCTGCTCTTCCGTGATCAGCACGTCCTGGTCGCCCTGACCGTTTCCGGAGTCGGCGACCTGCATGGGTGTGGCCGGCCCCCGGGATCCGGAAGCCGCGCTCGCGGAGACCGCGGCACCGACGCCCAGGCTGGCGGCGCACAGCACAAAGACCATCGTGAGCTTATACATCGGTGGTACCTCCTTGCCCGGCAAAAACCGGGGTTGTCAGCAATCGGTGCCACCCCCGAACATTCCCTCTATGGCCGCCGGAGGCCCGTTACAACCCCGGTGGGCAACGCGACATGGTTTATCATCCAGTCTTGTGTCCCGCCACAGCATTCAACGCATCGAGGAGCAATGTATTGGGACTGTTCGATCTGGCCGCCCTGGTCGTGACCCTGGCCGCGCTGTTCGCGTTCCTCAACCATCGCTTCATCGGCCTGCCGGCCGCGCTCGGCGTAATGCTGATCGCCCTCGTCGTGTCCCTGCTTCTGCTGGTGGTGGGCGAGAGCCTGGCGCCGAACCTGGTCGACTGGGCCGTCCGCAGCCTCGACCGTTTGGATTTCTCGGCCACGGTCCTCGAGGGCATGCTCTCGTTCCTGCTGTTCGCCGGCGGCCTGTTCGTCGATTTCGAGACCCTGGCCCAGCGCCGCTACATAGTGGCTCTCCTGGCCACGCTGGGGGTAGTGCTCTCCAGCCTCGTCGTGGCCGCCCTGGCCTGGGCGCTGCTGCCGCTGGTGGGCGCGGGTCTTCCTTTTGGATGGTGTCTGGTGTTCGGCGCGCTGATCTCGCCCACCGACCCCATCGCGGTGTTGGGTATCCTGAAGTCAGCCGGGGTGCCGGAGTCGCTGGAAACCAAAGTGGTAGGCGAGTCCCTGTTCAACGACGGAGTGGCGGTGGTGGTATTCCTGGTGGTACTGCAGATCGCGGCCACCGGCACGGCATCAGTCACGGAGATCGGCTCGCTGTTCGTCCGCGAGGCGCTGGGCGGTGCCGCGCTCGGGCTGGCGGCGGGTTGGCTCGCCCACCACATGCTGCGCAGCATCGACCAGTATCAGGTGGAGATCCTCGTCACCCTGGCCGTGGTCATGGGCGGCTATGCCCTGGCCAATCGGCTCCACCTGTCCGGCCCGATCGCGATGGTGATGGCTGGGCTGCTGTTGGGCAATCACCGCCAGAGCCACGCCATGTCGGCCACCACCCGCCAGCATCTCTACCAGTTCTGGGAGCTGATCGACGAGATCCTCAACGCGGTACTGTTCGTGCTGCTCGGCCTGGAAGTGCTGGTGCTCGATTTCGGCACTGCGGCAGTCCTGGCCGGGGCGGCGATGGTACCGGCCGTTCTGCTCGCCCGTCTGATCAGTGTCGGAGCACCCGTGGCGCTGCTGTCGCCGTTCCGGCCGTTCGGCCGGGGCACGGTGCCGGTGCTGACTTGGGGCGGGCTGCGCGGCGGCATCTCCGTGGCCCTGGTCCTTTCCCTGCCAGCCGGGGCACCCCGGGACCTGCTGCTGCCCGTGACCTACTGCGTCGTGCTGTTCAGCCTGCTGGTCCAGGGGCTGACGGTGGGCCCGCTGGCGCGGCGCCTGGCCGCCCGGGCCGACTGACTCGTCCTCGGTTGCCGGACAGCCCGGTCAGCAGGGCCGGCTAGGCGGCACCGGAGGGCGGGGGTTCCGCATGGGATTCCGGGGCGATGACGGAGAGAAAGAGGGCATTGATCGCCGCGACGGCGGCCAGATAGACGATGACCGGGCCGCGGGCGACGATGCCCATGACGTAGAAGCCGAGCACGAACAGCGAGGTGAACAGGTACGTGGAGCTGCCCCAAAGCGCCAGCCGGAAGCGGAGCCTTTGCGCAGCGGCCGTCGCCGCCGCGGAGTCGGAACTGGAAACTGCCATACCGGGCCGTGCTCTTCTTGTTGATCCCGCTCGCCCGCCTAGGCGTTCCCGTGCCTCAGCGGCCCGGCGGCATCTGGTTGTCGTCTCCCCTGGCGCAGGGTATCAGCAAACCCACCAGGGAAAATACTGACACGTCAGGACCCCGCTCACAGGAACCGGACTGGGTCGCCATCCCGGTCGAAGGCGGCGAGATGACTCAGGTCGCCGCCGGCGTGGATACTGCGCACGATCAGCTTGAGCGGTTCCTCCGCGTCGTCCGGGGACGGTGCCCGGCCGTCCCGGCCGGACAGGCAGGCAACCAGCACCATCTGCCAGTCTTCGCTCATCTGCCGCGACTCCTCCGCCAGGTCGGCAAAGCTAGTCAGCTCGTCTTCGGCCTTGTCCACGTACATGACGGGCACCAGTCCCCCGCCGTCGCCGGCTTCAAAGCGGTGAATCTGTTCCTCGTCGGCATCCTCGGGCAGCACGGCCTTGACGAAGACCATGAGCAGCCGCTGCGGCTCCGGCTCGCGCCGGGCGGCCTCTAGCAGGGCATCGAAGCTGTCTATCGGGTTCATGGGAAAACTCGTATTCGGTGGATTGGTTCAGCGGTTCAGTATATCGTTCGCCGGCCCCGCCCGTCGCGCGCCCTGAGTCGCAGCAACGACGGAGCATCGGTATCGCCGTATCCCGCCTCGGCGATCTTTCAGTAATGCGGCGGCATTTCGTCGGCTCCCGGCTCGGCCCGGAGCGCCTCGGACAATACCGCCAGGCGGCTGTTCAGGCGCTCGCAGCGGCGCTCCAGCTGCTCGATCTGACGCTGCTGGGCATACAGCGCGTCGTGCAGCTCCTGCAGAGCGTGCTCCTGGTAGGCCAGCTTTTCTTCCAGAGTCGTAAGTCTGTCTTGGGACATGGGATCCATACCTGCAGGGGAAAAAACGGGGCTTCGACCGAACGCCGGTACCGCCGGGCGGCCGCGGCCGCAGTACATGCCCGGTTTCCTTACGGTATATTCGCACGATAAGCATACATCCATCGACAAAAGCGAATCCGCTCATGCGCTGGAACTTCAATCATCTGTACTACTTCTGGGTGGTGGCAAGGGAAGGCGGGGTCGCCCGTGCCGCGGAGTCCCTACACCTCACGCCGCAAACGATCAGCGGCCAGCTTCGCCAGCTGCAGGCGCAGTTTCCCGAACCCCTGCTGGTCAAGACCGGGCGCCGGCTGCGGCTCACTGCCCTCGGCGAGCGGGTCTTCGAGCAGGCCGGCCTGATGTTCGGCGCCGCGGAGGACCTGGAAAACCTCTCCGTCCACGGCGAGGGCCGACTGCGGCAGCGGCTACGCATCGGCGCCGCCGACGTGATCCCCAAGTTCACGGTGCGGAGGCTGCTGCTGCCGGCGTTGGAGCTGTCACCGCGGCCGCGGCTCATCGTCCGTGAAGTGGATCTGGCCGACCTGCTGGACGACCTCGCCCATGGCCGCCTCGACGTGGTCATCGCCGACCGCCCGCTGGCCAACGCCGGCCACGTCCGCGCCGTGTGCCATCCGCTGCTGACGTCGAACATGGCCCTCTACGCGGCCCCGCACCTGGCAGACTCCCTGCGGGCGGGGTTCCCCGACTCGCTGGACGGCGCGCCGATGATCATGCCCATGCTGCCGACCTATGCGCGGCGCCTGTTGGACGACTGGCTACATAGCCACGACACGCGTCCCGAGATCGTCGCCGAGCTGGACGACACCGCCCTGGCCGGCACCTTCGCCCAGATGGGCGTCGGCGTAGTCGCCCTGCCCGCCGAACACCGCGTGGAGGTGGAAGCCCAGTACGGCCTGCAACAGATCGGCGTCTGCGCGGGCGTCGAAGAACAGTTCTTCGCCGTCACCACCGAAACCCCCGATACCAACCCCGCCCTGGAAGGCTGGCTGGGCAGCTGGCGATGACTGGCGCCCGAGCCGAGACGATGCGACCATTGGCCGTCCCGGCGGCCTGACCCGCAGTATCACCGGTGCGCGAAGCAAGGATGCGGAGATGGTGGGCACTGGCCGCCCAGGCACGGGAGAGCCGGGGCGCGCGGACGTATTAGACATACGTCGAGCACCCGAGCCGTGCGCAACGCCGGCTTGACCGCCGGATCCGCGCCGCAGCCGTGCATGGATGAGATATGTGAGCCAGCGGCACCCTGAGCCGTGCCAGAATCCGTATCCGGCGACGCGTCGGGCGGCAGCGCGGCATCCAGCGTGCCGCCCGGCTCGAACACGGACAAGAGAAAGCATCGAGGAGAGCACCATGAGCAACCAGCAATTCACGGCCATGCAGGTCTCGGAATCGGCGGACGGCAAGTACCAGCGCGCCATCATCCAGCGCGGCACCGACGAGCTGCCCGCGGGCGAGCTGCTGATCCGGGTCCGCTACTCATCGCTCAACTTCAAGGACGCGCTCTCCGCCACGGGCAACAAGGGCGTCACCCGCAACTACCCTCACACCCCGGGCATCGACGCCGCCGGCGTGGTCGAGGCCAGCGAAAGCAGCGATTTCAAGGCCGGCGACGAGGTCATCGTCACCGGCTTCGACCTGGGCATGGACACCGCGGGCGGCTTCGGCCAGTACATCCGGATTCCGGCCGGCTGGGCGCTGCAGAAGCCCGAAGGCTTCGACCTCCATGCCGCCATGGTTTACGGCACGGCCGGCTTCACGGCGGCGCTGTCGGTGGCCGGGCTGGTCTCCCGGGACGTTTCGCCCGACGACGGTCCGATCCTGGTGACCGGTGCCAGTGGCGGCGTCGGCAGCGTGGCCGTGGGCATCCTGGCCCGGGCCGGCTATTCGGTGACCGCCGTCACCGGCAAGGAGGACCAACACGATTTCCTCAAGGCACTGGGTGCAGCCGAGGTGACTGGCCGCGACGCCGTGGACGACCCCAAGGGCAAGCCGCTGCTCAAGGAGCAGTGGGCAGGCGCCGTGGACACCGTGGGCGGCGCGGCCCTGGTGAATGTTCTCAAGTCCCTGCACTACGGCGGCACCGCCACCTGCTGCGGCCTCGTGGCCTCGCCGAAAATGGACGGCGCCACGGTGTTGCCGTTCATCCTGCGCGGCGTCAGCCTGCTGGGAATCGATTCCGTGCAGGTACCGCTGGCCAAACGGCCGCCCCTGTGGAACAAGCTGGCCAGCGAGTGGCGGGTGCCCGCGCTGGAACAGCGTGCGCGCACGGTTTCCCTGCAGGACCTCGACCCGGAAATCGACCGCATCCTGGCGGGTCAGCAGGTGGGCCGGGTAGTGGTCTCCCTGGACTGAAGCATCGGGCCCGGCAGCCCCGATGCGCCGGGGCGCCCATCAATGACAGAGAGGGAAGTGCCGGGCCGTGCCCGCGCCTCCCTGGAGCGTTGCCATGACCGAGTGCATTTCCCGACGTGACCTGATCTTCAACCTCTTCGAGCTGCACGGCCTGGAAGACGTCCTGCAGCTGCCGCGCTACACGGAGCATGACCGCGAGACCTGCGAGGCCCTGCTGGACGCGGCCATCAAGCTGGCCCACGAGAAGTTCCTGACCCACGCGGCGGAGGTGGACGCCAACGAGCCGCAGTTCGACGGCGAGAAGGTGCACATCATCCCCCAGGTCAAGCGGGCCCTGGACGCTTATCTGGACGGCGGCTTCCTGCAGGCCTCCTTCGACGAGGAGGTCGGGGGGCTGCAGCTGCCGCAGCTGTTTGCCTCCGCCATGTCCAGCCTGTTCTCGGCCGCCAACATCGGCACCTCGGGCTATACCTTCCTGACCACGGCGGCGGCCAACCTCCTCCATGCCCATGCCGGCGAAGCCCAGCAGGAACGCTACATGCGCCCCATGCTGGAGGGCCGCTTCTTCGGCACCATGTGCCTGTCCGAGCCCCATGCCGGCTCGTCCCTGGCCGACGTCAAAACCCGGGCCACACCGATCGGCGACGGCCGCTACCGCATCGCCGGCAACAAGATGTGGATCTCCGGCGGCGACCACGAGCTCAGCGAGAATATAGTCCATATGGTGCTCGCCAAGATCGAGGGGGCACCGCCCGGGGTGAAGGGGATCTCGCTGTTCATCGTGCCCAAGAAACGGGTCGCGGAGGACGGCAGCGTCGGCGAGCGCAACGGCGTCAGCCTGGTGGGACTGAACCACAAGATGGGCTACCGGGGCACCACCAACTGCGCCCTGGCCTTCGGCGACGACGGCGACTGCATCGGCGAGCTGGTGGGCGAACCCCACAAGGGCCTCAGCTACATGTTCCACATGATGAACGAGGCTCGCATCGGCGTCGGCATGGGCGCCGTGGCTCTCGGATATGCCGGCTACACCTATGCCCTCGACTACGCCAAGGAGCGTCCTCAGGGCCGCAGCCTCACTAACAAGGACCCCTCCGCTCCCCCGGTGAAGATCATCGAGCACCCGGACGTCCGCCGCATGCTGCTGGCCCAGAAGGCCTACGTGGAGGGCGGCCTGGCCCTTGGGCTGCACTGCGCCCGGCTGGTGGACGAGCAGAATGGCGCCGCGGACGAGGCCACCCGGACCCAGGCCACCCGGCTGCTCGATCTGCTCACGCCCATCGTCAAGTCGTGGCCCAGCGAATACTGCCTGGAGGCCAACAAGCTGGCGATCCAGTGCCTGGGCGGCTACGGCTATACCCGGGAGTACCCGGTGGAGCGGCTCTACCGGGACAACCGGCTGAACCACATCCACGAGGGTACCTACGGCATCCAGGGCCTGGACCTGCTGGGCCGCAAGGTCATCGGCGACCAGGGCCGGACTCTGGCCGTGCTCGCCGAGCAGATCCGCGACACCACCCGCTCCGTCCCGAGCGGCCTCGAGGCCTACGCCCAGGAGCTGGAGGCCGCCATGCAGCGGGCCGCGGAGGTCAGTCGGACCCTGGGCGCGACCGCGGCCGACGGCAAGCCGGAGGTGGCTCTGTCCAACGCCACGATCTACCTGGACATGCTGGGTATCACCGTGGTGGCGTGGCTGTGGCTGCGTCAGGCCCTGGTGGCTACTCAGGCTCTGGAGGCCGGTACCGGCGAAGCGGACTTCTATCAGGGCAAGCTCAATGCCTGCCGGTACTTTTTCCTCTACGAGCTGCCCAGGACAGTACCGCAGGCCGAGCTGCTGTCACGGGTGGACGATACGCTGGTCCGGCTCAAGCCGGAGCAGTTCTGACGGTTTGCGGGGGATGCGCCGCGCCTCCCCCGGGCTTCAAGACAGCGGTAGAAAGCCGGCTGGTCGACGCCGGGGACGGGGCTCCCACAGCGCACCGGTCCACCCCTGGCGGTTGGCACAGCTTGTGGGGGGCGGCGTCGCCGCCGCGACGGTCCGGGTGCGGTCAAACCGCACCCGGACCCGCCGTCGGACGCTGAGGCGATTATCAGCTATGCCCGGTTGCCTTGCCGCCAGGCGTACCGGCGGTGGCGTCGCCCGACTTGCCGGACTTGCCGCCCTTCCCGGAGCTCTTGTCGGCCAGCAGGCCCTTGGCGTCGGCTTTCTCCACGCCGGCGAGCTGCTTGGCGGCCACGGCATACCGCCAGGGCTGGTCCTCCCGGACCAGGATGCGGCTGTCGTCCTTGGTCCCCTGGTAGTAATGGTAGGTGACCTGCTTGCCGTCCTTGGCGGTGATGGTATAGCTGAGCTCGGGCTTGCCCTGGGGCGGCTTCTCCTTGGCTACCGCGGTGAAGTCCGGGCCGGCGAGCTTGGTGACCAGCTCGGCGGCCTTGCCCGGATCGGGCTCCTGGCCGTCCCTGGCCTTCGCGAACTTCCAGCCCTCCTTGGCGCGGATCAGCGAGAAGCCGGGCATGTCGACCTGCTTGACGTCGGCCGGATCCACCCGCGCGGTAGCCTTGTCGAACCAGTCCTTGGGCTTGGCGCTGGCTTGCCAGAGATCGAAGGACACCTCGTAGACGTCGTCGCTGTCGGCATTGCGCGCGTATACGCGGCCGGCTCCCGCCGACTCGCCCAGGTAGATGGTCGCCTGGGGTGAATCGGCATCGCCCAGCACCACCCGCCGCTCGAAGTCGTCGGCGGTCACGTGAAAGCGTGACCGCGCGGCATCGGAGCGGGCTACCGGCACGCGGCGCTCCTTGGCCGTCAGCTGGCTCAGCAGGGTCTTGGCCTGACCGGACTTGGCCGGAAAACCACCGGCGCCCGGCAGGGTCCAGCCGTCAGCAGTACGCTGCAGCTTCAGCGAATCGCCCTTGGCGCCGGTGATGATCAGCTGCTTGACCCTGGAGGCATCCACCGCGACCAGCCGGCTGGGCTTGGCGCTGCCGTTGGCGCGGCCGCCCAGCCAGAGACCGGCGGCGAGGATCAGCTGGGCCGCCAGCAGCACGGAAAGAACCGTTATGGCGCGTTTCATGATTACGCTTCCTCCTCGTTCAGAATCCGTTCATAGCGGCGGCGCCGGCGCAGCGCCACCAGCCGCTGCAGGGCGAAGATGATGGCCAGCCCGCCCAGGGCACTGGCGTAGTTGGCGCCCTCCCAGGCCGTGCGTCCGTCGTCGGAGATGGGCCTCAGCAGCCTGGAATAGTGGCTCCTGCCGCGCAGACTGAGCAGCGCCGGATCCTCCAGGGACCAGTCGATGACGTTCTGGGCCAGCTGTACCGGATGCACATACTCGGACTGCGTGCTGCGGCCGACGATCTGCAGCGCGCTGTCGGAAAGGAAGTTGCCTGAGCCGAACACCACCAGCCGGGCGGAATCCGGCGAATGCTCGATGACGGAGGTGAAAGTCGGCTGCTCCTTGTCCTTGCCTTTGCCCTTGTCGCCCTGCTTGGTGGAGCCGTCCTTGTCCGGCTTGCCCTGGCCCTCCGCCGCCTGCCTCTGCAGCGGCGACTGCTGGCCGGCAAAGGCGGACTTGAACCGGCCCTTCAGCATGACTCCCAGCGGATGCCGGCCGCGGGCCGTCGGCGCGGGGAAGCCCAGATCCGGATACTTCTGGTAGTCCGGGATGAGCTGCTTGGAGTCGGAGGTCCAGGACTCGGGCGAGCTCTGGAGCAGTGTGGTGACCTTGAGGTCGCCGGCCTTCTTCCGGTCGATGCTGATGGGCGAGGTCCAGGCCATGGTGACCTGACCCAGATCGCCGAGCATCGGCACGTCGGCCATCCCCTTGCCCCGCACGTCGATGAACAGCGGATAGTCGATGGTCTGCATCTGGATGCCGCCGCCCGGCCCCCGCACCGGCAGGGTCAGCGCACCGCTGTGGGTGTCGAGCACCAGGCTCTTGCCGACCTTGATGCCGTAGTGGCCCAGCCAGCTCGCCAGCCCGGTATCGGTCTCCTTGGCGTTGACCCCGGTACGACGGCTGACCTGCACGTGCATCGGCGAGCCGGCGATGACCACGCTGCCGCCGCGCATCAGGAACTGGTCGATGGCGAAGCGCTGCTTCTCGTCCAGCTTCCTGGGCGAGAGCACCAGGAGCAGATCAGTACCCTGGGGCACCTGGCCGTCCTTGAGACTGGTGCGCGAGACGACCGCGTTCTCGCGGAGCTTCTGCATCAGGGTGCGGTAGCTGGGTCCGCCGCGCCCGCGGAATCGGCTCCGCGGCTGGGGCGGCTGATAAACCGCCACTGTCTTGCGGAATCCGCCGCCGAAGCGCTTGAGCCCGTCCTGCAGTGCCTTGCGCAGGTCGGGCTTCTTCAGGCTGTCCGGCAACGAAACGGGTACGGTGCGGTCGCCCTGCTGGAGGACCATATAGAAGTAGAATCGATTACCGCCGAGCAGGCTGGTGGTCATGGGCTGGAAGCCGTACTCGGACTGCAGCCGGTCGGCCAGCTTGCCGTTGCCCGCTTCCGGGTCCGCGAAGTCCACCTTGAGCTTGCCGTCGGCCTTCTTCTGCATGTCGTCCAGCACGCCCTGCAGGTTCTTGCGCGTCTTCTTGAGCGCATCGGGCAGCTTCGAGGGGGCCGAAATGTAGCCATGGAAAGTGACCGGTTTCTTGAGCTCGGCGAACACGTTGCCGCCGCTGCGCCACCGGGACACCACCTCGCGTATGGCGCTGGTGATCTGGTACTCGGGGTTGTTCAGGCCCACTTTGATCTGCGAGCCGGCGGCGGCGCCCTTGATGTCGATCAGGTCCTGCAGGTCCAGCACCTTGTGCTGGTCGCCGTACTTCACCAACACGTGGAAGTAGGCGTTGACCACGGACGACTCATAGCGGTTGGCCGTCTGCAGGGGCACGGGCTGGATGCCGTACTGCTGGCGGGCTTTCTTGGCCGCCTGGGGGTTGGACTGCGGATCCACGAACTGCACGCGGACGTTGTTGCCGCCCTGCACGGCGTACTCGTGGAGCAGGTCCCGCATCTGCGGCACCAGCGGCGAGAGCAGCGGATGGGTCTTGTGACTGAAGTAGCCGCGCAGGATCAGCGGCTCGTTGAGGCTCGCCAGGTACAGGTCCGTGGCCTCCGACAGGGTATAGCGATTGTTCGCGGTAATATCGGCGCGAGCCGAGGCCACCGGCTGCAGCCACAGGTTGGCCACCAGGAAGTTCACCGCCACCAGAGCCACCGCGGTGCGCCAGGCTGCATGGTGACGAGCCCCGAACCGATCGCCTCCCCAGCGCAGCTTCTCGAGGCTGTAGACGTTGAGCGCCAGGAACAGCCCCACCAGGCTGACGTAATAATAGATGTCCCGCAGGTCGAGCACGCCGCGGGTGATCTCGTCGAAGCGCGACCCCGTGCCGATCAGCCGCATCAGCTGGGCGACGCCCTCCGGCGCCAGGGTGGTCAGGGTGTCACTGCCGATGAGATAGAAGGCGGTGCCGAGCAGGGCGGTGACTATCAGGCTGACGATCTGGTTGTCCGTGCGCGAGGACACGAACAGCCCCATGGACACGTAAGCCGCGCCGAGGAACAGGGTCGCGACGTAGCCCCCGATCACCGGCCCCCAGTCCAGCGGTCCGAGAAAGTCCACCGTGATGGGCAGCGGCAGCGTGAGCAGCATAGCCACGGCGATCAGCGACAGCGCGGCCAGGAACTTGCCGCCGACCAGCTTGAGCGAGGACACCGGCGCGGTCATCAGCACCTCGACGGTACCGGCCCGCCGTTCCTCGCTCCAGGCCCTCATGGTGAGCGCTGCCACCAGGGCGATGAGCAGGATCGGCATCCACTCGAACAGCGGCCGCACGTCGGCGATGTTGCGCGCGAAGAAAGCCTCCGCCCAGAAGAATACGAACAGGGTGACCGCCAGAAACGTGCCGATAAACAGATAGGCGACCGGCGAGCTGAAATAGGCGCCTGCCTCCCGCCGGAAGACCCGCAAGAGTTCCTTCATGACTCACTCCCCTCACTCGGTGGCGTTCACTTCCGCGAACACCGTCTCCAGGTCCCGCATCTCGGGCTCCAGGGCGTACAGGGCCAAGCCCTGCTCCTGGACCTGCCGGGCCAGCTCGGGCGCCAGCGCTCCGGCGTCGCCGCTGCCGGCCACGGCATAGCGTTGGTGTCCGCCGTGCGGTCCCAGGCTCTCCACACCGGACACGCCCGCCACGCCGCTCAACACCTGCTCGGCGCGGCGGGGTTCGGCGTCCACGGTCACCAGTACGCGCGGCGTACCGCCCAGGTCCTCCAGGCGGGCGTCCAGGGCCAGCCGGCCGCGCCGCATCATCAGCACCCGATCGCAAACCGCCTGCACCTCCCGGAGGATATGGGTGGAGACCAGCACCGTGGCGTGCTCCGCCAGCGAGCGGATGAGGGTGCGCATTTCTCGGATCTGGGACGGGTCGAGTCCGTTGGTGGGCTCGTCCAGGATGACCACCTGGGGCTCGTGGAGGATGGCCTGGGCCACCCCGACCCGCTGCCGATAACCCCGTGACAGGGTAGCCACGCTGTCCAGGGCCTTGGGCTCGAGGGCGGTGCGTGCCACCGCCCTGCGGATGGCCCGCGGGCGGGTCTCGGCAGGTACGCCGTGCAGCACGGCCTGGTAGTCCAGGTAGTCCATGACGGTCATGTCGGGATAGACGGGACAGTTTTCCGGCAGGTAGCCGATGCGCCGCTGGATCTGCCGGCGATGGCCGCGCATGTCGAGCCCGTCGACCCGGATACGGCCGGCACTGGGCTCGAGGTAGCCGGTGAGCATCTTCATGATCGTGGTCTTGCCGGCGCCGTTGTGGCCCAGCAGCCCCACGACCTCACCCTGGTCGACGGTGAACGACACCTCATCGACCGCGGTGAGCTCTCCATAGTGTCGGGACAATTCTTCTGCTTCGATCATAGGAGACTCCCTTTCCGGATTTTGGGTTTGTCACCTCCCGTGGGTCTGAACGGGTCGCGGATCCTTCAGCTGAAGACGCTGCGTGCGGCCCGTCGGGCCGGCGCCGGGGAAACTGCGGCAATGGCGGCACTGCAACGCCCAGCCGGCGAATGCTCAGAGACACCACGCCGGTTTGACCGGGATTACGGCGCTGAGTTCGCGGCCGTGCGAGACGGACGCGTGACGGCCCCTCAGCCCGTCACGTCATCCATGTGGTCGTCGATCCACAAGACCCGGTCGGAACGGGCCTGTAGATCGGTGGAGACGCCGGCAGAGAACACCACCAGCTCGATGCGCTTGTCGCACTCGGAGAGATGTTCGACGGCATCCAGCAGATCGCCGTCACCGGATGAAAGCACCAGCGTGTCGTAGTGGTCCCTGTGCACCAGGGCCAGAGTGGCGAGTCCCACGTCCACCCCCATCTGCCGCTGGTTGACGAGGTTGTGCCGACCGCCGCCGTGGGGACACTGGATGTCCACCTTGCTGCCGCAGTCGGTACAGAAGGCCGAGCGAACGCGCTCGTTCTTGAGACCGTAGAGCTTGACGATGAGGTTGGGGCCTCCCGGAGCCGCGCTTTGCAGCCAGCCGTGGAAGCGGTCGCGGGCCTCGTGGGCCTCGCTCTGAACGCTGTTGAGGAAATACCCGCGCCACAGCGGCCCCAGCTCCCGCTCGATGAGCTGCCGCAGCTTGAGATAGTCCACGCGCCGGCTCGGGCCGAAGAGCTGCAGGTTGTTGGCGTGAATGTAGCTTGCGTCGATGAGCCAGAGACGTCTCATAGCCAATTCGGGGGTCCTGTGCATGGGTTCCCCGGCAGTATCCCATCGGTGCGCTCCATAGACCATGGCCGCGCCGGCTAGGAGTCTGGGCGGTAGCAATCCAGGGGCTCTGCGGTTCTGAGGCGCTCGTCCGGCAAGGCGCGGCTCGCAGCGAATGGCCCGGTGTCCTGCTTCACGAGTAAGCTGCATTTCAGCGTGGCTGTGCGGGGCGGCGGGT